>Ga0157378_10006010_pt1 | contig 10632 bp, 9 predicted proteins | sample M65metaG_FD_115309 | JGI IMG/M metagenome (GOLD analysis project Ga0157378, IMG submission 115309) | Miscanthus rhizosphere microbial communities from Kellogg Biological Station, Michigan, USA - M6-5 metaG | ecosystem: Host-associated > Plants > Roots > Rhizosphere > Soil | place: USA: Michigan...
CCTTCGACGCCCGCCGACGTCCGCACCGACCCAGATCACGTCCGACTTCCGGACCGCGTCCTCGATCTCCTTCGGTAGCTTCGTCGGGGCGGCCTGCACGTACGCGGGGAGCTCGATCTCACCGACGACCTGGTCGTCGATGATGAACGAGGCCACGTAGGTTCCCGTCTCGTCGAAGACGGCATCGTTCACGACGTCGAGTTCCGTCGTCAGGTCGAACATCCCCCGCATCCGACGGTACTCGGGTCCCCACCGCCAGATCATTCGTCCGGACGGACCGTAGAGGCGCACCTCCTCTTGCACGATCCCGACGCCCACCTTCCAAGCTCGGAAGATCACGAACGAGAGCGCGGGACCCGGTTGCCCCGTCAGGTAGATGCCATCGGGCGAGGACTCCCCCTGGGTCTGCCAGACGCGTTCGTCGACGATCGCCGCCGCGACGAGCTCCCCCACGGTGTCCATCGGGGGGCAGGATACCGCTCCGAGGTTGCTAGACCGTCCTCGCGAGCCACAAGCGTGGCTCCTCGATCTCCGGCAGCGACGGCAGGGCCTCGGCCGACCCCCACACGCGCGCGAGCGTCGCCTCGTCCGTCAGGTCGACGACGAGGTCGCAGAACCGTCGTCCTGCCACGTACTGCTCTCGCTTCATGTCGATCCCGAGCAGCCGCTCGAACACCGGATCCGTCGCTTCGTCCTCTCGGTGCCGATGCATCGCCTCTTCGATCATCGCGTGGGTGGCGAGGAGCCGTGCGCCGAGCGCGTGCATCACGTGGTCGGCGTAGCCTTCGGCCGCGGCCATGAACGCTTGGATCCTGCCGAGCTTCAACCGTTGCTCATCGTCGAGCACGGCGCCGAACAGCGCGTCGCCACCCTCCCCGCCGAGCGCCCGTTCCACCGCCTCCGTGTCGGTCGGGTCGAGGGACGAGAGCCGCTCCTGGATCGCGCCCACGTCCACCGTGAGCGTCGAGAGGAAATCGTCCACCAGCGAGACGAAGTGCGTTGTTGTCCACGGCCGCGCGAACTCGAGCCGATGGGTGACCTCGTGGATGGCGACCGAGGTGCGGAACTCGGTCGGGTCGAGCGACCAGTCATGCTCGAAGCGCGCGATGTTGGAGATCACGAACAACAGCGCCCCCGCGCCCGCTTGACGAGGGACCGCGACGTCGTACTGGCCGAGCACGCGCGTGGCTAGGAACCCGAGGACCTGTCCTACCTGTGTTCCCTGCAGCAACGGCCCGAGCTGCGTGAACATGCCGGCCATCGGCCCCACGTCGTCGGGCATCTGTTCGCGCATCGCCGTCTCGAGCGCTTCGCCCATCCGCTGGGCCGCCGGCTCGAGCAAGGACCGGAGGCTCGTCGCGCTGGCGCCGACCCATTCGGCACGGCGCACCGGCTGGACGTGGACGATGTCGCCCGGGAGCTCCAACCCGGTGAACCCAGCGACCTGCAGTTCCGCGACACGCACGGCCTCGTCGAGCATCCGGCGATCCTCGTCGGTCGGCTCGGGATCGGGACCCTCCTCGAGCGCGGTGGCGACGCCGACCTGCCGCGCGAGCTCCCAGTTGATCGGCCCCGACGAGGAGGCCATCACCCGCTGCAGCTCACGGAACAAAGGCGCGTCGCGAAGGGCGTCCGGATCCATGCCGAAGGGGAAGCCGAGTGGGTCGCTCACGTCGGCCAGACTACGACCTCCCTCGCGCTACGATGGGCGTCGTGTCCGACGACCAGACGCTCGTGCGTGTCGCCGCCGAGCCGCTGTCCGTCGACGAAGCGCTCGCGTTCATCGGGGATCCTTCGGCGGGAGGATCGTGCATCTTCGTCGGCACGGTCCGCGATGCTGACGCCAACGGCGGCGTCGTGACCGGCCTCACGTACGAATCGTGGAACGAGATCGCGGTCGACCGGCTCCACGAGATCGCCGACGATCTCCGCGCCCGCTGGCCCGTCCGGAAGGTGGCCCTGCTCCACCGCATCGGTGACCTCGGCGTCGGAGAGGCGAGCGTGGTCGTCGCCGTCTCCTCAGCTCATCGCGCGGAGGCATTCGCCGCGTGCCGGGAAGGGATCGAACAGCTGAAGCACGACGTTCCGATCTGGAAGAAGGAGCTCCTCGCGACGGGCGAAGGCCACTGGGTGATGGGGTCCTGATGGGGCGGGACCTCGCGATCGACCTCGGAACGGCGAATACGATCGTCTACCGCCAGGGCGAGGGGATCGTCTTCGATGAGCCGACGGTCGTGGCGCTGCACGCGAACACTGGCGCCGTCGTCGCGATCGGTGAGGCTGCCTGGGATCTGATCGGCGGCGATTCCGGCAACGTCGTTGCCGTGCGACCGCTGCGCGAGGGCACGGTCACCGAGTTCGAGATGACCCAGCGCTACCTCGCCTCCGTGCTCCGCCGCGTGGCGCCGGGACGGTTCCCGAAGCCGCGCGTCTTGATCTGCATCCCGTCGGAGAGCTCCGAGGTCGAGAAGCGCGCCGTCGAAGAGGCCGTGACGTCCAGCGGAGGGAAGCAGGTGACCCTCGTCGAGGAGGCGCTCGCGGCGGCGATCGGCGCGGGTCTGCCGATCCACGAACCGATCGGGCATCTGATCGTCGATATCGGCGGGGCGCGCTCGGAGATGGCCGTCGTCTCGATGGGAGGCGTGGTGTCGGGCCACGGCGTGCGATGCGGCGGGTTCGACCTGGACGCGGCGATCCAGGAGCATCTGCGTTCCACGTGTGGGGTGGCGATCGGGGAGAAGGCCGCCGAGGAGATCAAGATGGCGATCGGCTCCGCGTTCCCGTCCGCGACCGGGCGCGCCGCGCTCGTGATCGGACGGGAGCTCGCCACGGGGAACACGGTTGAGGTCAAGATCACCGAGGACGAGGTCCGCCAGGCGATGGCGGAGCCCGTCCGGCAGATCGTGGACGGCACGCGCCGAACGCTCGGCGAGGCGCCCCCCGAGCTCACGCACGATGTCCTCGAGACCGGCATGTTCCTCACGGGGGGCGGGAGCCTCCTGAAGGGTCTGGACCAGCTGCTCGCGCAGGAGTGCGAGGTCCCGGTGCACGTCGCCGAGAAGCCGCTCGAGACCGTCGCGATCGGCGCGGGTCACATGCTGGAACACCTGGAGGAATACCGTTCGGCGTTCCAGCTGGTTCGGCCGGCCGGGCGGCGCTGAGCGCCGAGCCCCGAGCGGAGCGCGGAGGGGAGTGGGCGATGACCTTCTCGATCGTGGCGTTCGATCCGGCGAACGGCGATCTGGGCGTCGCGGTGGCTTCGAAGTTCCCGTGCGTCGGCGCCGTCGTCCCGTGGGCGAAGGCCGGCGTCGGCGCCGTGGCGACCCAGGCGTGGGCGAATACGGACTTCGGCCCGGACGGCCTGCGGCTCATGGTGGGCGGGATGCCGGCGGGGCCGGCCCTCGACGCCGTGCTGGAAGGGGATGACGGCCGCGACGAGCGCCAAGTGGGCTTCGTGGACGCCGCCGGCGAGGCGGCGACCTTCACGGGCTCAGGATGCGCCGAGTGGGCGGGCGGGGTCTCGGGCGAGCATTTCGCGGCGCAGGGCAACATCCTCGCCGGCGCGGGGGTGGTGGACGCCATGGCGCGCGCGTTCGGCTCGGCCGACGGTGAGCTCTGCGATCGACTCCTCACCTCGCTGATGGCGGGGGACGCCGCGGGCGGTGACCGTCGCGGAAGACAATCCTCGGCGTTGCTGGTCGTTCGGGACCGTGGCGGCTACGAGGGGCGGAACGACCGCTACATCGACCTTCGGGTGGATGATCATCCGGACGCGCCGGCGGAGCTGGCGCGCCTGTTCGCCGTGTGGGACGAAACGATGCTGGTCCGCACGGACCCGCCGCTCGAAGCGACGGCGGAGCTCGTGAGCGAGATCCAACGCCGCCTCGCGAGTGTCGGACGCTACGACGGGCAGGCGCACGGTGCGTTCGACGAGCCGACCAGGGTCGCGCTCGCGGAGTGGGCCGGTTGGTACAACCTCGAGGGACGCCTGCGCGACGACGATCGCATCTCGCGGCACCTGGTGACGGAGCTGCGGGACATCACCCCGGAGGTGTCGTGAGGGGCCCGTCGCTCAGCCGACGGCCCGGTGGACGAGCTTCACGAGGAGACTGGCGCCGGCGTACGTGGTGAACGCGAGCGCTGCCGCGCCGGCGATCACCGCGATCACGAGCCCCAGCGCGCCGGTGAGACGTGACTCCCAATCGAGCCGCGTGTCGGTGACCGTGACGTACGTCTGGCCGGAGCCGGGGACGGGAACGCCGACCGGCTGGCTCGCTCGAGGGGGTCCGGCGGCCGCGTGTGCGGCACCCTGTCGGAGCGTCATGAGGTACGCGGCCGCGCCCACGGCCGCCGCAACCAACACCACCACGAGATAGGCCATCGGGCGCGAGCCTACCCCCCCGAGCGGTCTCGAACGAGGAACCACGGCAACCTTCGGAACGAAGCAGTCCGTAGGATGGCTCCCCGCATGCGTCACCCCTTCCGCATCGCCGCCTTCGTCGTGGTCGCAACCGTGCTCGTGGCCGCCGCGTGGATCCGGCTGCCGTATTACGCGATCGGTCCCGGGCCCGCCCGGTCGGTGACGCCGCAGATCCGCTACGACGGTCGTCCGCGTTACGACCCCACGGGTGCGCTCGAGATGACCACGGTGAGCTACCACCAGGTGAGCCCGTTGCAAGCGATCGCCGTCTGGCTCGAGCCCGACTGGGCGTTGGTCCCCCAAGCCGACCTGTATCCGACGGGCAACGTCGCGTTGGAGAACCAACGGTCGATCTCCCAGATGGACCAGAGCAAGATCGACGCGACCGGGGTCGTTCTCCGGCGGCTCGCGAACTACCCGAAGGATCACGGCACGGGAGCCTTGGTCGAGTCCACCGTCCCCGACTGCTCCGCGGACGGACGGCTGTTCCCGGGGGACATCATCGAAGCGATCGACGGGAAGCCCGTCGGGGATACCGCGGACGTGCGTCGCATCCTGCACCACGCGAAGGAGGGGCAGGCCCTGTCCTTCCGGCTCGATGTGGACGGGAAGGTAGAACGGGCGACGTTCGTCCGGAAACCGTGCGGCCCCGACGAGGAGCTGCTCGTCGGATTCCGCTCCATCGACGCGTTCCCGTTCCTGGTCTCGATCGACAGCGGCGACATCGGAGGTCCGTCCGCCGGACTGATGTGGGCCCTTGGGCTCTACGAGCTGATGACGCCGGGCGATCTGACCGGGGGACGCACGATCGCGGGTACCGGGACGATCGACCTTCAGGGCAAGGTCGGGCCGATCGGCGGGATCCGCGACAAGGTGGTCGCGGCGGAGCGTGCGGGGGCGAGCATCTTCCTCGCCCCGGCCGACGACATGGCCGACCTCGCGGGGGTGGACACGGGAGCGATGCGGGTCATCTCGGTCGCGACCTTCGCGGACGCCCTCCAGGCAATCCGGTCTGGCGGAACGACGACGTGAAGTAGGCTGCAGGCCGTGTCGACGATCCGTCTCCCGAGCCGGTCACGGCGATGGCCGCTGATCCTCATCGGAGCCGTCATCGTCGTGATCGTCCTGTTCACGGCGCTCTCCGGCTTCGTGATCGATCTGCTCTGGTACCGGGAGATCGACCAGAGCGGCGTGTTCTGGACCGTCCTTCGGACCAAGACCGTCCTCGCCGTGGTCTTCGGGCTGCTGTTCTTCGCGATCTTGTACGTGAACCTGGTCATCGCCAGGAGGATCCGGCCGACGACCAGGATCCTGTCGCCGGACCAAGAGGTCCTCGAGCGGATCCGTGATGTCACGGATCCGCTCGTTCGGTGGGCGATCCCGGTCGGCTCGGCCGTGCTCGCCTTCTTCGTTGCGCTCGGCGTGACGGGCGAATGGAGCAACTTCTTGCTCTGGAAGAACTCGTCGGGCGTGACCTTCGGGACCGTGGAGCCGCTGTTCCATCGCGACCCGGCGTTCTACGTGTTCTCGCTCCCGTGGCTCCGCTTCCTCCAGGGGTGGCTGTTCTCGACCCTGGTCGGGGTCACGATCCTGGTCGGGATCGCCCATGTCCTATGGGGCGGGATCCGTCCGCAGGCGCCGATGTTCGCCGACAAGGTGACACCGGCCGCTCGCGCCCACATCTCGGTCTTGCTCGGGCTCATCATGCTGGTCAAGGCGTGGGGGTACTGGCTCGGTCGGTTCGATCTCCTCACCTCACCGCGGGGCGTCGTCGAGGGAGCGTCCTACACCGACGTGAAGGCGCAACTCCCGGCGCTCAACTTCCTGGCGATCGTCGCCGTGATCTGCGCGATCCTGTTCTTCGCCAACATCAGGCTCAGGCAATGGAGCCTGCCCATCATCGCGGTCGGGCTCCTGGCCCTGGTGTCGGTGCTGTTGGGGGCGATCTATCCCGCCTTCGTGCAGCAGTTCCGGGTGAAGCCGAACGAACAGCAGTACGAGGCGCCATACATCGAGGACAACATCCAGGCGACGAGCTCAGCGTTCAACCTCAGCTCGATCCAGGCGCAAGAGCGTGACGTATCGACGGGACCACTGTCGGCGAAACAGATCGCGGACAACGCCGGCACGGTCTCGAACATCCGCGTGTGGCGTCCACCGGTGCTGAAGGAGAACCTGCAGTCGGTGCAGCGCTTCCGTCAGTACTACGACTTCAACGACGTGGACGTGGACCGCTACACGGTCAACAACGAAGAGCGGGTGCTCATGGTCTCCGCCCGAGAGATCGCCCAACAGGGCCTCGACCCGTCCGCCCAGACCTGGCAGAACGTCCACCTGGCGTACACGCACGGGTACGGAGCGGTCGCGGCGCAGGTCAACACGGCCACGGTCGAAGGGCAACCGGACTACGTCCTGCAGGACCTCCCGCCGGTCACGACGGACCCGGCGCTCGACATGTCCCAACAGCCGCGGATCTACTTCGGCGAGAGCGATCAGGAGCCGTTCGTCGTCACCAACACGAACGTCAACGAACTGGATTTCCAGCAGGACACGTCGGCGAACGCGCAGCAGTACACGGGGACGGGCGGCATCCCGCTGTCCAACGTGCTCCGGAGAGCGATGTTCGCGTGGAAGTTCCGCGACTACAACCTGCTCGTCTCTGGGAGCATCAGCAGCAACAGCCGGATCATGATCTACCGCGACATCCAGACGAGGGTGCGCAAGGCCGTTCCGTTCCTCAAGTTCGACAACGACCCCTACCTCGCGATCGTCGGCGGGAGGCCGGTCTGGATCTGGGACGCCTACACGTACACGAACGAGTACCCCTACTCGCAACAGGTCGATCTGGCGCAGTCGGCTCCCGGGCAAGATTCCTCGACCACGACCCTGCAAGGCAACGTGAATTACCTCCGGAACTCGGTGAAGGCGGTCGTCGACGCGTACAACGGCAACATCACCTATTACGCGAACCTGCAAGACCCGATCGTTCAGGTCTGGTCGCGAGCTTTCCCCGGACTGTTCACCGACATCAACAGCGCGCCGCAGGAGCTCTGGCAGCATTTCCGGTACCCGGAGAACCTGTTCCAGGTCCAGGCGTCTCAATACGCCGCCTATCACGTGACGAACGCGACGGACTTCTATCAGAAGCGCGACTTCTGGGCCATCCCTTCCGACCCGACCCTCTCCGCTAGCGGTGCGGCCGCCGTGGCGATCCGTCCCTACTACCAGCTGATCCGATTGCCCGATGGCAAGACGGAGGAGTTCGAGTTGGTGATCCCCTTCGTCCCCGCCGACCGCCAGAACATGGTGGCGTGGATGGCTGCGTCATCAGACCAACCGGACTACGGGCAACTCACGGTGTTCCGGTTCCCCGAGGGACGCACGATCGAGGGACCGACGCAGGTCTTCGCCAGGATCAACCAGGACGCGCGGTTCTCGAGCGAACGGACGCTCCTGAGCCAAGCGGGATCGAACGTCCTGTTCGGCGATTTCCTCGTGATCCCGATCGACAACTCGTTCCTCTACGTCCAGCCCGTCTACGTGCAGGCGCAACAGACGCCGATCCCGCAACTCCACGACGTGATCATCGTGAACGGCAGCGGGGGAGCGGTCACCATCGCGGACAACCTGCAGGATGCGATCCGTGGCGCGGTCACCGGTCAGGTGCCGTCGGGCGGTGGGAACGGCGGCGGTGGCGGGTCGGTGCCGCAGCGGATCCAGGCCCTGCTCGCCCAAGCCCAGCAGCACTTCTCCGCAGCGCAGGCGGCGCTCCGGTCCGGCGACCTGGGGACCTACCAGACCGAGATCAAGGCCGCGCAGGATTCGGTGGACGCGGCCGCGAAGCTCGCCGGAACAACACCGACACCCAGCGGAACGCCGACGCCGCCCACCCCGACGCCGAGCGCCAGCGCGTCGGCGTCCCCGTAACTACTCGGGCAGGCGATAGGTGAGGTCGGCGGCGACGTCCGCGACGTCCATCTGGGCCTTCTGGAGGTGACCTAAGTAGTCCCAGTTCATCGCCTGCCACCGCGTGAACTGGTCGAGCACCCAGACACCCGATTGCCGCGACCCGTTGCCGCTCCGGCCGTTGCCGCCGAAGGGGAGGTGCGCCTCGGCGCCGGACGTGGAGTTGTTCACGCTGACCATCCCGGCGGAGACGCGTTCTCGGAAGCGGAACGCGTGCAGCGGGTCGGTCGTGTAGATCGAGGACGACAAGCCGTACCCATGGCCGTTGGCGAGCGCGATCGCCTCGTCGAACGTGTCGAAGCTCGCGACCCCGACGATCGGGCCGAACGTCTCGATCCGATAGAGGTCGTCTTCCGCCCGGACGCCGTCGACGATCGTGGGGTGGTAGAAGAAGCCCGCTTCGGGATCGTCGCCGACGAAGCCCTCGCGTGGGGCCCTTCGCGTGATCCGTCCCACCGCGCTCGAGCCGTGCACGTGATGGTGATCGCGGATCAGCTCGACCCAGTCCTCGAACCGGGCCGCGAAGCGCTCGTCGATCATCGGACCGTAGAGGACGTCGCGGGTCGGATCGCCGATCGGGGCCTCAGTGACCGCCTTCGTGAATCGGTCGACGAAGTCCTGGTGCACGTCGCGATGCACGATCGCCGTGCCCAGCGACGTGCACCGTTGCCCTGCGGTCCCGAACCCACTGAACAGTGCGCCCTCGACCGCGAGGTCGAGGTCGGCGTCGGGCATCACGACGAGCGGGTTCTTCCCGCCGAGCTCGAGGCACGGGGTCTGGAGATGTCGGCCACAGAGCTCGCCGAGCCGCTCACCGACGGCGGTCGATCCCGTGAAGCCCACCTTGTCGACGACCCCCTCGTCCAGCGCGCGTTCGAGTCCGGCGAACGTCGCGGGTCCGTCGGCGAGCACCATCTGGAACGTTCCCTCCGGCAAGCCCGCGTGGAGGATCAGTTGCGCGAACGCGTCGGCGATCGCGGGGGTGTACTCCGCGGGCTTCCACACGACGGCGTTCCCGCACAGGAGCGCGGGCACGAGGTACCAGGACGGCACCGCGACGGGGAAGTTGCCGGCGGTGATGATGGCGGCGACGCCGACGGGTGTCCGGAACGTGAAGAGCTGCTTGTCGGGCATCTCGGAGGGCACCGTCATCCCGTAGAGCCGCCGCCCTTCTCCGAGGAAGAACGAACAGGTGTCCATGACTTCCTGGACCTCGCCGCGAGACTCCTTGATCGGCTTGCCGATCTCCTGGGTGATCAGCCGTGCGAGCGTCTCGGCGTTGTCCTCGACGAGCCTTCCGAGCTGCTGGATCGCCCGGCCGCGGACGGGTGCGGGCACGGAGGACCACGCAAGCTGCGACGCCTTCGCGACCCGGCACGCTTGGAGGAAGGTCTCGGCGTCGCCGAGATGTGCCTCGCTCACGATCTCGTCGAGCCGAGCCGGGTTCGCGATCGTGCGAACGCCACCGGGAGCATCTGTCGTCTGGCCGCTGACGAGGGATCGGACGCTATGCATGGCTCGATGGTACGTCGGGTCGGAGCACGGCCGGGTCGTTCCCCCGCTGGGTGCTGGCCGGTTGGGCAGCGGCTTTGCTAGCCTTCTCCTGCGGGGTGGAGCAGTCCGGTAGCTCGCTGGGCTCATAACCCAGAGGTCGTAGGTTCAAATCCTACCCCCGCGACGAGACCTACCAGCACGAAGGGGCCGGTGAATCCGGCCCCTTCGCATCTGGCAGCGTGAGGCGCCGCAAGGATCGGAGGCCGGAGCCGTGAGTGAGCTTCTCGGTATCGCTCGATTCAAGTTCCACGAGGGCAAGCTCGAGGAGTACAAGCGCTTGTCCGCCCAGGCCATGGAGATCGTGCGGACCAAGGACACCGGAACGCTGCAGTACGACACCTACTTCAACGACGATCAGACCGAGTGCATGATCGTCGAGAGGTACCGGGACTCCGAGGCGGCCATGGAGCACGCGGCGAACCTTGGCCACCTCTTCGGGGCAGTCCTCGCGACGGTCTCCGTGGTTCACGGCGAACTCCTCGGTGAGCCGAGCGCAGAGCTGAGAGCGAAGTTGGCAGATAGCGAGGTCCCGGTTCTCTTCACGCCCTACTTGTCGATGTAGACACCGCTCGCCGGCTTAGACGCGATGCGACTGCCGATTCGCAACGAACCCGCAACACGGTGCGCGCCTGAACCGCCCTACGCTCCCGCCATGAGGCACGTGGGACGCACTCTGGGACTCCTTGTTGGAC
>Ga0157378_10006011_pt1 | contig 10632 bp, 4 predicted proteins | sample M65metaG_FD_115309 | JGI IMG/M metagenome (GOLD analysis project Ga0157378, IMG submission 115309) | Miscanthus rhizosphere microbial communities from Kellogg Biological Station, Michigan, USA - M6-5 metaG | ecosystem: Host-associated > Plants > Roots > Rhizosphere > Soil | place: USA: Michigan...
CCGGCGGTTGGCTGCCACTGCAAAACGGTTGCATCGGAACTCAGTTTTGCATTCAATTCTGTGGAAGATCCTACCGAAATCGTTTTATCGGGTCCAAGATCAACCACCGGAAAAGGATAAACTGTCAGCTTTACAAAACCCGTATCGGAAAAACATCCAATGCTGTCGCGGCCAATCACCTGGTATTCGGTAGTCTGCTGCGGCCTTGCCAAAGGTGCTTTGTTGTGACTGTTGTCCAATCCCACTGAAGGGGTCCAATCGTATAATTCTGCATTCTTCGCCAATAAATGAAACGATTCACCCTTGCATAAAGTATCCCCTGAGCCCACTTGCATAGTAAACGGATGTTTTACGGTTATTATTACTGTGGCCGCTGATCGGCACCCAAAAATTGTCTCCCCATCTACATGATAGGTGATGTTTGAATCGGGTGAAGCAACCGGTGCCGCACAACCGGTACAGGAAAGTGCCAAAGCAGGGCTCCAGGTATACCTATCCGCCCCGGTGGCTTCCAATGTCGCCGTTTTCTTTTCGCAAATAGCCGTATTGTTTCCCGCACTTACTTTAGGCAATGGGTGTACCACAATTTGTTTTGTACGGCTGGTAGTACAACCGGAAGAGTTGGTAGCCTGCATGGTTGCTGTATAATTGCCCTCCTCTTGATAAACAACCGGCGAAGGATTCTGTGTTGAAGATCCGCCATTGTTGCTGAAATCCCATTTCCAGGCCAGTGCCGATGTATCTGCTACATCAATATTTCCAAAGAAATGGAGCGTAGCCGGCTGGCAGGCAGCGGAATCACCGCGCATGCTAACTTGTGGACTTTTTACCACTTTAATTTTTGTTAGCTGTGAAGAAGTATCCGTACAACCGTTGAGCGTGGTAACCACTAACTGCACCGGGTAAATTCCGCTATTATTATACTCGTGTGCAGGGTTCTGATCTTTTTCAGTACCGCCATCACCTGTTTGCCATTGGTAGTTAGTTACCAGGTCGTTTGAAAAAGATGAGTCAATAAAATTTACTATTCCCTTATCGCATACCAGGTTTGTATTGCTGTTAAACATTGCCTTTACACCAAATATGCGGATGGTGTCTTTTCCTGCAATGGGTACCTTACATCCTTTGGCGTCCTGTAAAATCATTTTCGGTACGTAAACGCCAAGAGAGTTATACAAATGGTCAACAGTTGAATCGGCGGTATTGAGCGTTGCTCCGTCATTGAAATCCCATACCAGCGACTGTGCATTTTGTGTCTGCGCAGTAAATCCAATGGTGCCCGGATTGCATGAAGTTGTTTTATCGTACACAAAACTACCCGTCGGGCCTTTAATATCAATTTTCCTGAAAATGGTATCCATACATCCTCCCGGGCTGGTTACAAGCAACCTTGCGTTGTAGGTGCCGGGATAATTGTAATAATGGACCGGATTTTTTACCAGCGCACCGGTTGCATCTCCAAAATCCCAGCTAAAATCAGTGTAATACTTCGACTGGTTGGTAAAATTAACGACCAGCGGCGGACAGGTGCTGGCTGAATCACTCATAAGAAACAATGCCTTCGGATCTTCGATATGAATATAGGCAGGTTTAAACACCGAATCTGTGCAACCGTATTTATCGGTAATTTTTAATGAAGTGCTGTATGAGCCGATGGTTGCAAAATTGTGAACAGGTTCCGGTTGTGCAGAACCGGTAGCATCTCCAAAGCCCCATGTATAGTTCAGCGATTGACCAGATGACCGGTTGGAAAAACTCACCGGTTTGTTTTCGCAGCTCATTGTATCGTTGCTGCTGAAGACGGCCCTGGGGTCGGCGATATAAACGATGTTAGATTTGCTGACACTGTCAACGCAACCCTGCGTATCGGTTACTTTTAAGCCGACACTGTAAAAACCTTCAGCATTATAAGAATGGATAAAGGGCGCAGAAGGATAGACCTGTGCTACGCCGTCACCAAAGGTCCAGTACCATTTTTTAATGGGATGGGAGCCATCGGTTGTTGCGGCATCGGCAAACTGTATGGTGCCGCCGGCGCTCAGGCAGGCCGCGTCTTTTACTGCGCTAAAATCTGCTGTTGGACCGTTTACAGTAATGTAATCTGTTTTTGTGAGCGTATCTGTGCAGCCCATGGTATTGGTAATTACAAGGCTGATGCTGTGTAGCCCGCTTTTATTGTAAGCTACTTTTGTATTGCGTGCTGTATCTGTTGCGTTCTCTAAGGTCCAGGCATAAATCACAATATTGGCGGGGTTAAACCCGGTGGGTTGCAGCAAAACAGTATCTCCCTTGCAGACTACCGTTTGGGATGCGCTGAACCCGGCTTTTTCCTTTATAACATTTGCATGGTAAAGGGCGGTATGCGTGCAGGTGCCGTTGGTTACCGTTAGCCTCACTGCATAGTTACCTGTTTTGCTATATACATGTACGGGGTCCTTTGCAGCGGTATTGGTTCCATCTCCAAAATCCCATGTCCAGGAACTTGCACCTACAGAATAATTAGTAAAAGCGAAATGAAAAGGATCACTGCACGCCACATCTACACCAAACTTGGCTATCGGCGGTTTTATATAAATGAAATCTGGTTTTACGAGGGTGTCCGAACAACCATTATTTGTGGCAATGAGTTTAATATTAAAATAGCCGGTATCATTGTAAAAATGACTGGGATTACGTGCCGTATCGGTTATACCATCGCCGAAATTCCATAACCAACCGGTAACATTGCCCGTAGAATTATCGCTGAACATAACGGGTACAGATGCGCAGGTATTAACAGGAACGGCTGAAAATGCAGCGCTGGGCTTTTGACCTACACGCACCGCATCGGCATATTGAATAGTTCCTGTACAACCATCGGCAGTAGTATAGTTTAATGAAATGGTATAAATGCCGGGCTTGCTGTAAATATGAACCGGGTTGGTACCTGCAACAGCGGGAGATCCGTCACCGAAATTCCATTGATAGCCGGTGACCGGTACAGCAGATTTTACTGTGTAAGATGGTGAAAAACTAAGTGGTGCACAACCCAGCACAGGTAAATCTGCCATTTTTATATCGGCAGGAACAGCGCTGATAAAATCCGTTTGTTTTAAAGTATCTGTGCAACCGCTGCTGTTTGTTACAATCAGGGTAACAGTGTACAAACCATTTTTCAGGTAGGTATGCAAAGGGTTTGGAAGCGTGGATGAAGAACTATCGCCAAATAGCCATTTATAAGCCGTGGCACCAGTGGATAAATTGGCAAATTGTACAGTTACCGGCGCCTGGCAGGTAGCCGTTTTATCTGCAGAAAAAGCCGCTTTTGCCCTGGCAATAACTTTAATCGGCTTTACCGCAGAGTCTTTGCAACTTCCAAAATCAGCAACAAGACTGATACTATAATTGCCGGGGTTTGTAAACTGTACGAAGGGATCTGCTGCCACCGAAGAATTGCCATTGCCAAAATTCCAGTAAAGATTTCCGGCAGCAGGTTTTGATGCATTAAAAACCTGGAAAAGATTGTCCTGGCAGATAGAGTCCGGTGCAATAAAAGCTGCTTTTGCCACGCCGACCGCTATCGAGTCTTTTTTTACAAGCGTGTCAATACAGCCGGCATTATTTTTTACTATCAATTGAAGGCTGTAAAGCCCCGCAGCCAGGTAAGTGTTGGCCGGATCCTGCGCGCCCGAGGTATTGCCATCGCCAAAAGACCATTGGTAGGAAAGGATGCCGGTGCCTGTGCTCTTGTTGGTAAAATGAACAATAGAAGGCGGTGTGCACTGGCTGCTGCCGGTGTACGAGAAATCAGCTTTTACACCATCTTTTATTTTAATGTATTGAGGTCTGGAAATAGTGCTTACACAACCAGCCGTGTTGGTGGTTCTCAGAATTACATTGTAATTGCCCGGCGCAGTATAAGTGTGTGCGGGGTTTTGCTGGTTAGATAAAGTACCATCGCCCAAATCCCATTCCCATTTCGTGATATTGCCTTCCTGAGCCAGGCTCTGATCAGTAAAGCTTAGTTTTAAAGGATAACAGCCCGTGGTATCAGAAGCTTTAAATAACGGTTTGGGTAATGCATTGATAACAACATATCCGGTAGCAGAATCTGCGAGATTGCCATTCTTTACCAGCAATTTTATTTTGTATTTGCCGGGAGTAAAATAAGTAGTAGAAGGATTTTGTAAGAAAGAAACAGTTCCATTGCCGAGGTCCCATTTCCAGCTGCCGGGGTTGCCGGTACTAATGTCGGTAAAATGAACAAATACCGGGGCGCAGCCGCTTGCAGGACTTGTTAAAAAATCTGCCCGTAGTTGCGCAGTAATTGTCTGCTGTATGCAAATGCAAAACAATAGGACATACCATGCACGGAGCACCGCGTGCCAAACAGCCTTCATAAAATAATGGATTCGGGGTTATTCAAAGGATATCTGCCTATTAAACGGCGGGTTTAACAATAAGGTATATTCCGTTAATTTTTTTTTGAAGTATAATGGTTTACCTCTACCAGCAGCTGGCAGGGCGCCGTAAGAAGGGAAACATCAATATGCCGTAGTGGCTAAAAAAATCATTCTTCTAACAGGCAGGAATAATTTTTACGAAGACCCGGTGGCTGCATGAGAACAGACGTACATAAATCCCTTTATATCATTTTTTTCTGAGGTGCAATACATTATTACCGGTGGCCGTGCTGGTATTTGCTACTACATAATCAAGATAGCTATCGGTAATTTTCCAGGTATGGTTGAGCAGCTTCAGCGTGTCATTGGCTGTGGCAGGGAAGGCAGCAGTGATGGTATAGTTGTTAATATCTGAACTCCAGGTACCGCTGCTGTTCAGTACCGTGTTTTTAATGCCGTCTACATTGCCGTTTTCATAAAACTGGAACTCATAGCCTGTAAAACCGGTTGTTAGATCAACAGAGTCCTGCTTGTACTGTTCTACATACCAATGACCGTTGGTCATAGCGTCTATGATTATGTTTTTTTCCTTTTGCTGAATTATTTTCTTGCAGGAAGAACCCGTTATCAGCATCGCTATTGCAAACAGCAGCAGGGCTAACCGTCTATTGCTGAGCGTTCTTTTAAAAACCATAAATTTCTTTGTACTTATTGGTAGCATACTGCATAAAAAAATCAATATTCAAGCCTTCCCCGCTTATCCTGTTACACAACTCTTCGCTGGTGAACTTTCGGCCGTGTACGTGAATACACGTACGTAACCAGTTCAATAACGGTTTGTACTCACCATTTGTTATATGCATAGCCAGATCCGGAATATTTTTTTGCGCAGAGGCGAAGAACTGGGCTGCATAAAAGCTGCCCAGGCTGTAGGTAGGAAAATAGCCAAAGCTGCCATGGCTCCAGTGTACGTCCTGCAGACATCCCTGACGGTCATCAGGTACTACAACATCCAGCAGCTGATGGTAGTGTTCATTCCACCAGGCTGGAATGTCTTTCGCCTGCAGGCTGCCTTCTATTAATTTTTTTTCGAGTTCATACCTCACCTGCACATGGAAATGATAAGTCAGCTCATCGGCTTCCGTCCTGATAAAAGAGGGCTGTACTTTATTAATGCCTTTATAAAATTCCGGCAAGGTTATATCTCCGAGTGATTGGGGAAAATACGCCTGCGCCTGCGAAAAAAAATAACGCCAGCAATCCAGGCTTCTGCCAATATTGTTTTCCCATAAACGAGATTGTGATTCATGGATGCTGAGTGAGGTATATTCACCCAACGGCAATCCATAACCGGCAGCTGGTAAACCCTGTTCATAAAGACCATGGCCACATTCGTGTATACAGCTCCAGGTCATATTGCTGAAATCATTTTCATCAATCCGGGTAGTAAGCCGAACGTCCTGGCTGCTGAAATTGGTGGTAAAGGGGTGCTCCGCAATATCCTGCCGCCCGCCTTCAAAATCAAACCCCAGTTGTTTTATCAGTTCCATTCCAAACTGCCATTGTTTTTCTTTTGGATAATGACGCATTAAAAACCCATCTTCAACCTGTGGGCGGGCCGTTATTTTACCCAATAATTCTTTCAAAGGGCGTTGCAACGAAGTGAAAACCTTATCCAGCAGCTTCACGGTGCAACCGCGTTCATATTGATTCAGCAAAGCATTGTAAGGGTGATCTTCATAGCCAAGGTAAGCTGCTTCCTGTTTTTTTAGTTCCAGTAAGCCATTCAGGTGGGGTTCAAAAACGGCAAAGCTGTTTTCTTTTTTTGCGGTTACCCATGCCTGGAAGCTGTTGGAGGTAGCTTCACTCAACCGTCGCACAAAATCGCCAGATAGTTTTTCCTGCTGTGTGTAATCGTACCAGCTAAGCGCTACATTTTTTTGCTGGTTTTCATCCAGGTCATTGGCCGACAATAAATCCTGTAAAATATTTTTAAATGATTCACGCGTAAATAAGTCGTGGCTCATTTCGCTTAAGGTAGCCACCTGTTGAGCCCTGAAGGATGCACCCTTTTGCGGCATATAGGTTTCCTGGTCCCATTGCAATACTGCACTTGCATATCGCAGGTCGGCGATCTTTTTGAGGTGAGCAGTATAATCACCATATTTTTTATTAGGCTCCATGTTTTACATTGCGTTCAATAAATTGTTAATCTTGCATAGCCGGGCGGTAACGGGCCGGTATTGCTATAATTTAGCGAAACCTGAAATTATTTTTTGTCATGCAGAAACAAATGTACACTTACTTTATTTTCCCTGTCTTCCTTTTGTGCTGTTGTGTAAATGCCGGTGCACAGAATATCGATTCCCTGCTTGCTGTTTACCGCCAGGCCGATCCACAGGAGAAACTGTACATTCATTTCGACAAGAACTATTATAATCCCGGCGAAACCATTTGGTTCAAGGCGTATATTTTTGATGGACTGGAACGTGCTTTGAGCGCAAAAAATTTCTATGCAGAATTGGCGGATGAAGCAGGGAATGTGATCAGTCGTGTAACAGCGCCTGTAGGAGAATCAAGTGCAGCCGGCAGCATTACCCTGGCACCGGGCCTCACCAAAAACATGTTATATTTCCGTGCGTATACATCTGCTATGCTGAATGGCGATACCAATTTTATTTTCGTAAAGCCTATCCGGATTATAACTGCTGCAAAGACAGTTAAAAGTAAACAGCCCAGCATTACAAGTATTGCTTTTCTGCCCGAAGGCGGCGATATGATTGCAGGAATTGCTTCCGTACTGGCATTTAAAGCCACCGATGCAAATGGTCTGCCGGTGAACGCAAAGGGATATATAAAAGCATCAGATGGAACCAAAACCGGCGACTTCATAACGGTTCATGATGGAATGGGATGGTTTAAGATAGAACCCGTACGCGGACAAACCTACACTGCAGTATGGAAAGATGAAAGCGGAAAAGAATATACAAACACGTTACCTGCGGTGAAAAATGAAGGCATTAGCCTCCAGGTTTCGGATGCAAAGGATAACAAGAAGTTTATTTTACAACGTTCCGATAATGTGAATGATGATGAAAATCATTGCGCATTATTGCTTATATGAACCAGCAACTGGTTTACTATGCAAAAGTGAATTTGAGTACCAATAATGTCACTTCGGGTATGATACCCACTAAACAACTTCCTTCCGGTATTTTACAGATTACTGTGTTCGACAAAAACTTTAAGCCAGTGGCAGAAAGAGTGAGTTTTGTAAATAACCATGATTATGAATTTGATGCCGATGCATGGATACCGGTACTGAATAAAAACAAACGCGGCCTGAATACACTGGAAGTGCAGGTATCAGATACGTTCCGCGCCAATCTTTCTTTATCTGTTACCGATGCGGATCTGAATGTGCCCATTGCACCCAATGAAGATAATATCATCTCTCATTTGCTTCTTACCGGCGATCTGCATGGTAAAATAGCACACCCGTATTATTATTTTTTCAGCACGGCCGACAGCGCTTCTATGTACCTTGATCTGGTAATGCTGACTAACGGATGGCGCCGCTACAATTGGGACAATGTATTTGCAGGAAAGACCCCACCTGCTAAAGTAAAAGAAAACAATTACCTGGCTATTGACGGGAAACTGATCGGTATGCAGACCGGCCGTTTTTCGGCGGATACCAAACTCAACGGCATACTGGAAACAAAAGATTCTGTCAAAAATTTCATTTCGCTGCCTGTAAATAAAAAGGGCGAAATGCAGATGGACGGACTGGTATTCTATGATTTTGCAAAACTGTATTTCCAGTTTAACGATAAGAAACTGGTATTTGACAAATCATTGCTGCATGTAGACAATGGTCTGTATCATAGCCCGGATAAATTATTACTCGATGAAGAAAGCAGGAAGTCGGGGATGGAGCCAGATGCCAGCGTGGTATCAAAAAACATAAAAAATTCGTCAGACGAAATGAAAGTGGCCATACAGCGGGCCAGGCGCGAAAAGGAACAGGTGCTAAAAGAGGTAATAGTAACCGGCAGGGTGAAATCTAATGAACAAAAGATGGATGAAAAATATGCCAGTGGAATGTTCAGCGGCGGTGATTCAAGAAATTTTGATGTAGCCAACGATCCCTTTGCGGCGAGCAGCCAGTCGATCTTTCAATACCTGCAGGGAAAAGTAGCCGGTTTGCAGATAAATACCGGTGCAAACCCACCCAGCATGACATGGCGCGGCGGGTCGCCTGTTATATACCTGGATGAAATACAAACCGATCCGAGTTTTATGCAAAACCTTAATATGAATGATATGGCATATGTAAAAGTGTTTAGCCCGGGTAGTGTGGGCGTTATTTCAAGCAGTGGCGGAGGTGCTATTGCCGTATACACCAAGAAAGGTGCAGACCGGACGACAAGTGATAAGAAAGGACTGGGTTATGTACAAATAACCGGCTATACACCGGTGAAACAATTTTATTCGCCCGATTATGCCACTTCCTCCCTGGTGAATGAATTGCCGGATCTGCGAACTACATTATACTGGGCGCCTTATATAATACTCGACAAAAATCAAAAAAGAGTCAAGATTCAATTTTATAACAATGATGTGAGCCGTCGTTTCAGGGTAGTAATGGAAGGCATTAATGCAAACGACAAGCTGGTGAGAGTTGAAAAAGTAATTGAGTAGCTATTTGCAATTACTGTAAATCGTTATTGAGCATCAGTGGTGTCCAACTAATTCTAAATATTAATTTTACCGGTCTGCCTTAAAGCCCAAGGCCCGTCCGAATGGCACTGGCCGGGCGGACTTCGTACCCGTAACACTCATTTTGTTGACATGGATCAACATATAAACCGTTCTAATCATTTTTTATTAGCTTTTTTTAATATTATTTTTAAAAACTCATTAAAAGAAGCTAAAACATTTCCATTCCAATGTATTTTTTTCAATTTTACCGGGCGTTAAAAACAGTTGCATGAAAAATCCCGTTAGAAATTTGAAACACTGGTGGACAGGCGAAGGCCTTCATGCAGAACTTCATCTTCCGCTTATTCCATTGTTGATCTTTATTGCGGTTATACTGTTCTTTATTTTCTCTTCCTGACTAAGTTGTAGTTATTTCCCCGTCACTTGCCCGTATACAGCGCCTGTTTCGGGCGATGCATTTATTTGCATACATTTAAGCTAATCTAAATGGTATGAGAAATATAAAACAATGCTGCTGCCTGGTCGCAGGCTGCCTGGTTTTTTTCTTAAACGAGGGGCATGCCCAGCAAACGACGACAATAAAACACTATCTCTATGTGGCCACTCCCGGTATACGCGATTACCTGGGTTATGGTGGCCATGGCCTGCTGGTTTTTGACATTGATAACCACCACCGGTTTGTAAAAAGAATTGTAACAAAAGGTTTTCATGATAATGGTAAGCCTTCCAATGTAAAAGGCATCGCAGTAAGCGTTCCGTTAAACAGTGTTTTTATCAGTACCCTGGAATCGCTGCAGCGGATTGACGTCGCAACAGACAAAATTATCTGGGAGAAAAAATTTGATAAGGGATGTGATCGCATGGCTATCTCGCCTGATGGGCTTACCATGTACCTGCCTTCGCTGGAAAAAAATATATGGAACGTAGTAGATTGCAAAACCGGCGATATTGTTACGACCATTGATGGTTTTAAAAGATCACACAATACTTTGTACGGCCCTTCCGGCAATTTTGTTTACCTGGACGATATCGGTAGCCCATGGCTCAGCATTGCAGATACAAAAACGAACAGTATTGTAAAAAAGATCGGGCCTTTTGAAAATAATATTCGCCCTTTTACCATCAATGCAAAAGAAACCATGTTGTATGTAACCGTTGACAGCCTGCTGGGTTTTGAAACAGCCGATTTAAGACAGGGCGGAAAAATGGATCATGTAACAGTAGAGGGGTGGGAGAAGGGAACTGTCCGGCGGCACGGCAATCCCAGCCACGGCATAGGCCTTACACCAGACGAAAAAGAGATATGGCTTTGTGATGGCCATAATATGCGCCTGCATATTTTTAGCGCCGTGCCGCCTTACCAGCAACTCAGCACTATTGCGCTGCAGGATATGCCCGGCTGGATTACGTTTACGTTGGATGGTAAGTACGCCTATCCTTCCAGCGGCGAAGTGATAGATGTAAAAACGCGTAAAATTGTAACCACGCTTAAAGATGAATTCAACAACAATGTTGCCAGTGAAAA
>Ga0157378_10006012_pt1 | contig 10632 bp, 11 predicted proteins | sample M65metaG_FD_115309 | JGI IMG/M metagenome (GOLD analysis project Ga0157378, IMG submission 115309) | Miscanthus rhizosphere microbial communities from Kellogg Biological Station, Michigan, USA - M6-5 metaG | ecosystem: Host-associated > Plants > Roots > Rhizosphere > Soil | place: USA: Michigan...
CTCAGGGGTATCCCCTATCGCGAGCCCGACGGGCATCTGCTACTATTTCCCGATGCGTAGCCTTTGGTGAACATTCGCCCGTCCCGCCAAATCGCCCTCCGCCGGAAGTCCCGCCATCTCATGAAGCCCGCCCCGTTTCCCGCTGCCTGCCAGCAGAACTCCGTGGAGCCGGAGCCATCGATGCGGGAAGAGGATTTTCGCGCCTTCTTCGAGCTCAGCGGCGTGGGCAATGTCCTCGTCGATTTCGCCACGGGGCATTTCCTCACCGTGAATGAAGCTTTCTGCCGCCTCACCGGCTACTCCGCCGCCGAGCTGATGCAAATGTCCGCCACCGATCTCACGCTGCCGGAGGACATGGCGCAGGACGTCGATGGCTGGCATGAATCGCTCGACCGGGGCGCGCCTCATTTCACGATCGAGAAGCGCTACCGCCGCAAGGACGGCACCGTAATCTGGGTGGAGGCGACCTCGACCCTCATCCGTGACGAGCACGGCGACCCGGTCTATGTGGCGGGCGTCATCATCGACGCGAGCGCCCGCCACCACGCGCTCGAGGAAATCGGCGGCGCCCGTCGCGCATTGGGTGAAGCCAATGCCGAGCTCGACGAGATCAGCAAGAAATTCTCCACGCTCATCGAGGCCTCGCCGGTCGCGATCATCGGCCTCGACGACGAGCAGCGTGTCGAGATTTGGAATCCCGAGGCCGAGCTGCTCTTCGGCCTGCGCGAGGCCGAGGTGCGCGGGCGGCGTCTGCTCGAGCTCCCGCTCCATTGGGATTCTCCCGAGACCATTGAGACGCTGTTACGCACCACCGAGGAAGCCCGGGCCAACGTCGCCGTCCACCCCACCCCCGACCGAAAACTGGAGCTGGAAATCTGGAGCGCGCCCTATCGCAGCCTCGCCTCCGCTCCGCACGGGCACGTCCTGCTGTTGCTCGACGAAACCGAGAAGAACTTCCTCGAGCACGCCCTCCTCGAGGCCGGCGAGCGCGAGCAACGCCGCATCGGCCAGGAATTGCACGACCACCTCGCGCAGCAACTCCTCGGCGCCGCATTTGGAGCGCAGGCGCTCTTCAAGGAGCTCGAGCGCGCCGATTCACCAAGCGCCAGCCGCGCGGGCGATCTCGCGCAGCTCATCAACACCTCCGTGCTCGACGCGCGCAACCTGGCGCGGGGAATCAACCCCATCGAGATCGACTCCGCCGGCCTCATGTCGGCCCTGCAGGAACTCGCAGAGCGCACGCATTCCGGCGCCCAGATCGAGCTGCGGTGCGATCCCCCCGTGCTGGTGCACAGCCCGGAGACATCCCTCCACGTCTTCCGCATCGCGCAGGAGGCCGTCAGCGACGCTCTCCTCCACTCCCACGCTTCCCGCATCCTCATTCGCCTCGCGGAGGCCTCCGGCCTCGTGACCCTGCAGGTGAGCGACAATGGGACCGAGGCCTCCTATGCCGACGAAAAATCCTCCAACATCGGCATCGGCATCATGAAATACCGTGCGCAAGCCATCCGCGGCGAGCTATCCATTCAACCTACGAGCGATGGCGGCACGAACGTCACCTGCACTTTTGCCAACCCCGCTTGAAAACCATGCCGACGAAACCCTCATCCGGTCCCGCCGTTAAAAGTCGCGTCCTCATCGTCGATGACCATCCCATGTTCCGTCACGGAATCTGCGCGATGATCAATGCCGAGTCCGACCTCGAAGTGTGCGGCGAAGCCGGCACCGCGCCCGCCGCCCTCGAGGCCATGCGCCGTCTGCAACCCGACATCGCCCTGGTGGATATTTCCATGCCCGGAACCAACGGCATCGAGCTGCTCAAATCCCTGAAAGCCGAGGCGCCCAAGCTCCCCATGCTCGTCGTCTCCATGCACGACGAATCGCTCTACGCCCTGCGCGCGCTGCGGGCCGGCGCGCTCGGCTACGTCATGAAGGCCGAGGCGCTCGACTCCATCCTCACCGCCATCCGCAAGGTGCTCGGCGGGGAACCCTACCTCAGCCCGAAATTCAGCGAACGGCTCGTCTTCAAGGCGATTAAATCCATCGACGAGGGTCTCGGCTCCCCGGTGGACCGTCTCTCGGATCGCGAGCTCGAGGTGCTCAACCTCATGGGCCGCGGCTTCGGCGCGCAGGACATCGCCAACGAACTCCACCTCAGCGTGAAAACCATCGAGACCCACCGCGCCCACATCAAGGAGAAGCTCGGCTTCCACGACTCGAAGGAAATGGTGCGCTTCGCCATCGAATGGGTCGCCCAGCAAGGCGTGTGATCCCCCGGGTGGAGTCGTCGCGCCGCGACGACTGGGCATCGCAGCGCGTGCCCCTACCCAGCCGTCCGGTGTTTGTAACAGAGGAATCTGACCCCGGAAGCGTATGGCGGGGCCAGGCGTAAAAAAGGAAGGGTGAAAGCGAATCCCGCGTCCACCCTTCCGGTCGATTACAAAATCTTGTCCTTCAAGCCACCGATGGCCAGCGAGAGCTTGCGCATTCCCAGCTCGATGCGCGTCTTCACGGTGCCGAGCGGCGTATGCGTGAGCGACGCGATCTCGCGCTGGCTGCGCCCCTCGAGATAGGCTAGGCTGATCGCTTCGCGCTGGTTCTCCGGCAGCAGGTCGAGCTGACGGTCGATGAGCTGGCGCACGTCGTCCTGTTGCGCCTCGAATTCCACCGGATGCGTCTGATCGACGCTCTTGTCGGGGTGACGGCTGACGACCTCGAACCGATCCGTCGCGCGACGGTAGGCGCACGTCTGCCGCACGCGATCGATGGCGCGCCGGCGGGCGACCGTCGAGAGCCAGCTCATCAGCCGGCCGCGCTCCGCCGAGTAATGCCCGGCCCGATCCCAGACCTGCAACAGGACATCCTGCAGCACATCCTCGGCCTCCGCATCGTCGTGGAGCACTTTCATGATGACGGCTTTCAACATGGAAGCGTAGCGCCTGCACAGTTCCGCCATCGCCTCGGCGTCCTGCCGCACGAGACCTGCGACAAGTTCCATATCTTCCGTGGCATTTTCGTATTCAAGGGTGGTTGTTTGCATGGGTTTCCTTTTGGTTAAGGCAAACGTAGTCCGCCGCCGGGGCGGGCGAAATCGGTGCGGCTCACGACGCGCGCATCGGTGAAATCCCCCCTCCCGCGCGGCGCATCGCCCCGGATCGCGGGCAGTTCTCCGATGGCTCCCTCAGGCATTCCCCCGATTTCCAGCCCGACGCCCGCCTGCTTGGTTTTCGACCCAGGTGAATACGCGGATCGTCAAATCCAAAGCCCGCCGGCGGAAACGACTCGACCTCTGGGCCACGGATTTTAACCCGCGGGTGATTCCCTCCCCTTCCTTGGCCGCGAGCCTTGTCGCGGCCTTCAAGTTCGCCCACACCTTCCCCTCCGCCCCGCAGCCTCGCCGGCGCATCATCGAGTAGCTTTCGCGCGCGCCATTTCGCGAAAAAGTCCCGCTCACGCGATTCTTTGCCCGGCGCGGGCATTGCATGCTAGGCTGCGCCTACCTTGCATGGACGACTCGACCTCCCTTCCGGCCGCGAACTCCCGCCCCCGGCATCGACGCATCCTCCTCGTCGAAGATCATGAAGAGACGCGGGCCTCGCTTTTCGTCCATCTCGCCGGCGGAGGGCATTCCGTCACGTCCGCCCGCTCCGCCGCCGAGGCGCTCGCCATCGCCCGGGAGTGGACGCCCGACACCCTGCTCTGCGACCTCACGTTGCCCGACGCCGACGGCTGCGAATTACTGGCTCAACTCGCGGAAAACCGTCCGCCACTCTGCATTGCGATGAGCGGATATGGAATGAATGCAGACCTGCGTCGCACCCGTCGCGCCGGATTTCATCACCATCTCACGAAGCCCTTCCTGCCCGACGACCTCGACGCCCTGCTGCCCCGGCGCTAGCCCCTTCCGCCCATCCAGCCGCCCCGCGACGGACGATCCTTGGTTGTTAATCAACCAAAGGAATCCCATGCTCAGCTACGCCGTCACCTTCTTCATTATCGCCCTCATCGCCGCCGCCCTCGGCTTCACCGGCATCGCCGGATCGGCCGCCTGGATCGCGCACGTCCTCTTCGTGATCTTCCTGGTGCTGTTCATCATCTCGCTGATCTTCGGCCGCCGGCCGCCCCTCAACTAAGCGGTGGAAAAAAGACAGCCCTCGCCGCCAAAACGTGCGAGGGTTTCCCACACCCCTCGACCGAATCCCATGAATACCGAATACGACTTCTCCGCCGCCACCGGCGCCGCCCGTGACAAAGTGCAGCACGCCCTCGACACCGCCCGCCAGCAGGCCGGCGACGTCGTGGCCTGCGGCACCCAATGCGTGCGCGACCGGCCCGCCGTCAGCCTGCTCACCGCATTCGCCATCGGAGTCGCCGTCGGCGCCGTGGTCGCCGCCGCCACCCGCTCCGAACCGGAGCCCCGCACCCTCACCGACTCGATCGGGGATTCGCGCGCCCGTCTCGCCGAGCTTTTCGGCACCGTCGCCGCAAACCTCCAGGGCCCGCTCTCGAAAACCTGTGCGTCGGTAAGCGACAGCGCCTCCTCGCTGACGGACTCCGTTACCCGCGTCCTCGAAAAAATCCATCCGCCGAAAAAATTCGGTTGGTGGTAGGCGCGGCGGCGGCAAGGCCGAGCGCGCCCTCGGACACGATCCCCGGGAAACAAGTCATCACCATGAAAACCATCCTTGCCCTCGCCGCCATCACCCTCGCAACCACCCTCTCGGGCTGCGTATCCGTGCATGAACGGGAGCCCGATACCACGACGACGACACCCACCACGCGCCACACGACGCTCGCCGCGCCCGCGACGACGACGGTGGAGCGGACGACCGTTTATTGAGTTCCGCGTCGCGCGGAGTATCGGCTCATCCGGCGGTGCTCCGCACAAAATCCGCGATCATTTCCTCCAACTGATCGTAGCGGATCGGTTTCGTCAGCTGGCGCAGAAAGCCCGCGTCGCGGTGTTTCGCCACGTCGTTTTCCATCCCGTAGCCCGTGATCGCAATCATTGGCGTGGAGCAAAACGCCCGGGCCTGCGCGATGAATTCCAGGCCCGTGCCATCCGGCAGGCCGATGTCGCTCAACACGAGATCGAACCCGCCCCCCCGCAGCGCCGCGAGGCCCGCAGCGATCGTGCCGGCCACCTCCACCGAGTGGCCGAGCGAATTCAGAATACGCGCCATCACTCCGGCGCTATCGACGTGATCCTCCACCAGTAGGATCGACAGCGGTCGCGTCGCCTCCGCCTCGCGGCGGACCGGATGCGCCGTCGCCACGGGGACCTGATCGTCGCCCAGCGCCGGCATCCACACGGAAAATTTTGCCCCCCGTCCGGGCCCTTCGCTCGCCGCCTCGATGTCGCCGGAGTGCGCGTGCATCAAATTTCGACTGATGGTCAGGCCAATGCCAAGCCCCCCCGTCCGGCTGGCCGGCCGCTCCGGCTGCTCGAACGGATGGAACAACCCGCCCAATGTCCCCGCCGACATCCCACACCCGCTATCGGAAAACGCCACGCGCAGGTTCCCGTTGTCGTTCGACGTCGCGATCTCGATCCGACCGCCGTCGGGCGTGAACTTCGCGGCATTGCCGAGGATGTTCCAAAAAACCTGCTGCAACCGCACGGGATCGCCCTCGACGACGCTCCGCTCCGCCGCCGTCCGCACCGCCACGCGGATTTGTCGACGCTCAAAATCCGCCCGAAAAATTTCCACCACCGCCGCCAGCAATCCATGCGCGTCCACGACCTCGCGATGGAGCGTGAGCTGCCCGCGGGCGATCCGCGTAAGATCGAGCAGGTCGTCGATCAGGCGCAGCTCGAGCCGCACGTTCCGGCTGAGCATTTTCACCTCGGCCGCCAGCTCGGGCGTGAGCGCGCGTCCCGATTCCCAGGTCGATAACGTCGCCAGCACCGGCGTGAGCGGCGTGCGCAACTCGTGCGAGAGCACTGCGATAAAATTGTCCTTCGCCTGATTCGCGACTTCCAGCTGGCGCTTCAACTCCGCCTGCTCGCGCTCCGCGTTTTTGTGATGCGTGAAGTCACGGAACACGAGCACGACGCCCCGCAGCGCGCCGTCCGCCTCGCGCACGGGCGCGCCGCTGTCGTCGATCGGAATTTCTCCGCCATCCTTTCGAATGAGCACCGCGGGATCGGCCTGCCCGACGATCTTTCCCGTCTTCAAGACCAGCTCCACCGGACTCTCCACGACGGCCCGCGTCGTCTCGTCAACGATCCGAAACACCTTCGCGCACGGCTGCCCGAGCGCGGCCTCCCGCGACCAGCCGGTCAACTCCACCGCCACGTCGTTCACAAACGTGATCCGCGAACTCGTATCCGTGATGATCACCGCGTCGCCAATGCTCGCGAGGCTGACGGCCAGGATGTCCTGATGTCGCTGCGCCTCCAGGTCCGCCACGTAGCGGCGCGCCATCTCGCGACGAATGCGCCGAAACGCCCACGCGAGAAATCCCAGATTCACGAGCGCCGCCGCCGCAAATGCCATGGTGCGCAAATTGGTCAATCCCCGCGCCGAGGCGTCGATCTCCTCGCGCTCATGCTTTTCGTGCGCCTCGATCTCCTCCAGCGTCGCGCGGATCGCGTCCATCGTCCTCTTGCCGGCGTCGCTTTGCACGAACTCCGCCGTCGTCGGCAGCCCGTGCCGCCGCGCATCCGCGATCGTCGCCGCCAGCTCGGACATTTTCGTCCGCGTCAACCGCTCGAATTTATCGACCAGGGCAACCGGTAGGTCGCCATTGTCCGCCGCCGCCCGCAACCGGCGCAGGCGCGCGTCGATCACCTCGCGGGCGCTCTCATACGGCTCGAGGTATTCCGCGCGCCGGGTCAGCAGATAGCCGCGCTGGCCCGTCTCCGCATCCTTCAACGTGGAAAAAGCCTCCTGCACGTCCCCCTCGAGCCCCTCATGGAGCAGGCGGCGCTTCGTGGTGTCGATCACGGCATTTCCCGCGAGATAAGTCCCCACCAACGTCACGGCCAGCACCGCAGACATGGCAAAAAACACCGATCGCACTCCGGCAAGGCTCAGCTCCCGCGCCTTCATCGTCGCGGGGGCCCAGGCGGAAAATGAAACCAGCTCGAAACGATCATTGCGCGTTTTCATAACCGATGGCACGCCGACCCGTCCACTGGCGCGGCATCGGGGATTCGGAGGATTCTTCGCACGGGATTTGCCCGTGACGTGCGCCGTCCCCCCGATATAGGCTACGCCCCCGATGCAAGGGAGGGGTGGCAGAGTGGTCGATTGCGGCGGTCTTGAAAACCGCTGTCGGGAAACCGACCGTGGGTTCGAATCCCACCCCCTCCGCCAACCCGCCGAAGGCGGCAAAAGACTTTCAGTGGGATGAGAACGAAGTTCGACTGCCCACGCGGAGCGCCTCCTAATTCGCGCAGCGCATTTCCGCAGGTCCCGACAACCTCGTCGGGACAATTCCACCCCCTCCGCCAGGATTCGCCGGCGGCGAATTCATCCCGGCGCTGACCCCGCCGCTCCCCTCGCAGCGAAATGGCTCCGCCGAGAAACTCCTCCAACTTTCGGATTCTCGTTGCACCCGATAAATTCAAGGGCTCCCTCACCGCGAGCGAGGCCGTCGATGCGATTTGCCTCGGGCTCGAGCGCGCGCTGCCGCAGGCCCGCTTCCACAAGCTGCCCCTCGCCGACGGCGGCGAAGGCACCGCCGCGCTGTTCGTGCGCTCCTTCGGCGGCCAGATGGTGGATTGCGAGACGACCGACCCGCTCGGGCGTCCGATCACCGCAAAGTATGGCTGGACGCCCAGCCTGCGCCAGGCCGTCATCGAAATGAGCGCCGCCAGCGGGCTCGGGCGCCTCGCGGAGAATGAGCGCGATCCGCTCCGCGCCACCACTTTCGGCACCGGCTCGCTCCTCATCGACGCCGCCCGTCGCGGCGCGCGCAGGATCATCGTCGGCCTTGGTGGCAGCGCCACGAACGACGCTGGCGCAGGCGTCGCCTCCGCCCTCGGCATCCGCTTCCTCGACGAACGCAGCGCCCCGCTCGCTCCCGTGCCGCGAAATTTTTCCCGAATCGTGCGCATCGAGAAATCCCCGCGCATTTTCGCGCCGGAAATCATTGCCGTCTCCGACGTGCGCATCCCCCTCCTCGGCCCGAACGGATGCAGCCGCACCTACGGCCCGCAAAAGGGCGCCACGCCGGAAATGGTCGAGACACTCGAACGAGATCTCGCCCGCTTCGCCGATATCGTCACGCGCGACCTCCATTGCGACTTCCGCGCCACGCCCGGCGCAGGGGCGGCCGGCGGCCTCGGCTTCGGATTGCTCTCGTTCTGCCAGGCGACGATCCGCTCCGGCTTCGAGACCTTTGCCGAGATGATGGAGCTCGACCGCCTCATTCGCGACGTCGATCTCGTCGTCACCGGCGAGGGCTTGCTCGATCCGCAAACGTTCGATGGCAAAGGCCCGGGCGGCATCGCGCAGCGCGCCAAAAGAGCCGGCAAGCCCGTCATCGCCTTTGCCGGCGGCATCCGCGGGGGACATCGGCTCGAGGAACATTTCAACGCCTGCTTCGCCCTCGCGGACCGCCCGATGACGCTGGAGGAATCCATGCGCGATGCGCGGCTTTTGCTGGTGCGCGCGGCCGAGAGAGCGGGTAGAGTCATCGCCCTCTCTCGCAATTCATGAGTCAAAAAATCGCTCTTCTCTTCGCCGGCCAGGGTGCTCAAACCGTGGGCATGGGCAAGGACCTCGCCGCCGCTTCACCCGCCGCCGCCGCCCTCTTCCAGCAGGCCGACACCCAGCTCGGCTATGCCCTCAGCGGCGTCACCTTCGAGGGTCCCGCCGAGGAACTCACGAAGACCGCCGTCTGCCAGCCCGCGCTCTACGTCCACGGCCTCGCCTGCCTCGCCGCGCTGCGCGAGCGTCTGCCCGGCTTTGCCTTCCACGCCGCCGCCGGCCTGTCGCTCGGCGAGTTCACCGCCCACGCCGCCGCCGGCACGTTCGACTTCGGCACCGGCCTCGGCCTCGTCGCCAAGCGCTCCACCGCGATGCAGGACGCCTGCGACGAAACCCACGGCGGCATGGCGGCCGTCATCGGCGCGGACGAAAACGCCATCCGCGATCTCGCGTCCGCCGCGGACGTGGACGTCGCGAATCTGAACTGCCCCGGCCAGATCGTCATCTCCGGCGAGGCCTCGAAGGTCGCCATGGCCGTCGGTCTCGCCAAGGAATACGGCGCCCGCAAGGCCGTGGAACTCACCGTCGCCGGCGCGTTTCACTCCCGCCTCATGGAATCCGCCTACCAGCGCCTCAAGGCCGCGCTCGAGGAGACCGCCATCGTCCCGCCCGCCGTGCCCGTGATCTGCAACGTCGATGCGATCCCCGTCTCCACGCCCGACGACATCCGCCGCACCCTCGCCGACCAGGTGACGGGCAGCGTCCGCTGGACCGAGAGCATCGAGCACCTCCTCGATCACGAAAAAATCGATCTTCTCATCGAGCTCGGCCCCGGCGGAGTGCTCGCCGGCCTCGTCAGCCGCATCCGCAAGGGCACGCCCGTCATCTCGATCTCAAACCTCGCCACCCTCGAGGAGGCCGTCGCGAAGCTGAATCTCTAAGGAAGACAGGAAAGCAGGAAGAGCTTCCCGAACTTTCCCTTTCCCGCCTTCCTGCTTTCCTTAGATTAAATATCGAAATGGTCTCGACCGATCTCGTCGAAGCAATCCTCGCCCTCAAGCGCGAGCGCAACGCCGTCATTCTCGCGCATAATTACCAGACGCGCGAGATCCAGGAGCTCGCCGATTACGTCGGCGACAGCCTCGGCCTCAGCTACCACGCCGCCGAGACGGACGCCGACGTCATCGCATTCTGCGGCGTCCACTTCATGGGCGAGACCGCGAAGATCGTGAACCCCACGAAAACCGTCGTTATCCCCGACATGGACGCCGGTTGCTCCCTCAGCGACAGCTGCCCGCCCGAGCAGCTCGCCGCCTTCCTCGCCGAGAACGCGGAGAAGAACTACTACGTCATCGCCTACATCAACTGCAGCGCCGGCGTGAAGGCCCTCAGCGACGTCATCGTCACCAGCGGCAACGCCACGAAGATCGTCGAGGCCGCCCCCGCTGACCGCAACATCCTCTTCGTCCCCGATCAAAATCTCGGCAGCTGGGTGATGGAAAAGACCGGCCGCAAAATGGACCTCTGGCGGGGCTGCTGCTACGTCCACGTCGAGTTCACCCGAAACAGCATCGCGAAAATCCGTGCCGAACATCCCGACGCCCCCGTCGTCGCGCATCCCGAATGCACCTACGCCGTGCGCATGCTCGCCGACGAAGTCTGCTCGACCGAAAAAATGATCGGGTATTGTCGCGATTCGAAGGCCGACGCGTTCATCATCGTCACCGAGAGCGGCATGCTCCATCGCCTCAAGCGCGAACTCCCGCACAAAACCTTCATCCCCGGCCCCACCGACGCCTGCGCCTGCGCCGACTGCCGCTACATGAAGATGAACACGCTCGAGAAGGCGGTGCGAGCGCTACGCAATATGGAGCCGGAGATCACTTTGCCGGAAGAAATCCGCAAGCGTGCTGAAGCGCCTATCCTGCGGATGCTCGAGCTGAGCAAATAGAATCGTTAAAACCGTTACAAG
>Ga0157378_10006013_pt1 | contig 10632 bp, 5 predicted proteins | sample M65metaG_FD_115309 | JGI IMG/M metagenome (GOLD analysis project Ga0157378, IMG submission 115309) | Miscanthus rhizosphere microbial communities from Kellogg Biological Station, Michigan, USA - M6-5 metaG | ecosystem: Host-associated > Plants > Roots > Rhizosphere > Soil | place: USA: Michigan...
CCAGGAAGATGTAGTTGTCGGCTCACCAGTCGCGGGACGGAAGACAATCGAAACAGAAAGAATGATCGGCTTCTTTGTCAATACTCTGGTCATCCGCACTGATCTCTCAGGAAATCCCAGCTTCAGAGAACTGATCAAGAGAGTGAAGGAAGTGGCATGGGGAGCATTTGCACATCAGGACATGCCGTTCAAAAAATTGGTTGAAGAGTTGAACCCAACGCGCGATTTGAGTCGCTCGCCATTATTTCAAGTGATGTTCTTAATGGAGCAGTTGCCCTCCCGCTCACTCGAGTTTTCAAGAATGAAGATGGACACGGTCGAAGTACCACACGAAACAGCAAAATTCGATCTGACACTGGAGGTCAAGGAGGAAGAAGGCCTTTGCTGTGTGCTCGAGTATAGCGAGGATTTATTTGACCAGGCCACCATGAAGCGATTGCTGGGCCACTTCCAGGTAATCCTGGACGCGATCGTTGTTGATCCGGAACAGACTATTGGTGAATTACCACTCCTGACTGAGGCAGAGCGGCAACAAATCGTTAGCTGGAACAATGTCAGAGCAGAGTATCCGAAGGATCGGCGGATTGAAGAGATGTTTGAGGAGCAAGTGCGGAGGAGTCCGAGTGAAGTGGCGCTCGTGAGTGGAGCGGAGGAGGTGACCTATGAAGAGTTGAACGAGCGAGCGAATCGGGTAGGGAGGTACCTGAGGCGGAGGGGGGTAGGGAGAGGAGAGTTGGTGGGAGTGTGTCTGGAGCGGACGGTGGAGATGGTCGTGGGAGTGCTGGGGATCCTGAAGGCCGGCGGAGCCTATCTGGCTTTGGATCCGAAGTATCCGGCGGAGCGGCTGGCCTACATGATGAAGGATGCGGGGACGAGAGTGGTGTTGACTGAAGAACGGCTGGAAGGGTTGTTGGCCGGGAGCGAAGTAAAGCGGCTGAGAGTGAGAGAGGAAGAGATCAGTTTGGAGAGCGGAGGGAATCTAAGCGGGGAAGGAGGGGAAAGTGGAGGGGCAAGGCAGCTGGCGTATGTGATCTACACGTCGGGGTCGAGTGGAGAGGCGAAGGGGGTAGGGATAGAGCATGGCAGTACGGTGCAGTTTCTGAACTGGGCGAGAGAGGTATTTAGTGAGCAGGAGTTGGGGGGAGTGTTGGCGGGCACGTCGCTCAGTTTTGACCTGTCGGTGTTTGAGATATTTGTGCCGCTGAGTTTTGGAGGGAAGGTGATCCTGGTGGGGGATGTGCTGGAGTTGCCGCGGTTGAGCCGGAGAGCTGAAGTGAGACTGATCAATACAGTGCCGTCGGCGATGGTGGAGTTGTTGCGGTTAGGGGGAATAGGGGAGAGCGTGCAGACGATCAACCTGGCCGGTGAGGCCTTGCGGAGTGAACTGGTAAAGCGGCTGTACCAGGAAACGAAGGTAAAGCGAGTCTACGATCTCTATGGACCAACAGAAGCGACCACCTATAGCACCTATGGGTTGCGGTTAGCCGGGGGAGCGGCCACGATCGGGCGACCAATCAGCAATAGCCGGGTGTATGTGCTGGGGAGGAATCAGGAGCCGGTGCCGATCGGGGTAGCAGGAGAAGTGTACATCGGGGGAGCGGGAGTAGCGCGGGGCTATCTGAATCGGGCAGGACTGACGGCGGAGAAGTTTGTGCCGGATCCGTTTAGTGGGGAGCGGGGAGGACGGCTGTACCGGACTGGAGACCGGGGACGATACCTGGCGGATGGAGAGTTGGAGTATCTGGGGCGGCAGGATGAACAGGTAAAGCTGCGTGGTTACCGAATAGAACTGGGAGAGATCGAAGCGGTACTGGGGGCGCATGAAGGAGTGCGGGAAGCGGTAGTGAGAGTGAGTGAGGGAGGAGCAGCAGAGCCTGGAAGCGAGCGATATCTGGTGGCCTACTACGAGAGCGGCAAGGCCGGGGGAGTGAGCAGCGGGGAGTTGCGGGAGTATCTGAAGCAGAAGCTGCCGGAATACATGGTGCCGAGCGCCTATGTGGAGGTGGAGGAGTGGCCGCTGACGGCCAATGGGAAACTGGATTATGGAGCGCTGCCGAGGGCGGCGGCAGGAGGAGGAGGAGCAAGGAGTGGGGAGTGGGGTGCGCCGCAAAGCAGGACGGAAGAGAAGCTGGCGGGGATCTGGGCCGAGGTACTGGGGCTGGGGACAGTGGGGCGGGAAGAGAACTTCTTCGAGCTGGGAGGACACTCATTAAAGGCGGCGCAGGTAATTGCGCGAGTGCGGCAGGAGCTGAAAGTAGAGTTGGCGTTGCAGAGCGTGTTTGAGAGTCCGACGGTAGCGAGCCTGGCGCAGCGAGTGGAGCGGGAGCGAGGAGCAGCCGGAGCGGCAGTAAGTAAAGAGATAACCAAGCGAAAAGAGAAGGGAGCGGCGGCGCTGTCTTCTGGACAGGAACAGTTGTGGTTCCTGGAGCAGTTAGTGCCTGGGCGAGCGGTCTACAACATTCCGCTGGCGTGGCGGTACCGGGGAGGGCTGAATGGGGAACTGAAGCCGGCGGTGCTGGAAGAGAGCCTGAACGAAATAGTGAGGCGGCACGAGGTCTTGCGCACCAGCTTTAGCCTGGAAGAGGGAGAGCCGGTGGGACGGGTGGCGGCCAGCCTGAAGTTCAGGATTGGGGTAGTGGAGCTGAGTGAACTGGGAGAGCAGGAGCGAGAGCAGGAAGCGCAGCGGCTGATAGCCGAGGAAGGACGGCAGCCGTTTGATCTCCGGGCCGCACCGTTGCTGCGGGTAAAGGTGCTGCGGCTGAGTGAGCAGGAACAGATCCTGCTGTTGACGATCCATCACCTGGTGAGCGATGGCTGGTCGTTGCGAGTGCTGTGCAATGAGTTGGGAGCGCTGTATGAAGCGAAGAGCAGAGGGGCAGAGGCAGTGCTGCCGGAACTGCCGATCCAATATGGAGACTATGCGGAGTGGTCGCGGGAGCGATTAGCCGGAGCGGAGTATGAGGAGCAGTTTAGCTACTGGCGAGAGCAACTGCAGGGGGCCCCGGAACTGCTCAAGCTGCCGACGGATAGACCACGACCGGCGGTGCAAACATTTCGTGGGGCGCAGCTGTCGCTGGCGATCGGGCCGGAACTGCTGGAGGAACTCAGAGAACTGAGCCGGGCGGAAGGGGTGACCTTGTACATGGTGTTGCTGGGGGCGTTCCAGATGCTGCTGGCGCGGTATGCCGGGACGGAAGATATCGTGGTGGGCACGCCGATCGCGGGCCGGAATCGGAAAGAGTGCGAAGGGCTGATCGGAATGTTTGTGAATACGCTGGTGCTGCGTACGGACCTGTCCGGCAATCCGACATTTGAGGAGTTGTTAGGACGGGTAAAAAAGACGGCACTGGGAGGCTATGCAAATCAGGAGGTGCCGATAGAAAAGCTGGTGGAGGGTTTGCGGCCGGAACGCAGCCTGAGTTACACGCCGCTGTTTCAGGTAATCTTCGCGCTGGAGAACCTGGAGCGGGAAAGGCGAGAGCTGAATGGCGGAGGGCTGGAGAGGATAGCAGTCGATCCGGGAACGGCGCGCTGCGATCTGTCCTTCATCATGAGCGAGCAGGAGCGGAGCCTGACAGGACTGGTGGAATACAGCACGGAGCTGTTTGCGGCGGCAACGATCGAGCGGCTGATGGAACACTACCAGCTGCTGTTAAGAGCGGTGGTGGCGCAACCGCGGCAAAGACTCTCGCAACTCGCGCTGCTCAGCGCGGCCGAGCAGGAGCAACTGCGGCAGTGGAATCTGACCAGCCGGGAGTATCGGCAGGATGGCTGTATCCATGAGCTCTTCGAAGCGCAGGTAGAACGGACGCCGCAGCAGTTGGCGCTGATTTCCGGGTCAGCGCAATGGAGCTATCGCGAATTGAATCAGCGCGCCAATCAGTTAGCTCACTATCTCCGCTCACTGGGCATCGCTCGCGAATCGCTGGTCGCCATCTGCATGGACCGATCGCCGGAAATGGTGGTTGGACTATATGGAATCCTCAAGGCTGGTGCGGGATATGTACCCCTGGATCCCAGCTATCCGAAAGATCGACTGGCGTTCATGGTCCGTGATGCAGGTGTTGCCCTGGTGCTCGCGCAAGACAGAATGATCGAGACATTTGAACCTTTGGCGCCGGTAGCCAGTCTTGAGCGAGACTGGCAAGAGATCGCCGGCCAAAGCCGGGATAACCTGGAGAGTCAGCCCACGTCTGAAAATCTGGCTTACGTAATTTATACTTCTGGATCGGCCGGTGCACCCAAAGGGGTTTGTGGGTCTCATCGGGCCTTCATCAATCGCTGTTCCTGGATGTGGGAGCAGTTTCCCTTCGCCGACGGTGAGATTTGTTGTCAGAAAACGGCTTTGAGCTTTGTCGATTCGACCTGGGAGATCTTCGGCCCGGGTCTTCGGGGTATCCCGGTAGTTATTGTTCCGGATGCGATCTTAAAGGATCCTAATCTCTTAGTCCGAAACCTTTCCCTGAACAACGTTACGCGCATCGTCCTGGTGCCTTCATTGCTGCGAGTTCTTTTAGATACGATTCCCGATCTACAAAATCAATTGCCCAGGTTGAAGTTTTGGGTGGTGAGCGGCGAAGCGCTTTCAGGTGAACTGTGTGATCAGTTCAAAGCGACTTTGCCGGCCAGCAAACTGATCAATTTGTATGGCGCCACTGAAGTGGCAGCTGATGTTACCAGCTATGAGACTGTGGCGAGAGATCCAGTTGCGACGGTACCCATCGGCCGACCGATCGCAAATACGCAGATCCATATTGCCGATAGGCAAATGCAACTGGTGCCAATCGGAGTGCCGGGGGAAATACTCGTCGCAGGTGACAGTCTCGCTCGCGGCTATCTTGGCCGGCCCGATCTAACAGCTCTGAGCTTTGTTCCAGATCCATTTGCGTCTGAGGGTGGGCGCCGCTTGTACAAGACTGGTGACATTGGACGGTACAACCTTGATGGCCAGATCGAGTACGTTGGCAGAATTGATCATCAACATAAAGTGCGCGGCTTTCGGGTGGACCTGAAAGAGATAGAAGAGGTCATGCACAGTCATCTTGCGGTGAAGGAGACTGTTGTTACCGTACGCAAACACAGTCCGGCTGACCAGAGAATTGTCGCTTATTTCGTCAGGCATGAGGATGCTAAGGTCAGCGTTCGTGAGCTGCGCGGTTATCTGCGCGACAAGCTTCCTGAATATATGGTTCCGGCGGCCTTCGTGGCGCTAGACCAGCTGCCCTTGACTGCGGCCGGCAAAATCGATCGGACTAAGCTGCCGGCTCCTGAATACCTGGAGCAATTCCCGACAAAATTTGTGGCCGCGCAGACACCGTTCGAAGAGATACTGGCGGGCATCTGGTCTGAAGTGCTTGGCTTTGATCGAATCGGCATTCATGACAGTTTTTTCGATCTGGGCGGCAACTCGCTGCTCGCCATTCAGGTGGTCTCTCGGATTAGAGAAGCCTTTCAGGTCGATTTGCCGCTGCGTGCCCTCTTTGAGTCACCCACGGTTGCAGAGCTTTCGGAGATTGTCGGCACGATAGATCAGGTCGAGATGGAGAATCCAGTGGCGCGGCGAGTGCCGCTGGACGGCGGCGAGAAATTGCCACTTTCATTTGGACAACAGAGGCTTTGGTTCCTGGATCAGCTGGAACCCGGAAGCACTCTCTATCTCATTCCGCGCGCAGTTCGTCTGGAAGGCCCGCTAAACAAGCAGGCACTCGCCCAGGCTATCAACGAGATCGTCAGCCGCCACACATCCCTGCGTACGGTGTTTGCCATCGAGAACGAGACGCCCTTTCAACGAATCATAGAATGCCCGGCGATTCCGCTGGTGTTCAGCAATCTCAGCGCTTTGCCGGAGGCGGAGCGTGAGGCTCAGGCAAAAAGAATAGCGGCCGAGGAGATCAATCAGCCCTTCGATTTGGCTCGCGGCCCGCTCCTGCGGACGCACCTGATCAGGATTGGTCACGATCATCACCTCCTGGTAATTACGCTTCATCATATTGTGAGCGATGGCTGGTCTATCGGCGTGCTGTTTCGCGAACTCGCGCAGCTCTATGATGCCTACGTGGCGGGTAAGCCCTCGCCGCTTGGCCCGCTGACAATTCAGTACAGCGACTCCTCAATCTGGCAACGCCAAACGCTGAAAGGTGCGGTGCTCGACAGATTGGTGACGCATTGGAAGCAAAAACTTACCGGCGCCCCTGACGTTTTGCGATTCGACGGGCTGAAGCCCCGACCCGTGGCAAACGGTTTTCGCGGAGCGCATTGCTCTTTTGCGCTATCGTCCCGTCTCACCAGCGACCTGAAGCATTTGAGCCAAACTGAGCGCGTAACGCTGTTCATGACCTGTCTTGCCGCCTACCAGTTATTGCTCTCGCGTTGGAGTGGCCAGGAAGATTTTATCGTGGGCACCGATGTTGCCAATCGCAACCGGATCGAAACCGAACCGTTGATCGGCTTCTTCACCAACTTGCTGCCTTTGCGCGCCAGGCTTTCCGGTAACCTGAAATTCAGCGAGTTGCTGCGACAAGTGCGAGAGACGACTCTGGAGGCTTATGCGCATCAGGAGCTGCCCTTTCAAATACTGATTGAGGAGTTAAGGCCACGCCGCAATCCGGGAAGGAATCCTTTGGTTCAGGCCCTGTTCGTGATGCAGAATCAGAAGGATCGGGAGGTCGATCTGCCGGGACTGAAGGTTTCGCATTACACACTGCCAATGGAGAGTTCACGCTTTGACCTCGCGCTGTTTTTGTCCGAGTCTCAAGACGGCCTGGAGGGTCTGTGGCTTTACAATCGAGACCTGTTCGACGCTGCAAGGATTGCCACGCTGTCGGCCCAATATCAACGGCTCCTCGAAAATATCGTGCGCGATCCTTCCGCACGACTCAATTCTTACCCAAGTTACGACGGCCATAACGGCAAACTGCAGAATGAAGAAAAGAAGGAACAACAGCAGGCTCAACTCATCCGGCTCAGAGGCGCGCGTCGCAAACCAGTCGAGCTATCAGAGAACAGCGAGCCTCGCTGATTCTGCGGCCATTGCTAATCAAGGCAGACTAGGGGGTGGTCCTTAATTCGTTTTTGTAACGCAAGCTGTGAGCTTGCGCGCCCGTTGAATGCCACTCCGTCATCGCAACCCAACTTTGCGTTTCAAAATTAGGACACTACCCACCCTAGCGGGTAGTTGCCTTCGTCGCCCCGAACTGATCACTGACAGAGAGATTCCAGCCGACTTTGCCCAACCCTCAATCACGGGTCAGCGAATCAGAGCAACGCGCGCAACCGTTCTTTCAGAATTGCTTCCTTCGGGGAATTCACACCGCGGGCCAACCACTTCGTGACTTTGTGGACCGGCACTGAATGGACGATTGAACTGCGGACTTCCACATCGAGTTGAGTGTTTACTCCGGGCCGGTAGTCGTGTTTCTTGAAAGCCGCAAGCCCCAAAACCGCGGCCTCATAAAGGCCTTCTGCCTGAACTTCGACCGAGTGCCGGAGGCCATCCAAATCGACGAACGAGACAATGCAGAGCGGCATGCGCGGGAGAATAGCAATTTTCGCTAATTTTCGCCACTCAGAGAGCATGCCATTCACGGCCCAGGATCGCGTATCTCCAACACGAAATTGAGCGTCGAGCGAGCCGCATCCCGTCGAAGGTTTGTTTACGCTCTCCTGGTGCGATATTCAATCCAGGAACGATAAGTCTTGGGAACGTCCGTCTCTTTCAGTTTCTTCCACGCACGTACCGCTTCCTCGCGAGTGGCGCCTTTTTCCTGGCGCAAAAACTCACTGATGAAATTGATATATCTACCGTGCGGTATTTTTGCGAAAGCGCCTTCTGTTTCAGTCAACTCGATATAACGTTTCACCAGATCGGCATAGGTAATATCAAGTCCGCTTGTTAGTTGGTCTTCGCGCCAACGATTCAACCGGTACCATACGCCGGACCGGGCCTTCAGCTTGGGCTTAATCTTTTGGGCTTCCTTAATAATGAAATTCTTTGTCTCCTTGTTGCTGGTGTAGTTCCTGATCGCCAGCTTTAGGCTTAGTCCTTTCTCATAATCTCTGACACCCAGCCTCGATAAATTTCTCCTGGTCGGGTTCTGTATTTTTCCGGATTTGAGAAATGTCACGATCGCCTTTTCCAGCTCATCCTTCCGCAATTTATTTGCCGATGGGATGCCAATGGACTCGGCGAATGCCTTGAGCTCAAATTGATACCAATAGCCGTTCTCAAATTGAGCCAGCGTCATTGATTTCGAAAGTTTTGCTGTTGCCGCCAAGGCCGCCTGCTCCGTTACTGATGATTAGTCGTTGTGGAAGTAGAGGCCATTTCCGTCGAGGTCTCCGACGGTGAGCTCTCCTTTACGCAGCAAGCGTGCTGTGTTCCACATCGGTCGTCCGCTACACGCCTGGCGCTCAGAATCGTACTGCCCACGACTGGATCGCAGGGCCCTCGGAGACGATCCCTTCACGACCCAAGCATCTCAATGATCTCGCGATTGGATAGCAGTTGCGCAATTGTTCCATCAAGATAGCGCTTGGTTATTTCATGATGCGCGTCATCATACGAAGCAACGCACTCCGCTGCGACCACCACTTCATAATCGCGCTGGTAAGCGTCAATGACCGTAGTGCGGACGCACGCATGGGTATTAGTCCCGGCCACGATTAGCACGTCAGGACCAAGACGCGTGAGCAACGCCTCCAGGCCGGTTCCAAAGAAGGCGCTGTACCGTTTCTTCACGATAGTCATGTCAGTGGGGTGGCGATCGAGTTCCGGCAGAATTTCGCAACCATCGGTGCCGGCAATCGTCACCCGCAGGTTGTGCTTACGCATCTCCAGGAATGCGTCGTGCAGATCCGGAGCGAATTCCTGGCGGACCCAGATGATGGGCTGACCATGCCGGCGAAAGGCCTCGACGAGCATGTTGATGGATCCTACGAGGCGCGGGCGCTGCTCAGCCAGGCGGTCATGCCGCCGAAAAAAATCATTGAGCATATCGATGATTAGAAACGCCATCTTTGGCATTAGTGCTCCCCTAGAACCCTGTCCAAGGTCACCGCGTCTGCCAGAGCGTCCGCTGCACCGCCCTGTTGGACGTCCAATGATTGGATCTGCTTCACCAGCTCGTCGAGGCCAGGGATGTATTCGCCATCTGTCGAGACATAGAGTGTGGGTATGTTGAATTCCGGCGCTGTATAACTGGCGGAAGCTGAAATTTCGCCCGTGCTCCGGTAATGGGCGACACGTTTATCCCCGTGATAAAACTCCCGGTTTGGATTCTTTAAGCCTCGTTGGAGATGACGGCTTGCGGCCACTGTGTCATCAGTAGAGCATAAGACGATCCAGGCGCGTGCCAACTCAAGGATCTGCGGCATCCTGGGCTCCCAAACCTGATGTTGAAATGCCGCTTCGATGACAACAGAGATATGACCTGCAAGATATTGGTTCACTATTTCAAAGAATAACTCGGAGACCAGGCCATTGGTGTCAGGTGGCAGTTGGTTGTGTTCGACGCCGAAGGTGTTGACATAGCCCTCTTTAATCTCATCACGGCTGATGACCGGCATCCACAGGCGTTGCCCAAGCAGCTTGGCAAGAGTAGTCTTTCCCGATCCCGGCCGGCCTGTGATGATGATGCACTTTGGTTTCATCTTTCGGATGCCCGAATAAAGAATCTGCGGATCCGCATAAATCGGTGCGCGCTTCTCAGAATTTGTCCCTGGGATCTGGGACTCCTCGACTTCGATTCAGCACACGAGTATAGATCATCGGGCGATAGCGCGAAGGACACTTCTTTAAGAGCGATTAATCGTGTATCATGCGTGGCACAATGTACCGCGCAGAAATCGAGCCCATGCCAGGGAATCCTCCAGACAGACTGCCGTACACCGGATTGTGGAAAGTGGTCATCTACGAACGGGAGCGCTTTGTTCGCAGCGACCGCGAACGCATCACTTACTTTATGGCAAAGAAACTGGCGGCGGAATTGAATTTCCAGTTTGGCCACAAGCAGAAAGTCAGCAAGGCTTAGCTTATCTGTAGATCACCAATCGAGTCGCCTCAACTATCCGACACCGAAGTCACTACCTTAGATAAGATTACTACTTGCTGACGTTCACTTCTTCGCGGGCAGTCGTACTGTTTTGCCTGATGCCGCAGAGCGCCGGGCTGCGTCGAGAATCTCCGTCACCACCAGATTCGTTTCCAGGGACGATGGACCAATGCTCGGCACCTGACCTGAGAGCACTGCCCGTAAATAAGAAAGGGAGTCGTCATAGGGAGGAGGCAATGGCCGGGCGGCAACCTGTTCTTCTTCGCCTGTCTCCCGGCGCAGGCGAAGGCTGTTGTTTTGCACCGTGATGGCATAACCGGTCTGCCCGTAAACTTCCATGTCCTTGCGCCCGATGGGCCAGTTCCATGACGCTTGAATGATCGCCTGGGCGTGCGGATAAGTCAGGACGATTGTTGCTTCGTCATCAACTCGAGGGTAAATATCCGGCTTCAGGTGTTGCGTGACAGCGGTAACGGTGTCCGGCCGCCGGCCGTCCATCAGCCAGGTCATCAGGTCGGCGCCATAACACCCAAAATCATATAGCGCCCCGCCACCGTTGAGTTTGGGATCAGTAAGCCAGGCG
>Ga0157378_10006014_pt1 | contig 10630 bp, 6 predicted proteins | sample M65metaG_FD_115309 | JGI IMG/M metagenome (GOLD analysis project Ga0157378, IMG submission 115309) | Miscanthus rhizosphere microbial communities from Kellogg Biological Station, Michigan, USA - M6-5 metaG | ecosystem: Host-associated > Plants > Roots > Rhizosphere > Soil | place: USA: Michigan...
CTCAGTGAATCGAGGACCACGCGCTTGGGCCGGATGCGGTCGACAGCCGCCAGCATCTCCTTGATCGTCTCGCCCAGCTCCACCTCGGCGGGATAGAAGACGGTGCTCTCTTCTTCCTGCAGCTCTTCTTCGCCGACGAGTTGTTCGTACACCTGAATCGGAGAGATATCCCAGCCGTGGGAATCCGCAACCGCCTTCAACTCCTCAGCGGTCTCCGACATCGTGATGTAGAGACCCGTCTCGCCGGCGCGCGCTCCCTCCAGAAGAAACTGCAGTCCCAGAGTCGTCTTTCCGACGCCCGGATCGCCTTGAACGAGATAGACGCGATTACGGGGAAGGCCACCGACGAGAATGTGATCGAGCCCTTCGATTCCAGTCTGCGCGACACCTTGCGCATCCATACTGCCACTCCTCCGAAAGGTAAGATTGCACAGGCTCTTAGAGCGAAGAGCGTGCCATGGAGCGGTGTCATCCTGAGCGTGAGCGAAGGACCCCCAGATCGAAGGGGGTCCTTCGCCGTCTTCGCGGCTCAGGATGACGAAAGTGGGCGCGTTCGCACTCCACTTCGCAACGCCCTCAACGCACACGCCACAGCGTGGCGTCACGGTCCTGATACACGTTCTCGAAGCTCGCCCTCACCGTACGGCGCTGCCACTCCTCGGGGCATGCGCGATGGGAGACGAGCAGATAGCGGAAGCCCATCGCCTGCAGATCCTGTCCGCTCATCCGGTCGTACGCCCAGGGACCTGCATGATCACCAACGAGATCGCGCCCGCCAAAGAACTTCAGCTGCTCGGCGCCGCACTGATAGATCCGCCCTTCACCGCGCCTGCGCAGAGCGCGAACTTCCGGGATGCGTGTCTCGACGTAATGCGCATCCGGCCGGCCCTGACGCACGAGACGGAATCCGCAATAGCCGATCGCGATCGCGATCGAGAGCGCGGCGATCGGCACGCGCCATCGCTGCCAGTGACGCGCCGCGGCAAGGCTAACCAGCGGCAGCAGCGGCAGGAGATAACGTGAATCCTGTGGAAGGAAAGTGAAGATCGCCAGATAAAGAACGCTGATCGCGCGAAGACGAGCGCCGCCCCACAGGAAAATGACGAGCAGGATCGCGATCGCAAACAGCGGTGAATACGGCGGCTGCCAGTTCACTCGTGCTCGATCGAAGGTGATGTCCCAGAACAGGCGGAGAGCACCGATCGCCTTCTCCGAGAATGGCCGCGGAATCGGCGGCAGGATCCAGATCGATTTCTTCAGAAACGGGAACAGCGGATCGCCTGTGAGTGCGAAGAGCAAGCCGTACATCGGCAGCATTCCGGCGGCGGCACCGAGCGAATACCGCGCGATCGAACGACGGGCCGCGAACAGTCCCGCGAGTACGAAGAAGAGGCCGAGGTACTTGACCGATGCCGCGGTGCCGAGAAGAAAACCGGCGGCGAGAAAGCGCTCCTCGTCGAGACAGTAGAAGGCTGCGGCGATGAAAAGCGTGAGCGCAACGTCGACATATGTCACGGTCCCGAGCTCGATCAGGATCGGATTGCCGATCACAATCGCTGCGGCCAGAAATTGCGTCGCGCGTTGTTCCTTCGGCCATGTGAGCAGCAGCGCGATGAGAAGCAGCGTCTCGCCCAGCGCGACGAAGTGCGTGGCGATCGCGCCGCCGATCAGGAACGCCGGAACGCAAATGATCTCTTGCAGAATCGGGAAGATCGGAAAACGAAAATCCGTGCGGAGCTCGATCGCGCCCGACTTCGCGATCGCATCGATGAACGGCAGGTGATAGCAGGTCTCGTCGAACGCGACGGGAGGATAGAGCGCGAGAGGAAGGAGAAGAAAAAAAGCAGCGATGAGAACCGTCATCCTGAGCCGCGAAGACGGCGAAGGACCCCCCAATCGATCAGGGGGGCCTTCGCTGCGCTCAGGATGACGGAGCAGCAGGAGTGCCGCAGCGGCGATCACCATCGCGATCACCCACGGCTTCAAAACGCCGCACGCCGCAAGGATCACGAACATCTGGCCGATCGCGGCCAGCGCGATCGTCGCGCGGATCGGTGTCACTCGTATCGCAATGCCTCGATCGGATCGAGCCGCGCCGCTTTCCACGCCGGATACCAGCCGAAGCCCGTGCCGATCATCGAGCAGACGACGAGGCCCGTGATCGCCCAGCCCCACGGAAATACCATCGACACATCGAGCCAGATCGCGACTCCATTACCACCAATCACTCCGACCAGAATGCCGACAAGCCCGCCGACTTCCGAGAGGACGATCGCCTCCAGGAGAAACTGCCGCACGATGTCGTTCTTCTTCGCACCGACCGCTTTGCGCAAGCCGATCTCGCGCGTCCGCTCCGTCACACTGACCAGCATGATGTTCATGATGCCGATGCCCGCCGCGAGCAGTGCGATCGCGCTGACCACGAAGGCGCCGATGCGAATGGTGTCCGCGATCTGCGCGAACGCCGACAGCATCGTGTCGTTGGAGTAGACCGCGAAGTCGTTCTCCTGGCCGAGTTTCAAGCCGCGCGCGGCGCGCATGGCACCGATCGCCTTGTCGAGTGTCGCGTTGTACGTAGCCTGCGAGGTCGCCTGTGTCGCGATATTGATCGTGCGGTTCATCCAGCCGAAGTCGGCAAAGAAGCGCGTGATCGGAATCAACAGGATGTCGTCCTGCGTCTGCCCGAACGTCGAGCCCTTCTCCGCGAGCACGCCGATGATCACGTAAGGCTTCTCGTTGATCTTGATCGTCTTCCCCACCGGCGTCTGATTCGGAAAGAGCTTCTTCTCGATGCGCGTCCCGACGACGACGACGTTGCGCGCAAGCTCCACGTCTTCGGGAGAGAGGTTTCGCCCGTAACCGAGTGTGTACGAATTCGCAATCAGAAAATTCTCGTTGGTGCCGGCGAGCGTTAGCCCCTGCAGCTTCACGCGGTCGAAGCTCGCCGGCTTCCCGCCGTCGAAGACCTTGAAGCAGATCGCTCCCGCCTGCCCTTCCATCAAACGCTTGTATTCCAGCGCTTCGGCATAGGTGATGTTGCGCCGGTTCGCGAACTTGACGCTCGGATCGCCCCCCGTATTGATCGACGGGTACTTCGCAAACTGAAAGAGATTGCTGCCGAGAAACGCGAGGCCATGTTCGATGGAGGTCGCGATTACGCTCAGCGCCGTCATCACGCCGATGACGGAGAAGACGCCGATCGCAACTCCAAGCATCGTCAGCCCCGAACGAAGCTTGTTCGTGCGGATCGCGATAAAGGCAATGCGTGCAGTCTCACTCATGGTTCGTTACGCGAGCCGACAACCAAATCGTTTACTCATATCGCAGCGCCTCGATCGGATCCAGCCGCGACGCGGCCACGGCCGGCGCGAGTCCCGAAAAGATGCCGGTCACTGTCGACACGATCATCCCCACCAGCACCAGCTTGAAGGAGAACGTCATCGGAAACGACGGAAACGCGAGTGCCACCGTCGTCGACATGCCCCACGACAGAATCACTCCGACGACTCCGCCGAGCAGACAGAGCGAGACGGCTTCGATGAGGAACTGCAGCAGGATCGTTCTGCGCCGCGCGCCGAGCGCCTTGCGCGTTCCGATCTCTCTCGTCCGCTCGCGGACCGAGACATACGTGATGTTCATGATCCCGATCGCACCGACGAACAGCGCGAGGCTGGTGATGAAGAGACCCGCGCCGGCGATTCCCGCCTTCACCGGACCGATCGAGTTGCGCAGTCCTTCCTGCTCATTGATCGAGAAGTCGTCCGGCTGTTCCGGCCTGAGACCGCGCACGCGCCGCATCGCGCCCGTCAATTCGTCGCGGGCCGCCGTGAGCTGATTCTTATCCTTCACCTTCACGCGGATCTGGCTGTCGAGCCGGCCACTGAACACTTTCACGAACGCGTTGAGCGGGACGACCGCATACGTATCGAAGCTGAAGAGGCCGAGGAATGTGCCCTGCTTGGCGTAGACACCGATGACGCGGAACGGGTTGCCGTCGATCTGTACGGTGTTGCCGAGCGCCGAGCGATTGGGAAAGAGAACCTCGGCCACGTCATAGCCGAGGATGCAGACCGGTGCGCCGCCGCGCGACTCGGGCGGAGTGAAGAACCGCCCTTCTTTCATCGCCGCAGTCGACGTGACGATAAAGTCGTCCGTCGTTCCCTGCGTGAAGACGCTGCGCACTTCGTTGTCGCCGTACTTGACCGTGCGGACCGTATTGAGCGTTGGCACCGCGATGATGAGCTGTGATTTCGGCGTGGCCTGAATGATGCGATTCAGCGCTTCCGCGTAGCGCGATTCCATCCGCCGCCGGTTGCGATAGTTCCACCAGTCATCGACGTGATGCCACGGCCACTTCTCGACGTAGAGGATGTCTTCGCCGATCACTGCCAGCGACCGGTCGAAGCCGATTTCGATTCCCGAGATCGCGGAGCCCATGAGCGTGACGGCCACGATACCGATGATCACGCCCAGCGCGGTGAGAAGACTCCGCATCTTGTGCGCTCGAATGATCGAGAACGCGATGCGGAAGGATTCGGAGATCTCGTAGAACATGATTGTGAAGGATGAAGGATGTTTTTGAAGGATGAAGGATGAAGGATGAAGGATGAACGGGTCACTGCCCGAACTCCTCATCCTTCATCCTTCATCCTTCATCCTTCGGAACATCCTTCATCCTTCATCCTTTCGGAGCCTTCTCCATCTCCACCTTCGCGCCATCCTTCAAGCGTCTCGAGATCGCGGTGTACGAACCCGACACGACTTCGTCGCCCGGGTTGATTCCGCTCTTGATCTCCATGTAGGTGCTGTCGGCGATTCCGGTCACGACTTTCCGGATGTGGACCTTGTCGCCTTCCTTCACGAAGACGACGCGCTCCAGCTTGTCGCGAAGCTCGCGCGCCTTCTGCTTTTCCAGCATTTCATTCGTCACGTCGGCGCGGTTGTCGCCCTCAGTCGCCTTCTGCGCCTCGGACTGTTTTTCCTTCTCTTCCGGCGACATCGTGCTGTCTGCAGAGCGCGCGGTGACACTCTGGATAGGAACCACAACTGCGTTCTGCACCGTCGCGGTCTCGACATCGGCGGTCGCGCTCATGCCGGGGCGCAGTCGCACCGTATGGTCAGGGATGCTGATCTTGACTTCGAAGTTCGTGACTTCTTCCTGCGAGCCGGCGTTCTTCGTCGTCGCCGTGCTGGCGATCTCGCGCACGACGCCGTTGATCTTCCGGTCGGGATAGGCGTCGACACTGATGCGCGCCGTGTCGCCGATCTTCACGTTGACCACGTCGTTCTCGTTGACGTTGACGCGTGCTTCCATGTTGTCGAGATTCGCGATCCGCATCACCTCGGTGCCTGCGAACTGCACGGTACCCACGACGCGCTCACCGACGCGGCTTGTCAGCGAGCTGACCGTTCCGTCGGCGGGTGAGTAGATGACGGTCTTGGAAAGCGCGTCGTTGATCTGACGCAGTGCACCTTCGGCGCGCTGGATCTCGAACAGCGACGAGTCGAGGGCCGATTTCGCGATCTCGTAGTTCGTCTGCGCTGTGTTGCGGTCGACTTCCGGCAGAAGCTTCGCGGCGAAGAGCTGCTGCGCACGCTTGTTGTCCTGGTCCGCCTTGGAGAGCTCGGCGCGATTGCGGACGCTCGCCGCACGCGCGGAATTGAGTGCTGCCAGTTGCGAAGCAACCTGCGCCTGATAGCTGTCCGGCTTGATCTTCAGCAGCAGCTGGCCCTTCTTCACCAGCTGCCCTTCTTTCACCGGGATCTCGACGATCTCACCCGACACTTCCGGCGCGATCTTCACTTCGACCTCGGGCTGGATCTTGCCGGTGGCCGTCACGAGCTGCGTGACCGTCTTGCGGAAGGCCTTGTCGGTGGTGATCTGAATCGGCTTCTCGCGCTTCTTCGCAATGACGGAGGCAGTGACTCCTCCGGCGATCAGGACGAGGATGGCGATGATGATGTAAAGCTTCTTCTTCGATCGTGCAGGCTGCATGGGCTTGCCCATTATGAACGGAACGGAGCCCGGAAGGTTTCAGCTATTGCCCCAGCGATCTCAGCTCCTGCACATGGGCCGCCCTGATCACCGTTCCGGCGACGGCGCTGTCGGTGTACGTTGCCGCGGCCATTCCGAGGATTGTTCGCGCCTCGTCCAGCGCCGTGCGGAGACCGGAAAGATGGCTGGCGCGAATGATCGAGCTGCTGCCATAGGTCGCATCGAAGTTGAAGGCGGAGAGCCCGGCCTGCGCTCGGAGAACATTGATCATCAAACGCAGCTCATCGAAGTCGATGCGCTTGATCTTCGAGCTCCCGGCTGTGAGCGGATCACTGGTGAAGAGCATTGCGGTATCGATGTTCGATGTGACCGGCGAGCCCGATGACATGAGCGTGAGCTTGTAGTCGTACAGCACGCCGTGGGAAGGAACGCTCGTGTCGTACTCGAGCGCGGGTGTCCATCCGCTGACGACGGACCAGCTGTTCGCGCCCGTGGGGCTGCGATAGAGAGTGATCGACGTCGCATCGTTCGGATAGACGGCGCGGATCGATATGCCGTTCTGCAGTCCGCGCGCGTCGATCGCCACGGATTGATTCGGCAGGACCGTGAGCGTCAACGCCATCGACGTGCTGTTGTAGTTACTGTCGCCGGAGTAGACGGCGGTGACATCGGTCGTACCGCGAGGCAATGTCGTCGAGAGCGTGACGACGCCATTCGTGAGCGAGCCGCTCGTAAGAAGTGTCGCGCCCTTCAGCAACTGTACGGTTCCCGTCGGACCATCGACGCCGTTCGGCCCGCTCACGGTAACGGGAAGAGTGTGCGCGGTACCGAGCCGCACGCTGAGGGCGCCACTGTTCGAGATCGCCGGCGTAGCTTTCGCGGTGACGACCTGCACCGGCGCAGAGGTGCTCGGCGGCTGATTGTAATCACCGTGATACGTCGCGGTGAGCGTGTGTGAACCGGCAGTCAGATAGAGCGGCAGCGAACCGCCGTTGTAGTGCTCGGCGACGACACCATCGATGTCGAGGTCGTAGTACCCGTACAGCGTCTGATCCGACTGGTCTTTGATCGAAACATTGATCGTGTACGGCGAGCCATACGTGGACTGGCCGGCGGGAAGAATGATCGCGGTCGTCGTCGCCGAAGTCGTGACCTGCTGCGTGACGACCTGCGATGTCGATGTCCCTTGAATGGCGTTCCCGTTGAAGACAGCGGTGATCGAATGCGATCCGACCGACAGGCCATTCGCATCGACAGCCGCGAACCCACTGCCGTCGAGATCAACCGTGGTCAGCTCCGTCGCACCATCTTTGAACGTGACACTGCCGCGAGGCAGCGGCGTGTCGCTTCCGATTCCGGAGACGTGCGCGCGTAGCGGCGCGCTCTGTCCCTGCGTGATGACCTGAGAGACCGTGTAGAGATACGTCTGCGAGCCGCAGGCCGCCTTCGCAATATCGATGTACTTGAACGAGCCGACCGCGAGATCGCGATTCCCATCGTTGTCGAAGTCATCGATCGCGATCGAGAAGACGTCCGTATTCGGATCGGGCTTGTAGAAGCTCGGCGAATAGAACGTTCCATCACCACGGCCGATCGACGTCATCACGATTCCGCCGTTGACCGCGCCCGCCAGGATGTCGAGGTGTCCATCGCCGTTGATGTCCACGACGTTCACGGTCAAGAAGTTCGGCGGTGCATGGAAGTATCCGGGCGAGATCGTCGAGCGGGTGAAGGTGCGGCTTCCGTTGTAACGAAGAACCGCGACACTTGCCGTCGAGTAGGTATCCTCCCAGTTCGCGGCGATCAAATCGGGATGACCGTCTTCGTCGAGATCGCCGACTGCGAGTGCGACCGTCTTGTCCTCATAGCCGGACGGAGGCGTGATTCCTGTCTGCACAGTGACCGGCGCGGTGAAACTGCCATCCGCATTCTGGAAAATCACGTCGACGAAATGCGTGTCGTAGCGGGCATACGCGAGATCGAGGCGGCCATCGCCATCGAAGTCCGCAGCAGCAACCCGATACCCAGTCGAGACCTGCAGACTGATCTGCTTCAGGAACGTAAACGTGCCATCGCCGGCACCGTGGTAGATCTGAATCGTGCCGTAGTCAGCCAGCACGATGTCGGGATAGATGTCGCCGTCGTAGAGAACCATGACGAATTGACCGGCGAAGCCGATGGAACTCGTTTGTGCAGCATTGAAGCTCGTTCCGTTCCCCAGCCTCACGGTAAGCCAGTACGAATAGTTGTTGTTGTCGATGATCGTCTTCGTCATCACGATGTCCTTGCGGCCGTCGTGATTCACATCGGTGACTGCGAGGTAGTCCACGCCGGTGTCGCCAAGGCTCACGGGTGTCTGAAAGGTGCCGTCGCCGTTACCCTTCCAGGCATAGAGCGTTCCGGGAGAGCTGCCATCGGGATTGATGACACCGACCAGGTCGATCTTGCCATCGTTGTCGAAGTCGACGGGCGCCAGATCGTGAATGGCCCATTCCCCATCGTGGCGCGATTGCACCGTCGTGAAGACGGAGCTGGGGCAGCTCACCGAAAAGGCAGGAAACGCGACGAGCGCGCACACGACGACCGTAAACACCGAAAAGATTTTTTTCACTTTGTAAGTACGGACCGGAGGATCAGCGCGTTTGGCTTACCGCTGATTCTTGAGCAGCTGTTCGATGATCATGTGCGGACGCGTTCCGACCACCGGCTGGTCATCCGTGAGCTTGTAGGAATCGACTTCCACGGCGACACCAAAGTGCTCGCGGATCTGCGACGTGCGCACGATCGTGCCGTGGCACTGGACGTTGGAGGTGTCGGGAACCACGAGCGTGAAATCGATTTCGCTGCCGACCTCGAACGGGTAATCGGTCTCGAAGAACACGCCGACTCCGCTCACGTCGTGTGTCGTACCGCTGCCACCGCCGAACGAGACGGGGACGCGCATCGGAAATCGTTCGGCTCTACGACGGTCACGGTCGTCGCTCATGCGTTGCCTCCAACACGGAGGATGATACCCGTACTGCGTTCCGCGCGCCGAGCAAGCCGGAGTCTGCGATGACCGAATAATTGTTTTGCCCTCATTCCGTACCTATAATCCTTCCAGGTCCAAACTCGCCTCCCCTGAACATCGGCAAGTGATCATGGGTACTGAAATGAGGCGATCGGCACAGGAGACTACGGGATACTCATGCTTCACTTTCAACGGCTGATCGTCATCGGTTGCATTCTTCTCTCGCTGCCCGCTGCGGCGGCGATGGACATGCAGAGTGAGGCATTGAGCGCCAGCGTCACTGTCCTGCCGTTTCGAATCAAGGACGCCGAGTTTTCCACTTCGCTCAACGCAATCATCGCGGCGCGCGTGACGCCGTATCAGTTGACTGCCTACTACCCTGACACCGGTTTAACGTACGACGTGAACCTTCCCCTCGGCGCGACGTGCGTCGGCGTCAGCCCCGATGGAACGCGCGCCGCGGTCGGCCACAACGGCTGGATCTCGGAGATCAATCTGACGACCATGACGCTGATTCAGACGATCGCCGTCGGCGTCAATGTCACCGACATCATCCATGGCGGAAATGGATTCGCATACGTCTTCGCGACCGACAGCTATGTCCGTTCGATCAATCTGACGACGGGCGCTTCGTCGTCGACGTATTCGTGGCGGAATCCCGCCGCGGCCCGTCTGCACCCTTCCGGCGATCGTATTTACGGTGCGGATCGCAACGTATCTCCCGACGATGTCATCCGTTTCGACATCAAGAGCGGACTGGCGACGTACGCCTACGACTCCATCTATCACGGAGATTTCAGCTTCTGCGGAAACGTCTGGATTTCAGCGGACGGACTCCGCCTGTACACGGCGTGTGGCAATACCTTCCGCGCAGCCTCGAGCTCGGATCTCGATATCCGCTACGGAGGCAAGCTGTCGCAGGAATCGAGAATCGACTGGGTTTCGCACGACCTCGCCTCGAATCGCGTCGCCGTGCTTCCTTCATCGACTTCGGGTGCCGGTGAGATTCACTACTACGCGCACGACTCACTGGCTTACATGGGCAAAGCCGTCTTCCCTTCCTTCGTATCCGAGAACAAAACCTCGGCGTCGCGCGGACGGTGGGTCTTCTTCAATGCGGATGGCAGCAGGCAATACATCATCGTCCAGGCCGACGCGGCGTCCGGCATCGTCAACGATTACGGCCTCCTAACGATCGACTGCACCAACGCGCCCATCTCCGTGACACCGGCGTCGGCAACCATCGGCGCAGCGGGCGGCACGTTGTCGTTCGATGTCACGGGATCGACAGGATGCGGCTGGACCACGACGGCGAGCGACGCGTGGCTCGACAGCAAATCGACGGGAATCGGCGATGGCAAAGTCGTCGTCGCGGTAAAGGCGAACGACACGGTTTCACAACGGAGCGGGACGCTGCACGTCGGCAATCAGACGATCACCATTACGCAGGACGCTGCGGCGGAGCCGGGCCCGGTGACAATTCCCGCCCTGATGCCACTGCCGTTCCGGGTGATCGACGCCGAATATTCGCGACCGCTGAATGCCATCATCGCTGCCGCTGACGACCCGAACGCGCTGCGCATTTTCAGAATCGCAACGCAGACGTTGACCACGGTCCTTCTCGA
>Ga0157378_10006016_pt1 | contig 10629 bp, 10 predicted proteins | sample M65metaG_FD_115309 | JGI IMG/M metagenome (GOLD analysis project Ga0157378, IMG submission 115309) | Miscanthus rhizosphere microbial communities from Kellogg Biological Station, Michigan, USA - M6-5 metaG | ecosystem: Host-associated > Plants > Roots > Rhizosphere > Soil | place: USA: Michigan...
CCAGCGACGCAGGAAATGCTTTCCTTCAGCGTATTGAAACCGCTGCTGGAAATTTTCCAGCGCGCCCTTCTCCTCCAGATCACGCTCGACCTTCTCTTTCAGCGATTGCAGCATGCGCGGCACTGCGACCAGCACGGAAATTCGTTCGCGGCGAATGGTGCGTATGACTTCGCCGGGCTTGAGGGCATCCTGAAAGATCACACTGCCGCCCATCAGCTGCGGCAGAAACATTCCGAGGAATTGCCCGAATACATGACTTAAAGGAAGCAGATTCAGAAAACGAACGGGATGGACGAAGCGCTCGTATTTCAAATACTTTTGGATTTCTATTTCAAGCGGAGCGATATTGCCGAGAACATTGCCGTGCGTGATCACCACACCCTTCGGTTCGGCGGTGGTGCCTGAAGTGAAGACGATTTCGAGGATGTCCGACGGGCCTATCTCCGTTGCAGCGTATGGCGCTGACGAATGCACCGCCAGTATCTCCTGCAGATCTTCCAGAGCCAGCGTCGGGATCGAAGGCAACGCGTGTTCGCGGGAGCAAATCAATAGCTTCCCATCCACCTGCTGATACACGCGCTGGGCGAAGTCGGCCGCACCGGCCTCATCGATCGGAGCGACGATCACTCCGCGTAGCGCACAACCGAAGAACGCAGTCACCCACTCCGCGGAGTTCGGTCCCCACAGGAGAACGCGATCGCCTTTACCGATTCCACGGGCTTCGAGTTCGCGAGCAAAACGGAAGGCTGTCTCCGCTACCTGCCGGTAACTCCAGCGCACGGTGCGGTATCCGCGATGTTGAACGTAGGCGCACTCGCGTCCTCGTCGCAGAAAGCTATCGAGGTATTCGACAACGGAGCGCCGCTCCATTCCTGAATGGTATCGCTTCGGGAACGATGGAAGGGACTACATCCGTTGAATAACTACGGAGTCTATGCCGACATGCGGCGTGCGTTCTTCGGACAGAAGTTTGACAATAGATCTACAAATTCCGCCACGAACCGCGGGGCCGGCTGATTGCGCAGTGTGACCGCATACCATTGCCGCCGAAATGCGCGGCTGCCGAGCGGGCAGGTGGCAACTTTGCCAGCTTCGACTGCCGGGGCTACTGCCCATCGCGCCAGAAAACCGATCCCGGTACCTGCTGCAGCTAACTCTACGATCGCCTCGGTGAGTGGTACTTCGATCACGCGTTGCGCCTCGACTCCCGCTGGCTTCAGCAATTTGTTGATCAGCGTGCTCTCTTCCCGTGGCGGATAGATAAGAACGGTTTCGGTCTCCAGATCTCTAGGTCGAACTACGCTCGCACTCGCAAGGCGATGCTTCGGGGACATGACCAGCACAAGCTCGTCCTCGAACATCGGAGTTACTCGCAGGCTCTTGTTATGCGGCTGAGAGCTGATGATCGCCACATCCAACTTACCTTCGAGAAGTGCGGCCGCCGGGTCAGAAGTCGCACTGGCCACGATATTCACTTCCACTTTCGAGAACTTGTTGTGAAACTTCTGCAGCACCGGCGGCAGCCAGTGATAGCAGGTGTAACACTCGGTACTGAGACGAATCTCGCCCCGCGATCCGCCGTTGAGTCCCTCGATCTGCACTTCGGTGTCGCTCAATCCTTCGAGCACGCGGCGCGCGCATGCAATCAGCCGCTCGCCTGCGGGGGTAAGGACCATCTTCCGCCCCAGCCGCAGAAACAGGGGCGTCCCCAGTTTTTCTTCCGCGTCGCGCAACTGGTGACTGAGCGCCGATTGCGTCAGGTGCAGGCGTTTTCCGGCTTCGGTCACGCTGCCTTCTTCCGCCACGGTTACAAGTAACTTCAAATGCCGTACTTCCAGTTTCGGACTCATTCTGACATGAGTGTAGTTCATCGATTTGATGAAAACAAACAATAAATCTAATAGGTGAAAGGAGCAGTCCAACACTGTACTGCAAGCGAGTTTGGTTTGACGGCAAGAAGCGGATAGCGATCAGGGAACGGTGACTACAGACTGCATTCTGCTTCCGGCAAATCCGAATACGCCGCAGGCGAACGAAAACGCTAGACAAACAAGGGGAGGTTGTTATGAAGAAACTGATTGCACGCAGTATTGCTTCGATTCTTCTCAGTGTCCTGACTCTGGGCTCTTTCGCCCAGGCGCAGAGCCCCGAGCGGACCATTAAGGCCAACATTCCATTTGAATTCTCCGTCGGTAACCGCAGTTTTCCGGCTGGACGCTATTCCCTGGTGCGCGTCCAGCCTTTTCTGCTCGAGCTGCGAGATCCGGACGGCCGGGTACTGGCCAACGTCTTAACCCAATCGGTCCAGAGTCAGACTGCACCGGTACAGCCCAGGTTGTTGTTCGACAACAATGGTGGCGGACACGCTCTGACCCAGGTCTGGCAAGAAAACGAATCCATCGGGCAGCAACTCACGCCGTCAAAGTCGGCTACTCGTGCTGTCCAGAAGGCTGCTCGCCACGTCCAAACAGCACAGGTGAGTAATCCGCGCTAGACACTCAACAATCTCGATCACAAAAGTGGGGGCTCAAAATGAACACCGGAGTGAACGGAAGCAATGGACAATCGCACGCGGCTGACCTGCATGTTCAGGAGGTCATCCGCTCGGCGGAACGGGAGCTTCACGAATTGCTCGAGCGGCGGGCAGAACTCATGAAGCGGATTGGCACCATCAAGCAGACCCTCGCAGGGTTAGCCAACATTTTCGGGGACTGCGTGCTCAGCGACCAGTTGCTCACCTTTCTCGATCGTAAATCGTCCAGCCGGCAACCGGGTTTTACCCGGGCCTGCAGGGTAGTTCTGATGGAAGCGAAAAAACCACTCGGAGCTCGCCTGGTCTGTATGGCATTGCAGCAGAGATTTCCAGAGGTGCTGGAGCGCCACAAAGACCCTATCGCCTCGGTAACCACGGTGTTGAACCGCCTCGCAGATTACACCGAAGCCCGCTGTTCGCTTGATGCCAGTGGTCGCCGAGTGTGGGAATGGATCGCCGAACGTGAAAGCGGTACCGATCTGCCGCTGGGAGCAATCAGCCGGATGCCCCAGTTGGCTACGCCGGGAAAACAGCAGTAGGTAGGGGCTACCAAGGAGAAGAGTAGCGGTTAAGGCGCCGCTATTCTCGCCCCACTCCCAGGGCGTCGGCAACGCGGTTGATGTAGTTGAACCATGCGGCGATCAACGTGATCTGGAGAATCGCTTTATCGTCGAAACCGGCGGAGCGCAAGCGCTCGTGATCGTCTTTCCAGACTTTGGTCGCGTCCCTGGTGATTTTTACCACATAGTCGAGCATGACTCGCTCCTGAGGAGTTACGGGAGCGGCGGTGTAGTCCTTCTCCAGCGCATCGACCAGTTCTTTATCCATCGTGACGCGACGCAGAAACTCTGCGTGGGAGTCGATTCAATACACGCACCGGTTGGTGACTGACACCACCGTGGTGATCATCTCGTGCTGCCGCCGTGAAAGCGGCAAGTCCGCAGACATCAGCACCCCGAAGGTTGCGAAGGCGTGATAAAGAGCCTCAGGAATGAGGCTGTGGGATTCGGTGATGGATGATCCGCCGCCTTCCACAGGATGAACCGGCGTGGCGTATTCCACGGGATAAAGAGACTTCTGGGCTTCCATGGCCTGCCGCAGTTTTTCGTCGCCCTGAGCAATCGGGATAGTCTTGATCCATGTCATAACGAGGAGAGGCTACAACCAGAAAGCCAGAGGTGCCAATAATCAAAATCTGCTATGGGAGACTCGATGGAGAGATTTGGCCTTGTCGAGGGAGCACGCCGATTTAAGGGTTTAGATGAGGCCGTCTTTCACGCGGCGTAGAAAATCCTCGGCATCGGTTTGCGCCCTTTTGGCGGCGCTGGGATCATTGCGGTTCTCGAACGTGATTTCCTGCAAGGTAATCTGGGCGGCGTCTTTTGGCTTGAAGCCGCGCGTCACCAGCTTTCGTGCGCGGGCGGCGAAACTCTCGGAATCGGAAAGCGCGGCCGGTTCCCCGTGCAGCGCACAATCGTGTTCCTGAAATTTGCTGGAAGCCAGCCGGTCGTATGCACTCTTCGCATCCTGATCGGTCAGCATCGACGGGACGGGAAAAGTCCAGCCGCATTGCGAACACGCCCATCCTGTCAAACGTTGATGCGAGACCCAAGTAAGCCACCTAGCCATAATTCTCCCTCGTTGCCGCAGGGGGTAAAGAATGCCTGGGCCCAAATCAATTTCTTTACTTCCTTGGCAGGAATGCGGCGAATGTTCGCAAGCGAGGTTTCCCGAACTCAGCGTGCCCCCCCGGGACGCTGAATCTAAACAGGCAGCGATTTTACCGCAACAGATTCATCAACAGTAGTGACAGCTTAGAGCACCGCGATTCAGTGGGCGAGAGACGGTCAGATGGGCAGTTCCGGACGTAACTCGGTCGTACACTCCCTTTCGGTAACCCTTAGTAACCATACGAATATTGGTAACCCGTCTTACAATGACCCTTGTCCGAAAGACCATCCGTCGTGTGATCGGCAGACATGACCGATCGGATGGCCAACCCGCCGGTGACCCTTCTCACGGAGATGTTTTCTGGCGGAGGAAAAAAACCGGAGCTGGAGTCAGCAAGCTTATGGCATTTGGATTTGGCTTCAACAAACAAAAAGCTCTCAGCGCTGCGGAGAAGTTCGTCCAGCAGGGTAAGCTGCAGAATGCCATCGGCGAGTACGAAAAAGTACTCAAGGCTGACCCCAAGGAACTCACTGTCTCCAACACCATCGGAGACCTCTACGCCCGTCTCGGCCAGAGCGACAAGGCCGTGGAATCCTTCAAGAGCGTTGGCGACGCCTACGCTGCCCAGGGCTTCACCGTCAAAGCCATCGCCATGTACAAAAAGCTCACCAAGCTGAAACCCACCTTGGAGAGCGTGCTGCGTTTGGCCGAGCTCTATACCCAACAGGGCCTCTTTAATGATGCCCGCGCCCAATATCTGCAAGTGGCCGAAGAGTTCCTGCGCTCCGGAGAACTGGAACAAGCGGTAAGGATTTTCCAGAAGACGCTGGAGATGGATCCCGAAAACGTTGCCATGCGCACCCGGTTGGCCGAGGTGTATGTCCGGCTGAATAAGAAAACGGAAGCATGGCAGCTTTTCGCCGCCGCCGCCGACAGCCTGCGCGGGCGAGGTCAACTCGGTCCTGCGGAAGAAATTCTGAACCGCATGCTGACACTCGATCCCAGCAACAGTCATGCACTGCTGCTGCGCGGCCGTAACGCTTTCGATTCCGGCGACATGGCCGGAGCAGTCAAGAACCTGGAAAAAGTAGCGGACCTCGACAGCCATCCCGACGGATTGCGGGCCCTGATGCAGGCCTACCTGCAGAGCGGACGCTTGCCGGAAGCGGGAAATCTGGCGGCGAAGCTGTGCACTGTCCACAACGACACCAGCGCCATCACCAGCTACGCTGAAGCCCTTATGTCCGCAGGACACTACACCGAGGTTCTACAGGTCTATCAGCAGTATTGCGACCGGCTCGTGGCCACAGACTCGGGCAAGATTCTGGAGAGCCTGCATGCGCTGATCGGACAGGTACGCGACAGTGTGCCTTCGTTGGAAATCCTGCTCGATCTGTCGCAGAAGGCCGGCGACACCACTCATATCAGCGAAATCTACGAACTGCTGGCACATGCTTCGGTGCAGGGCGGAAATCTCGAAAAAGCGCGCGACTACTATTTGAAACTGACCCAGTTGGAGCCGCACAACCAATTGCATACTCGAAACTACGAACAGGTTGTCGCAAAACTGGGCGGAGCGGCATCCGGTTCTCGACTCATTACGCCTGAAGAAGGCGCGGTCCTGGTGGAAGAACTCGAAGCCACAGCGCCGTTCATCGACCAGCGCTATGCGGACGACGTTGCCCTTGCAGTGCGGGCTGCGCTTACCGACGCGGAACTTTTCGTTTCCTACAATATGCCGGCAAAGGCGCTGGGCCCTTTGATGTCCGCGTTACCCAAGGCGCCTCGTGACCTGCGCATCAATCAGAGGCTGGCCGCATTGCACACTCGCGCCGGCCGCTTCGGCGAAGCCGCGGTTTGCTGCCGAAATCTGGAACAGCTTTATCACGACGCCGGGCATCCCGACGAAGCCAGCCGCTACAGCGATTTAGCTAACAAGTACGAGGAACGTACATCCGCCAAGACCGTTACCGCGAGTGCAGTGGCTCCAGCGACGCCGTTAAAGGCTGCGACCGTTGCACCACTGGCGTTCAACCCCTCCGCTTCCGAGGATATGCCTGAGCCGGCTATCTCTCCAGACGCTGAACCATCAACTTCAGGGTTGTTCTTCCACAGTGCGGCATCTGCGCTGCCGCCTTCGGCCAGCGATTTTGAGGTCCGTCCTGAACCGGTTACCGCGGAAAATGAAATTGACGTCGACATCTCCGACGAGTGGGAAAGCGAGGTTGCGGAGGAACCCCAGGCAGCCGCATTGGTTGCCGAGACCGAAGCTCCTGATGCGGAAACCGAACACGCCAAGAACGAGAGTATTACCGAAACCATCGAAGAACTTCGTTTCTACCTGGCTCACTCGATGTCTGAACAGGCTCGTGCGGTCTTCTCCAAGCTGGAGAAGCTGAAGCCTGGCGCCGCCCAGCTGGCTGCAGTGTGGCAGGAAATTGAAGCTGCCGAAAATCAGGGCAGCGCGAAACCGGCAGTCGTGGAAGAAGTTGCGGTTGATGAGGTCTATGACATTCCGGCGGAGGAAGCGGGCCCGTCCGTTCACGCGGCAAGTCCACAAAAGGCTCCTTCCCGGGAACTTGTTCCGGATTTCAGTTCGCTCTCAACGGAAGAAATCGCCATACCGCTGGCTCCGGTTGCATCTGCACCCGAACCCGTTGTGGGGAAATACGCGAGCGCCACTCCGGAAGCTGCTCCAGCCGGCGTATTGAATGAATTCGTTTCAGATCTGGAAGCCTCCTTGGGTGACAGCTTCCTGCCGCCGGCAACGCCGACACCGGAAGTTCAGCCTCGAGTGCGCCGGGAGTCGATCGCTGCCACCTCGGGACATGCCGCTGCTGCAGCCGCAGCCCCGGCGTTCAGTCCCGCGCCGCCTTCAGTTCCAGCGCCAGCGCAAGTTCCAGCGCCGGCCATGGAAGCTCCGGCACCGACCTTTACCTATCAGCCGACCAGGAAGCGGACACTTGCTCCGGAAGTCGCGCCCGCAAACGCCAAAGTGGAAGCCGCCAGTGTCGATCTGGCCGACATGTTTGGCGAGTTGAAGCACGAACTGGAAGAGGACGCGGCCAATCCTCAGGAAGATCCCGAGACTCATTACAACCTCGGTGTGGCCTTCCGTGAAATGGGATTGCTGGACGAAGCCATCGGCGAACTGCAGAAGGTGTGCCAGTCGGTCGATCGCGGGGTCGATTTCCCTCAACTGATGCAGACGTACACCTGGCTGGCGCAGTGCTTCCTCGACAAAGGCGTGCCAGAAGCGGCGATCCGCTGGTATGAAAAGGCGTTGAAGCTGCCCAAGATTGACGAAGAGACCCGTACTGCACTGAATTACGAGTTGGCCTCCTCCTACGAAGCCGCCGGCAACAAGACAGCGGCCCAGAACCATTTCATGGAGGTTTACGGCAGCAACATTGACTACCGCGATGTAGCCGAGCGCATCAAAGCTCTGAAGTCGTAGAATGGAACAATGGGTTTCCTTCTAAGCTTGGGAGCGCGCGCGGAAGAGAAGCGACCGGTCGCATGCACGACCCATGGGAGCGCGATGTGACCGCAACTCCAGATTCTTCCATCGACAAGGTTCGATCCGAGTCCCTCACCGCAAAGTTGCGGCAGGAGGCCCCGGAAGGAACCGGCCTCAACGAATCAGGCGATCTGCCGCGCTCCGGATTTCAACACTGGCTGCACCGCGTCCTGATCCTGCTGTTCGTTTTTTTCTGCGCCACCGTGGGTGTGCTTCTGGTGATATTGCCCTGGCGTCCCGAATGGACGGACAACCACTTCCTGATGGCTTCTCCTGGATTACGGGCCTTCGTGTCCAACGGATTTGTGCGTGGCCTGTGCAGCGGCCTGGGAGTGCTCGATATCTGGATCGGATTCTGGGAAGCAATTCACTTCCACGACGAAAAGCGGCCTTGAAAGAAGATCCCCTCATCATGGATGACGGCAAACTCAAATCAGCGCCCCTGGCGTACGAGAATCACAGTTTTCTTGCGAGTCCGGACGGGCGCGTGTTGCGTATCCTCGCCGAGTACACGGAACCGCTCGCGCGTTTTCGCCGCGAACAGATTCAGGACACGGTAGTGTTCTTCGGTTCGGCACGTTTTCACAGCCGTGAAGCGGCAAACCGCAAGCTGGCTGAACTGGAACAGAAACCCGAGGCTTCGGCGGACAGGAAAAAAATCCTGGCCTCGGTGGATACAGCGCGCTACTACGAGGACGCACGCCGGCTCGCCTACCTGCTTACACAATGGTCAATCCAGATTCCGGCCCGCAGGCGGCGCTTCGTCGTAACCACCGGAGGTGGCCCAGGCATCATGGAAGCCGCGAATCTGGGCGCGCAGGAAGCTGGCGGGAAAACGATTGGCCTCAACATCAATTTGCCATTCGAGCAAAATCCGAATCCATATATCACGCCGGCGCTCAACTTCGAGTTTCACTATTTCTTCATGCGGAAATTCTGGTTCGCATATCTGGCCAAAGCGTTGGTAATCTTCCCCGGTGGCTTCGGTACACTGGACGAATTGTTCGAAATTCTGACTCTGGCTCAGACCCAGAAGCTGGCCAAGAAAATTCTGGTGGTGATTTACGGCAGCGAGTATTGGAAGAGCCTGATCAACTTCGATGCGATGATCGATGCCGGAACCATCTCTGCATCAGATCTCGATCTGATCCGCATGGTAGATTCGCCGGAAGAAGGCTTCGAGTTTCTGCGCGACGGCCTGATCAACTATCACCTGGGGCCTCAGAAACCGAAGGCAACCGAAGCCGTGCCCGAGATTGCCAAAACAAATCCTTGAGCCAGTCGTCAGTCGTCGGTCTTCAGTCGTCAGCCAAACCACTGATGCCGCTCTGCTGACAACCGAAGACTGACCTTGCTGCTCTACTACATCACAGATCGCTTGCAGTTTCCCGGAGACGAAAACTCGCGCCGGATTCGATTGCTTGAAACCATCGCGCAGGCCGTTCGCTGCGGAGTGGACTTCATCCAACTGCGCGAGAAAGATTTATCTCCCCACCAACTCGAAACCCTCGCCCGCGAAGCCGTCCAACTGAGAACTGAGAACCAGGAACTAAAAACTGGTTTTCTCATAAACTCCCGCACCGATATCGCCCTGGCCTGCGGAGCGCAGGGCGTACACCTGCGCTCGAACGACATCTCCCCATCCGAAGTCCGAAAGATTTGGGATCAAAGTGGCATGGGCACCGATGTGACGGTAGGAGTCTCCTGTCACACTCGCGTTGAAGTTGCCCGAGCGGCAGACGAAGGCGCGAGTTTCGCCGTATGCGGACCAGTATTTGGGAAGATCAGCGAAGAAAGGACCCGCGCCAGCGCCACAGGCCTCGAAGCTCTGCACGAAGCGTGTCAGGAAAAAATTCCGGTCATCGCTTTAGGCGGCGTGACATTAGAGAATGCGGAATCCTGCATTCAGGCAGGCGCAGCCGGAATCGCAGCCATACGGCTATTTCAGCAAAACGAGATGGGCATTACAGTAGCCGCTCTACGAAGACTGGAGGTGGTCGCCGGTCGTAAGGAGGCGTGGCTCCATGTTGGTTCCTAAGCGTCCAAAGCTGATTTTTAAACAGCAGTTCGACGAGCTACTTGCCTTTGATGTGTCTCAAAAGGGCTGGTGCGGGATCGTAATGGTGGAGTTACCGGAGGGGGGCACGGTAGATGTGTTCTTTTACTCCCCAACTCGGCTCGCTCAGGACCTAGAAGCCGACACCAAGGCTGGACATCCTTACTTAGCAGAGCCCGGCCTTATCGTAGTCCCGGAGGTCACGTTGCCACATATGGAAGCGGCAGTGGAACAGTTATACAGACAGGGCTACTTTGAACACTTCGTTCACTCTGGACCGACTGGTGGAACCAAAAACGGATGATTGGCTTTACGCCTACGATGCGGGGGCCATTCGACGATGGCTTTGGGTGCGGGTCCTTCGCGCAGCGTCTAAAGGTCCACACAGTTCACAGGCAAAGAACGAGATGCAGAATCGAACCTAGATTTATTCGATGCAGGCACTGCACATCAAGCCTCGGCAGGTTCATGAGTCCGGACCCGTTAGGTGGACACGGTGAAGATCCTCAGACGCTGAATCGATATGCGTACGTTCGCAAGAATCCGCTCTTGCTCACCGATCCTAGGACCTAAACTTCAATGCATTGGAAATCAAAGGTCTCACCTTAACCAGGTTTGAACGTGAGATGTGTTTGAGTGGCCCCGAGGGGCAGGCGCCAAAAGACTGCCCCTCGTGCGACAGGTTAAGGGTATTGTTAACAACTAAGAGGACGGTCGGTCTACCCAAGTCGTCAGTCTTCAGGCTTCAGCCAATCCCAAGATTGAACTGAGTGCCCTGCTGACGACTGAAGACGGACGACCGACGACTCCTAGCTTTTTATCGTCTTCGATCCCTCGTCCCACGTCACG
>Ga0157378_10006018_pt1 | contig 10626 bp, 6 predicted proteins | sample M65metaG_FD_115309 | JGI IMG/M metagenome (GOLD analysis project Ga0157378, IMG submission 115309) | Miscanthus rhizosphere microbial communities from Kellogg Biological Station, Michigan, USA - M6-5 metaG | ecosystem: Host-associated > Plants > Roots > Rhizosphere > Soil | place: USA: Michigan...
TCGGGTCAGCGTGTTCTGCCAGGAGAACCAGGTGCCGAAGGCGCCCTGGTACATGTAGAAATAAAGGTCCAGCGGGTTCCTGCCGAACAGCGCCACGAACACGCCGAACACCGCCAGCGCGCCGACCAGCGCCGCGGCGGGGATCAGGATATATTCGATGCTGGCGCCGTAGCGTTGCAGGAATCCGGCATCGGCGGCCGGCGCAACGCCGACCGCCTCCGCCTGATCCGCCGCTTCAGTGGTCACGAAGTCGCCCCGATCACACCCTCGACCAGGTAGTCCATCTTTTCCAGCTCGGGATCCTTCTGGCCGCGATCGGTGCCGGCCGGAATCACCGTCTTGCCCTTGTTGTCGACGAGGCCGCCCTTGAACACGGCGTAACCCTCGGCCGACAGGAACTTGGCCTTGATGTCATCGGCGTGCTTGCGCGCCTCGGCCGAGACCGTCTCGCCGTAGGGCGAGCATTTCACGATCTCTTCCTTGAGGCCGCCGCGATAGAAGTTCGGGATGGCTTCGCCGGCGGCGATCATCTTGACGAACTTCGGATACAGCGCTTCCCAGTTCCATTCGGCGCCGGTGAGATAGGCCTTCGGTGCCAGCGGCGACTGGTTGACGTGATAGCCGCATACCATGGCGCCGCGGCGGGCCGCGTTCTCGACCATCGTCTTGGGGCCGTCGACGTGACAGGTCAGGACGTCGACGCCCTGGTCGATCAGGCTGTTGGTGGCTTCGGCTTCCTTGACCGGCATCGACCAGTCGCCAGTGAAGATCACCTGGCAGGTCGTCTTCGGGTTGGCTAACCGCGCGCCGAGCGTGAAGGCGTTGATGTTGCGCAGTACCTGCGGAATCGGTTTCGCCGCAACGAAGCCGATTTTGCCGCTCTTGGAGGAGTAGCCGGCAACGATCCCGGAAATATACTGGGCCTCGTCGATATAACCGAAATAGCTGCCGGCATTCTTGGGATCCTTGTCGCTCCAGAGGCCGCCGCAGTGTTCGAAGTGCAGCTTCGGAAACCTGTTGGCCATCTTGATCATGTGCGGGTTGTAGTAACCGAACGAGGTCGGGAACAGCAGCGTGGCGCCATCGAGGTTGATCATCGACTCCATGGTCTTCTCGACCGCGTCGGTCTCCGGCACTTTTTCTTCCTCGACGACTTTCAGGCCGGGCAGCTTCTTCAGCGCCGCAGCCCCCGCCGCATGCGCCTGATTGTAGCCGTAGTCGTCGCGCGATCCGACATAGATGAAGCCGATGGTGGTGTCGGCGGCGAAAGCCCTGTTGGTGCCAAGCGCGCCGCCCAGCGCCATCGCGGCGCCGCCCTGCAACAGATGCCGACGAGAAATCCTGCTGAAATCCATATGCCTGCTCCCTCTGGCGGATGACCCGCCCCCGATTTCGCAGCCGCGCCGGTTCGGCGGGCTTGGAGGGTATGTCGCAAGCTTCGTGCCACAGCATGATTGGTGAGCATGGCGGTTTAAATATATGATATTGTTGAAATAAATCCGTAGCCTCTCCATCGTTCAAACTTTGAGCAGACGCAGGACAGCATAAATTTTGGGCTCTATTTTTTAATTGTATGCAATGCGGTTAAGCAATTCCTAACTCTTGAAGGGCCGCCAAAGACCCTCCTGGAGAGCCGAATTCGACCGTTTGTCGGCTGGTCACGCCTGCCGGGGCTGCTACCTGTGAAAAGGTCGGCGGTTCACGCTGTTTGCATTTCGTCCACTGGCATTGAACTTGTATCGATCAAGCGTGCGGATGCGCCGCGACACTGGAAAAGCATGAGCAATACAAAGGTGGCGAGCCAATCCTCCCTCGGCGATGAAATCGTCGGCCGGATCAACCTGCTCGGCACGATCTCGGAGACGCCGGAGCACCTCGCGCGGGTTTTCCTTTCGCCCGAACACCGCATCGCCGCCGACCTGATCCTGTCCTGGATGCGCGACGCCGGCATGAGCGCGCATCTCGACGCCATCGGCAATGTCTGCGGCCGATATGAAGGCGAGCGTCCGGGACTGCCGTGCCTGATGCTGGGCTCGCATTACGATACGGTGCGCGACGCCGGCAAATGGGACGGGCCGCTCGGCGTCATCACCGCGATTTCCTGCGTCGCCGACTTGAACAAGCGCTGCAAGCGGTTGCCGTTTGCGATCGAGATCACCGGCTTTGCGGATGAGGAGGGCGTGCGCTTTGCCTCGACCCTGCTCGGCAGCCGCGCGGTAGCAGGAACGTTCGTCGAGAGCGTGCTCGGGGCCAAGGATCGCGCCGGCATCAGTATGCGTGAGGCGATGATCGCATTCGGGCTCGACCCCGAACACATCGGTGCCGCGGCGCGCGCGCGGGGCGAATTGCTGGCCTATGTCGAACTGCATATCGAGCAGGGGCCGGTGCTGGAAGCGAAGAACCTGCCGGTCGGCGTTGTCACCGCGATCGCGGGCGCGACGCGGCTTGCAGCCAATCTCACCGGCATGGCCGGCCACGCCGGCACGGTGCCGATGGCCTTGCGCAAGGACGCACTGACGGGTGCGGCCGAATGCATCGTCGCGGTCGAGCAATTGTGCCGCACCGATCCCGATGGCCTGGTTGGCACCGTCGGCTACATCGACGCGATGCCGGGCGCGACCAACGTCATTCCCGGCAAAGTGTCGTTCACGATGGACATCCGTGCGCCGACCGATACGCATCGCCGCAAGGCGGTCGCCGATATCGTGCGTCGGGTCGAGAGCATCGCCAAGGCGCGCGGGCTCGCGTTGCAGGTCGACATCACCCACGAGAACCGCACCGTGCCGTGCGCTTCCTGGCTGAAGACGCAGGTTGCCGAAGCCGTTACCGCCGAAGGCTATGACGTGTTCGAGCTGCCGAGCGGGGCAGGGCACGACGGCATGGCGATGATCGATATATCTGATGTCGCGATGCTGTTCATCCGCTGCCGCGGCGGCGTCAGCCATCATCCCAACGAGCATGTCGAACTCGCCGATGCCGACGCCGGCGCGCGGGTGCTGTTGCGGCTGATCGAAAATTTCAGGCCGAAGTGAACGCGTAGGGCGGATTGGCCGACTTGTCCGCCGTAGCTCGAAGAGCGAAGGCGGAAGGCGTAATCGGCCGACACATCGCGAGACGGCGGATTTCGCTGCGCTAATCCGCCCTGCAGCCGGTGCTCCATAGTTAACGCATCGTTTCACTCTGCCCGGCATTCGCACTAAATGCCGAGCAAAGACCTTCAATGTTTTGATTAGAAAGTGAGGCACTTTCGAAATCAGAACAGGGAGCGAAAAATGCTTGAAAGCGGCATTGTCGCCTTTGCCATCATCTTCGCGATCATTCTCGTTCTCGGCGGATTGTTCAGCGCCTTCGGACGCAAGTGGAACGAGCTGTAGGGCAGCGACCTATTTCGGCTGGAGCGGAGCCTGCGGTCTTTCAGTGTGACAACCGCGGCGCCCGTCACTGACGCAGACGATGCGACAGGCGTCGTCCAGGGCGCAATCGGCGTAGAACCAGATGAAATACGACAGCAGCACGACTACCGCGATCCACAGTGTCGCCTTGGTCGTTCGATCCATGCGCGCACCAGTATTTGGCTCGAGGTAGCTGCCAGTCCCGACTTGCGACGCCTGCTTTGTGACAGTTGTACGACATCGCGCGATATCTTGCACAGAGACGAATCGATGGCGTTTGCGGTACCAACGCGGTAACACGCGGCATCACTGCACATCGTTTATGACGGCCGATGAATAGCCAGATTACATTGCGCTCGCATCGCGAATATCGGTTTTACCAGGGATTGATCGCATCGTTCGTCGCCAACGGCATCCAGGCCGTCAATTTTCTCGGCGACCGGTTCCTGCGAAAATATCATCTTGCGGCGGCGATCGACGAGCTGTACCGGCACTCGATGAAAGCGGCGTTTTCCGAGACCGAGGCTTTCCTCGTCACCGGGGCGCCGCATGCCTCGGCCTATTACCCGCGCGACTTCGCCTGGTTCTATCCCGACGTGCTCGATCCCGAGACCGTGATGGATTCGCAGGATGCGGTGCGCCGGGTTCGCCTGCTGGAAAAGAGCGTGCGGCTGATGCTGGAGGCGGTGCGCGCCGGCGTGGTCACGACGACGATCGTTCCGGCCGGCCGCAATCGCTATATCGGCATCAACTATTTTTCGCTGCCGTCGGATACGCTGCTCGGCATTCTCGCAGGGCTCGAGCAACTATTGACGGCCGAGCAACGGCCGTCGCCTTATCTGGCGATGTCGCAGGGTACGCATGCCGGCCGGTTGTTGCTGGCGGAGTATCGCAACGACCTCAAGAAGGCGATCATCGATCTCGCCCAAGCGCTGGAACCGCTCGAGGACGGCGGTCTCACGGCGTTGCTGTGCGACGCCAGAGCGGCTCGATCCGCCGCAACCGATACCCGCGCCGAACGGCGGCGTTTCGTTACCAATGCCAGCGTCTATGCGACATTTCTCCGCGCCATCAAGCTCGGCGTGATCGAACAGGGCGAACTGGAACGGCGGCTCGGCCGCGAACTCCGGCAATACAAGCGCGAGCTGCTGCAGATCTTCGGCCGCAACGGCTACATCGATCACTCGCTGGACTCGCGCCGCGAGCCGGCGGTGTTTTCGATCGCGCTCGACTTCGTCAACGTGGTCAGGGGATTCTGGGATCTGACCGACGCCGATGAGCGCGCGCTGTTCGCAGCCACGACCGATCTGGTTCTGGCCGAGCCGCGGTTTCGAATTCCGGATACCTCGCACTTCCTGGTGTCGGTCGATAATCCCCTGAACAAGCTGATCCACAAGATCGCGGCGCCGGCCTATCAGGGCCGCTCGTCCTGGCCGACGTTCAACGTCGAGTTCGCCGACCGCATGCTCGACCATGACGCGTGCGCAGGCACCGACACATACCGCGCTCACGCGCAGGCGATCCTGCGCGATATTCGCACCGCGACCGAGACCCACGGCGGCTATCAGGAGCTCCTGTCGGAGAAGGGCGAGAAGTATCAGACCTGGGCCTATCAGAGCGCGGTCGCGCATTCCTGGTTTCCGCGCTTCCTGTCGGTTTGGAAGCGTGGGTTCGGAGCGTCGTTGCTGGACGGCGGCTAATTTCGATCGCCTTCGCCGACCACGGCGAACGGTCCCCAGAACGCAGGGTAGGCGTTCATCGGATCCGAATTGTCGTCCATGTAGGCCAGCATCGCCTGCCGCAAGGCCTCGGACCGCCCGATCTTCGGATTTGCCTTCATCGCGGCGAATGCCGACGTGGTCAGCCGGGTCGCCGCATCGGACGCGACCGCCCAGTGCGACACCAGCAACGCCCGTGCGCCGGCGTAGAAAAAGGCTCGCGCCAGGCCGGACAGGGCTTCGGCGCCCGGCTTGCCGCCGGCCGCCGTGTTGCAGGCGGACAGCACCACCCAGTCCGCATTCAACTTGAGCTGTGCGATTTCGCTGGCGGTCAGCAGTCCGTCGTCCTGGTCGGTGGACTGCTTCGGCAGCGAAAGCGCCAGCGACGGTTCGCCCAATCCCTGCACGTCGCCCGCGACCAGGCCGTGGGTCGCGAAATAGACCACGCGATAGTCGGCCAGCGCGGCGTTTTTCACCGAGGTCTCACTGGCGTCGGCGCGCAGGTGCAAATCGCTGGTGGGTACGCCCATCCGCTTGGCAATTCCCAGCAGCTCCTCGGAAGTGTCTTCCAGTCGCGGCAGCGCCTTGCTGAGCAGTTCGCGGTCGACCGAAGCGCCGTGCCAGTAGTCGGAATAGGCCCCGACGGCATCGAGCGATCTCGACTTGGCTTTCCTTTTTGCTGGCGAGGGCTGCGCCGGTTTTGCGTTTTCGACCCGCTTTGCTGCCTCCGGCGGCGGCGCCGGTTGTGGCGCCGGAGACGTCGATTCCGATCCGAAGATCGGGTCGCCAAAGCCGATCAGTTCCTTGGAACTGGTGCCCAGGCGCGCGAAGCTACGCAGCACGCGCAGGCTCGAAACCGAAGGCTGTACCGAGATATTGTAGCTGCGTAGCAACCACGCGGCCTTGCGATACATCGCGGCGTCGCTGAGGCCTTGCGGCTTCTCCGCCGGCTTCTGCGTCACCAGCAGATGGAACGGCAGCGCCGTCAGATTGCCGGTCGGCACCAGGATGAGCTTCTTCTTGCCCTTGATGGTATCCGCGATCGGGCCGAACAGCGTCGTGTACAGCGCATAGGCGCCGTCGAGATCGAACAGCTCCGGTTTGCCGCCGTCCGGAGGATTTTGCAGTTTGTCGATGTCCAGCCCGTTGCGAAGGGCCGCGACCTTCTGCGTCAGGACGTCCTTGGCCAGCGGAATTCTGGACCAGCTGAATTGCGAAGAGCCGACGGCAAAGACGTACGTATTGCCCTTTCCGAACGTGTTGTCCTTCCCGACCAGCCAGAAAACCATGGCCTCGTCCGGACCCAGCAGCTTTTGAACTTCCTCGAGAGTCGTCGGCCGCGGCCGCGACAACGCCGAATACTCCGGATATTGCGCATCGAGTTTGCCGCGGACGTCGGCGAGCTTGTGTTCGATATCGCTCAACTGCTTGCGCAGCATTTCGCTGGTGTCCGGTCCGGAATCGTCCTTGACGCCGGTGGACGCGCTCAGCGCCTTGTTCTTGTCGCTCCAGGCATGCAGCAGGTCCTGGTCCTGCCGGACGAGATCGGCGATGGCACCGCTACCTGCGGCAAGACGGTTGCCCATTCTCTGGATCGCGGCGGCCGCGGAAGACTGCGAACTCCATTGCGCGGAGCGAAAGGCCTCGCTCCCAAGTTCGGCCGCGGAATTCGAGTCCTTGTCGGCAAGGACCGACAGGTTGGCGACGTTCAACTGGAAAACGCTGGTTTGCTGGTCCGACCATAATTTGTTGTCTTCCGCGGCCTGCAAAACGGTATCGTCCTGCTGCGCGAGATAATCGGACATCATCGCGACCGCCCGCCGCGAGTAGGACGTGGCCTTGTCAAAATCGCCCATCAACACCTCGACATCCGAGATATATCTCAAATCCGAAGCGACGGCGGAACTGGATGGACCGAGCATCTTTTCGTGGATGGCAAGCATGCGCTCCGCGAGGCCCAGCGCCGTGGCGTAGGCCTTCTGGCGCATCGTCACTTGCATCAATCGATTGAGCGACCAGGTCACCGACATCGGATTGCTGCTCTTGGCGTCATAGATGGCGATCGCGCGATTCAGCGGGGGAACCGCCAGATCATATTTCTGCTCAAACAAATAGAGATTTCCGATGTTCGAAAGCACGCTTGCTGCGGCGATACTGTCCTTGCCGTAGATAGTTTCGTTGATGGCCAAGGCCCGCTCCAGGGGCTCGTGCGCCTGTTTGGAGCGACCCGTCATTGAGTAGATCTTTCCAACATCCGAGAGCGCGTTCGCGACCGCGAGGGAGTTCGGGCCGGACGCTTGCTCACGGATCGCGAGGACGCGTTCTGCGACTGCGGCTCCCTCTTTCCAGCGTGCTGTATTGGTATAAACCGTTTCGAGTCCGGACAGGATATCGGCAACCTTGGGGCTGTCCGGTCCGGCAGATCGTTCAGCGATCGACAGCGCCTGCTGATAGAGCGATTCGGCCTGGGCTGTTTTTCCTTGCAGGCGGTATATGTTCGCCAGCCGGTTCAACCCGTCCGACATTTCAAGGCCGTCAGCGCCGCCGATTTCCCGATCAGCCGCGACCGCCTTGAGATAGAGCTTCTCGGCCAAGGGATATTTGCCCTGGTTGGTATATAGACCAGCAAAGCGCATCGACGTTCGCGCGACGTTCAGCTGGTCGGAGGCTTTCTCGTAGATCGTCAGCGCCTGCTGGTAGAGTTCCTCGGCCTCCTGGTATTTCTTCTGCGCTTGATACAATGACGCCAGATTGCCGGCGTTTTGCGCTACCGCGACGTCATCGGGCCCGAGCGACTGGGTGTCGATGGAAAGCGCCTTCTGAAAGCTGTCCTCGGCAAGGTCGAATTTCCTTTGACCGCGATAGACGAGGCCGAGATTGTTGAGATTGCGGGCGACCGCGGGGTCCGCCGGTCCGAGCGCCTTTTGGTTGATGGCAAGGGCGCGCTGCAGATAGCTTTCAGCCTGGGCCAGATCGCCCTTGGCCTTCTGTGCGTTGCCGAAATTGTTGAGCGATTTTGCGAATTCCACGGGGTCGCGATCCGGATCCTTTTCCTGGATCGCGACCGCGCGCGCGAGCAGGTCGAAGGCTTCGGATGATTTTCCCGTGGACCCGTAGACGTTGGCAATCTTGACCAGCGCCACGCCATAGTAGAAGTCGTCGACGCCGTAGCGTTCCTTGATTGCGGCCTCGTATTTCTGGGCCTCGGCCAGCGCTTCGTCGTACTTTCGCTCGATGCGCAGTTTGTCGGTATTCGCGCGCATCGCATTGAGATCGTCCTGCTGCGAGAATGCCGGCACGGCGGCCAGGCTCATGACAACCGCCAGCAATGCCAGCGCGCAGCGGCGGTTCCGCGAATATTCCTGCATCCATGCTCTCCCTTGCGCCGTCAGGCGCCGACCGGCCGGTATTCATCCGCAAACTGGGCGCACACGTCCCCTGGACAGTAGACATCGAGGGCGGCCGTCAGGTTCAATTCGGGTCGGACTCCGGTTCGGGATGGGCAATTTCCGGGGCATCGCCGACTTTGGTGGGGCGCAATAGGGCTACGGTGCCATTCGTCGATGCGGACGGCCACTACCAAATGGGAGTGCCGCCAGCGTCTACGGCGGTGAGCGCACTTGCCCCGCGCCCGCCATCTATCCGCACTGTGACGTCGGATGGTGGGCACGCTGCGCTTTGCCACGAAGCTTATTCCTTCGCATGCGGGAGAAGAGGACGTCCCATCCCCGAGTGTCGGTCTGCGCGTACGAGCTAATTTCATCAACGATTTCATGGTGATTTGGGCCGTCCAGTCGCGGCGTCAAAAACAAATCGTTGGCCTCGTCGGGCAAATCAGAAGTAGGAATCCCGCCATCCTGTCCCACCAGAGGGGCGTAGGCCATCGTCGCAAACGCGGGGCAGGGAAGCGATGGACGTTAGTGCCGCGACTGACGAGCGTGGCAGAAGCGTACGGCGAAATCGTTCGGGTCCGACGCCCCAATGCAGGCGTCAAGTTGGCGGAAGCGAAAGCAGTTCGCCGATGATGGTGTCACAACAGCACGGTCACCAGGACGAAATCGTATAAGCCGTAAAGCCATTGCGCAGGGAAGGCCGGGTGTTTCCGCCAAACCTGTATGCTCATGTGCAGCATACCAACTACTTATCGCACATGAGACCGCGGGCGCGGCGAGCGCCCGGTCTTTCCTGCGCCCTCTGATTTGGAGGGCAAGGTTGATTGCAAAACTTCGGGCAGATGATGCCGCGAGAACGTAGCGACACGTTCAGTCGTCGTCCCTGCGGACGCAGGGACCCATACCGCGTGATCTATCGATAAAGAGGTGGTGACTGACACTTTGCCCATAACCACAGCCGCGGCGTATGGGTCCCTGCGTCCGCAGGGACGACGGAGAAATGTCGGTTGCTCCCCAAAACAAAAACGCCGCCCGGAATTGGGCGGCGTTTGGATTCGGTGGTGCAGAGGTCTATGAACGCTACTCTACACCAAAATCGCAAAAACTCAATTACGGAAACTCGGATCGAGGCGATCGAGCCTGCGCAGCAGCGGCGGCCACACCAGTTGGGTCGAGCGTAATTCCATCCGCTCCGGGTTCTCGAACAAGGCGGCGTTCTTGTCGACCACGGCCTGTTCGACCGGGTAGGCGGTCGGTCCGAGCATGCGGGTGCGCACCTGCATCGTGCAGGCCCGCTCGAGGTGGTACATGCGCTCGAACGCCGAGGCGACCGATTGGCCCACGGTCAGCGTGCCGTGATTGCGCAACAGCATGTGGTTCTTGTTGCCGAGGTCCTTCTGCAGGCGCGGGCGCTCGTCGTGATCGAGCGCGATGCCTTCGTAGTCGTGATAGGCGAGGTCGTGGGTGACGAGCTGCGCGGTCTGGTTCATCGGCAACAGGCCTTCCATGCAGCTTGCCACGGCGGTGCCGTCAGCCGTGTGCAGATGAAGCACGCAGCCGGCGTCCTCGCGCACCTCGTGGATCGCCGAATGGATGGTGAAGCCGGCCGGGTTGATGCTGTACTCGCTCTCGGTGAGCTGGTTGCCGTCGAGGTCGACCTTGACCAGGCTGGAGGCCGTGATCTCGTCGAACATCAGCCCGTAAGGATTGATCAGGAAGTGGTGCTCGGGGCCGGGCACGCGCGCCGAGATGTGGGTGTCGACGAGGTCGTCCCAGCCGTACAATGCCACCAAACGATAGGCAGCAGCGAGATTGACGCGCTGGTTCCACTCGGAGTCGGTCATGCCGGACGTGACGGCTTTCAGATGTGCTTCGGCTGGCGACATGATGGGCTTCTCCCGCAATGCTGATGATTGCGGGCGAGCCTAGCCCTGCACCGGGCCGGCAGCAAGGCAGCGCTACTGAGGGGCTGATATGTCGATCGCTACGGCGCCGGGATCGACAGCAGCGTCGATATCGCGCGGCCGCGGATAGCGTAGACGCGGGCGAACACGACGACGTCGCGCTAGGTCTCCGCCCGCAACGTCGAGGAGAGGCCCTTGTAGCAGACCTGATAAAACGACA
>Ga0157378_10006020_pt1 | contig 10624 bp, 9 predicted proteins | sample M65metaG_FD_115309 | JGI IMG/M metagenome (GOLD analysis project Ga0157378, IMG submission 115309) | Miscanthus rhizosphere microbial communities from Kellogg Biological Station, Michigan, USA - M6-5 metaG | ecosystem: Host-associated > Plants > Roots > Rhizosphere > Soil | place: USA: Michigan...
CCATCGAGTGGCTGCAGGGCGCCTACCAGCGCCACGACGGCGGGCTGATCTATCTCTCCTACGACAGTTATTTTGCGGCGATGCGCGCCGATGCGCGCTTTCAGGCGCTGCTGAAGAAGCTGAACGTGCCGTCCTGAGGCTCGTTCCGCAAAGCAGCGGTGCGCTCGCGGCGCGCGTTAGTATCTGGCCATGGGCAACTGGACCCACCGCTACGCGCGCGTCAACGGCCTGCGCATGCATTACGTCGAGCAAGGCGCAGGCCCCCTCGTGGTGCTGTGTCATGGCTTTCCGCACCTGTGGTTCTCGTGGCGCCACCAGATCCCGGCACTCGCCGCGGCCGGCTGGCGCGTGGTCGCCCCCGACATGCGCGGCATGGGGCAGACCGACGCGCCCCCCGACCCTGGCAGCTACGACGTCGAGCACACGATCGGTGATCTCACGGGACTGCTGGACCACCTCGGCCAGAAGTCGGCGGTCTTCGCCGGCCTGGACTTCGGCGTATTCGCCATCTATGACCTGGCATTCCGCCAGCCGCAGCGCGTGAACGCGATAATCGGGCTGGAGAATCCCGCCATCCCCCACAACCCGCAGCTCGCCCCGCTGCGCGAGGCGGCCGCGTGGGCGCAGAATCACTTCGACCACATCCACTATTTCGAGCCGCCGGGACCGGCGGATGAGGCGCTGAACGCGCAGCCGCGCGAATTCCTCACCCGCGTCTTCTACGCGCTCAGCGGCGACTACCACTACCTCGATGTCTGGAAGCACCCACCCGGCACGAGCTACCTCGATGCGCTGCCGCAGGCGCCGCCCCTGCCGTGGCACTGGCTCAGCGAGCTGGAGATGGAGTTCTTCGTCAGCGAGTACGCGCGCACCGGCTTCACGGGCGGACTCAACTGGTACCGCGCCATGGACCTGCGCTGGGCGCAGCGGCGGCGCTTCGAGGGCCGCAAGAACCCCGTGCCCTTTTACTTCATCGGCAGCGAGCGCGACTGTGACCTCGATGCCTGGCACGGCGATGACCCGTTAGGCGCGCTGCAGACGCAGTACGCGGACGTGCGCGGCGTCGCCATGCTGTCCGAGGCCGGTCACATGATGCAGATGGAGCGCCCGCGCGAGGTAAACGAGTGGATGCTGCGCTTCCTGGCGGAGTTGCGATGAACGCCGTGGCCGCCGCCGGCAGCGCCCTGGTAACGCCGCCGCTGTCGCTGTACGTGCACTTCCCCTGGTGCGTCAGCAAGTGCCCCTACTGTGACTTCAACTCCTACGCGCTCCAGGGAGCGCTGGCGAGCGAGGCCTACCTGAGGCGTCTGGAGCGCGACCTGGAGGCCCAGGCGCCGGGGGTCCACGGGCGCGAGGTGGGCACGGTGTTCTTTGGCGGCGGCACGCCGAGCCTGTTCGCACCGGAGGCCATCGGCCGCGTGCTCGAGAGCGTGCGGCGCCATCTGGCGCTCGCGGCCGACGCCGAGGTTACCCTGGAGGCCAATCCGGGCACCATCGAACGCGGTGCGTTTCGCGACTACCGCGCCGCCGGGGTCACGCGCGTGTCCCTCGGCGCGCAGAGCTTCGATGCGCAGATCCTGAAGGCCCTGGGCCGCATCCATTCGCCGCAGGAGACGCAGCGGGCCGCCGAGGAGCTGCACGCCGCCGGCCTTGCCAACTTCAACCTCGACCTCATGTACGCGCTGCCCGCTCAGGACGTGTCGGCGGCGCTGCGCGACGTCGAGGCGGCGCTGGCGCTGGCGCCGGCACATCTGTCGCACTACCAGCTCACGCTGGAACCGGGCACCGTGTTCGCCGCGCGTCCGCCCCTGCTGCCCGACGATGACGCCGCAGCGAACATGCTGAGCGCCTGCACCGAACGCCTGGGCGAGCAGGGCTTTGCGCAGTACGAGGTGTCGGCGTACGCGCGCACCGCAATGCAGTGCCGCCACAATCTCAATTACTGGAACTTCGGGGACTACCTGGGCGTGGGCGCCGGTGCGCACGGTAAACTCACCTGCAGCGAGCGCGGCGAGATCGTGCGCACCACGCAGCCGCGCGAGCCACGGCGCTATCTTGCGGCCGCCGCCGCCGCCCTCACGCGCCGCCAGGTGGCGGTGCGTGAATTGCCGTTCGAGTTCATGCTCAACGCGCTGCGCCTGTGCGCGGGCTTCCCGCGCCGACTGTTCTGCGAGCGCACCGGGCTCGCCTGGGAGCAAATCGCCGCCCCGCTGCAGGTGGCGATGGAGCGTGGTCTTGTACTTAGCACCCCCGAGGGCTGCCGGCCGACCGAACTTGGCTTGCGGTTTCTTAACGAAACGCTGCTGCTCTTCATGGCCGAAACCGCGCAAATGACCGGTAATTCCGCATTGTCAATTGCCCGTCATGTGCCTCCGGCAGGCAACTCCGGGGCTTTATTCACAGGTGCCGAGGGCTCGATCGCAGAATGAGTAGATTACGAGCCAAAGCGGCCAAGCTGCTCCATAAGAAGCTCGTAACACCTTGAAGAAACAGGCTAAAAATGCCTGCTCATTTTTTGACCAAGGTAACAAATATGCAATCTGGCTGCGAAAACGCGCCTCTGCGCGCTGCTTCGTCCACAGAGTTGTCCACAGCTTCTGTGGATAAGGATCCGGGGCCGCCGCTCCCCGGGCCCGACGGAGCTTGAGGGGACGCGGCACTGCCGCTAAACTCCCGCGCCCTTTAACTTGAGTACGTGCCGCCCCATAAAGCGTCACGTCCCTCCCCTTACGAACGCTGTGAGCCTGCCATGAAAGCCGCGATCCACCCGGACTATAAAGAGATCACCGTGAGCTGCACCTGCGGCAACACGTTCAAGACCAGCTCGACTCTGGGGCATGATCTGCAGGTCGAGGTGTGCTCGAACTGCCACCCCTTCTATACGGGCAAGCAGAAGATCGTCGACACCGCCGGCCGCGTGGACAAGTTCCGCAAGAAGTACGCGGCCGCCGGCGCAGGCCCGGGCGCGGCAGCGCCGAAGTAGACCGCCCGCGGGCGCGCCGCTGCGACGCTCGCGCCGCCTGCGCGACTCCTCTCTCCCGGCGACAGTCGCCCCTGCGCTCCCGCCGCGAGTGCCGCCGCAACGCGCCTCGTTCCTGCCCGCTGCGGTTCGCGCCCGGCCGCTCTTATATAAGGACCGGCACGCCACCTGAGGCTATGCCTGCAAGGGCGCGGCTGCCGTGCGCAGCCGCTTCATGACAGTCTCGTCATGTTCCGCACGCGCGCCGCGCGCTGCGTCGGCGCGAAGCTACCGGTGAGTAACCTGCACGGTGGCGCGCCTTGATTCGGCGCACGGACCATGTAAACCTCTTTTGTTCGCGCGCCGCGATTGCCTTCTTCAGTGGCGCACCACGCATCTCGCCACACCGAAAGCGGCAGCGGAAATGACCGAGAAGAGCGGCAAGACCTTCGAGCTCAGCGATCGCGCGGGCGGCAAGAGCACGCAGCTGCCGGTGCGCAACGGCACCGTGGGGCCGGCGGCGCTCGACATCGCGAACCTGCACAGGGACCTGGGAGTCTTTACCTACGATCCGGGCTTTGGAGCCACGGCGGCCACCGAGAGCCGCATCACCTACATCGACGGCGATGCCGGCGTGCTGCTGTACCGCGGCTACCCGATCGAACAGCTGGCGCTCAAGAGCTCCTTCATGGAGGTCGCCTACCTCATCCTGATAGGCGAGCTGCCGACGGCGAAGCAGCTGGAGGAGTTCACCGGCAACATCCGTTATCACACGATGATCAACGAGTGGCTGCTGCGCTTCTTCAACGCGTTTCACCACAACGCGCACCCGATGGCGATGGTGTCCGGCGTGGTCGCCTCGATGTCGGCCTTCTATCACGACACCATGGACATCCATAACCCGCGCCATCGCGAGATCTTCGCGCACCGCATCATCGCCAAGATCCCCACCATCGCCGCCGCCGCCCACAAGCACTCCCTCGGGCAGCCGTTCATCTATCCGCGCAACGATCTGGATTACGCCGCCAACGTGCTCTCCATGCTGTTCGCCGTGCCGTGCGAACCGTACAAGCTCGACCCGATCGCCGCCAAGGCGCTCGACCTGCTGTTCGTGCTGCACGCCGACCACGAGCAGAACGCCAGCACCTCCACCGTGCGCCTGGCGGGCAGCACCGGCGCCAATCCGTATGCGGCGATCTCGGCGGGCGTGTCGGCGCTGTGGGGCCCGGCACACGGGGGGGCGAACGAGGCGGTGCTGTCGATGCTCGAGCAGATCGGCACCGTGGACAACATCCCGAAGTTCCTGACGATGGCCAAGGACAAGTCCAACCACTTCCGTCTCATGGGCTTCGGGCACCGCGTCTACAAGAACTTCGACCCGCGCGCCAAGATCATCCGCGAGATGTGCCACAAGGTGCTCGCCGCGCTCGGCCGCAGCGACAACCCGCTGCTGGAACTGGCGCTGCGCCTGGAGGAGATCGCGCTCAAGGACGAGTACTTCGTCGAGCGCAAGCTCTACCCGAACGTGGATTTCTACTCCGGCGTCATCTATAGCGCGATCGGCATCCCGCGCTCGATGTTCACGGTGATGTTCGCGATCGCGCGCACGGTGGGCTGGGTGGCGCACTGGCAGGAGATGATCTCCGACCCGGGCATGCGCATCGGCCGGCCGCGGCAGCTGTACACCGGGCCCACGCGGCGTGACTACGTCGAGGTCGGCAAGCGCCGCTAGGCGCGTTGTCAGCGCGCCGCGGGCAGCAGGGCGCTGATGTCCGCAGGCACCGCACCCAGCTCCTGCAGTGACAGGAATCCGGCCGCATCGACCGGCGGCCAGGGCGTGGCCGGCTGCGGAGTCTGCGCGGCCCCGGGCAGCGGCCAGTAAAGCGCGGGCCCGTGCGCCAGCTCCTCCGGGCAGGCGCCTGCCGCGCTGCGGACGAAGTAGCTCGCGGAGCGCTCCTCCTCGGCCCACGGCAGCGCGAAGCGCTTGCCGTGATCCCAGGGCTTGCGGCGCAGGTAGACGGCGCTGCTGCGCGTGATGCGCACGCTGAGCACGGCCGCCTCGAAGTGCTCCACGTTGCGCAGCGCGGCCTGCTTCCAGTCCGGCTGCGGGTGCGCCCACGGCGTGCGCGCCAGCGCCTGCTCCCAGCTGCTGAGCGCCGCCGCGGCCAGTTGCTGCGGGGGCACGCAGTCTTCGATCTGCGCCTCGATCACGCGCCCGACCAACGCCGGCTCGGGCAGGCAGTAGTAAAGAGTGACCAGGCCGAAGGCCGCCGCGGCGAGCCGCAGCGCGCTCCGGGAAAGCCCCGGCACCAGGCGCTGCAGCAGGCAGGCGCCGGCACCGAGCAGCACGCCGAGCGGGCCGGTGATGAAGATGCCGAGCAGCGGTCCCTGGTTGGCTTCCGGGTTGAGTACGATCGGGCCGAGGAAGCCGGCGAGGAAGCCGACTGCGCCGAACAGCAGCAGGGTGCGCGCGCAGCGGGCGCTCGGAAGCGCAGCGCTCATGGGCTCGCTGCGGGCACTAGAAGACGAACAGCAAGGCGGCTGCGAGCAGTGCGTACGCCACCACCGCCGACCAATAGCTGACGGGTTCCGCGGCGCGGCTCAGATCGCGCCCGAAGAGCCCGGAGCGCGCGTAGACGTGCTGGCTGTGCAGGGCCTTAATGAGGTAGGCCACCAGCAGCACCCCGAGCAACCTGAAAAGAGCGTGCATGCGGTCATTGTAGGCACGGCGTGCGGGGCGGGCGCGGACCCGCGCCGCAGAACCCCGAGGGCGTGCGCTCTCAGGGCTGTGCGAGCAGGGCTTCCACCTCGAGCGCACTGGCGCGCCGCATCGGCCGCCCGTCCACCGGGCTCACCGGCGCCTGGCGGATGCCGTCGGTGGGGAACACGGTGGCTTCGATCGGCTGGTCCTGCATCTCGAAGCGCACGCCGGGAAAGGGGCGGATGCGCTCGGCGTTGAGCTTCACGCGCCGCTCGGTGACCTCGTGCGGCACGCCCTCGTCCAGCAGCTTCAGGGTCACCGCTTCGGCGCGCTCGGCGAACAGGTGCAACTGCACCTCGGAGTGCTCGGTGGCGGTGCCCGAGAGTACCGGGCCCACCAGGCGCGGTTCAAACTCGCGCAGGTAGCGCATGGCGGCGAGCGCCGCACGGCGCTGGGCGTGCAGCGCCTCGAGGTGGGAGGCACCGCCGAACAGGCGCTGGTAGGCGACCAGCGCCTCCTCGATCTCGCTGTTCTTCGGCAGCAGGGCGACGCCGTCGGTGACGCCGAAGCGCTCGGCGGCCTTGCGCTTGGCGACGAGGAAGTCGCGGATGCCGTGCTCGGCCATGATGCGCGCAGCTTCCTGCGCCAGCGCGCGCCGCAGGTTGTCGCTGCGCGTCGGATGTCGCTTCGCTCGCATCGTGGGCTAGAAGATCGGCTCGCCGCTCGCCTGGGCCTGCTGGCCCTGTCCCACGTTTGCGGCATCCTCAGCCGAGGGCAGGTGGTCAGCCATGAAGATCTCCGGTAGCCCGTTGGGATTCTCGGCACTCACGAGCGTGCCGGTCTCGGGCGAGATGCGCAAGGTCACCACGCCGTCGGGCATCGCGCGGTGCTGCTCGGTGACGCCCTTGAGCGCCTCGCGCATGAAGCCGATCCAGATCGGCAGCGCGGTGCGTGCGCCCTCCTCGGCCTCGCCCAGCGGGCGCTCCTGGTCGAAGCCCACCCACACGGTGGCCACCAGGTTCGGCGTGAAGCCGTTGAACCAGGTGTCCTTGGCTTCGTTGGTCGTGCCGGTCTTGCCGGCGATGTCGCCGCGGTTGAGCGACAGCGCGCGCCGCCCGGTGCCGCGCCGGATCACGTCCGCCATCATGTCATCCATCAGGTAGGCGTTCTGCGCGCTGATGACGCGCGGCGCGACCTCGGCCGGCGGCAGCGGCGGGGGCTCCCCGTGGGTGGCATCCGCGGTGTGCACCACCTCGGCGGCCGCTTCCCCCGGCACGCCCGGGGCGGCCGGCTGCTCGCACTGCGGGCACGCGCGGCGCGGCGCGGCGCGCCACACGACCTGGCCGGCGGCATCCTCGATGCGCTCGATGAAGTACGGCTGCACGCGGTAGCCGCCGTTGGCGAACACCGCGTAGCCGGCGGCGACGTCCAGCGGCGTGGCCTCCATGGTGCCGAGCGCCAGCGTCAGGTCATGCGGCAGCGCGCGCGCGTCGAAGCCGAAGCGCGTGATGTAGTCGATCGCGGTGCCGATGCCGATTTCCTTGAGGATGCGGATCGACACCAGGTTGCGCGAGCGCACCAGCGCATCGCGCAGCCGCGTGGGGCCGCCGAACTCGCGCGTGGAGTTCTCCGGCCGCCAGGTGTCCTCGCCGCTGCCGTCGAGCACGATCGGCGCATCGAGGATGATGCTCGCCGGGGTGAAGCCGTGCTCGAGCGCCGCGGAGTACAGGAACGGCTTGAAGCCGGAGCCCGGCAGGCGCCGCGCCTGCGTCACGCGGTTGTACTTGTTGGTGAAGTAGTCGAAGCCGCCCACCAGGGAGACGATGCTGCCGTCGTTCGGATCCAGCGCCACGAGCGCGCTTTGCGCCTCCGGGATCTGCCCGAGCTGGGCGTGCCCCTTGTCATCGGCGACCACGTAGACCACGTCGCCGCGCGTGAGCACCTGCGCGGCATCCTTCGGCGCCGCCCCCAGGGTCTCGTTGCGCAGTTCCTTGCGCGCCCAGGACAGTCCCTCCCAGTCGATCGCCACCGCGCCCAGCGTCTTTACGTAGGCGCGCGCGCTCTTGTCGCGCACCTCCGTGATGATGGCCGGCGAGAGATTGCCGATCGCCGCGTACTCATCGACCAGGTCGTCGAGGTCCGGCTCGCCGTGCGCGGGCAGGTCGACGTGGCCGGCGGGTCCGCGCCAGCCGTGGCGGCGGTCGTACTCGATCAGCCCGACGCGCACGGCGCGGTTGGCATCCCCCTGCAGGCGCCCGTCGATGGTGGTGTAGACCTTGTAGCCGGCGCTCTCGGCGGAGGGCCCGAAGCGCTGCCGCAGGTCCAGGCGCGCCATCTCGGCGACGTAGGGCGCCTCGACGTCAAAGAGCGGCGCGTGCGCGCGCGCCTGCATGGGTTCCTTGTTGGCGGCCTCCGCGGTGGCCGCATCGATGTAGCGCAGCTCCTTCATGCGGCGCAGCACGTAGGCGCGCCGTGCACTGGCGGCCTGCGGGTCGACGATCGGGTTGTAGCGCGAGGGCGCCTTGGGCACCCCGGCGATGGTGGCCGCCTCGGCGACGTCGAGCTTGTCGAGGCTCTTGCCGAAGAAGGCCTCGGCCGCGGCGGCGACGCCGTAGGCGCGCTGCCCGAAGAAGATGACGTTCAGGTACAGGCCGAAGATTTCCTGCTTGGTGAACTCGTGCTCCATGCGGTAGGTGACGAAGGTTTCCTGCAGCTTGCGGCGCGCGGTCTTGTCCAGGTTCAGGAACATGTTGCGCGCCGCCTGCATGGTGATGGTGCTCGCGCCCTGCGTCTTGTCGCCCGACACCACATCGACCAGCACCGCGCGCACCACGCCGAAGTAATCGATGCCACCGTGCTCGAAGAAGCGCTCGTCCTCGGCGGCGAGGAAGGCGTGCTTCACCAGCTCCGGAATCTGATCGTAGGTAACCGGGATGCGCCGCTGCTCGCCGATCTGCGCGATCAGTTCGCCGCTGCGCGTGTAGACACGCAGTGGCACCTGCAGCTCCACGTTGCGCATCGATTCGATCGACGGCAACGAGGGCACCAGATACACGTAACTGCATGTGAGCGCGTACGCACCCAGAAGTGTGACGAGCATCACAGCGCCGCCCAGGACGGCCAGAACCCGAAAGTAATTCCATTTCACAGAAACCAACGCTCCCTGCTTGCGCTACTCCGGAGGCCTATGCATAGTAACCGCCGTTTCAGGGCAAACTCACCGAAAGGTGGGGACGCAAAGCCTCCGGTCTACGGGACGCAAGTGCCTATGACAGCGGGGTTGCCGGTTCGAACGTTAACGCACTCCGCCGCGATGGGTCACGCGCGCGGCAGCTGCAGTTCAACCGTCTCAATCCTCTCGTCGCCAGCATTCCCGTAGCTCCCGCGATGCTTCGCGCGTCCCCAGCGACGCTTGGACCGACCGAAGCAGCATTTGTTAACGATTTGTGCCGCCCGTGACGCTGTCGGCAGTCCGCTACAGCCGACTGCGGGTAGGGTGCGCATCCGTGAGTCCCCTCACGTTCAATTTAACTTTGCGCTGATATATAGTGTTCCCGAGTGTAATACAGGGCGGTCGGTTTCAGGCGTAATGTCCTGAAAAGGAAATAAAAATGTTGCTGCTGCAGCGTAAGTATCGCCCCCTCCTGGGACTTGACATAACCACCTCGTCGGTGAAACTCATCGAGCTGGCGATGGCGGGGGGGCAGTACCGCGTCGAGGCCTATGCTGCGGAGCCGACGCCACAGAACGCGATTAATGAAAAAGCGATCGTCGACGCCGAAGCCGTCGGCGAGGCCATTCGCCGCGCGGTGAAGCGCGCCGGCGCCAAGAGCAGCGAGGTGGCGGTGGCCATCTCCGGCGATGCGGCGATCACCAAGGTGATCCAGATGCCGCGCGCGCTGCGCGCCGGGGACCTTGAGGCCCAGGTCGAGATGCAGGCAGACCAGTACATCCCCTTTCCCATGGATGAAGTCTCGTACGACTTCGAAGTGCTCGGACCGAACGACAAGGATCCGGACACCAACGACGTGCTGCTGGTGGCGACGCGCACCGAGAACGTCGAGCAGCGCCAGGCGGCGGTGAAGGCGGCGGGGCTCACCGCCAAGATCGTCGACGTCGAAGCCTTCGCGCTCGAGAACGCCTGCAAGCTGATGACGCACCAGATGCCCGACGGTGGTATCGACCGCACCATCGCGAACGTCGACTTCGGCGCGAGCAGCACCACCTTCAGCGTGCTGCGCAACCTGAAGGTCGTCTACACGCGCGACTTCGCCTTCGGCGGGCAGCAGCTCACCGAGGAAATCATGCGCACCTACGGACTGGCGATGGAAGAGGCCGGACGCGCCAAGAAGGAAGGCGGCCTGCCCGGCAACTACCAGTCCGAAGTGCTCGACCCGTTCATCGATGACATGACGCAGCAGGTGAGCCGCTCGCTGCAGTTCTACCTCGCCTCCGGTTCCGGGCGCGAACAGCCGGAAAAGATCCTGGTGTGCGGCGGCTGCGCCAACATCCCCGGCGTGGCGGAAGTGATCTCCAGCCGCGTGGGCATCTCCGCCGAAAAGGGCGACCCGCTCGGCCAGATGAAGCTGTCCTCGCGCGCCAAGGCGCAGGCGGTGCAACGCGATGCCACGGCGCTCCTGACCGCGTGTGGCCTCGCCCTGCGGAGTTTCGACTGATATGCCACGCATAAACCTACTCCCCCACCGGGAAAGCAAACGCAAAGAGCGCAAGCTCAAGTTCCTGGTGGCGCTCGGTGGCGCGGCCATCGCCGCCGGCGTCGTGTCCACGGCCGCGTACCTGATGTATGCCTCGATGATCGATGCGCAGCAGCACCGCAACGGCCAGCTGCGCGCCGAGATCAAGACCCTGGACAAGGAAAACGAGGAGATCAACGACCTCGAGACGGCGAAGCAGAAGTACATCGCGCGCATGGAGATCATCGAGAAGCTGCAGCGCTCGCGCCC
>Ga0157378_10006024_pt1 | contig 10620 bp, 8 predicted proteins | sample M65metaG_FD_115309 | JGI IMG/M metagenome (GOLD analysis project Ga0157378, IMG submission 115309) | Miscanthus rhizosphere microbial communities from Kellogg Biological Station, Michigan, USA - M6-5 metaG | ecosystem: Host-associated > Plants > Roots > Rhizosphere > Soil | place: USA: Michigan...
CTTCCAGATCCGCGCAGCAGTCGCCCCCGAGATCCGCAGCTTTGGCTGGATGTGAGCTCATGACGAAACCGCCGAGCGTCATGCCAAGTGCGGCTGCGATGGCGATGCGGCTGGATGTTTTTGTCAGTCCCCCAAACATGTCCATCTCCACCTTCCCTGAGTAATTGCCTAAGCCAAACTCTCGCTTCGAATTAGCCTCTCGGCACCGGTTCGGCGAAACCCCGCCTACAATTGGACAGAAATCCCCCCGACAGAGAGTTCTGAAATCTGCTTATACGCGTTCCTGCCGGAAGGTAAATTGCTATCAAAGCGGCGGTGGACGTTTTTGGCCTTCTTGTGACATTTCCGCCACGAAGCTTTCGCCAGAACCGGTGCGCTGCTGGAGGGTAGACGTCGGTAGAAAACTAAGCTTCATCAGAATCTTGAACAGCACCACCGCCCGCGGTGGAAGTTCCTGCGTCGAAGCGCAACGTCTGTGTGCTCCGCACTGGCGAAGACTCGGGCTGTCCAATTGAGTTCCAGTGAGAGCTCATTACCAAGCCAGCGATTGATTCTCTCTTCGCGTCAGGCGCTTGGCGGCGTTTCTCCGCCCACCAGGTCTCGCAAGCGCTGAAATCCTAGGCCGCGGCCAGCGACCGTACTGGCGAAGCGGTCCAGATCTAGAAACCCACTACACCCCGTGATTCGGCTGGAATTCGAGTCGCCCGCCGCATGAGTTGGTAGAAGTGCGCTTCCTCTGCTAAAGAGGCGGAGGCGGACAAGAGCAAGCCAACCCAGGCAGGAGGGATGATGGCTGACCAGACCCCTGAGGAACTTCACCTCAAGCATGTCAGGGCCCCGGACTACAAGGAAATCTCAGCCGACGGGACCTTGCACAAGATCGTCAACAATCACCTCGTCATCACCTTCTACATTGAGGATTCCCGGGTCACCGGGGAGGTCCTCAAGCGAGATGGGCAGGATACCTACCGGATTGCCGCCATCGAGGAGGAAAAGCAGCGATTGGATTTGCTCGCTGTGCGTGTGCCCACCAAGGCGATCCTCGGGCTCGCAGCCGCAGTCGCCGAGCGCCTGACCCATCAGTCCGAGAAACAGACGAGGGCCCCGGGTAAGAAATAGCTAACCTCTATTTGGCTTTTCTTGGGATCCACTCGGTCTTGCCAAGTGTTCCTTTCACGCATTCAGCTTGGAAGCGCTCCAAGGATGCGGCAAAAAACGCGACACACCACAGGCTTGCCGCGCTTGTTCGCTCGACGCTACGATGTTATTTCAAACGCTGCTGGATGAGGGCCGCGCTTGAATCGTCGAAGTGGGGACGTCGGATAGTCGCGTTTTGGCTGGCCAAGCTTCTTAGTCTCGGCCACGTTCTTAAGGACTGGGCATGAATTACGAGGATCGCTTTCGTCAGCATCTTGAGGCGCTGCACCAGGAAGGCCGCTATCGCGTTTTCGCCGACCTGAAGCGCCGCTGCGGCGCCTACCCGACCGCAGACCACTTCGCCGAGAGCGGTACGCGCGGCGTCATCGTGTGGTGCTCCAACGACTATCTCGGCATGAGCCAGAATGCCGCCGTGCGCGCCGCCATGCACGAAGCGATCGAGGAGGTGGGCGCAGGCTCCGGTGGCACGCGCAACATCTCCGGCACCACACACTACCATGTCGAGCTCGAAGCCGAGCTTGCCGATCTGCACGGGAAGGAGGCGGCGCTTCTGTTCACGAGCGCCTATATCGCTAACGACGCGACGCTTTCCACCCTGCAACGGCTGATACCGGGACTCATCATCTTCTCCGACGAGAAGAACCACGCCTCGATGATCGAAGGCATCAGGCGCGGCGGCGGCGCGAAGCATATCTTCCGCCACAACGACGTGGAGCATCTCGAAGAGCTGCTCAAGAAAGTCCCGGCCGCGACGCCGAAGATCATCGTGTTCGAGAGCGTCTACTCGATGGACGGCCACATCGCGCCGATCAAGGAGATTTGCAACCTCGCCGAAAGATATGGCGCACTCACCTATCTCGATGAGGTGCATGCTGTGGGGCTTTACGGCCCGCGCGGAGGTGGCATCGCCGAGCGTGACGGCGTCATGGACCGGCTCGACATCATCAACGGGACGTTGGCCAAGGGTTTCGGCGTGATGGGCGGCTATATCGCCGCGACCAGAGCCTGCTGCGACGCGATCCGCTCCTATGCGCCTGGCTTCATCTTCACCACTTCGCTGGCGCCTGCGATCGCCGCAGGCGCGCTCACCGCGATCCGGCATTTAAAGCGGAGCGAGATCGAGCGGGCACGGCTCAAGGAGCGGGTGGGCAAGGTGAAAGGACTGATGAGCGAGGCCCGCCTGCCGGTGATGGAAAATCCGAGCCACATCGTGCCGGTGCTGGTCGGCGACCCCGTGCACTGCAAGGCCGTCACCGACACCCTGCTCAACCACTATCGGATCTATGTGCAGCCCATCAATTATCCGACAGTGCCGCGCGGCACCGAGCGCATGCGCTTCACGCCGTCGCCGGTTCATACCGACGCGCAGATCGCCGACCTCATCGCAACGTTGAAAGAGCTTTGGGCCGCCTGCCCTGTCGGCAAGGGCCAATATGTAAGGCTCGCCGCGGAATAAACTTTGCGAGCGAACTGATTTGAGGCGCTGATTGTTGTCCTATTCATTTCAGAGCTTCAGCCTTGTTAAGGTAGATACGCGCGCTATTCGAGGCCGCTTAGGAATGTGTCCCGAATGGACTCGTCCGGCGACCCCAGCCATGTCTTTTCCTTGCCCGTGAGCAGCAGGCCCCAGGCCTTGGCGCCATTCGGCGAGAACAGCACGTAGAGCTGGTTGTCGCCACAATTATTCGGCTGGCAGGTAAATCCCAGAGTGTAAATGTTGTCGCCGGCCGTGACCGCTATTGACGGCGTGGCCGGGCCGTCCAAAGTCTTGGCGTACTCTTCGACCCATTGCGGAAGGACCGCACCGGCGAGCATGTTGACCCAGGCGCTTCGATAGGGCGGGAGCTTCAACAAGTCGCCGAGAACAGGGCCTTTGGTATCTTCGGCAACAGCCGTAACGCTGCTCAGGGCGAGCACCAGGACAAACAGCAAGCGGGCAAGCATCAGTTACTCCGTTACGACTTTGTGGAAGCAACCCAAGGCAGCCTATGATCAGGCCGACTTTATCATGCCATCGCGCAGGATGCCTTGGCCTCTTCGATGTCTAAGCTGCCAGGTCTTGTCGATCTTAGCGAGCCTTCTTGTGCTTTCTCGACAATGGCTCGACTTTTGGTATTTATTCGCACCAAAAGGCAGCCGAGCGACTACGGCACTTTCCTCAATGCGAAGAAGTAACCGAGTAGGTAATTCTGGATCGAGCACCCGACGGACAGAACCTTGAGACAAGGCCTTGGCGCTGGAGCATTGGCGGCCATAATGGTGGCGGTCGTTTCATTTGCGGTGGGAGCTTCGCCGCTAATCAAGAGCCGCTCCCCGTCTGAATCTATTTCCTCTCGAATGTCACTCTTCCGTCAGGTACTCATCTACGCCAAGGAAGGAAGTCCAAAGCTCGTCGATGGGCGCTGGAATCTCGGCCAGAGTGAGTCCAAGCTCGGCATAAAGCTTTCACCTGAGGAGACGAAACAACTGATGGCGTGCACGGGGCAGATCATGTGTGAGACGCCTGGAGTCCACGACGAGGACGAGGACAGAGTTGGAGTCAAAGTTAGCGCGACCGCGGTGAGCGTGCTCAGACCGGACTTGCTAGTGACGGCGAAGCACGTCTTCTTCGATGGCAAAAGAGCAAAGGTGTCCTTTGCAAGGTGTAGCTTCCGCAGCTATTTGCACAGAAAGGTCGCCATTCCAGTTCTTGTCGAGAAAGACCAAAGGAAGGGATACGTTTTGAACAATGAGGATTTTATCGTCGTTCGCCTCAAGCACGAATTAGAGGGCTGCAACTCGTTTGCGATAAACGATTCTGATTCATCTCTGCGTGAGGAAGAACAGATCCTTTCAGTCACCGGTCAGCAGCTTCATACCTTGAATAAAATTTCGGGCCAAGAACCGGTCCTCGCCAAGGGAAAGATAAGAAAGGTCTTCGAAGGAGTCCTCGGGGGGCCGCCGTTCTACTATGCCAAAGGAGTCCTCGGGGGGCCGCCGTTCTACTATGCCGACATTGACCTCGACGAAGGAGGTTCGGGGGGAGCGGTTTTCGCTCTAAAGGATGGACGCCCGGTTTCAGATGATGAGGGTCACCTCATCCTGAGGGGAATATCGGTGGCCTTCGGACCGCATGCGAAGGATGGAAGGCTCTACAGCGAAGAGCGAAACTACACGATCATCGTTGGCCTCCAGGCGGAATTTAGAGACCTGGTCAAGGGCAAAGCGCATAAGCCCGCGGCTGTGGAACCAGCGCCCTGTTCCCAAGGCGGGGCGGCTAAGATCAATGTGATTTCAGAATCTGTTCCGTTGACTCAGTCAGAAACGCTTGCACCTTTCCTTCAGCAATACGCGTGCAGCCGCGAAGCGACGCCCGACCGCAAAGCTCGAAAGGCGAACGCCAATTGCGCAGGGCTCGCAAAAGGATTGAAACTAGCCGCATCGCGGCGAGTAAAAGAAAAATATGAATTCACGCTGAAGAACGACACAAGCTGTGCGATCTGCTTCACCTATAATCGTTGCAATGACTACGGATGTTGGGACGCAATGGTGAGGTTAAGCGGCGAATCAACACTTTTAGCCGGAGCGACAGAGCAGGCGCCCCTGATCAAGAGCCCGCAATTCTGTAAGTAAGCAGGATGGTCTGCGCGGTGCAGAGGACTGTAAGTGTTGTCTAGCGCGGCGAAGAACGACTTAAATCGCCGCGGGCATCTGATTAAGCGTCCCTGGTCTCTCTGGGCAGGGCTTCATCCAACCGCCTGCGGCGCTAAACGGATCTCCGAGATACCCATCCTCGATCTTTGTCACCGATGGATTTTCACCGTTGTCGCCAATCCAGGAGTCAACTGCATATCGCTGACCCGTTTTTCCCCCTTACGGTCGCTGTATAGGCCAAAGCCTCCCAGTGAGAGTCCCGTAGAGCAGATTATCCTCTTCCAACGTGCCCCCCGACCGTGTGATATCGCAACAATCCGTTGGATTGCAGTACGATCAGGTAGCTGGTTGTGTTGGTTGATTCGTCCACGCAGTCCTGTTGGGTGGGATCGCCAGAGGCTGTCCACTGCATGCCGGCCTTGTCGCGGATACCAAGCACTGCTCCAACCTGCCTTTCCATCAACCCAATAGCATAAGCAATTGCTCGACGTTCCTCTGCAGGCGAGTCATTGCGCTTAATTTTCCGTATTAAGCTCGTGATCTCCGCAATGTTAGTGCTGGTGAACTCATAGGAGGTCTTCATCTGGCAGGTGTAAGCGTGGCAGACCTCCACCCTGTTCGCTTTCGGCGCATCCATGTCGAGCTTGATGAACTGCTTACCAGGATCTGGTCCGTCATCGTAAGTGCAGCCGGCAAGCTGCACACTCGACATGATCAAAACGCTCAGCAAGCGAAAGTGCATTCGTCCGGTCCTTCCGGCGAGCCCTTTCATATTCAAGGCTGAATGCCAATCAAAAGAGCGCGGCTCTGCCGCGAAGGCGCAGTGCCCCGGGAACAATTGAGCATGAAGGTGAACAGCTTTGGTGACCCACAGGCAACCGTCGTTTGCTAATCATGCGACTCAAATTGGACAATTCAAAATTTTCGGCTCCGCATGCTCAGACACCTGTTGCTTGTGGCGACTGGTTTCTGTTGCGTGGCAATTTCACTAACTTTCCTTTATGCAAGAAAGTGAGGCCGCCGATTTCTGCCTCCAACTCTTGCAGCTCCGGCGGGCTCTCTCTCATTCTTAGCTTGCTTGTCAATCTCCGCACGAAGCTTGGCGCGTCCTTTTGCCTGCATACTCAGCACAGCATTCCGCTTACAGCTCAAATATAGCGTGCGTGAGACTGCCGAGTTGCTGATTTGCCACAGATTACAGCTATTATTTTGTACCTCCGCAATTGTCATGGGCCCGTCATCTCCAAACAAGAAAAACGGTCGGCACAGCCGTCAACATGGTGCTGCGAATTCGCATTCGAAGTCGGTGGAGGGGGACATGAACGGGGGACTGAGAAAATTGAACGACTATCTGCTCGCCGGTGCGGGCGTCATCGGTCTAATGGCGACCGGGGCTCCGGAAGCCAAAGCCCAACAAAATCTCCAGCAAATTCAGGCGCAGATCGATCAAATGCAGGCCACGATCAAGGCCCTGCAGAAACAGGTGGAGGAGGCTAAGGCGCAAGCTACTGCGGCCAAATCGGCCGCCGCAAATTCCGGGGGGCCGAGCGATATCGACCTGCAGGTGAAGTGGAAAGGCGCGCCAGAATTCTCCAGCAAGGACGGGAAATTCAAGATGAAGGTCCGCGGCCGCCTCGAGGCGGATTACGAAAAGGCCGACCAGAACACGCGGATCACAGGCTTCCCGGATCTTTCGGCCACCGAGTTTAGGCGCGCCCGCCTCGGAGTCGAAGGCATCCTATGGTACGATTATAAATACGTCTTCGAAATCGATTTCGCCAACGACGTGGTGAGAGTGAAAGACGCCTATCTCCAATACCAGGGTTTCAGACTTGCCGACAATCCCGTCCTCCTGCGAATCGGCAATTTCAAGACCTTCAACACATTCCAAGATGAAACCAGCGATCGCTTCGTCGATAACATGGAGCGTGCAGCGTTTATCAATGCTTGGGACATCGACCGGCAAATCGGCTTCGGAACGATGTACTATGCCAAGCACTTTGGATTGGCAGGGGGCGTTTTCGGCGAGCGCGCTCCATCCAATCAAGACCAGCCGCTCTTTCCCGGCTTCACAGGGGATGAAGATTTGACACTCGCCGGGCGTGCTTTTGTTTCACCGATCAATCGCGAAACCAACGGCGTACCGCAGGTCCTGCATTTCGGCGCAAGCATTCGAAACCGCCAGTCCGGCGATGATCAGCCGCTCTTCCAGTATGGAAACAATGCGCACGGTGCCGATCTTCATATGACCAACACGCCCGTCCTCACCGGCCGCATCGGAGACGAGGACACCTTCTGGGGTGTCGAAGGTGCTACGCTTTGGGGGCCGTTCGCTTTCCAGGGCGAGTACGGGCAACTCGATGTCAATCTGCCTGGCGGCTCCTTCATACGCAGCAACCCGCCAGGCGCAGGACGCCTTGCGAGCGCAACGAATCCCTTCATCGGCATCCCCGATCCAACTTTTAACGGCTGGTATATCGAAGGAAGCTGGTTCTTCGGAGGTCACAAGACCTACGAGGAGGACGGCAGGTGGGGCCGTCCGGTTGTCTACCACCCGCTGTTCCACGGCAGTGGCGGCTGGGGCGCGTTGCAGGTCATCGGCAGCTTCGATGTCCTCGACCAGAGCGACAATGAATTCAACAATGCTGGAGGATGCCGGAACACGCGGCTCTTCCCCGGGAGCGTGCCAAACTCTGCCAACAATCAGCTGAATTCAAACAGCATTCCGCTCTGCGGCGAGATGCAAACTTGGAAAGTCGGCGCGAACTGGTTTATGAACGATTATGTGCGGCTCATGTTCCAGTACTCTGAGTCTGACCTTAGTGATTATCCCTTCTTCGTTCCACAAAACCCGAAGCTACCTCCCGGAAAGAACAACGGCTTCGACGACGCAACCATCAAAGGTTTCGGAATGCGGATGCAAGTTGACTGGTAGCGGAAGTCCTTCCCCTCTCCGCTTCTCTCCCGCCGCTCCGAAAGGGGCGGCGGGCTTTTCCCCTCAGGGTGAGTGACGATTCTTCCCTAGGCCGTGAACTCATAAACGCGTGCCATATGCATTCACTCATCGTCCCAATCGAGATTATCAAGTCCGGGGTATGCCGTCGGGCCTCCCCATTTTTGTGAAGACATATGCGCCGATGCGTGACGGTCCTTCGACGCTGCCGGCCAGGGCTGGTCAAATCCCCGACGGACTACAAAGTGACTGAAACCTCGGCCGCCGAAACCACCCCCGTGGGAACCGCCTCCCAAAGCATCACCGTGGAAGACACCTCCGCCAAAGTCCCCGCCGTGTCCGAGAGGCTGCCAAACGACCCGGCTCTTTCCCGGCAGCGTACCGAACGCTAACAACGATCAACTCAATCCAAACAGAATCCCACTCTGCGGCGAGATGGAGACCTGGAGCATCGGCCTGAACTGGTGGATGACCGAATATATGCGGCTCATGTTCCAGTACTCAGAATCTGATCTAAGCGATTATCCCTTCTTCGTTGCGCAGAACCAAGACTTGCCGCCCGGAAAGAATAACGGTTTCGACAACGCAACCATCAAAGGATTCGGTATGCGAATGCACGTCGACTGGTAAGCGGAACTGTCCCCTCGGCTTCTCCTCCCGCCGCTCCGAAAGGGATGGCGGGTGGGGGCCAACCCCGAACGTTCACGTCACTTGTACACTAGCGTGGTGCCTGGACACGTGGGTGCCGGCGTTACCCTACAAAAACACCTTCGCTGACACCTGAGCCGTTTCCGCTACCTCCAGGCATGGGCTGGGTCGGCTGCGATCAAGCACAAAGCATTCCTAGCGGCCGGAGTTTTCGTTAAAGGTTTGCGCACGACACAGGCGGGCATTCTCTTTGAGGTTGGCCCGTACCACAAAATAGGGAATGGTGATCTTCAGATCACCGACCTTGGCGCAGGGCCTCTTCTTTCTGGCGCCATTCGGTTGAGCCACCATTAGTTCGAACCGGCCGGCACAACGGAGTCTTGAGTCCTCTCTCCGCAGCGGAAAACCACATCACGCCCTGGGTCCGGCACGATTACCAGTTTCTGTCCTTTGGCATGGCAGTATTGGCCCGCCTGCGACACCGCGGCATTTGTGGCTTCATTTCCGATAACCACTGAATTCGCGCCGCGCGCCACGCCAATCTTGTACGTCCCCGGCGTAACCTCCCGCACTTGTCCGACACTCGAAGTGGCACAGCCCAGCAAAATGGGTAACAGGGCAGGAAAACCAGCACAAGCGATTACCCGCATATAGTGCTGCCGCCCTCTCACCGCGACCTCAAGCAAAAACAAGGGTGGTTTAACCGCGTCGCTCTGTGGTCCTAGGCACCGGTCTTTAAAAGCCTACTCTATTCCATTCGGGTACTTGCGCCAGCAACTGCTCGTTCGAGAGCGGGAGGCTGAAGCGGTTAGGTGGCGCGCGACCCAATAGGCTGCACGACGATACTTCCCTTGTCCCCACGTACGATTTCATCGTCGCCAAGCTTGAAGTTTTCCATGCGTACCGTGAGATAACGGTCGAAATAGCCCTTTAGCGGCTTCTCGATGGATTTGTCGTAGTCGGGCCGCACCACGTGGGTCGCGCCCTGCACGACCTTCACCACTTTGCCGTTCTTGACCACCACCTCGCCGTTCTTGAACACATATTCGGGCGTCGAGAACATCGCCTCGCGGTCGGAATCGTCGCGGTAGACGGCGATATCCGCCCGCGCGCCCGCGCCTAGATGGCCGAGATTCTTAAGCCCGAGGCTCTAGGCAGGCCCGGCGCGGGTGAGGATCGCGATCTCGTCGAGCGTGTATTCGCGCGTGAGCGATTTGAGCAGCGAGCTTTGCGCCTGCGCGTCAGGGTTGATCTTCTGCAACATGTCGTCGCGGAAGCTCTTGTCCATGAGCAGCCTTATGAGATGCGGGTAGAAGAAAAACGGGGCGCCGTTCGGATGGTCGGTGGTGAGAAAGATGCGCCACGAATCGTCGAACAGCAGGAATGTCTCGAGCCCGATCACCCACTGCATGGCATTGACGAAGCTCTTGTCGCGGTAACGCATTGGGACCACGCCGCAGCCGGCATCGCATTCGATGTCCATGATCACCGGCTTCTTGGGATGCGCGCTCTTAGCAATGGCGTATTGGCGCATCGAGTCGCCCGACGCCGTACAGGTCTGCCCGAACAGCACCTGTCCTACGTCGATTGAGACGTTCGGCGTCTTGTTGACGAGCTCGGCGAGCCGTGCCGCACCTGAGGAGAACTTTTTATCGCCCTCGGTCCCGTAGCTCATGAACTGGGTATGCGTCATGTGAATGCGCAGGCCCTCCGCCGCGCGCACGGTGTCGAGCGTGGTGTCGATGTTGCCGGGAACGCCGAGATTGCAGCCGTGGATGTGCAGCGGGTGGGTGACGCCGAGCTCCTGCACAGCCCGCGCGAGCGTCAAGATGATCTGCCGCGGGGTGACTTTGTAATACACGTGTTCTTCGTCGAGATCGAGCTTGCGCTGGTTGAACTTGAAGGCGCTGATGCCGCCCGGATTGACCACCTTGATGGCGATCGCCTGCGAGGCATGCAGGATCCAGGCGACGTAGTCCTTGATCGCCTCGAAGTCCGCCTTCGCCGCGAGCTGGCGCAGGAAATAGTCGTCCGAGCCGAGCATGGCGAAAGCGCCTTTATCGACCATCGGCGTATCGCCCATCTCCATATGCGCCTGGCGCGCATTGGCCGGCAGCATGGCCGGCTCGAAGCAGGCGGTGTAGCCCATCTCGGCATAGCGATAGCCGGTGACATGGGTCGACGGAACCGAGCGGCCAGAACCTGCACGGGTCAGCTCGGTGCGGGTC
>Ga0157378_10006027_pt1 | contig 10618 bp, 12 predicted proteins | sample M65metaG_FD_115309 | JGI IMG/M metagenome (GOLD analysis project Ga0157378, IMG submission 115309) | Miscanthus rhizosphere microbial communities from Kellogg Biological Station, Michigan, USA - M6-5 metaG | ecosystem: Host-associated > Plants > Roots > Rhizosphere > Soil | place: USA: Michigan...
ATGATTGCCACGAGAAATCGAAGCGCGACAAACGAGATGGGCGGCAGATCACGCAAGCCAACTTTGATCGCGAGCCAGGTAGAACTCCAGACGATGCAAAGGGTGAGCCAGGCTGCTGGAATCCGCCAACCGGTGGGTTGCATTCGCGCGATACTCGCTTGAATCGCTCGGGTCGTAAAGGCGCACCCTCGCGCTTGTTGGGAGACAAATTCGCGTTAGCGTGTGACACGTGAAAGTTAATGTGATCGTTAGACCGAAGGAGGCCGTGCTTGATCCGCAGGGAAATGCCGTGCGGGATGCGATGCGTCATCTCGGCATGCCCGAAGTCCGTAGCGTTCGGATCGGCAAATATATGGAGATCAACGTCGACGGAGAAGATGTCGACGTTGAGAAGCGGTTGCATGGCCTTTGCCGCGACTTGCTTTCCAATCCGGTGATTGAAGACTACGAACTACAAAAACCGGAAGGCAAGAGTCAGGCGAAGAGTCAGATCAAGCGGAAGAGGAAGAATTCCCGATGAAGGCGTTGCGATATTTTTTCTGTGTGGTGCTTCCACCCTTGGCGGTGTTGATGACTGGGCGGATCGGGAGCTTTTTTCTCAGTATCCTTTTGACTCTGCTGGGCTGGATTCCCGGAGTTATTCACGCCGCGTTGGTGGTGAATGATTATCACGAAGAGCAACGCGCCAAAGGATTGGCTCATTAGCGCGAGATGAAGTTTGCCGTCATCCAATTTCCCGGTTCCAACTGCGACCAGGATTGCGTGGCCGGGATTAACAGCGTCGAAGGTTTGCAGGCTGATTACGTCTGGCACAAGGAGACGTCACTCCGCGACTATGACGCGATCGTTTTGCCCGGTGGTTTCGCTTACGGCGATTATTTGCGTTGCGGCGCGATCGCGCGTTTTTCGCCGATCATGAAGACGGTGATTAGCGATGCGCGGGCAGGCAAGCTCGTGCTCGGCACGTGCAACGGTTTCCAAGTCCTGTGTGAAGCCGGCCTTCTCCCGGGCGCGCTGGTGCGCAATCGATCGCTGCGATTTGTTTGCGACATGGTGACGTTGCGTGTGGAAGTGCCAGACTCGCCATTCACACATGGTTGCCCGGAAGGAACTCTTCTTCGAATGCCTATCGCTCACGGAGAGGGATGCTATTTCGCAGACGACAAGACTGTGCGCGATCTCAACGACAATCGCAGGATCATCATGCGTTATGCCGATGATCGCGGCCGAATTGTCCCCGAAGCGAATCCTAATGGATCAATCGAAAATATTGCCGGCATCTGTAATCGGGAAGGAAATGTGTTCGGCCTGATGCCGCATCCCGACCGGGCTTCTGATGGGCGGCTCGGAAGCGCTGATGGCGCGAAGATTTTTCGGTCGATGATGCAGACCATCGTCGCACAGCACGCGCGCGCAGCCTAAACCTTCCCCAAAAAGGCCGTGGTGGGCTGGGCTTTAGGAGTCCCCACCGGCTGCACTCACAACGCTCAGCGAGGCCACCCCTGCGCTTTTGGAATGATGGCGCGGGCTTGCCTAAATTGGGGCCAAGAAACAGCAAAATTGCCCCGGAATGGTGCATGATTCACGGGCATTTCGGTGGCCTGTGTTTGTCATTTAAATGAACACAAGTGTAAATAAACTTGACACAAATCGGGGCGTTTCCGACCGGCTTCCCAGGTAAATTAGGGTGGCACCTCCGTTGCTAAAGTATCTGGCAACAACCCTATTAATATGCTCCTCGAAAAAACGTTTCATATGAGCCAGCCACTGGCTGAATCCAAAGCCCGGCTGACTAGCATTCAATCCTATAAACGGCAGTTTCTGATGGTAACCAAGGCGACGGTGACTTCGTCCAAGACGGTGGACTTCAGTTTTCGCGGTCCGCTCGGCTTTGAAGCTCGCACCACCCTTTTGGCGGTGGATTGCGATTCCGAGGACCAATTCGCCTTTGAATCAGCGGGCGGAAATATTGAAGTGATGGGCCTGGTTGATTTCAGCGAGATCCGGCCAACCTGCACTGAGATCACGCTCGCGATCCATTACCGCATCAAGAACCGCATGTTCGCCTGGCTCGATCGCCACCTGCACTTCGTCGATACTTTTGTGAACGCAGAATTGCGCAGCATCCGGGCGCACTTCGAAGGCATTGCTACGTCCTATGTCGAGCGAATGCCGATCGTTCCGTTGTTTGAGACCGCGGCAGTCGCATAAGTTTCTAGATAGGTCCAACCAAAAAAGCACGGGGCTTCGGCTCCGTGCTTTTTTATTTGATACGAACCGCGTGCGTCTTGTCGAGGCGCAGGACCTGCCCCGGCCGAAGAGAGATTCTTGATTTCGGGTCGACAATCTTTTCGCCATCGAGTTGGACGCTCCCCTGCTTGATCAATCGACTCACCTCCGCGCGCGACTTCTTGATTGCGAAACCCTGCGAATAGGCGGCCGCAACGACCGTTACCGACTCGTCAGCAATTGGCGCGAACGTGGGAAGGTCGGCATCGTCCAGACGCTTACCGCTAAAACGCGCGTTCCAATCGGCGAGTGTTTTCTGGGCGACCGCAGTCGTGTGATAGGTTTGGACGATCTCAAAAGCGAGCTGCTTCTTTTGTTCGACCGGACTCACCCCTTGGGGCAAGTCCTGTCCAAGCAAGAGCTCGTAATAACGGGCCATCAATTTATCGGAAATGCTCATCAGTTTGCCGAACATCTCGGTGGGCGGCTCGCTTACCCCGACGTAATTTCCGAGGCTCTTGCTCATCTTCTTAACGCCGTCCAGCCCTTCCAGGAGTGGCATTGTCAGTACAACCTGTTGCGGCTGGTTTTCTTCTTTTTGGAAATCGCGACCGACCAAAATATTGAAAAGCTGGTCCGTTCCGCCCAGCTCCACGTCTGCATGCACCATGACCGAGTCCCAGCCTTGCATGATTGGGTATTGAATTTCGTGCGCGTGAATTGGCTGCTGATTGTCAACCCGTCCGCGGAAATCTTCCCGCTGCAGCATCTGTTGAAGTGTGACCCGGCTATTCAGTCGAATCACATCTTCGTAAGACATGGTCCGAAACCAATCGCCGTTGCAAACCGTCTCAGCGCGTCCTGGATCGAGAATTTTGAAAGCCTGCTCCCGGTAGGTTTGCGCATTGTTTAGTACTTCTTTGTGGGTCAAATGCGGTCGCGTTGCGGACCGGCCGCTCGGGTCGCCAATCATCCCAGTAAAGTCGCCGATAATTAGCACGGCCTGATGTCCGAGATCCTGAAATTGCCGCAGCTTCCGCAGCACCACCGCGTGACCGAGGTGAATGTCGGCCGTTGTGGGATCGACCCCGAGCTTAACGCGGAGCGGCCGGCCAAGAGCGAGCTTTTCGCGCAGCTCAGCTTCGCTGATGATTTGGGCAGCGCCCTTTTTTAGTACTGCCAGGGATTCATCCGGTTGCATGATTCACTAAGGAATAGTGCAACTGGCGAGCGGCGCTATTTATTTTTATTCAACAGCTCCCGCACTTGGTCGATGGTCATCGGCGGATTTCTCCGGTCCAACGATTTCTGACTTTTCCCCTGCTCCCGATACGAATGTTGATCAACGAACATTCGACCCCCGCCAGTCTTCTGAGGGGCGTAGGCGCTGTGAATGTCGCGAACAGCGAACGATTCCACCGGGCCGGGCACGTTTGCGCTTCGATCCTGGGTTGAAAAACCCTTGCGCTCACTGCTGACCGATCGAGAACGATATTTTGTCACAGTAAGCGCGGGCGTATCGGCGAAAGATTTGTCCATCCGGTTCGGCTGCAGCAAAAATGTCCTCACGCTGCCCCGGTTCCTGAGAACAGCGGAGCCGGCGGAGAATTTTTTGCCCTGAGCCTTGTTTTGCAGCTCCATGTTCGGCCTAAGCAATCGATCGACCAGACTGGGCTCCTGCTGTTGCGCCCAGCTTGCCGAAACACCGAGGCAGGTGAAACAAATCGTCAGCAACCAACGCACGCCGATTAACGTCGTAAAGCGGCGGTTCGCTTGTAAAGCAAATTATCGCCGCCGGACGATCAATCCGCGAGGAAGCTAACCGCTGTTGCCGATTGTTGTTTCGAACTCAGCGGCCAAGAGCAGCCCGCAAATTTGCCGCACCTGCTGGCGGCGGCACACGTCTCTCCAAAATGTCGGAAGCAGAAACCGGACGTCCATAATAGTGCTCATTCGCGCCCTTCCGTGTGCCGATAACAGCGCCTTCCAGCGACGCGCCGATGAAAAGGCCTTTCGTCTTGCTGTAAGTATATATTGCCGCTCTCGGTGTCACATCAGCCTCAGCGGCGCGGCCGACTGGTCCCGCGGCGACGCTGGCATCCGCTCCGAGAGTCACATTTCCGCCCTTGGAGAAAGCGCGGACCGCGCGTTCGGTGTTGAGCACGATAACAAAATCGGTCACTTGCGCGCCGATTTGAGGTCCCCACCCGGCGCCGCCGGTGCCAACGAATGACGGTCCCGACCAACCGTGTTCTGTTCGCGCAACCACCACGCCTTCGCCGGCCTTTCCGCTAAAAATCAAGCCAGCTTTGACAACGCTGATGATGGCCAGGCCCCGCGCATGCCGCAAGATGCGTGACGGGATACCCCTTTCGGGCATATGGCGAAACTCGCGAATCGTAACGGCTGAGCGATCGACGATGTCCTGCTCGGTCGCGTTCGCGGCGATCAGTGATAAAGAAGAAAGTGTTAGAATGAGGAATAGCTTTTTCATTGGTGTACAAGTACTTCGCCAGAATGACAGTGGATGGACGTGTCTTTTCGGTGAAGATGTCGATCTTACGGGTTTAGCAGGCAAAGACCGTTGATATGGAATTGGACGAACCTTTCATGCAAGAGGCATTGCGTCTGGCAATGAAAGCGCGCGCCGCGGACGAAGTTCCAGTGGGCGCGGTAGTTGTTCGGGAGGGCAAAGTGATTTCGCGCGCGTACAATCAGGTCGAGCTGCTCAAAGACGCAACCGCCCACGCCGAAATGCTCGCATTAACCGCAGCCGAGGCCGCCGTCGGCGACTGGCGCCTGACTGACTGCGATCTCTATGTAACCAAGGAACCTTGTCCAATGTGCGCCGGGGCAATCGTCCACACCCGAATTCGGCGAGTAGTTTTCGGTTGCCCGGACGTTCGCGCCGGAGCCGCCGGCACGGTGATGAATTTGCTCCAACACAATGCGCTCAATCACAGCTGTCAGATCACCAGCGGCGTTTTGCAAAGCGAGTGTGCTTCAATTCTCCAGGATTTCTTCCGCAAGAAACGCACTGCGATCAAAGGGGACGGCGCGCAGTGAACCGTTTTCAATGGCTGCCTCGCTAGGACTCGAACCTAGACAAAGAGATCCAGAATCTCTTGTGCTACCATTACACCACGAGGCAAAAACGCCGGAGGGACAAGACCTAACGCTGAATTTGGAAACTTCGCAAGCGAATCGAAAACCGGCGCCTCGCAGTTAACCCAGGGTCATTTCCGCGCCTTCGCGGGCGGCTTCCACCTCGAGATAACTCTCGCTCTTCGCCGCCAACTTGCGCGCGGTCAGGACCATCTTGTCGATCATCTCGTCATCATGCGTCGGGTCGTGGTGGAAAAGAATGAGCTTTCGAACCGCGGCATCGATTGCAAGGGAGATGGCAGTGCTGAGCGAGCCGTGGCCCCACCCGACGTGCGCTTGATATTCCTCGTCCGTGTATTGGGTATCGAGGATCAAAATATCGGCGCCTTGCAGAAATTTCACGAGTTCGGCGCGGTCTTCGCGAGCACGCTTCTGTGTCTGTTCCGGGCTCAATAGATGCGACTTGGCCGAGTGAAGTTTGAACGCCTCGTACGGTTCATGATCCGGGAGAAAAGCGATCGAGCCTTTGCTGGTGAAGATTCGATAACCAACGCAGACGCCCGGATGGTTCATGAATTTTGCGCGCACATGAACTTTGCCAATCTTGAAGTCCATCGACTCCAGTTTTTCAATTTTGATTTTTCCTGGCAGATCGTAGAGCGCGACGGGGAAAAACGGGGTTGCCATCTGCCCCTTCAGAATCTCGCGGAGACCGCTGCCCGAACCGTCATAACCAAAGATCTGGATTTGATTCTTGTCGTTGTAGGAAGGGATAAAAAAAGGGAATCCCTGAATGTGATCCCAATGAACGTGCGTGATGAGCAGGCTGAGATTAATTGGGCGCGATCCAAATTCACTCTCAAGGGCAAGGCCGAGTTCACGAATTCCCGACCCGGCATCCAAGACAATGAGCTCGCCATCAGCGCGCACTTCCGCGCAGGTGGTATTACCGCCATAACGAACTGTCGCCGGGCCCGGAACTGGAATTGAGCCACGGACTCCCCACAGCTTTAGCCGCGTAGACGATCCAGATGCCGCCGACATAAATGCGTTGAAGCGACTGTGTCACGCAACCGACCCAAAACCAAGAGTTTTCGCGGGTCTCTAATCGCAGTCGTTAGGCGTAAAAAAAAGCTGCCCCGAAGGTCATTCGGGGCAGCCTAAGGGAAACAGCAAATATTTTTTAGGCGTGTTGCCGGCGAACGAATCTCGAAAGTGCGGCTACCACGCAGACACCAATAATTGGCACCAAGGACGAAGATTCAGGCACTGGGACAGACACGGTGCCTACGTTGCTGACCTTCGTGCCCGCGTCCGGTCCGCCACTACGAGTGGCTTCGGCGGTAAACTGGCCGACCTTCAATTGATCGGTCGAGGTGATCACCGAAAACATTCCGAGAGCAGCCGACCCCGAGATGGGAGTAGCGCCGTTATACGTCCAAGTCAGGTTCAAAATGTTCGGATTGTCAGTCGGCGTAGTCAGCGGCGCAGTTGGACCGAGCAACGCTTGAGAGAAAGTCCAGCCCGTAGGTTGAGTATTCGATCCGGGAGCAATCGAACCGAAATCGTAAATGGTAAAGAAATCGCCGGGATTGACCGTTTCATCCACAGTCACATTCGCGGCATAATTCCACGTGAAATTCGGACTCGAGCCGGTGACTGACGATAGCGTCGGAATAATATCGCCGCGCGCGATCAAAACTGCTGACCCGAATAACGCCAACCCTAGAATAAACGCCTTTCTCATAACTTTTTTGTGAGGTTGCGGCGATTCTGAGGAAAACAGGGTGCGGTGTCAATCCTAATTTACCCCCCTGTTCGAGCAGCCTTTTCCCTGGGCAAGAGCGGTTTGACGGGATGAATTAACGGTGGCGCGCGTCCCTTCGTTCTCAATATTGCAGGGTAATGAGCGGAGCCGGAAATGCGAAGGATGCCAAGGGAGCGCAACACCCTTTCGGGCGGCCAAACCGGCTGAAGCTGTGGATTTTCATCATGCTCGGTTTGCTCCTCCTGATTGGGGGCGGAATCGCAACCTACGACTGGTTCAAAAGCAGGCGTGCCGAGCGCTTTGCCGCAGCCGGTGACGCGCTGGTCGCGGCCGACAAATGGAATGATGCCGCCGTCCAATACCGCGTGGCCTTGGAATTGGACCCCTCCAACTACCGTGGCTTAAGCGGCGCCGCGCGCCTCGCCACCAAAGCAGATCGCCCGGAAGCGCTGGAACTCTGGCAAAGAGTCCTCGCGCTTCCGCAATCCACGATCCGCGACCGCCAGGATTGCATCGATCTGCTAGTTAAAACGAACCGATTTAATCTTGCCGAAAAAATGCTCGGCCCTTTGCTAAAAGAAAACCCGGACACTAAGACGCTTCAGCTGGCAGTGCGTTATTCCAAAAAGATCGGCGACATGGTAAAAGCGATCGAATTCGCGCGGGTTGCCCTCAAACGCGCTCCGGATGATGACGCAACCCGTTTTCAATTGGCGGAGCTTCTTGCTCAGTCGACGGATACGGCGGATCAGGCGGAAGCCCACAAGATTCTCTGGGAATTAGCCGCCAAGCCAAGTGCTTACAAAACGGGCGCGCTCGAGGCTCTCGCCACCGCGCCGCAACTAACGACTGAAGAACGAAATCGACTTTTCCAAGAACTGACCGCTCTGTCTCCAAAAACTGTTAAGGATGATTTGCTTGCCGCTGACATGCGCTTCCAACTCCATCCTGATGACGCGGCGCTCATTTATCGGGAGGCCGTCGAACGCTGGGGGAATGGACAGACTCGCGAACTCATCGATCTCGCCCGCTGGCTAAACGCACATCAGCAACCGGAGCTCGTCCTCGCATCTTTCTCAATTGACCGCGCGCTGGAAGACAACCAACTGTTGCTCGCGCGATTGGATGCAATGGCCATCTTGCAGCGCTGGAACGATATTGACGATGTCCTCAATCGCACTGACGTCACCCTGGATCCGTCAGTGATTGAAAGTTTTCGAGCGCGCACGGCCCAGGAGCGCAATACCGCGTTGGACGCCGAAGTGCATTGGAATCATGCGATTTCGCTGGCGGCCACCGATCCATACAAATTGCGTTTCGTCGCGAATTTTGCGGAGCAAAGCCGCGCCTCTGCTATTGCATTGAAAGCATACGAGCAACTTGCCCGCTTCCCCGAACACGCCGACTTCGCCTACCGCGGCCTGCAGCGCGTCACTCAGAAATCAGGCGAAACCGCGGCCCAGCGCGCCGCGATGTCAAAAATCTCCGCGCGCGCCCCGGACGATCCCAACGCCGCCGATCAGCTGGCCTACCTTAGTTTGCTACTCGGCGAGGACATCGATAAGAATTTCGCAACTGCGAAGAAGTTGACCGAGCAATACCCAAATCGACTGGCTTACCGCGTTACGACTGCGCTCGGTTACTTGCGCCAGCACGATCCGGCGTCGGCCCTCGCCCAGTTCAAAGCACCCGCTCCGATCGATTGGAAGCGGACGTTGCCGGCTTGGCGCGCGGTTTACGCTGCCGCCCTTTTGGCCAGCGACCGCAACGAAGAGGCGCGCAACATTATCGCGACGATTCCGCGGGATCGACTGAACCCACAGGAACGTGAGTTGATCGAGCCGACCGAAGAAACGAAGTAGCGCGAAGCTACAGCAGACTCACGCCGAAGGGCGCGGGTCCTTTTTTCCACCGCAGCTCGGGATGCAGATTAATCTCGTCCGCCGGAACTTCGAAACCAACCGACCGCAACAAATAAGAAACGCCTTCCCGGCTCTCCATCGTTTCTTTCAAGCTGCGGGCAAACAGCTCCACATATTCTTTGTAAGAGTCGAGCGTGAGTTTGCCCTGGGAAAAATGTTCGGCCAGGGCTTCGTCATGATAATCGATCAAATCGACCAGCGCCCGCCGCAGGTCCAGCCGCACTTTGGGATCGATCACGACCTTGAACGGGGTCGCACCCGGATCGGCTTTCGCCAGACTTCGCGTCTTGGGGCCGCCTGGCTCCGGTCGGACAATTTGAAAATCGTGACTCTCGTCCATGTCGATCCTTCAACTCGGCACAGGACATCCCTGGCCGTTGTCGATCTTGTAACAGATCGGTGAGATTTTGCGCGTTAAATTTTCGCGCGAGCCGAATTAGAAAAAGATCGGAATGATCAGGATCGCTACGATGTTTACGACCTTGATCATCGGATTGATCGCGGGTCCGGCGGTATCTTTATACGGGTCGCCGACAGTATCGCCGGTCACCGAGGCCGCGTGCGCGAAGGAGCCTTTGCCGCCGAGGTTTCCTTCTTCGATGAATTTTTTCGCGTTGTCCCAGGCGCCGCCGCCGGAAGTCATCGCGATGGCAACAAACAATCCGGTCACGATCGTTCCCACAAGTAACCCGCCCAAAACAACCGGCCCAAGCGGCTTGATGACGGCGACCGCAACCACAAAGACGAGGGGCAAGAGCGCCGGAACAATCATCTCGCGCAAAGCCGCTTTAGTCACGATATCAACGCAGGTGCCGTATTCGGGTACGTCCTGACCGGTCAAAATTCCGGGCTTGGCTTTCAATTGACGCCGCACTTCACGCACAACCGCGCCCGCCGCCTTGCCCACCGCATCCATGCTGAACGCGGTAAAAATGAATGGGAGTAAACCGCCGAGGAAAAGGCCGATAATAACTTTCGGCTCCGTCAGCGAGAATTGAAACGTGAATGGTTCGCCATTACGCGTCACATGGGCTTTTAGTTCCTCCACGTACGAACCGAAAAGAACGAGCGCGGCCAGTCCCGCCGATGCGATCGCATAACCCTTGGTCACGGCTTTCATCGTGTTGCCGACGGCGTCGAGTTGGTCGGTCACCGTCCGCACCTCTTTTGGCAAATTACTCATCACCGCTATCCCGCCGGCGTTGTCGGTAATCGGGCCGAACGAATCGAGCGAGATAATGATTCCCGCCATCGACAACATCGACATCACCGCAATCGCAATTCCGTAAAGACCGGCGAAGTGAAAACTGAGCAGGATGGCGATGCCGATAAATCCGACCGGCAAGGCGGTGGCATGTTGGCCGACGGCCAATCCGGCAATGATATTTGTGGCATGCCCAGTCTCCGACGCGCGCGCGATTTTTTGCACCGGGCTGTAGCGCATCGAAGTGTAATAATTTGTAATCGCGACCACGACCGCGGTCATGACCAAGCCGATGACCGAGGCAAAATAGAGCTGGGTCGGCGTGCGAGTAGCGCCGGCAATCGTCAATCCGGTTGGAAATAACATATGCGTCGCCGGCCAAAACAGAAT
>Ga0157378_10006030_pt1 | contig 10617 bp, 10 predicted proteins | sample M65metaG_FD_115309 | JGI IMG/M metagenome (GOLD analysis project Ga0157378, IMG submission 115309) | Miscanthus rhizosphere microbial communities from Kellogg Biological Station, Michigan, USA - M6-5 metaG | ecosystem: Host-associated > Plants > Roots > Rhizosphere > Soil | place: USA: Michigan...
GACGAAGCCGCTTTCCGCCACGTCCAGGTTCTTGATGGTCACCTCGCCGTGAAACGGCGTCAGCGCGATGTCCTTGAGGTTGAACGGTCCGGCCTCGCCGTCGACCGCCAGGGTTCCGCCGCCCGGCGCCTTGGCATCGACGCCGAACGGAAACGGGGACGTGAAGGACAGGTTCGTCACGTTCACGTCGACGTCGCTGTAGCTTCTCGGTCTGCGCGCGCCGTCGAGTCCGGTGATGGAAATCTGCCCGCCGGAGATCTTGATCTTCTGAATCAGGACGCTGATCGCCCCCATCGAGCCCGACGAGGACTGCCCGGTGCCGAGCGTCGAGAAGTTCCACGTGCCGGCCTTCGATCGAATCAGCGACACGCGCGGCCGCTCGAGCGTGAACGACTGCACGCGCAGGCTCCGCGACATGATCAGCGGGACGAGATCGACGCCGATCGACACGGATTTCGCGCTGACGAACGGCTCTCGACTGAATTGCGGGTCGTCGGTGATGACGACGTCTTCGGCGGCGACGCCGCCGGCGAACCAGGAGATCTTGAGGTTGCCGATTTCAACGCGGCGCCCCAGGGCATCGCTCATGCGCGACGCGAGCGCCGGCCGGAACTGGTTGGCGTCGAAAAACAGCGCGAGACCGGCTGCCGCCAGTCCAAGAACGCCGACGACGGCCGCCAGGGCGATCAGAATCTTCTTCGCCATTCGCTACTCCTTCCGGACAGCAGCCGTCACCGTGAGCGTGACGTCCACATCGGTACCGAGTGTCAGCGTGACCGTATCGCCGTCCTTCAGCGGACGTTTGAGGCCGACCAGGAGCAGATGGCCTCCGCTCTGAGTCATCTCCATGGTGCCGAACGCCGGCACATTAATAAAGGTGACGGCCCGGCCGCCGTCGCGCAGTGCGATCGTGTCGGCGGCGTCGCTCTTTGCCGACGTCACGTTCACTTCGTACATCCCCGGGTTTTCGATCGTGACGAACGCGGTCGTCTGCGTTTCGCCGGCCGCGGGCGTCTTCACCCAGCCGTTCGACGCCGCCGGGCGTTTTTCCTGCGCGACAAAAGTCGCCGCCGCCAACATGAATGCGATCAGGACGCTGCGCATCGCGAAGCCACGGGTTACTATAACGTCTCATCTGCTTTACATCCCAGCGACCTCGGAGGCGGCGTGTCCGACACCGGCGATCAGCCCTTCAATGAATCTGTAGAGACCTTCGTTCCCCGCGAGGGGCTTCCACGCCAGTACCGCATGCGCGCGGACCGCCACTACGTCGATCAGCTCGCCGACGCGTCCGGCCAGCCGGTGCGGATGATCCCGATCGACGATCTGGACGGGGCCGCAACCGATGCGACCGCGCTCCGGCCGCTGATCGAGTCGGTTCGCCGGCACGGCGTCCTGCAGCCGCTGCTCGTTCGCCGCGATCAGGGTCGATTCCGGGTGATAGCCGGGAGCAAGCGCCTGCTGGCTGCCGCGACGGTCCACATGCTGTCGGTGCCGTGCCTCGTGCACGACGTCGCGGACGACGAGGTCGCTGCCATCGCGGACGCCGACAACCTCCGCGTCAAGCTGGCGCCAGCCGGCGGCACGCCCGACACCCTCGACATCAACCGCGGCGTCGCCGCGCAGATCGCCGCGATCCGGCGCTGCGCTGATCTGTCGTCCGGGAGCTCTGCGCTGCAAGGCGCCGCCGTCCATCTGCTCAAGGCGCACGCCTGGCGCGCGTCGCTGATGCTCGACGCCCTCAACCTGATCGGACGCGGGCCGACGCCGCCGCCGCGGGAGCGTTCCATGGCGGCCATCATCGACGAAGTCGTGGAGGGATTCGCCGCGGAAACGCGGCTCTCCGGCGTGTCCATTCGAGCCGAGGTCCGAGAGCCCGTGATGTCGGCGGGCTTCAACGACCACCACCTCGTCGCGGGCATCTCCGGAGCGCTGCTGGCGGTCCTCGCGCTCGTCGAGCAGGCCGTGCGGCCGGTGATCTTGCTGAGGACGTCGAGCCTCTTTCCGGGCGAGCTCCTCATCGAGCTGATTCAGACCGCATCGCCTGTCGCACAACATGTCGCCGCGCAGTTCTTTGCGGCCAGCGTCTCCACCGGCGGAGACTGTTCGGCCGCGGTCGGCGCGCTCGCCGCCAGGGCACTCGCAGACGCGTATGCCGGAGACGCGGGATTCGAACGGCTTCCGAACGGCAGCCGGCTCGCTCTTCGTCTTCAGACGGCGATCACGAAATCGTAGGTCGAACGACGATTCCGGAATCGCCGCGGAGCGCTACCCGTCTGAATTGCTCAAAGACGCACGGTTTACGGCCCTGGCCCAACGGACGAATCTTTGCGACCGATAACAGGCATGATGGTCCATAGATTCTCGGTCCTCGCGCTCGTCCTCCTCATGGGTTCGACCGCAGTGTCCGCGCAGTCGGCGACGGCCGGGCGCATCAAGACCGCGACGGGCGCGGTCCGCGTGCTCCATGCCGGATCCGAGTTTCCCGCGCAGGCCGGCCAGGCCGTCTCACAAGGCGACCTGATTCGGACCGGCCGGGACGGCCGCATCGGCCTCACCCTCAACGACGACACGCGCCTGTCGCTCGGTCCCGACAGCGAACTGCGGCTCGACCGCTTCAGCTACGCTCCCGCCGACGGACAGCTCGCGCTCGCGTTCAAGCTGATTCGCGGCGTCGCCGCCTACGTCTCGGGACGGATTGCGAAGCTCGCGCCTGATGCGATCCGCATCGAAACGCCGACGGCCATTCTCGGCGTCCGAGGGACGACGCTGGCGATTCGCGCGGGGAGTGTGTGAACACGTGCGTCAGGGTGCTGGCGGCGAGTGCGATCGCCCTGGCGTTTGGCTGCGTCGGAAAGCCGAAAGTCGTTCCGCGCTCCGCCGCGGACGTGACCCTCGTCGCGCTTCTGCCTGACCCCGACACCGGCCGCGTCGGCCGCGCGGTCGTGACCAACGACGCCGGCACGGTCGAACTCTCGACGGCGCGCGCCTCGACCGTGGTGCTCGGTCACACGGCGCCGGCGGCTGTTTCCACGCTCGGCGACGATCAGGTGCAGCAGCTGTTCGCCGACGTCATCGACGGGCTGCCGATGCCGCCAAGACACTTCACGCTGAATTTCGAATTCGATTCCAACGAGCTCACGGTCGCCAGCCGCGCCCTGCTGGTGGATGTCCTCGCCGCGGTCAAAGCCATGCGCGTGCCCGAAGTCGAAGTCAGCGGCCACACCGACACCATCGGCACGAAGTTGAACAACGTGGCCCTCGGGCTGAGGCGGGCGGAGCTGATTCGGCGCATGCTGATCGACATCGGCCTGGGTGAATCGCTCATCAAGGTCACCTCACACGGCGAAGCGGACCTGCTGATTCCAACAGCCGACGGAGTCGCGGAGCCCCGCAACCGCCGCGTCGAAATCACCGTCCGATGATCCGTCCAGGCCGAGCGGCGATCCTGTGGCTGCTGGCGCCGCTGGCGGCCGTCGCCCTCCTGTCGCTCGTGCGGCCGCACCTGCTTGCCGGCGCGGAGCGCGCGACGTATGACGCGCTCGCGCGCCAGGACCGCGCGCATCACGCCGACCGGCGCGTCATGATCGTCGACATCGACGAGCGCAGCCTGTCCGCCGTCGGCCAGTGGCCATGGCGGCGTGAAGTGTTGGGATCGCTCGTCGCCCGCATCCGTTCGCTCGGCGCCGCGGCCGTCGCGCTCGACGTCCTCGTGGCCGAGCCCGAGCGCGCAGGCGCGAACGGCACGTCGACCGACGACGCCCTCGTCGACGTGGTCTCCGGCGGGCGCGTCGCCATTGGCTATGCGTTGACGTTCGAACCCGGATCGCCGGCGCCTCCGGACTGTCCGCGTCCTCCGCTCAACATCGCCGTGTCGTCCGCCGACGAGAACCTCGACCCGTTCTTTCATGCGACGGGCGCGGTCTGCAGTCTGCCGTCGCTGATGACGGCCGCGGCGGCGTCCGGCTTTCTGAACGCCGCGCCGGATACCGACGGCATTCTCCGCCGCGTGCCGGTGCTGCTGCAGTATCAGGGGCGCATTTATCCCTCGCTCGCGCTCGCGGCCGTGACCGCCGCGACCCACGCGAGTCACGACATCCTCCGCATCGCGAACGCGAACACCGTCTCGCTGAACCTCGGCGATCGATCGATTCCGCTCGACGGCAAGAGCCACATCCTCGTGCGCTATCGCGGCGCCAAGCGCACGTTTCCCTATGTGTCGGCCGTCGATATCCTGCAGGGGAAGGTCGATCGCGCGGCGTTCGCCGACCGGATCGTGTTCGTCGGCACCACCGCACTCGGCACGCGAGAGGTCGTGGCGACGCCGCTCGATACCTTGTTCGCGGCCGTCGAGGTCCAGGCCACGGTCGCGGACAACCTGCTGCGGGGTGACGTCCTTCGGCGGCCCGAGCACGCGATCGCCCTCGAAACGACGAGCGTCGTCGCCGCCGGCGGATTGGCGATCTTGCTGATCAGCAGCCTCGGTCTGATTGCCGGATCGGCTGTGGCGCTCGCGTGCGCGCTGGGCGTCTGGCTGGCGGCGGCCGCCTTGTTCTCCGCGTACGGCATCTTCCTGTCGCCGCTGTTCGCCGTGCTGTCAATCGGCGCGGTGCTGTCCGCGGAAGCCGCGGTGCGTCTCGTGTTCGAGTACCGGCGCGCCGACGACGCCGTCGCGGACAAAGCGGCGACGCGCCGCATGATGATTCAGTCGCTGCTGTCGCTGACCGAAACACGCGACTACGAAACCGGCCAGCATTCACGGCGGACCCAGCGGAACATGCGCCTGCTCGCCGAAGAGCTCGCCAACGAGCCGTCATACCGGCCGCATCTCACGGCGGACACGATCGAGCTGCTGTCGGCGCTCGCGCCGCTGCACGACATCGGCAAGGTCGGCGTGCCTGATCGCGTGCTCGGCAAGCCGGGGGCGCTGACGGTGGAGGAATTTTCGGAGATCCGGCAGCATCCCTCGCTCGGCCGCGAAGTCATCGCGCGCGTGCAGGCGGAGCTCTCGGATCGCGACGACCACGACGGCGTGCTCGCGATGGCGAAGGACATCGTGTACACGCATCACGAACGGTGGGATGGCACCGGCTACCCGCAGGGACTTCGAGGCGAGGACATCCCCGTCGCCGGACGTCTGATGGCCGTGGTGGACGCCTACGACGCGATGGTCCAGCACCGGCGATACCAGTCGCCGCTGTCGCACGAAGAAGCGGTCCAGAGGATTCTGAAAGGGCGCGGGACGCTCTTCGAACCCGGGGTCGTCGACGCCTTCGAGAGGATTTCGGCGCAGTTAGGAGAATAGCCGCGTCGTCGTTCCCTCAACATCCTTACAAACTTCCTTACGACACTTCCTGCTGAGCTGCGCTTCGAGTTGCGTGTCCGCGGGATCGCAACGATGATATTCGGGGTCCACTCCGGAGGTGAGCGTATGCGTGCAATCGCCCTCGTTGCGGTCGCTGGATTCGTCCTTTTGTCGTGCGCTCGGCCGCTGGCCGCTGCGGAACCGACCATCGCGTGCGCGCTGCTCACGACCGCGCAAATCGGAGCGGCGACGGGCGCCACGGTCGGCGCCGGCTCGCCAATCGCGAGGCCGACGTCATGTCAGTGGATGGGCCAGGGCAAAACCGTCACGCTCACCATCAATCAACCGCGCGCCGGCAAGAGTCCGGTTGACCAGTTCAACGCTGGAAAGGCGAACAAGATCGTCACGACCGAACCCGTCGCCGGCGTCGGAGACGACGCCTTCTACGTGTTCTTCCCGGGCACGACGAGGGCCGGGTGCGGCCTCGTCGTGAAGAAGGGCAGCTCGGTGTTCGAAATCCGCGTGTATGGCTTCGAACTGAGTCAGGCCAAGACGGTCAGTAAAGCGCTCGCTCAGAATGCCGCGAGCCAGTTCTAGGATCGAGGCGCCAGCGGGAGGCAAACATGTTGCGGAGCAGGATCGCGCGGTCGAACAGGATCATCGGCATCGTCGCTGGAGCGCTCGCGGTCGTCGGCGCGAGCGCTGTGGCACGGGCCGCGGACGATTGCGAGAAGTTGGATGTCGCGACGGTGGCGAGCGTCTTGAGCGTTCCGAAGGCGAGGGCCAATCCCTCGCGAGGGCATACCAAGCAGCCGCCGGACAACATGGACGTCCTGGGGTGCAGTTACGTCGAGGTCAGCCCGAATCCTCTGGCGAAGGTGCTGCTCTACAACGTGTATACGCCGCTGCCCAAGAATCTGCCGTCCATGTTCGAGAGCCTGTCACACCCTAACGTGCCGGGCCAACCGCAGGCCTTTGCGCCTGGCGTCGGCAGCGAATCGACGGGATGGGTTCGTGCCAGCGCCAATGGCGAAACGTTCGATGGCAGCATTGTCTTTCGCATGCCCTCGTCCATCGTCGTGGTCAAGGTCAGTGGTATGACGAGCCTCGATGCTGCGAAAAAATCGCTCGTGAACGCGGGCAAAGCGCTCGCAAAGCCTTGATCGATCCTTTTCTCATCGCGAGAACGGCGGACGGCAAAGACGTCTCGTTCGTGCCGGGGATGGGCAACCGCCACGGCCTCATCACCGGCGCGACCGGCACGGGCAAGACCGTCAGCCTGCAGGTCCTCGCGGATCGCTTCTCGCGGCTTGGCGTGCCCGTGTTCCTCGCCGACGTCAAGGGCGATCTGTCCGGCGTCGCCGCCGCTGGATCGCTGTCGCCGAAGCTCCAGCAACGGCTGACGGCGACCGGCCTCGCGCAGCCGGAGTTCGGCCCCAATCCCGTCGCGTTCTGGGATGTCTTCGGCCGGCGCGGATTTCCGGTCCGCGCGACGGTTTCCGACGCGGGGCCGCTGCTGCTCGGCCGGCTGTTCAATCTCAATTCCACGCAGCAGGGCGTGCTGTCGCTGGTGTTCAAGGTGGCAGACGACCAGGGGCTGCTGCTGCTCGACCTGAAGGATCTCCGCGCAATCCTGCAATACGTCGGCGACAACGCGCGCCAGTTCACGACCGACTACGGCAACGTGTCCGCGGCGTCGATTGGAGCGATCCAGAGGGCGCTGCTCGAAATCGAACAGCAGGGCGCCGACCAGTTCCTCGGCGAGCCGATGCTCGACGTCGACGATCTGCTGCAAACCGACGCGAAGGGCCGCGGAATCATCAACGTCCTCGCCGCCGAGGAGCTCGTGCGGCAGCCGAAGCTCTACGCGACGTTTCTCTTGTGGATGCTGTCCGAGCTGTTCGAGCGGCTGCCTGAAGTCGGCGATCCGGAGAAGCCCACGCTGATCTTCTTCTTCGACGAGGCCCACCTGCTTTTCACCGACGCGCCGGACGCGCTCGTCGAAAAGGTCGAACAGGTCGTCCGGCTGATCCGCTCGAAGGGCGTCGGCGTCTACTTCGTGACGCAGAATCCGTCCGATCTGCCCGAGCGCGTCCTCGGTCAGCTCGGCAACCGGATCCAGCACGCCCTGCGCGCGTTTACGCCGCACGATCAGAAGGCGGTGAAGACGGCGGCGGACACGCTGCGGCCGAATCCCGGACTGGACCTCGAGCGCGCGATCACGGAACTCGCCGTCGGCGAAGCGCTGATCTCGACGCTCGACGTGAAGGGAACGCCGCAGGTCACCGCCCGGGCCTGGATGGCGCCTCCCTCCTCGCAAATCGGTCCGATTGCGGACGCCGATCGCGACCGCGTTCGCGCCGCGGGCCGCGCGATGTACGGGCACTACGAACAGTCGGTGGACCGCGAATCGGCGTACGAGAAGCTGAAGAACCGGACGCTGTCGAAGGTGAGCGCGCAACCCGCAGGCAGCGAGCCTTTGCCGCAGCCGTCGACGGCCGAGTCGGCGGGCGGCGGTCTCGCGGGCGCGCTTGCCGGCGTGCTGCTCGGCACCACCGGTCCGCGCGGCGGACATCACGACGGCCTGCTCGACTCGGCGGCCAAGAGCGCAGCGCGGGCAGTCGGATCGGGAGTTGGCCGCGCCATCCTCCGGGGCGCGCTCGGATCCATTCTGGGCGGCGCCGTGGGTTCTACGTCTGGCCGACGACGCCGCTGATCGCGTCGGCAGCGGTGAAGAGTGGCGGAGGGAGAGGGATTCGAACCCACGGAACCGTTTCCGGTTCAGTGGTTTTCAAGACCGAATTGTCGAACACTCGGCACCTTCTTCGACGCACATTGCTAGAAAATCTGCTTGTCTTCACCTCTCCTAGGTCGCGAATGTGTCTCGGGACAACGCCACTGTGACACATTCGAATTAGACAATACTCCGCTCCCTTCTCGCACTCGACAGCGATCTTCCCTCGTCGTCCCTAGGGTTTGCGAAGAACCGAATCCGCGAAATGGCGGTGGACGTACGGTGGTTTACTGCACGAAGCGAAGCACGACGCGAGAGTCTCAGTAGTCGCGATACATCTGTCTATCCGCCGTGGGGCTTTCGGGGAGGCCGGCTCTCGGATTCATAACCACTACGGCGTTTGTGGGGAGTAACGCGCGCCTCAGCCGCGGTGCGCCGCGACCGACACGTCGCTGCCGTCTGCCGGCTTCGCTTCCGGCCTGTGGAAGAGTGAATATGTGCGCTGCACCTTCGCTTCGAGCGCGGCACGTCCGACGGCTGGAGCCGCCGCAATCCGCGCGCGCAGCTTGTTCCGCTTCTTCTTCCGCTGCTGACGCCGATGGATGTCGGTCGGGTGATGGCTTGCGCTCATGACGGGGGTTCCTCGAGTAGAGCCTATCGACTCGTGGGGCCCCTTGCTGTTCACAAATGCACACCTCATCTGCCGGATTACTCGTCACTCGTCACGTAGTGGCAAGTGATATCGCTCGATTCCCGCACTGTCGCCGGAGCGGAGTCCTCCGGTGCGCGCTGTGCGAAGACCGTGCTCAGCTTATCGGGGAATTCCAAATCCGTGAACCTACTTCGTGAGCACCACGACGGTCTGCGGCGGGGCAGGATGACCGGTGACGCCCGTGAATCCGGCGTCACTGGCGATGCCCTTCAGGTCGTTCAGCGTGTACGTTGTGCCATTCGGCGTGCCCGCGAGCATCATGATCGCAAAGCTCGCCGCCATCGCTGGCGAGACGCGGTCTTCGTTCGGGACGAACTCGACGATCACGGCACGGCCGCCAGGCTTGAGGGCGGCGTGCACTTTTCGCATAAAGGCCACGTTCGTCTGACGGTCGAAGTGATGCAGGAAGTTCGTGACGAGGGCGACGTCGAATCCGATCCCGAAGTCCACGGCGAAGGCGTCGCCCGCGATCGTGCGGTAGCGATCGGCGCGCACGCCCAGCTGCGCCGCGTGCTCCGTCGCGACGGCGAGCACCGCAGCCCAGTCAACGGCGGTGACCGTCACCTGCGGATTCCGCTGTGCGAGCACGATCCCGAAGATCCCATGGCCGGCCGCGATGTCGAGCACGCGCAACGGGCCGGCGGTCCCCACCTGCAGCACGTCCGCGATCGCCTGGGCCGTCGGCATCATCATGGGCGTCATCGCCTTGGCGAACGGTACCCAGACGGCGTTATCGTCCGACACGGTGCTGGCCGCCTTCGCCATCGTGCCGGTCCGCACGCGATCCGCGAGCGCGTGGAAGTTGTCCATCAGTTCCGGCGTGGCGAGAAAGTCCGCGACGCTGCCCATATACGCAGGCGAGCGCTTGCTGAGAAATACGGCGGAGTCCTGGGTCAGCGCGTAGCGGTCCCCGATCTTCCGCAAGAATCCGGCGACCGTCAGGTAGTCGCAGAGGATGGCAATGCCCCTCTCGGACGACCGGCAGCGCGTCGCCATCGACGGCACGGCCTGATTGCCCTCATCGATCGCGGTGAATAACTCCACCTGCAGAGCGGCTTTCACGGCTGCCGTGCGCGTGTACGCGAACATCGCGTCGAAGAACAATTCGGGCGTAGGTCCGTGTTGTGTGCTCATGTCTTTGGGGTTGAACCTTTCGTGTCGGCCACACGTCGGCGGCGCACCGCTAAGTCGGCATCGCGGCCGCGCCGCCTGACTGTACTCGACATTACCGATCTAACCACCGCCGGCCGAGCTCGAGTCGGTCGTCACTTCGGCGTTTATCGGTATCAGCCGGGACATAGGCCTCCGTCGGAACTGGCGAGATAACCCAACGTTCTCGGTTCCAAGACGCGATTGGTAACGAGTAGTCGCGCAGTGTTTATGGAAACTCGCGGACGAGTTTCGTGCGGAGAAACTGCGAGACACCGGTTTTGTAGTGGCGGAGAGAGAGGGATTCGAACCCCCGGTGGAGTTTCCCCCACAACGGTTTTCAAGACCGTCGCCATCGACCACTCGGCCATCTCTCCGCAGCGGTAGGTATCTAAAACTATAGCGTCGTTCTGTTACGCGGAACGCCAAGCGAAGCGCGCCAGATCAATCCGTAGGCCCTCGCGAAATACACTGGACAGAACAACCACTGTACTTTGCGTTTTTAGGCCGAAATCCTAGCGACCGCTATCGAAAGATGGACACGTGTCTTTTCAAGACCACCGCCATCGACCACTCGGCCATCCCTCCGCTCAGAGAATTATGGCTCGGATCTGCTGCACCCTCGCCGCGGCCCACTTTTGTCGCCGTGTCCGCGCGTCTTCCGACAAATCGGCGTGGAATCCTGTGGCACTCCGGTCGGCTTCGAGCTATACCTAC
>Ga0157378_10006031_pt1 | contig 10616 bp, 9 predicted proteins | sample M65metaG_FD_115309 | JGI IMG/M metagenome (GOLD analysis project Ga0157378, IMG submission 115309) | Miscanthus rhizosphere microbial communities from Kellogg Biological Station, Michigan, USA - M6-5 metaG | ecosystem: Host-associated > Plants > Roots > Rhizosphere > Soil | place: USA: Michigan...
GCCCGCCGAGCGGCGCGAGCGCTCGACCATTGCCGGCGACCAAGGGAAGCCGATTCGCTGCAGCGCGCGGGCGTCGAGCGTGCCGCCGACCACGGCACCGACGTACGCCGGCGAGTGGACCCGCAGGAGATCGGTGTCGGTGACAGGCGCGGGCTCGCGCATCCGCGACGGTACCCGTGCGGCGACGCGCTCGCGCAGCAGCGCATATTTGCGCATCGGGAAGCGGTGGGCCGGTGGCAGCGGCAGCACGAAGTGGTCGGTCGCGTAGATCAGCATCGCCGCTACTTATCGGGCGCGCGGAAGGGGCTCGACTCTTCCAGCTCGTCGACGGCGTGGGCCACGTCGACGCGCTCGCGCGCGCAGTAATCGGCGATCGCGTCGGCGAAGGCGGGATCGCCGATCGCGTGAAACGAGTGCGTCGGCACCGGTAGAAGGCCTCGTGCCAGCTTGTGCGCGCCCTGCGCGCCGCCCTCGAAACGCGCGATGCCGCGCTCGATGCAGAACTCGATCGCCTGGTAATAGCAGGCCTCGAAGTGCAGCCCCGGAACGTACTCCAAAGCGCCCCAGTAGCGGCCCCACAGCGTGTCGCCGGTGTACACGTCGAGGGCCGCGCAGATCGGCGTGCCGTCGCGCGATCCGACGACGAGGAGCAGGTTGTCCGGCACCACATCGCCCAGCCGCTCGAAGAACGCGTGCGACAGGTACGGCGTCGAGTGATGCGCACGGTACGTGCCGTCGTAGCAGCGGAAGAAGAGCGCCCAGTCGGCGCGCGTGATCTCGGGTCCGCGCTTGCGCGCGAAGGTGACCCCCGACTCGCGGACCTTGCGCCGCTCCTGGCGGATCTTCTTGCGCTTGTCGTGCGACAGCGCGCCCAGGAACGCATCGAAGTTGGCGTAACCGTCGTTCGACCAGTGGAATTGCAGCCCCTGGCGCGCGATCATGCCGGCCGCTTCGCAGTCGGCCGGCTGCTCGCCGTCGACGAACAGCACGTGCAGCGACGAATAGCGTCCCGCGCGCACCTGCGAGAGCGCCGCGTCGAGCAATGCGCGTCGCGTCGCGACGTCCGCGGCCAGCAGCCGCGGTCCCGGCACGGGGGTGAACGGGATTGCGGCCAGCAGCTTCGGATAGTAGCGGCGGCCGTGGCGCCGGTAGGCGTCGGCCCAGCCCCAGTCGAACACGTACTCGCCGTAGCTGTGCGTCTTCGCGTACAGCGGCATCGCGCCGACGAGCGAGGTGTCGGACCACGCCGTGAGGTAGCGCGGCTGCCAGCCGGTGTTGCGCGCTGCGCAGCCGCTTTCATGCAGCGCGCGGAGGAACGCGTGCGACAGGAATGGCTGGCCGGGCGCGAGCGCATCCCAGGCCGCGGGTGGGATCGTCTCCAACGCAACGTCGTCGCGGATCAACGGAGAAGCGGGCACGGGAAGCGGCGGTGGAGAAAACGGGACGGGCGGTCGCATCGTGTGCCGATTCTGGCCCGTTCGCCGTCCGCGCTCAAGCACCGCAGCGCGCTGTCGAACGCCTTGCCGCCGCGCGCCCTCCGCGGACGGCACCGGATGCGCGCGTGCTACCATTTTTTGCATGCGAGTGGCGATCGCGCAGCTGAACCAGGTGCTCGGCGATCTCGCGGGCAACGCCCGCGCGCTCCTCGACGCCATCGACGCCGGCAAGCGCGCCGGCGCCGACCTCGTCGTCACCCCGGAATTGTCGTTGTGCGGCTACCCGCCGGAAGACCTGCTGCTGCGGCCGGCCTTCATCGACGCCTGCGCGCGGGAGATGGCCGCGCTGGCCGCGCGGGTGCACGGCGTCATCGCGCTGGTGGGCTATCCCGAGACGCAGGGGCAGCAACGCCACAATGCCGTCGCCGTGATACGCGACGGGCGCCTCGTCGCGACGTACCGGAAGCTGCACCTGCCGAATTACACGGTGTTCGACGAGGACCGCTATTTCGAGCCCGGCGGCGCGCCTTGCGTGTTCGACGTCGCGGGCGTGCGCTGCGGCGTCATCATCTGCGAAGACGTCTGGTTCCCGGACGCGGCCGGCCGCGCGAAGGCGGCGGGCGCGCAGGTGCTGATCGTGCCGAATGGCTCGCCGTATCACACGCGGCAGCAGGCGTTGCGGCGCGACCAGGTGCGGGCGCGGGCGCAGGAGACAGATCTGCCGATCGTCTACGCCAATCGCGTCGGCGGCCAGGACGAGCTCGTGTTTGACGGCGCCTCGTTCGTCGCCGATCGCACCGGCGCCGTCGTCCAGCAGCTCCCCGCGTGGCACGAGACGGTCGCCATCGCCGAGTTCGACGGCGCCGTCCCGCGGCCGGTGCGGGGCGAGCTCGACCCGCGCCTCGAGGCGCACGTGTACGACGCGCTCGTGATGGGCGTTCGCGACTACGTCGACAAGAACCGCTTTCCCGGCGTGCTGCTCGGACTGTCGGGCGGGGTCGACTCGGCGCTGACGCTCGCCATCGCCGTCGACGCGCTTGGTCCGGCGCGCGTGCGGGCGCTGATGCTGCCTTCGCAGTACAACGCGTCGATCAGCCTGGAAGATGCGCGTGAGATGGCGCGCATCGTTGGCGTCCGCTACGACGAGATCTCGATCGAGCCGGTCTTCGCCGCCTTTCTCGACGCCCTGCAACGCGAGTTCGCGGGAACCCGGGTCGACGCCGCCGAGGAGAACATCCAGGCGCGCATTCGCGGCACGCTGCTGATGTCGCTGTCGAACAAGTTCGGCGCGATCGTGCTGACCACCGGCAACAAGTCGGAGATGGCCGTCGGTTACGCGACGCTATACGGCGACATGGCAGGCGGCTTCGCGGTGCTGAAGGACATCAGCAAGACGCTCGTCTACCGGCTCTGTCGCTACCGCAACAGCCTCGGCCGCGTCATCCCGGAGCGGATCATCACGCGGCCGCCGTCGGCGGAGCTGCGGCCGGACCAGACCGACCAGGATTCGCTGCCGCCGTACGACGTGCTCGACGCGATCCTCGAAGCCTACGTCGAGCAGGACCGGAGTCCCGCCGAAATCGTCGCGCAGGGATACGACGCGGAGGCGGTGCGCAAGGTCGTGCGGCTGATCAAGCTGAACGAGTACAAGCGCAGGCAGGCGGCGGTCGGCATCCGGATCACGCCGCGCGGCTTCGGCAAGGACTGGCGGTATCCGATCACGTCGGCGTGGAACGAGTGGTCGTCAGTGGGTGAGCCCACGTCCTAGCGCGGCGCCGGGACGCCCGGCGAATCGTGTATGCTCGACACGCGCCGCTGCCATCGCGCGAACGGAGAATGCGCATGAAGAAGATCGAAGCCGTCGTGAAGCCCTTCAAGCTCGACGAGGTGCGGGAAGCACTTTCGGAAATCGGCGTGACCGGCCTCACCGTCACGGAGGTCAAGGGATTCGGCCGCCAGAAGGGGCACACGGAGCTCTACCGCGGCGCCGAATACGTCGTCGATTTCCTGCCGAAGGTCAAGGTGGAGCTGATCGTCGCCGACGCGCTCGTCGAGCGCGCGATCGAGGCGATCGTGAAGGCGGCGCGCACGGGCAAGATCGGCGACGGCAAGATCTTCGTCACGTCGGTGGAGCAGGTGGTGCGCATCCGCACCGGCGAATCCGGCGAGGCGGCGGTCTAGAGGCGTCGCGTCAAAGCGCGAGGGGAAGCAGACATGTCGTTCGCTAGTGAATTCCGCGAATTCGCCGTCAAGGGCAGCGTGGTCGATCTTGCGGTCGGCGTGATTATCGGCGGGGCGTTCGGCAAGATCGTCGATTCGCTCGTCAAGGACCTCATCATGCCGATCGTCGGCCGGATCTTCGGCGGTCTCGACTTCTCGAACTGGTTCCTGATGCTCGGCAACCCGCCGCCCGGCTACAACGGTCCGATGACGTACGAGGCGCTGACGAAGGCGGGGGTGCCGCTCTTCGCCTATGGCAACTTCATCACGGTCGCGATCAACTTCATCATCCTCGCGTTCATCATCTTTCTGATGGTGCGGCAGATCAATCGTCTGAAACGCGCGGAGCCGCCGAAGGCCCCGCCGGCGCCGCCCGAAGAAGTGATGTTGCTGCGGGAGATCCGCGACTCGGTCAGGCGCTGAGAAACCCGCGGGCCGGCATCACCTGCATCCCCTCTGGAGGAGCTTCGATGAGATTCGTTCGCGTCGTCGCGGCCCTGGCCGCGACCCTTGGCGTGGCCGGCACGGCCGTCGCCGACATCAACGTGGGCGTCACGCTGTCCGCCACGGGGCCCGCGGCCTCGCTTGGCATCCCGGAGAAGAACACGATCGAGATGCTGCCGAAGACGATCGGCGGCGAGAAGATCAACTGGATCGTCCTCGACGACGCGTCGGACACGACCAGGGCCGTCACCAACACGCGCAAGCTGATCGCCGAGGACAAGGTCGACGTGGTCGTCGGCTCGACGGTCACGCCGAACTCGCTCGCGATGATCGATGTGGTCGCCGACGCGGAGACGCCGATGGTCTCGATGGCCGCCTCCGCCCGGATCGTCGACCCGACGAACCCGAAGACGCGCTGGGTCTTCAAGACGCCGCAGAACGACGCGCTGATGGCCGACGCGATCGCCGTCCACATGAAGGCGAACGGCGTGAAGACGATGGGCTACATCGGCTTCAACGACGCCTATGGCGACGGCTGGCTCGCCGAGATCAAGCGTTCGGCGCAGACCGCCGGCATCAAGGTCGTCGCCGAGGAGAAGTACAACCGCAACGACGCATCGGTCACCGGGCAGGTGCTGAAGCTCGTCGCGGCCAACCCCGACGCCATCCTGATCGGCGCGTCGGGCACGCCCGGCGCGACGCCGCAGAAGGAGCTCGTCGCGCGCAACTACAAGGGCAAGGTGTATCAGACGCACGGCGTCGCGAACCCCGACTTCCTGCGCGTCGTCGGCAAGGACGGCAACGGCACGCTGCTCCCGATCGGCCCGATGCTGGTGTTCGAGCAGCTGCCCGACACCAATCCGATCAAGAAGGTGGCGGCCGAGTACATCACGCCGTACGAGGCGAAGTACGGCAAGGGTTCGCGGACGACGTTCGGCGGGCACGCGTACGACGCGTACCTGCTGCTCGCGCGGGCCATCCCCGAAGCGCTCAAGAAGGCGAAGCCGGGGACGAAGGAGTTTCGCGTCGCGCTGCGCGATGCGCTGGAGACCGCCAACGTCGTCGGCACGCATGGCGTGTTCGTCATGGGCCCGCAGGAGCACAACGGCCTCGACAATCGCGCACGCGTGATGATCAGGATCGACAACGGTCAATGGGTGCTCGCGAAGTAGACTAACGCCGATCACGGCCGACGGGCCGGTTGCGGAGCTCCCGCGCCGGCCCGTTTTGCGTCCGGCCCCGCGCGCGCTATGCTTCGGGCGCCTTTCTCCAGCCCCCTCCCACGATGGACGCCACGATCGCCGCGCTGCTCACGCAGGACGGCATCACCAACGGTGCGATCTACGCGCTGCTCGCGCTGGCGCTCGTCCTCGTGTTCACGGTGACGCGCGTGATCTGGGTTCCGTCGGGCGAATTCGTCGCTTACGGGACGCTGACGCTGGCCGGGCTGCAGCTGGGGAGGCCGCCGGGGACGGTGGGCCTGCTCGCCGGGATGGCCGTTCTCGCGGGGCTGATGGAGGCGTATTCATGCCTGCGCCGCGGCGAGGCGCGACGGCTGCCGCTCCGCCTGCTCATGTGGACGGGCGTTCCGCTGGCCGTCGCCGCGATCGTGTGGTGGGCCGCGCCGCGCGAGCCGGGCCTTGGCGCGCAGGTGCTGCTCACGCTGGCGGCCGTCACGGCGCTGGGCCCGTTGCTCTATCGCATCGCGTACCAGCCGCTGGCCGAAGCCAGCGTCCTCGTACTGCTGATCGTGTCGGTGGCGCTGCACTTCGCGTTGACCGGCCTCGGCCTGTGGTTCTTTGGCGCCGAAGGCTCGCGCACGCCCGCGTTTGCCTCGGCGTCGTTCGCGATCGGCGCCGTCAACATCAGCCTGCAGAGTGTGCTCGTCGTGGGCAGCAGCGTGGTACTGATTGCCGTGCTGTACCTGTTCTTCGGCCGCACGCTCTACGGGAAGGCGCTTCGCGCGACGGCGGTGAACCGGATCGGCGCGCGCATCTCGGGCGTGTCGCCGACGTTCGCCGGCACGCTGACGTTCGGGCTCGCCGCGTTCCTGTGCGCGTTCTGCGGCGTGCTGATCGGCCCGATCACGACGATCTACTACGACTCCGGCTTCCTCGTGAGCCTGAAGGGCTTCGTCGGCGCGATCATCGGCGGGCTCGTCAGCTATCCGCTCGCTGCCGCCGGCGCCGTCCTCGTCGGCCTGCTCGAGTCGTTCTCGTCGTTCTGGGCGAGCGCCTTCAAGGAAGTGATCGTGTTCACGCTGATCATCCCCGTGCTGCTGTGGCGCAGCCTGACGACGACGCACCACGAGGAAGATGAGTAGGCGCGCGCTCGGCCTCGCGGCGTTCGTCGCGGCGCTCGCGCTGCTGCCGGTGCTCGCGCCGCAGTTCTGGGTGACGCTCGGCAATTACATCGGCCTCTACAGCATCGTCACGCTCGGCCTCGTGCTCCTCACGGGCGTGGCGGGCCAGACCTCGTTCGGACAGGCCGCGTTCGTCGGGCTCGGCGCTTATGCAACGGCGTACCTGTCGACGAAGTACGGCACTTCTCCCTGGCTGGCGCTGGCCGTCGGCATCGCGATCACGCTCGTCGTGGCGTTGACGCTCGGCTTCATCACGCTGCGGATGAAGGGCCACTACCTGCCGCTCGCGACGATCGCGTGGGGCATCAGCCTGTACTTCCTGTTCGGCAACCTCGAGTTCCTCGGCGGTCACACCGGCATGACGGGAATTCCGTCGCTCGACATCTTCGGTCTCGAGCTGCGCGACGAGCGCCGCTACTTCTACCTGATCTGGGCGGTCGCGCTCGCCGCGCTCTGGGCGACGGACAACCTGCTCGACTCGCGGCCGGGGCGCGCGATCCGCGCCCTGAAGGGCGGCCTCGAGATGGCGGAGGCCTTCGGCGTCGACGGCGCGCGACTGAAGATCGTCGCGTTCGTCTACGCGGCGCTCCTCGCGTGCATCTCGGGCTGGCTCTATGCGCATCTGCAGCGCTTCGTGAATCCGACGCCTTTCGGCATCCCGCAGGGCATCGAGTACCTGTTCATGGCGGTCGTCGGCGGCGCCGGGAGCGTCTGGGGTGCGGTCGTCGGTGCGACGCTGATCACGCTGCTGAAGGAAATGCTGCAGGACGCGCTGCCGCGATTGCTCGGCCGCTCCGGCAACTTCGAGATGGTCGTGTTCGGCGTGCTGATCGTGCTGCTGCTGCAGTTCGCGCGCGACGGCCTCTGGCCGCTGGTTGCTCGCGTGCTGCCGCGCCGCGCACCGGCGCCGGTGCCCGACGCGCCGCCGCTGCCGAAGCGCGAAGCGCCCGCGGGCGCGGGCCCGCTCCTCGAGGTGCGCAACGCCCGCAAGCAGTTCGGCGGGCTGGTCGCGGTCGGCGGGCTGTCGTTCTCGATCGCGCGGGGCGAGATTCTCGGCCTGATCGGCCCCAATGGGGCAGGCAAGAGCACCACGTTCAGCCTGATTTCCGGCGCGCTTGCGCTGTCGGGCGGCGAGATCGTGTTCCGCGGCGAGTCGATCGGCAGCAGCGCTCCCTACGAGGTCGCGCGTCGCGGCATCGGCCGCACGTTCCAGCACGTGAAGCTGATCCCGCAAATGACGGTGCTCGACAACGTGGCGCTCGGCGCTTACCTGCGCGGCAGCGCCGGCATCGTGCGCGCCGCGCTGCGACTCGACCGTGCCGACGAGGCGCGCACGCGCGCAGAAGCGCGTCGCGCGATCGAGCGCGTCGGTCTTGGCGCCGCGATGTTCGAGGCCGCCGGCAGCCTGGCGCTCGGTCAGCAGCGCGTCGTCGAGATCGCGCGCGCGCTCGCCGCGGATCCGTCGCTGCTGCTGCTCGACGAGCCGGCCGCCGGCCTGCGCTACCAGGACAAGCAGTCGCTTGCCGCGCTGCTCCGCGCACTGAAGGCGGACGGCATGACGATCCTGCTCGTCGAGCACGACATGGACTTCGTCATGGGGCTGACCGATCGCCTGGTCGTCATGGACTTCGGCGAGAAGCTGGCCGAGGGCAAGCCGGCCGACGTTCGTCGCGATCCCGTCGTGCTCGAAGCGTACCTCGGCGGTGTGTAGCGCGATGCGTGCCTCGGCATTACCGGCCATGCTTCGATGAGCGCGCTGCTCGAAGTCCGCGACCTCGCCGTCAGTTACGGCAAGGTGGAAGCGGTTCATCGCGTCTCGCTCGACGTCGGCGAGGGACGCATCGTCACGGTGATCGGGCCGAACGGCGCTGGCAAGACGACGCTGCTGGCGGCGATCATGGGCCTGCTACCCTCGCGCGGCACGCTGCACTATCGCGGCGCGTCGCTGGCGGCGCTGTCGGTCGAGGAGCGTGTCGCGGAGGGCATCGTGCTCGTGCCGGAAAAGCGCGAGCTGTTCGCGAGCATGACGGTCGCCGACAACCTGGAGCTCGGCGCGTTCGCCGTCCGCCGCAGCGGCGCAATCGCGGCGGCGCGCGCGGATGTGTACCGGCGCTTCCCGCGCCTCGAAGAGCGCAAGGCGCAACTCGCCGGCACGCTGTCGGGCGGCGAGCGCCAGATGCTGGCGCTCGGTCGCGCGCTGATGTCGCGACCGAAGCTCCTGATGCTCGACGAGCCGTCGCTGGGGCTTGCGCCGCTGATCGTGCGCGAGATCTTCAACATCATCGCGGCGCTGAAGGCGACCGGGGTGTCGATCCTGCTCGTCGAGCAGAACGCGCGCGCGGCGCTGCAGATCGCCGATCACGGCTACGTGCTCGAGACTGGCGACCTCGCGCTGGAAGGCCCGAGCGCGGATCTCGCGGCGAATCCGCGGGTGGCGGAGACCTACCTCGGCGGCCGCGTCGCCCCGGCGGGCGCATAATTACGCGATTGACGCATACGCTTTCGTCTCCATCTTCCGAAGTCATGACCAATCTCGCCGTTCCTCCCGTGTCCGCCGCGCTCGTCGCCGAAGCCAAGCGCCTGCTGCTCGCCCCTGCCGGGCTCGACGACGCCACGCTGTCGGGCGTGCTCGCGGATATCCATGCCCGCGACGTCGACTTTGCCGATCTCTACTTTCAGCACTCGGGCTTCGAGAGCTGGAGCCTGGAGGAGGGCATCGTGAAGTCCGGGGCGTTCAACATCGACCGCGGCGTCGGCATTCGCGCGGTGGTCGGCGACAAGCAGGCGTTCGCTTATTCCGACGACATCTCGCTGCCCGCGCTCGCCGAGGCCGCCGTTGCCGTGCGCGCGATCGGTCGTCAGGGCCAATCGGCCTCGACGGCGCTCGGACGCACCGGCGTCGCGCGCGCGCTGTACCCGATTCACGATCCCATCGCGACCCTGTCGGAGGCGCAGAAAGTCGCGTTGCTGGAACGGCTCGAGCGCAAGGCGCGCGCCCGCGATCCGCGCGTCGTCCAGGTGATGGCCTCGGTCGCCGGCGAGCACGAGACCATCCTGATTGCGCGCAGCGACGGCGAGATCGCCGCCGACGTGCGTCCTCTGGTCCGCATCTCGTTGACGGTCCTGGTCGAGGAGAACGGCCGCCGCGAGCAGGGCTACTCGGGCGGTGGCGGGCGCTTCGACTACGCCTATTTCGAGGACGAGCGCCTGGATGAGTACGCGCGGCAGGCGGTCGACATCGCGCTCACGAATCTTGCCGCGCGGCCTGCGCCCGCCGGCACCATGACCGTCGTGCTGGGCAACGGCTGGCCGGGAATCCTGCTGCACGAGGCCATCGGCCACGGGCTCGAAGGCGACTTCAACCGCAAGGAAACGAGCGCGTTTTCCGGCCGCGTCGGCGAGCAGGTCGCCGCCAAGGGCATCACCGTCGTCGACGACGGCACACTCGACCGCCGTCGCGGCTCGCTCAACCACGACGACGAAGGCAACGCGACGCAGCGCACGGTGCTGATCGAGGACGGCGTGCTGCGCGGCTACATGCAGGATCGGCTCAACGCGAAGCTGATGGGCGTCGCGCCGACGGGCAACGGGCGCCGCGAGTCGTTCGCGCACCTGCCGATGCCGCGCATGACCAACACGCTGATGCTGGCGGGGAGCCACGATCCGGACGAGATCATCGCGTCGGTGAAGAGCGGCCTCTACGCGAAGAACTTCGGCGGCGGGCAGGTCGACATCACGAGCGGCAAGTTCGTGTTCTCCGCAGCCGAAGCGTGGATGATCGAGGACGGCAAGCTCACCTATCCGGTGAAGGGAGCCACGCTCATCGGCAACGGGCCGGACGTGCTCACGCGCGTGTCGATGGTCGGCAACGACCTGGCGCTGGACCCGGGCATCGGCACCTGCGGCAAGGACGGGCAGAGCGTGCCCGTCGGCGTGGGCCAGCCGACGCTCAAGATCGACGGGCTCACCGTCGGCGGCACGGGCTGACGCGGTCGTCGCGGCGCGGGTTTCGTCGGACGCGCGGCGTCAGTACTTCTTCGGGATCACCGCTTCCTCGGCGCCCGCGCCGGGAATCACAGTGCGCGTGCTTCCCGCCGGACTCGCATAGCGGATCGCCAGCTTCCAGTCGTCATCCTTCATGCGCCAGACGTCGA
>Ga0157378_10006032_pt1 | contig 10615 bp, 10 predicted proteins | sample M65metaG_FD_115309 | JGI IMG/M metagenome (GOLD analysis project Ga0157378, IMG submission 115309) | Miscanthus rhizosphere microbial communities from Kellogg Biological Station, Michigan, USA - M6-5 metaG | ecosystem: Host-associated > Plants > Roots > Rhizosphere > Soil | place: USA: Michigan...
CGAAATCTACCTGCGCGAGCGCGCCGGCCAGACGCCGCAACTTGACGAGTACCTGTCGCGTTTCCCCGCCGTCGGCGATTCGCTGCGGGCCGTCGTCGCGCGCAAGCGCGGCCAGCTCGAGCAGCGTGGCGTGGTCCCAATAGTCCGGCGCCTTGGCCGCCTTGCGCGCGGCGGCATAGCGGACCACCGGCAGGATCTCCCCTTGGCGCGGGTCGGCCTTGGGCATCATCTCCATCAAGGTCGCCGCATTGATGCCGGGATAGGCGTCGCGCCAATCCGCCTCGAAGCCGGCAAGGTAGGTGTCGATGGCGTTCTTGAGCAGCGCACGCGCCTCGGGCAGGCCTTCCTTCTTGGCGATGTCCCAGCGATCCTTGTACATGCGGCCCAACAGCCCGTTGGTCTCGCTCGACGGACCGAATTCGGCGATCACCTCAGCCAGAACCTTCTCGGCTTCCTCGAAGCGGCCTTCGCGATTGAGCGCGAAGCCGAGCTGTTCGCGCATCATCTTGGCGCGTTGCAACGGCGGCGGCATGCGCTTGTAAAGCTCGATCATGCCGGCGTGGGCCTTCACGTCGCGCAGGGAAAGAAACAGGTCGACCACGACGCCGCTTTCGACCTCGAGCAGGTTGGAAAGCGCGGGGTCGTCGGCGACCTTCTTGACGGAGTCCGGTCCTTCCTTCACCGCCGCACGCAAGCGGTCCTTGTAGCGCTTGGAATAGTCGACGGCCTTGCGGAAGATGTCGGTCTTGGAGTGATCGATCTCCCAGCGCGGCACCCCCTCGACCAATTGAAAGATCGGGCTGTCATCAAGCGGGTTGCCGCGCGCCGATTGGAGTTGATGGGCGATCTGTCGGAGCGTCGTTTCTGCGTCCACCGGTTCGCCGGCGCCGTCGGTCTTGTAGGCGATGCCGCGCACCAGAGCGATGTCGAAGGGCAACACGGTGCCTTCGGCGAACACGATCACCGTGCTGCGCGGGCGCATCGCGTGCCGGATGCCTAGCTCGTAGAACACGTTGGGGTTGGCGCCGGTGATGTCGGCCACAGCGTAATGGCAGAGCATCAGCCGCTCGAACATCGGCTTGTGGATGGTGCCGCCGATCTTCTCCTCGTCGGCGCGGATCGGCTCGAGCCCCGAATGCTCGACTGCCGGCGCAATGATCTTGGCATAGACGGCGTCGAAATTGGTCACGCGCCCGGCCGCATCCATCTTCTTGCCGAACGGCATCAGCACGAAGCAGAGCGGGAGGAGCTGATCCGTGTCGTCCATGGCTGACAGAAGGCGTGATGAATACGGTTATTCGAGGTTGCTGTTGATCGCCGCTTGGATCGCCGCGGCGGGATTGCCGAGCCATTTCTGCTGACCCGAGGTCATCAGCAATCCCCAGGCTGCGCGGCGCCCGGCGCGAACAGCACGTGCAGCTGATTGTCGCCGCAATCATGCGCCTTGCACACCCAGCCGAGCGTATAGAACTTGCCTTGAATCGGTACGCCTTTGGACGGGCTCGACGGGCCGTCGAAGGTCTTGGCGTAATTCTTGACCCAGGTGGGAACGCCGGCGCCGGCGAGCATCGCGTTCCATGCGGCGAGATAAGGCTTTTTCTTCAGAAGGTCGAACAGATAGGGGCCGGCCGGCGCGTCGGCTGCGTGAGCGGGCGCGCCGCAGAGGAGCAGCGCGATGACGAGCAGCGGCCTTATGAGCACGGGGCTCTCCGTCGGTTGAGCGACGGCGCGATCATAGCCCGTTTGCTAGTGTCGGACGAGCGGCCAGCCTTGAAGGCTCGGGCGGAGCGGCATGACGGGCGCCTGGTCGCGCTCGTAGGCGGCTGAAGGACGGGCGCTCAAAGGCCCGGTCAGGCGGCGCTCCGGCACGAACGACGACGCCTGCCACAGCGCCCTGAAGGCGAGGTGGCCGAGCCGCACGGTGTCGGGGGCCTGCTCGTCGAACAGGGTGAGCGCATTGCGTCTGTCGGCGTCGCGGCGCATGGCATCGCCCGACCAGCACATCGCGTCGCCGTAGGTCACCTGCTCATGCGCGTCGAGCAGGCGTGGATTGCGCGCCCAGCGGATCAGCTCGCCGGCGCCCGCGTTCGGGGTCAGCTCCGAGATCCCGGCGAAGAGTTGCCGCAGCTCGTCCTCGGGATCGATGTTCGCGAGGATCACCTTGACGCGCACGCCGGAGCGCTGGAGCGCGCCCTTCGTGCCGACCAGAGCCTTGGCTGGATCTGAACTGGCCGAGCGCAGAATCATGGTGAGGGAGGAGCCGGCTTTGGCGACCTCGAGAAAGCGCGACATCATTTGCAGATGCCGGCGCAGCTCGCTTTGTCTCAAATCCCTCGTACTTTCCGAACCGACCACAACGCGCATGTTCCCCCTCGCATCTGTGGATGTGGCTGACGGGCAGACGCTATGGCGCTTCCCTTTCCTCTTCCCATGAATAGCAAGAACAGGGTTAAGGAAGGCTTGACTGGAGTGCTGTTTTGATGCGCCACGCGTTACGCCTCTGTCGGTTAATGCCCTTTGTCTGTCTGTGCTTCGGGGGTCGATACAAACGGACGGCGAGCTTTATCGTCGTCCGAATCGGAACCGCCGCCCGCCTCCAGCGGCCGTTCGCGAATCTCTCATCTCGATCGTCGAAGGATCGTCGAGATAAAACCTTGATGAGGGAGTTCTGCTTGAATCTTGGGAAGAGCGCGCACAGCCGCGCGAGCCGCTGATTGTCGACTTGCAGGTCAATAACGCGATCAAAGCGCGCGCCAGTACCTGGCGGCACAGGGGACACAGCCATAGCCTGATCGTACTCCCAACCCGTCGACCGGCGGCTACGCCCCCCAGCGTTCCGATCCTTACTCGACTCAACGCTCCCAGCTAAACAAGGCCAATTCGTGACGTGTGCGGTGTATCTTCTGCACTCTCCACTGCTCTATTTGCAGCGGGACCGGCCCGGCCTATCAGGCCTCCATTTTCCTGGTGGTGAAGAGAGCCGGCGGTCGACCGAGCCCCTCAGCCTTCCCCTGTCATTGCCAGCCGCTCCCGGATGGCATGTGAGGGCGAAATTGCTTCGCGGTTGTGACCGAGCCGGCTCGCTACTTCGTCCGCCACCCAGATGCTGTGATCGATCTTGCCGGAGAATACGCTGAGATAGCCCGGCTCGTGTTCGGTGACGATCGACGGCCGCGCGTCGGTGGCGTCGCTTTTGGCGAGGACCCGGCGGGGACCCTGCACGAAACCCTTGAGGCGGCAGGTGCGCAATGCCGGGACGAATTCGCAGCAGCTGGCCAGTTGCGCATCGAACCAATCGTGTTTGTTCATCGGCGCAAACGGCGAAGTCTGCGGGTCGAGCCAGCGCCGGTCCAGAAATTCTGTTTCGTATTGCGCAATGACCCCATGGCCAACGTGGTAGAGCAGATATTGGCCGCGGCTGCCGAACGGCAGCAGACACATGTATCGGCCATCGAGGATCGAGAGGCTCACCGGTCGAGGCAGATCAAACTCGACGATCGAGGCGGCGGCATACTCGTAGCGGAACTTGTCGATGCTGTGACCCAACCTCGCGGTCAGCCGGGTTCCATCCGCATAACAGCAATTCACGACGGCATCGAAAAGGTCAGAAGACTGGTCATTCGCGTAGAGTCGAAACGATTTCCCCACACGACGAATATCGGTGACTTCGATACCGGTCCGCACCACCACCGCCGAGCGCCGCAGGCGTTCGCTCAGCAGGCGACGCAAGATCCGCGGATCGTACATCAACTCGTCGGTCACGATCCCCAACGCGACTTGCTGGACGGGCGGCTCGAATCGGTCGGGCTCGATTTGGCGATAGGGCAAATGCATCCTTTGGCAAAAACCGAGGAACGCGCTCGGTGACGTCAGCGATCCTTCACGTGCGATGAAATAGGCGTTGGAGACCCCTGACAGGACGGCGTCCGCGAAATCCTGTTAGAACGGAGCGAAGCCGCGCTTGCATTGACGCGCGGTTTCCTCGTCGCGCGGGTAGTGGAAACCGAAATGCAGGCGATTTGCTAAACTCGAGGTTCCTTGCATCAGAGCGGGCAGCCGCTCAAGCAGACTGACGGAGTGGCCGAATTCCGCCAGTCTGAAGGCGATCATCGTGCCGAAGACGCCGCCGCCAATGACCGCGATGCGCATTGAATTTCCCTCTCGGCGCATATCAGCGAATTTGGCGCACCGGTTCAACCGGTTTGTAGCTCGGCGTTATTGTGATCAACGTCGACGTCACCGCCTCGGCGAAAAGCTAATTCTTCCTCAACCGAGACCTGCAACAAGACTATCTTGCGAACGCGGCTGCCGGACGGCGGAGGGATTGCGAGATGGTGGCATGGCTGGTGTTGCTCGGCGTCCTGCTGGTGCCGAGCGCCGCATTCCTGCTGTGGAGCGGGCGGTCGTCGCGCAACGACATGGCGCTGATGCGCGCGACCGAGACGACCCCGGCGGCGCATGTTGCCAAGCTCCCTCCGGGGAGCCTGGTCGAGCTCAAAGGCAGGCTCCGCTGCGCTTCGCCCGTGATCGGCGAGTTGTCGAACGCCGCATGCGCGCATTTCGTCTCGACGGTGGAGCGCGATTACGAGTTCTTCGAATATGACTCCCATCGCAAGACCTCCTGCTGCAAGCGCAAGACGGAGATCGTCAAGACCACCACTCTGTTTGCACCGTTCGAGATCGAGGATGCGAGCGGCAGGGCCCGCGTTTCGCCCGAGTCGGCGATCATCGAAGGCATCGAGGCGGTTGCTCGCGAGGACGTTCGCCGGCAGGCGGCGGAGGGCGAGAGCGTGATGCAGACCGCGCTCGGCGCCATCAACAACACCAATCGCACGCTTTGCTTCCGCTACAAGGAAACGCACTTGCCGGTCGACGTCGACATTTATGTGCTGGGCGTGGTTGGCGAGGACCGTTGCATCAGCGCGCAGACGCACGGCACCAAGGGACAGCGCTTCCTCATCAGCGTCAACTCCGAGGAAGCGCGCGCGGCAGAGCTCGGCAGCAAGAGCCGAGTGCTGCTCGGCATCGGCGCGGTCTGCCTCGCCGGCGCGCTGGTTTGCCTCGGCTCGGCGGCTTGGCTGGCGCGCCACGGTCTCGATCGGCCGGCCGCGCCGCAGAGCGTCCTGCAAAACGAGAGCTGGTGGTAACAAGACGGTTGGTCTTGGCCTAAAGCAGGACTACATAGCCTCATCATGACCGAAACTCCCAGCAAAGAGCGCGTGCTCGAAGCGCTGAAGCGGGTCAAAGGCCCGGACCTCAGCTCCGACATCGTCAGCCAAGGCCTCGTCTCCGAGATCGTCATCAACAAGGGCAAGGTCTATTTCGCGATCTCCGTCGATCCGGGCCGCGCCGGCGAGCTCGAAGCTTTGCGCCAGGCCGCCGAGAGCGTGGTGAAAGCGCTCCCCGGTGTCGACGGCGTGGTCGTGACGCTGACGGCAGACCGTGCGTCCGGTGCCACGCGCGGCGGCGGCAACGGAAAGGGTCAGGCGGCAGCCCCGCAAGGGCCGGCCTTCGCCCAGCCGGGTGCCGCCCGCGAGGCGCGCCACCGTCCCGGCGGGGTGCCGGGCGTCGCCAACATCATCGCCGTCGCCTCGGGCAAGGGCGGGGTCGGCAAGTCGACGACGGCGGTCAATTTCGCGCTCGCGCTGAAGGAGCGCGGCCTCAGAGTCGGCATTCTCGATGCCGATATTTACGGGCCGTCGATGCCGCGGCTGCTCGCGCTGAAGGGCCAGCCGCAGCAGCTCGACGGCAACAAGCTGGCGCCGATGGAGGCTTATGGGCTGAAGGTGATGTCGATGGGCTTTCTCGTCGACGAGGAGACGCCGATGATCTGGCGCGGGCCGATGGTGATGTCGGCGCTGTCGCAAATGTTGAAGGACGTCGCCTGGGGCGAGCTCGACGTGCTCGTGGTCGACATGCCGCCCGGCACCGGCGACGCGCAGCTCACCATGGCGCAGCAAGTGCCGCTGGCCGGCGCGGTGATCGTTTCGACCCCGCAGGACCTCGCATTGATCGATGCGCGCAAGGGGCTCAACATGTTCCGCAAGGTGAACGTGCCGGTGCTCGGCATCGTGGAGAACATGAGCACCTTCATCTGCCCGCACTGCGGCGAGGCATCGAATATTTTCGGCCATGGCGGGGCGAAGAGCGAGGCAACGCGGCTGGGCGTCCCGTTTCTCGGCGAGGTGCCGCTTACGCTGGAGATCCGCGAGACCTCGGACGCGGGGCGCCCGGTGGTGGCGAGCGATCCGACCTCGCCGGCCGCGCGAGCCTATCGCGAGATCGCGGAGCGTGCCTTCGCCGAGCTTGGGCGGAACCAGGGCAGGGCCCGAGCGGCACCCAGAATTGTGATGGAAAACTAAAGGCTTGCAGGAAGCCTCATGACTCAGCTAATTCCGATTCCAGGGTAAGCCGAGTAGACGCAAGTTTCGCTCCTCGCTGCCGTGATCGACCTGAAGCGCATCACCATCCCAGTCTTTCTCATTTATGCTGGCGTCATCCACGCCATCGGACTTGCGCTTCTCTTGCCTTTGATCGTTACGCTGCCCGGCCCGGGAAGCATGATCGCGCCCAAGGTGACTCCCGTCGCCGTCGAGCTCGACGCTGAGGCGGACCCGGATCAGACCGCCGCTCTGCCGGCACCGGCCAAGCCCGTGGAAGACAAGACCCCGCTGCAAGCGCCGCCCGAGCCTGCCGCGCCGGAGCCGAAAGCCGATGCCAAGCCCGATATTCCCGCGGCCCTGGCCAATGCCAGTCCCACGGCGCAGCCGAAGAAGCCCGTCCTTGCGGCGCCTCAGCCCAAAAGCCAGGCCAAGCCAAGCGCCGACAACCCCGGCAAGGTGGTGAAGAAGAATACGGTCGTGCGACGGAGCACCAAGGCCACCGTTCGTCACTCGGCCAACAAGGACACCAAGATCGCCCCGTTCGCCGGGGGCATGAGCGGGCTGTTCACGCCGGGCGCGCCATCCAAGCCGAGATAGCTGAGAAAGCTCTAGGCGGCGCTGCTGCGCGCCGCCGTGATCGAGGTCACGTTGCCTTCCGGCTTTACGCCGGTCTCGGCAGCCCCGGGATAGCCGTAGAGGAAGCCCTGCACCTGCGGGCAGCCGAATTCGCGCAGTATTGCCGCCTGCTCTTGGGTCTCGACGCCCTCGGCGGTGATGGTCACGTCGAGCGACTTGCCGAGCGCGATGATGGTCTTGACGATCGCCCGCGTCGCCGGATCGCGGGTCATGTTGCGGATGAACTGACGATCGATCTTGATCTTGGAGAAGGGGAAGCGCGCGAGATAGTTCAAGCTCGAATAACCGGTGCCGAAATCGTCCATGGCGATGGCCACGCCGAGTTGGCGCAGTCGGTTGAGCTTGCCGAGCACCTCTTCGGTATCGTTGATCAGGAGATTTTCGGTGATCTCGAGCTCGAGCCGCTCGGGCGGTAGCTTCGTCTCCTTCAGCACTTCGGCCACGGTCTCGGCGATGTCGCCGTCGCGGAATTGCGCGGGCGACAGGTTGACGGCGACGATCAACGGGTCCGGCCATTTGGCCGCGTCGGTGCAAGCGCGCCGCAACACCCATTCGCCGAGCGGAACGATGAGGCCGGTATCCTCGGCCACGGAAATGAAGTGTCCCGGGGCGATCTTGCCGTGCACCGGGTGGTGCCAGCGGACCAGCGCTTCGGAGCCGCATTGCCGCTCGGTGGCGAGGTCGTATTGCGACTGGTAGACCACCTCGAACTCCTCGCGCCCGAGCGCGAGCCGCAGCTCATGCTCGACCATGCGGCGGCGCTGTAGCGCCTTGTCCATGCTGTGCTCGAAGAAGCACATGCGTTGGCCGCCGTCGCCCTTGGCGCGGGCCAGAGCGATACCGGCGTGACGCAGCATCGTCGCCGCGGTGTCGCCGTCGGCGGGCGCCAGCGCGATGCCGACGCTGGTGGTGACCAGCATCTCCTTGCCCGCGACCTGAAGCGGGCGGCGCAAGGCTTCGACCAGCCGATTCATGAAGGCCATGACGTCGCCGAGATTGGTGATGTCGACGAGGGCAATGGCGAATTCGTCGCCGGCCAACCGCGCGATGAGGTCGTTCCCGCGCAAGGTCGACTGGATGCGGCCGCCGATGTCGCGCAAAACCTGGTCGCCGCCGCTATGGTCGGCCGCTTCGTTGATCTCCTTGAACTTGTCGATGTCGAGACAAAGCACGGCGATATGCGTGCGGTCGCGCTGCATGCGGCCGATCGCTGCGGTGAGGCTATCGACGAAAGCCTTGCGATTGGCCAGGTCGGTGAGGGCGTCGTGCTCCTCCAGGTAGCGGAGTTGCTCCTCGGCTTTTCGCCGCTCGCGTCCGCGCATCCAGGCGAACGCGGCGGGGACGGCGATGCCGGCACCAAGCAGGGCAAGCGTGATGCCAACCACCCAATCGAAATAATTGGCGAGCACGGCGGCTTGATCGCTTTGGTCGAGATAGACGACGAGCGTGCCGCGCGGTTCGCCGTTCACCGCGAGCGGCAATGTGAGGGATGCGAAATTGGTCGGCTCAGCGCCGTCCTGGCTCTTATAGAGCGCGATCGAAAGCGCTTCGCTTGAGGGTCTCGCCAGCAGAGTGGCGAACTCATCGTCGAGCTTCAGCCCCGAGAGTCCACTGGTGAAATCGAGGCCGCCCTTCTGATCGTAAAGCTCGTAGCGGAGCACGCGATGGCTGTAACCCCACTTGTCGAGGATCTCGGCGAATTGCGTCGTAAATGACGGGCTGGAGAGTGCGTAGAACAGAGTGTCGGGCTCGTTCAACATCTGCACTCTTAGGCGCTGCGCCGCGGTGAACGCCTCGCGCTCGAGCTCGTAACGGCTGATCTTGCCGGGCGCGACAAGGGCTGCGGTCGCGATCAGGGCGCTGAGCACCACCAATCCCGCCCAGTACCAATGTTTCTTGAGCGACGCCAAACCCGACATGACGACCGGAGTCTGCGCCGCGATGCGTTAAGAACGGGGAAAATTGATTGCTTAACAAAGCCTGCCGGCCAAAAGCAGCGATGGGGGGCCTACGGAATAAATCGGCGGAAATCCGGGATTTCGGCGATCCCTAACCCCCCGTCATCGACATCGGCCGCGCCACGGCGGCCCGTTCCCCCCGGCCAATGAGGAAGTCGTGGCCCTTGGGCTTGCGGGCGATGGCGGCGGCGATGGCGGCGTCAAGCGGGCCATCGTCCTGGCTGGCGCGGAGCGGCGCACGCAGATCGGCGGCATCCTCCTGGCCGAGACACATATAAAGCGTTCCGGTGCAGGTGACGCGGACGCGATTGCAGGACTCGCAGAAATTATGCGTCATCGGCGTGATGAAGCCGAGCCTGCCGCCGGTTTCGCGCACGAGCGCATAGCGCGCCGGGCCGCCCGAGCGGTGGCCGATGTCGTCGAGGGTGAAGTGCTGCGAAAGCCTCGCGTGCAGTAGCGAGAGCGGGAGATATTGCTCGGTGCGATCGGCGCCGATCTCGCCCATCGGCATGGTCTCGATCAACGTCAAATCGAAACCTCGGCCATGCGCCCAGCGTATCAGGTCCTCGATCTCATCCTCGTTGACGTCGCGCAGCGCGACGGTGTTGATCTTGATCGCCAAGCCGGCGCTCGCCGCCGCGTCGATGCCGCGCAGCACCTGCGCGAGGTCGCCTCTCCGGGTGATTTCCCTGAATTTCGCGGGGTCGAGCGAGTCGAGCGAGACATTGATGCGGGCCACACCGCAGGCGGCGAGCGCCTCGGCATGGTGGGCAAGCTGGCTTGCATTGGTGGTCAGCGTCAACTCGTCGAGGCCTTGGCCCAAATGCCGCGACAGCCGCTCGACCAGCCACATGATGTTCCGTCGTACCAGCGGCTCGCCGCCGGTCAGCCTGAGCTTGCGCACGCCGCGCGCGATGAAGGTGCTCGCCAGCCGGTCGATCTCCTCGAGGCTCAGCAAATCCTGGCGCGGCAGGAAGTCCATCGTCTCGGCCATGCAGTAGACGCAGCGAAAGTCGCAGCGGTCCGTGACCGAGACGCGCAAATAGGTGATCCGCCGGCCAAAAGGATCGATCAAGGGCGGTCCGGTCATGCCTCTTCGCTTTCCTCGCCTTGTGCGCGGGCCTTGCTCTTTCGGTTATAGGCCTTGGCGCTCTTGACCACGCGCTTGCGGAATACAGGCGTTGCCAGCGCGGCGGCCGCGGCGCTGCGGCGTTTCATTGCCTTCTTAACTTTCATCTTGCGGCCGGGTTTCTTTTTCGGTGTCGCGCGGCCCTTGTGCGAGGTTACCGCCATGGGCTTTCGTCTCTAATATAGGTGCTTCGCGCTTTCCATAGCATGGGACGCAGCGCTTCAGGAGGCCAAGGATGGATGAACATCGGTTCAACATGTCGCTACGGAAATATCTTAAAGAGGTGGGCGTCACCTCGCAGCAGGAGATCGAGCGCGTGGTGCGTGAGGAAAACCTCGGCGGCAAGGGCAAATTGAAGATGAAGATGGTGCTGACGGCCGCCGGCACCGGGCTCAACCATGTGGTCGAGGGCGATATCGACCTCGGCTGAGATGCGAGGCGTGACCATGGCCGACTCCTGGCCGACCGAACTCAGGCTCGATAAGGACAAGCGCGTCCTTACCGTGACG
>Ga0157378_10006033_pt1 | contig 10613 bp, 13 predicted proteins | sample M65metaG_FD_115309 | JGI IMG/M metagenome (GOLD analysis project Ga0157378, IMG submission 115309) | Miscanthus rhizosphere microbial communities from Kellogg Biological Station, Michigan, USA - M6-5 metaG | ecosystem: Host-associated > Plants > Roots > Rhizosphere > Soil | place: USA: Michigan...
ACGCATAGGACGAGGTGAGCGAGTCATCGTAACGTGTAGTAAAATCAAGAGACCTTCCACAGTCGGGGAGTGGCTCAGCCTGGTAGAGCACCTGGTTCGGGACACAGTGGAAATTCACTGATTCGGCGTCATTTAGCTTCAAAAATCCACTTCAAAACCCATCAAAGTTGGTCCCAATTCTTGGTCCCAAGAAACTCCCTGCACATCAAATGTGTGCCTCCTGCCGACTCTGCACTGAAACCAGCGAGACGCAGTCTGCCCTGTAACGCCTGGTGATAGGGAGGAAAGCCATTGAGATGGAATTGCGTAACGAGTGTACAATCGTGCCGCCATTTGCCTATGACTAGATTTCAGAGCGCACGTGAGGCCAAAGAGTTCCTGGTTGCGCGAATCATCGAGCAAGCAGAGCGCGAAAATGTATCCCTCTCTGAAGTTGAACGCAAGATGCTCTATTTCTCCGAAACGAATTGGACGCTGCCCGACATGATGGAGGTTTCTCAGCAGTTCGATCGCGAGTACAACCAGGACCAATACGAAAAGACAATCGCGGAACTCGTGAGAAATGCCACCGAGCACGACCGTAAGCAAGCGCCCGAAGAATATGAGGCGTGGCGGGCCGCTGTTCGTATTCTTCAAAAGGAAGACCACTACATTTTGGTGATGGTCAACTTTTCGTCAACGGAGGGAACTGCAGCCGGAGTGCCGCCCCGCTGGGACCAGTTGAAGCTCTTCATTGCTGGTGTTTTCATCGCCGCTGTATTGGTAGGTCTTCCGTTTCTGGGAAGCTTGGTTACAGAAAAATATCCCAGGACTCTAGGTAAGTATCTGCCATCAGGAGAAGGCATTTTTCTTTATCTCTTGGTGATTGGCATAGTCGTCGGTCTAACTTATCGGCTGGGCTGGCTGACCGTCGGAAGCTCAACGGCTGAAGACCTGACCTCCAATTCGGACAACAGGTTCAACGACAAGCAGAGCTAGATGTGGGCACCTGATTTTCAGGGCTCTTGTCAGCACTCCATGGATACGCTCGGTTCGGCGCTGCACAGTCTGCAGCCAAAGTCGAGACGCAGCCTGCCCCGTCAACGATTCGTGCGATTAGCTGTATGACATCGTCACCGAAGGCAGGAGAATACAGGGCTCCGACGGCGTCCGAACTACGCCCAACGCAGTCGGAGGACGCGCTAACTGATTGCGAATTGATTGCCGGAAAGCGTTGCCCCAACGTTCGCCTTTTAATGCCCGATACGGTTTCCGCGTCAATCGTTAAAGGACTCGTAAGGGGAACATCAAATTGACCAATGGGTCCAAAGCCCCGACAAGTACCATGCAGTACACCGAGACCCGCCAGGCATACCAACTTGTACGGTGTCTCGTGACATAGATAAGCCAGAGAACAATCGCCAGAGCCAGGTAGTAGATGAAGAGGGACAGTGGCGAATGAAGGAACCGCGATTCCCATGTAGCAACCACTTCAGGAGGGAACCGAACAAATGCTCTTACAAGAGCTGATGCAGCTGAGGCCAATAAAACCACAACAGTCCCGGTTCTGAACGTCCAGCAGGGCCGCACGTTCGAAGGAAATAAGAAATTTGTCAGCGTATCATTGGGTTTCGACATGCCTGCAAGTCCTTGCAACTGGCTTCTATCGAGTCGTTCCGACTAAAGTATCTCGTTAACGATAGCAGGGAAGATTGCTCCTTGTCCCAATAGCTACCGACTGAGCGCAATGTATGCAAAGTAGACAAAGATCATGGAGACGCCAATCCCGATGCCGCCGACTACAATTCGCAGCACAGGACGAGGCATTTTGTACGGATGCCAGGATCCCTCCTTCCAGGAATTTGCGAAATTATCCATGAACGATCTCAATGCGTCCGGCTTCAGGATTGCAAATAGTCCGAATGCCAGGTAGAACGCGGCCATAAGAAACAAGTTGGGCACATCGGAACGAGTTGGAAAATCCTTGAACATTTCCGCCCAAGAGGTTATCACCGAACTACGCATGACACGGTGTTCCGCCTACACACTATGCAGCCAGCATAGACACGAAGTCTGCGCCGTCAATGACCTCGTGCGGACAGCTGCTGACATCGTCAGTGGCGACAGGGTACGCACGGCATCCAGAAGTACGTCAAACGCAGCGTTAGGACGCGGTAATTGATTGCGAATTGATTGCAGGAAAGGTCGCACATGAGCGTCTCGCCGGGACGATGAGCGATACAGAGATTCTGGCAAATTGACTAAGACTGGTTACTCCCTTGCCCATCCGATGGCCTAGCGCGTTGAAAAGGCCATCGGCGCTTAGGAGGGGAGACATCGAAGAGCCAGGATGCGGTCACGTAGAAAAAAGCCTGATCCAAAAGAAGTGCTGGTATGAGCCAGATCCAGTCAAAGCTACTCACGACAAATATGATTAGTATTATGGTGATGACACCCCAACCCATAACGAACGCCAAAAATCGCGGTGATCGAAATTGCTTTGGATAATCCTCTCTCGCCATTGCGACGAATAGGACAGAGATGAAGCCAAAAAACACCCAGAGAGGACTGATGTGATAAATGTCGGCCAGCAGGAATGCTCCCAATCCAAGGACACACACGAGGAATGCCGCGCCGATCAGGTAAAAAATATCGACTAGGCGACTTCTTTGGTGCTCCATGTGCGGCTCATTATACCTTTCCTTCGATTCGACGTGAAAATGCTATTCGTCTCCATGTTACGGTCGCCTCATTTATTTGGGAAGGTCATAAACCTCCAACGTCCCACGTCGTACGACTGCCAATTTGGTCCCTCCTGGCGATATAGCAGCACCCACAATCTGATTTTTCGGATTGTAGTGCAAGGAGATTAGTGGCTTTTTAGACGCTTTATCGAAGACGGTTATCCTCCGATAGTCATCTGGGCTTGGCTCGTCAATGCTTATTGGGTGAGAGATTTTGTTCCAGATGGTTGATGACAGCTCGCTGCTAATGCACCGTTTTCCGTCTGAAGAGACGTCTTCGGGCCTCAAGACAAGGTCACCTAACCCTTTCAGGTGTTTTAGATCGATCAGTCCTCCCACGACGATTTTCTTGCATCGCAGATCAGGGGAGCAGAGTTTTACATCCAAGATGGATGCGACTAGGAAATCCCCGCTGGAAAGAGGAACCACAGAGCGAGAAGACCTCGCCACCATCATCACCGCGCTGCTTATCACCTTTTTTGTGCTTAGCTGAAATACAAGTAGATTGGCAGACAGAGGGTCAATCTTATGAGAAAAACGCTGCTGGTTAATCGTGACAAGTAGAAGATCATCTGAAAGGAAGCCTAGCGATGAATACTCCCACACATCTCTGGCCTCAACATAACCAAATTGTTTCAAGTTTGACCGAAACGATGGCTTCGGTTTTGCGTTAGCCTGCTGAAGCGAAGTGGTAATAAACAGTATTAATGCCAAACGGACTGGGATATTAATGGTACTCACGAGACCAGCTCTTGGGCCAAGGCCATCTTATGGAAACACTCGTGAGTATCGCGCACACAGTGTGACACTCTAGAGAGTGTCACAAGAGCAGAGTTCGGAATTCCGAGCGAGACCAACGGTTGTTCGAATCAGACGACAACGCAACTCTGCACTCTCCATTCGCTTTTTTGCACACTATGCAGCCAAGGTCGAGACGCAGTTCTGCCCCGTCAACGACCTTGCCGGGTCAATGAGATTCATCACTGGGACAGGGTTTACGTTGATGGCGAGATTAACACGAGCACTGTTCAATCCGTCTTCTGGCTTTTGAGAACTCACGAGAGCCGCTTAATTCTTGGCTCATCGGATTGTACGACCCTAATTATGTCGCCGCGATCTCTCCCTTGAAGTGCTGCTTGATGCTGTATGGGGCAGTATCTCATCGGCGTAGTCGACTGGAATGTTCTAGATCTTGCATCGCGATAATTGATCTTGATTTCAAACAGGAATTCCGCGTCGTTGAGCATTGCGTCTTGCTTAGTTTCATCGCTTTCCCATGCTTGCCTCCAAGCCATTTCTAAAACAGACAAGATGTTATGGCAGGGGAAGAGATCATCCTCGTTTATCTTGGGAACGATTACCTTGGGTTCTTTGTCGCGCAGTACGTCGATATATTCGAACGCGACATTGGGGAACGATGGTACCAAGTGAAGCGTAATAGCTTCAGCTGGATTAACGCGCTGTCCATCATTCAACAACTCAAACGCCATAACTCCTCTCGATATAAATTCATCGTTTAGGGGGCGGATATAGACCTTTGGATCCTCTTCCCCTATTTCAAGCACAGCGGGTTTTAGCTTCCGTATTTCTGTACACAACTTTGCAATCGTTTCATTCGCCGCTTTAATCTCTTTCTCATGTTCCGCCTCTTGCCCTTGGTAAAGCCTCCACGGAGAACTGAGTACTCGCCACGCAATATGAATTGCGAGAATGACTATCACAGGAAGGATTGCCGTGCCCATCCATTGCCACTTATGCAGTTTCCAGTCGTCTCTTGAGATGAGATTCCACCATGCTTGAAGAGCTATCCCCGCGACTGAAATGAGTCCACCTAGCGCCATGTCACGACCCCACTTGAGATCGCGAAAAGCGATACGAATAAGCAATTTCGTATGGTCTCGAAAGCTTGTTTGATCCATGGCGAAAATTGTACGCCGTACCTTTGCGTGAAGTTACGCAATCTCGCCAGCTGTGAAGTGGACTTAGGTCAACAGCCCTCTGCTAACGAGTTTTTTCTCAGTCCAAAGCAATGTAGCCAAAATGAAAAACGCCGGGAAAAGCCGCCGAAAAACAAAATGGTCCAACTGAGCTGGCCAAAGGGGCCTGTACCACGTCGGGTCTCGGGATGAGTTCAGTTTTAAGAGCGTGTGCAGATCCACCAAAGCGAGACAAATAACAACCAACGCCCACACCGCGGTAATCCATCTTCGCCTCGTGCGTGGTGGGTTATCGAACGAGAGGACTACGAACGTAAGGGTTACGGAGCAACAAACCCACGAAAATCCTCTGTCGAAAAGGGAAATAAAGAGCCACTCGCCGTACTCTTCGTCATGCGGTGGGTCGATGTGGAAGATCCATACGTACGCGACCACCAAGATCAACCACACACTCAGGATCGAGGCCTGTCGCGCTCTGAAGCTCAAGTTCGGCTCCCTCTGCCGCTAGTGCTCGGTAAACAGTATCACGATGTTGACCCAATCCAATATCAGCCAAAGCCCTCGTTTTGAGTGCAGAACGCGGTGTTTAAGAGGCAAAAGCCCTAGTTTTCAGACCGCGTGGTAACCTCGTCTTCACCTCCTTTGACATCGTCTGACAACGTGGGACGCAGTCTTCCAGCGTCTACACAGGCGCGTCCCTCGAAAAACATCGTTGCACATAGTGTTCACCCAATCTTTTGGAGGTCTGAACCGTACGCTAAATGACCGAGTTCCACCGCGCCCTACCAGAGTATGCAGCAACCAGAAGACCTAGTCCTACGCTGTCAGAAACGTCGTTTGCGAGAAGAATGAGGAATTTCTCGACCTACCCTATCGCGATCGTTTCTAGCGCCTCCAGACCCTCTCTGCGTGTGATTGTTCGCGAAATTCTGAACATTTCTAATCGGACGAACCGCCATGAGGTCCTAGCCGTCGGTGGTTCTATCGCCAACATACGGCTCCAGCTAGTCCGCACAACGAGTGAAGTCATAGGTCATCACCAGCTGCCCTTCATTCTCATTAAGGTCTACCTTGATCCGATCACGGATCGAGTCGTCAGGCGGTAGCAGATGAGAATTTTTCGCCAACCAGAAATCCGCAAGCGTTTCGTTATAAAGACTCCCGGGCTTTACATAGAGAGTCTTGCGTAGTCTCTGAAAGGTATCCTCATCCAGTCCTGCAATGTTGACGTGATGCACATAGAACTGGCGTCCTTCGTGACACCTGATCCGTAGAGCGATGCGACGGTTCGCGTCGTCAATCTCAGGTTCGACAGTGGCTTTGAAAGATGCGAATCCCTGTGCGCCATAAGCCTTTTTCAACTGTTGGAGACCATCGGACACTTTTTTCGGGTCAAAGGGGTCGCCGTCCTGTAGGGGAAACATGTGGCGAAGAACGGCAGCGTTTGAGAGGTTCTTATTGCCTGTGAAAGTAATCGACTCTAGCCGATACTGCCGCGCTTCAAGTAGTCCGGAAATGGAAACTGGATTACTCTCCTCCTGCGTTGGGCGGCACCGAGAATCATTTGCGCTGGCCTCGACCCGGTACACGTGCGTCCATGCGTATTCCGCTGCCTCCTTTTGCATTCTCTCAATAGCCTTGCGCTGGACGAGCGGCATCTTTCCAAAACCCTTCCCAATATGAAAGGTCATAACAACACGAACCTTGACTGACACCGGCTTGCCATCTTTCCGCGCTGGCTCAAATGTCCACCGGCGAAGGGCCTCAACGGCTTTTTCGTCCAGACCCATCCCAAGGCTTCGAGAGACTCTTATATCCACTGGCTTACCTTCGCTGTTCACCACTAGCGAGAGGACACATTTGCCTTGAAGACCCGCTCGACGTGCCTCATCTGAATACTCTGGATCGAGTTGGTTCAGCGGTCGGGGCGCTGTCACACCATGTCCTACCCGCAAAACAGGCTCGTCAGTGACACTTCTTAGTGGCAGCGGAGTGGCGAAAACGACGGCGAATGTACCACACGCGAGGAAAAGGTGAGACTTCATTGCGCCAATGAAGTGTAGCAAGAAACTCAACGATCGAAGTAGTCAGGCGATGTCACTCATGGACCCAGACCGGCCCCCTAAAACGCACGTTTACCTGTGTCGAAACCGTGCAGACACCGCAATTGTGTCTGGGGAACGTGTGCGCCAGAATCAACTTAACGGCCTTGTCATCGAGAGTCCTGATACCTGAACTCCCGATTACGTATGCGGAAGTGACTCGCCCCCTTTCAGGCACTTTGAAGGCTACCTGTGGCCGTCGTCGCAACACGAGCATCTCAGCAGCGGTCATCTCCAAATCATTCATGAGGTCGAGTCCGACTGTACACGGTGGATGATCACGTACCAGGTAGAACTCTCCGGTGACTTCTGCTTTGACCACGAGCCCGTGGCTACACGCAAGACTGGCTGTCACAGGCTGCGCTGGGGGGAGAGGTAGGTCATTCAGCCGCAAATCCGTTTGCCGTAGTGCTGGATCACCCGAGACGCTAGAGCAGAGGATCGATAACGCACACGCACCAAGCACCAAAATCACGATCAGTGTTGTAACGATTCGTTTCGCCACTTGTCTCTAGACACCGCGGCTGGAGCCAATGTTCCTCAATTGCTCTCACGCACTATCCCTCATTGAGGTGGAATCGCAGATAAGGCCGATTTTTTCAACCTGATTTCAAGGTTCAATGTCTCATCAGGAGCAAGTTCTATCGGAACAATGACGCCATTGCGAGTGTAAAACCAATCCTCGTATCCGGGTTTGGAAACCTTCATTAACACTGGCGTGTCTGAGGGTACGAGCACCCTGAAGCTGGCATTAGTGAGCCCCGAGGCGCTGATTGAACGCCGTGAGTCTCTCGTGCTCTGAAAATCAACGTTTGCATCGATCGGCGTTCCGGTCTCCCCGTCCGCTACCGTACCGACGAGCACTCCCGCCTTAATGCTCAAGACCAAATCTAGCGTTACATTTTTATTAGCTTCCGATAGGTCCACCTCGGGCTGCTTTTCAGGGGAATAGAAGGCGAGGTAAAGCGGTGGGTAGTTCTCCTCTGGTTTCTCTGCTGATACCGAATAACGACCATATTCCACACGGCTAAATCCGTAGCGACCTTGGTCGTCTGATTCAGTCTGGTCCTTAGCCATTGCTTTGACGCAAGGCTTCAAGCAAACATAATCTGCCGTGACTTTAGCATGGGCAACTGCTGAACCCTGTCGATCCAGAACCGTGCCGGAGATTGTGCCGTAGCGTTGCTCTGCCGAGATAACTGTACCGGCTCCCAAAGAAACCAGCACAAGGCACAGAAAGAATGGACGTAATCTCTGCCTCATTTACAACCTCGGTACTCAAGCTCAGCCAATGCTTCAGTGTGTGGATCCCTGGCTCTGTGGTAGTACCTTGACCCGAACGTTTCCTCGGGCTTCCACGTCTGCAGTATTTGAATGGAAATCCAGTTCGTCAGCCTTCAAGATGACATTGTGAATTGTCACTTCACAGTCACCGCTACACTTCACAACTGAATCAGACGTACTTATTTCCCGTCCCTTCAGGGCCAGCATTCCTGTTTCAACGATGCTGCCGCTTTTTGCTGTATACCCTGCCGTAGCTACCTTTTGGTGAGAGGCGTTAAGATTCGTCTGACCTGACAACCCACACGCAAAAACGACTGTCGGGAGAATCAAGATTGAGGGCTTCATTGGGCGCGGTCCCTTTCAGCAAGAATTCTAACTTGGGGTCCCAATTTGAAACTAGGCGACATGTATTTTAGCAAACGCCCTGAGTCCCCAATGAGCGATATAGAGATCTATCGACAGTCTGAGGATCTTCGAATGCGGCGAGTCATCGTTCTTTCCACATCTCCCATAGTTCTTTCCATACGTGATGCGGAGTCAAACCCGCTGCAATAGCGATCAATCCAGCGAGTAGTAATAGAACATCTTTCATGGCCCGATTCTACGCTGGAAGCACTTGACGATGAGTGAAATGGCGATATTTCGCCAACTAAGGATTACATTGAGTTCAAGCAGCCAGTGGTAGTATGCTCCCGAATCTATGAAACAGGTCTTGGGAACCATCCTGCGGGCGATCGCCGGAATCGCCGCTGTGGTATGTGTGCTATCGCCAATGACTGGAATGGGAGCCCTAGTCTTCGTCATCGCCCTGTTCGTCGCGATCATTGCAGGGGTCACGGGCAGTCACCTGAGAAATGACGAGGATCAAGGCGGCTACTGGCCAACAGATCCGAAGTCGCCAAGTCAACCATAGGTTTTGAGCGTTATGGGGATGTTTCACCAACTGATTTGAGCCAACTTCAATCGTCTTCGCAAACCGGGCAAGTGCGCCAGTCGAACAAGAGCTAACGCGGCGGTCCCAACTGCCATTGGTTTGCCTGAATCCAGAATCACAACACAGCAAACTCCCACGAGTAGAATGACCAATCCGATGGCATCGGCTTTATTCGGTTTGTGATCTACATAGCGAAAGGTGAGTACTGTTGCCAGCAAAAACATAAGAAGATATTCAGCCGTGACAACACGGGGTGCAGCTACTGGCGGATAGGCGAGACGCTTCCCGAGCAGCAAAACAATCATCGACTTTATGTCGAGGTAGACAAAGAACGCACAAATCCACTTGGTCCAATGCGCTGCAGTCGAGATCAGCACTCCGATGAGGATAAGCAGTAAACACGCCGCCAAGATACGTTCCGGAGGGCTCGTATAACGGCCTTTGCCTAGTATCGAGGAGACGCTCCCCAGCAGTAGGAAGATGAACGCCAGTGTGACCAGCATCCATCCAAACCACCGTAGAAAACCCACGTTGACTTGGATCATTGAGAACAGCATTATCGCAAACCTGCGCCCCTTGTTCGCCCAGACGCCGGATAATTGTGAACAACGTCCGAATTTGGGAGAAAATGTACAGACCACCAACACGGTTCAACCGAGTCTAACCGCGCCCTACCATGCCTTGCACGGTTCGAAAAAAGGGCAGCCGACCGTGTCCCATTAGTAGATTCAGCCCGCCCAAAAACGTTCTGCCAAGGCCGCTCGTAAATCGTTGACCTTTCGATGGAGCATTCTGGCTTCTTGACCAGCCCAAAGACGATCCTTTCTGGAACACCTGTCAAGCAGAATAGTTCGTCGCTTTGCCAATCACTTAGCACTGTTTAGCACAGCATGGCACTTACCAGTGCTATTGTGCAGTTATGGCAAGCAAGACCATTAGAGTCAACACCACCATTACCACTGAGCAGAAGAAGCTTCTCGATCAGCTAACAGAGCAGACCGGAGCGCCCCTGACCTGGTTGATTCAGCGTGCGATAACCGAGTACCTAGAGCGCCGAAGGAAGGAGTTGAAATGAGAGCCGCGTTGTATGCCCGTGTCAGTACGTCGGAGCAGGAGAACGAGAACCAACTAGCACAGCTACGCCAGTTCGCAGCACGTTCGGGGTGGCAGATTGTTGCTGAATACTGCGACAAGACTTCGGGCGGCACCAGCAACCGGACCGAGTTCAAGACAATGTTCGAAGATGCCAGCCAACGCCGTTTTGACGTTTTGCTGTTCTGGTCGCTGGATCGGCTATCACGAGAGGGCGTGCTGGAAACGTTGCAACACCTCCAGAGGCTTACGTCCTATGGAATAGCATGGCGGTCGTTTACCGAGCAGTACTTGGATTCCACGGGCATTTTTCGAGACGCCGTGATCGGAATCCTGGCCGTGATAGCGAAGCAAGAGCGTATCCGACGATCTGAGCGCACGGTAGCAGGATTACAGCGTGCAAGACGGAGAGGACGCGTTCTGGGTCGGCCTCGGGTGGCCGTGGATCACAACCTAATACGTAGTCTTCGCACTGCAGGACGTAGTTGGACACAGATTGCTGCTGAAACAGGGCTGACGAGGTCAACCGTACAACGTGCCT
>Ga0157378_10006037_pt1 | contig 10608 bp, 9 predicted proteins | sample M65metaG_FD_115309 | JGI IMG/M metagenome (GOLD analysis project Ga0157378, IMG submission 115309) | Miscanthus rhizosphere microbial communities from Kellogg Biological Station, Michigan, USA - M6-5 metaG | ecosystem: Host-associated > Plants > Roots > Rhizosphere > Soil | place: USA: Michigan...
CCCCTGAAGAGTCTCCGCTCGCGGAGCTTCTCTCTCGTGACGCCGAATTATCGCACCGCGATGCGTGCGCGGCAACCCGCCACACGTAGCACAGACTTCAGTCTGTGGGGTTCCGACCGAATGCCGGGCCGCCGATGTCCGCCAAGATCAATCCGAAGCCAAGATTAGGGTGGTTGCCAAGATCTAATGCAAATCCACAGACTGAAGTCTGTGCTACTTAAAAACTTGCGGGAGACTTGCCTGGCGCATGAAATCGTTCTAGAATTTGGATATCGACACTCCTTGTCGAGAAGGAGGTGATCCAGTGAGGTACGGTAAGCCTTGATTGAGTTCTGAGCGAGGCGCTTGTGAGTTTGCCAGGCGCCTTTCTTATTTTTCCGATGTTCCTCGATTAGAATCACGCTGCGGACGGCTACAAAATCCCAAAACCAAAAAACGCAACGCAATTTTCGATGTATTTGAGCGCGATGCGTCCGCGAACGGAATTATTCCCAAATGGCGAACGCGATGCCTGTGCCTGTGCCCGCCAGCGAGCGATAGCACGGGACATAATCCGACCAATTTAAATTCAAATCTTCCATGGCGCCGGCGAGAGCGATCCAGTTGCGAATTTCACCGCTGCCGGATTTCAGTTTGGCAGGCGGCACGGAGGCGATTACGTTTCGATTTTTGTGCTCCATCGCCGCAATCAGGTTGCGGTCGAATGCTTCATCGAGACAAAAGTGGCTGAGGCCGCCTGTGGCGATGAATGCGACACGCGCGCTCTTCGGCCAGGATTTGACGGCGCGCGCCAGAGCATTGCCAAAATCGTAGCAGCGCAGGGCTGAAGGCTGGTTTGGCGGGTAGTAGGCGTTAATGCAAACGGGAACGACGGGGACGGAATTGTTGGGCATCAGCACTTCGCGCGGAAAGGCGAAGGCGTGGCCTTCTCCTTCGCCAACGTGTTCCGGCTGGCGTGTGGACTGCGCAACGTCGAAATTTGCGTCCATCAATGCGCTGACCATATGTTCGCCCAGATCGGACGCCACGGGGAACGCTTTGGCCACCGGTTCGTAATAACGCCGCCGCGCCTCGGTATACCACTCCCAGACTTCGGTCTTCGTGGTGGGCCGGTTGAAAATCTCCTTGCCCCAGTAAATTAAAAACGCCGGAAGGTTGTCCTCCAACAGCATTTCCTTCTGATCGTCGCCGATGATCACGATGATATCCGGATCGATGCGCTCGATGGCATTGCGTAATTTTGTGAGGCCGGCCTGGCATCTTTCATATCTGGCGCGAACAGCGTTTGGTTGCAGAAATTCATCCAGTCCGGTGGGCGCCGTAGCCAGAAGCGCCTCGTAATTCGTGGGATTGCCCGCTTTGTCGAAATAATATTTCGCACGCTCCTTGTCGACCTGCGCAAAGTGCGGCCAATCCTCCAGCCTGGTCATCAACATGATGGAATGCGATGCGCCGATTCCTGCCACGATGGAAGCCATTCGCTCTCCCGGATGACGGCAATGAAAAGAAAGTTCTTTGGCTATATACCGGCGTGAGGCCGCTCGTCAACCGGAAAGGCGCGGACACTTAAGAATCTGTTTAATGATCAGCGCGGTTGCATCGCTTGAAAGTTTGACGTAATAATAGCGCGCTCATCTATATTGACTTGATCCAATAATGAGGCTGCTCCACGCGGCACAGGCAACGAATTCTCGAACATGGAGAATAATTACGCCGGTATGAGTAAAAGAAAATCGTTCGATATCGAAGGTTTGGGACACGCCAATCCCATTCCCGCTGCGTCGCGCATTGGAAATATTGTGGCGACGGGCGGGATATCCGGAACGGATCGAAGCACCGGCAAAATACCAGAGGACGTAGCGGCGCAATGTGCGCTGATGTTCGCGAATTTGCGCACCATTCTGGTGACCGCCGGAGCCAAACCCGAAGACGTGATTCGCGTTACCGTCTGGATCAAGCGGCCGGAGATCCGTGCGGAAGTTAATAAGGAATGGTTAGTGATGTTTCCTGATGCCGATGCGCGGCCCGCAAGGCACACCATGTTCTACGACCACTTTTCCGGGAACATGGCGGTGCAATGCGAGGCGTGGGCCGTGATCGGCGGCGGGTAGCACAGGCACTCTTGCCTGTGTGGTTTTGTAGACGTGAAAAAATGCCAGCCGACACCGTACAGGCAGGAGTGCCTGTGCCACTCGTCCGGCCTTGAAATGCAACACCGACGTATGAAACTTCAACTCAGTATCGGAATGGCATCGAATCCGCGAACGTGGCCCGTTCTCGAGGGCCAGGTGACCGCTGACGGAATTGATCTGGTTCCCAGCGTTGTGCATCCATCCGAACTTTTTTGGAGGCAACTGCGCTTCGCGGATTTCGACGTTTCCGAGATGTCATTTTCCTCGCTGATGATGGCGCGGGCGAATGGCGATGAGCGCTGGGTTGGCCTTCCCGTTTTTACCACGCGAAGATTCTTCCATACGGAAATTCTGGTGCGGCGCGATTCCGGAATTCAAACGCCCGCTGATTTGAAAGGGCGTCGCGTAGGCGTCCCCGAATATCAGCAGACCGCAGCGCTTTGGACAAGAGGAATTCTCGAACACGAATTTGGCGTATCGCCGAAGGATATGGAATTCTGGATGGAGCGTACGCCTTCCCACAGCCACCGGGGCGCGACGGGCTTCACTTCTCCGGAGGGGGTGACCATTCACCAGATCCCACCGGAAAAAAATATCGGAACGATGATGCTTTCCGGAGAACTGGAAGCGACGCTGCTGTACATCGTGAATCCCAATCTGATCGACCGCAGCACGGCCGACCTTTGGCATCACCCCGATATCAAGCCTCTCTTTCCGGATACGCTCGCCGAAGGAGCCCGCTACTACCGCAAGACCTCCATCTATCCCATCAATCATGGAATGGTAGTCAGACGCGAAATTGTGGAGGAGCATCCGTGGACAGTTTTGAATCTCCTGAAAGCATTTGAACGGGCAAACGAAATTGCGAACGAGCAGCGTCTCGAGCACGCCAGTTATCACCTTGCGGCTGGACTGATTCCCAGGGAATCCAAAGAAGCCCTCGAACAATCGATCGTCACTCACGGGATCAAGGTAAATCGACACGTGCTCGAGACGGCCGCGCGATACTCCTTTGAGCAAGGACTGACACCGCGCCTCGTGCGGCTTGAGGAAGTGTTTGGTGCGAGCGCCACGGAGCAGTAGACCGGCGCGGCGTCCAAGAATTATGTGGCGGAATTGTGTAGCGCCCTCCTTTCAGGCGGGCGCTACATTTCTGGACAATCCGCGGGCGCGGGGAGATTCATGCCAAACAGATGGATGAATCGATTGTTTTTCAGTGTCGCACTGATGCTGCTCTCATCCGCGGGAATTCAAGCGCAGATCGATAAACTTGTAGTCACTCACTACGCCGGGGCTCTGAACGGACTGCCGTACACAATCGCGCTCGAAAAAGGGTACTTCAAGAACGCGGGTGTAAATATCACCGGCATCATCGGAGGAGCGGGAGGTGGAAGCGGAGTGCGCAGTCTTCTGGCCGGCGGCTCACTGTACGCGGAAGTAGCGCTTCCCGCCGCGATCACCGCCGCGAAACAAGGGCTGGACATTAAGATCATCAATTCGTGCGGCGAGGGTTGGGACCAGATATGGATCACGCGGCCTGATGCGCCGATCAATTCAGCGCAGGACCTTCGCGGGAAGCGCATTGCCTATTCGCGACCTAGGTCTGTCAGCGAAATGTTTATCTTGCTGCTGCTCGAAAAACTGGGCATGAAGAAATCCGACGTGAAGATGCTGGATGTGGGCGCAGACAACGCGGGAATCACAGCAGTGGAAACCGGGGCCGCGGATCTAACCGTAGTGACCGAGCCGTTTTATTCGATGCAGGTGCACCAGGGCGGAAAATACAAAATCGTATTCTACGGTAAGGATGTCTTGCCTCCCATGACACAAACTGTGGGCATTACGACCGGCACGTTCGCAAAATCACGCGTCAAGGAATTGCAGGGCATTATTGCGGCCCGCCGCAAAGGCGTTGAATTCATTTATGCACACCCTGAGGAATCCGCCGAGATTCTTTCGAGCGCGTACCATTTGCCGCCGGAAGTCGCAAAGAGCGCGCTGCAAACCAATCTGCAAAAATTCGGCAAATGGTGGAGCGCCGGGAATTTCGATATGCCCAGCATGAACGAGGTTCTGCACGCCATGACTATGACCGGCGAGTTGGCTGGATCGGTGGACTGGAATTCCATGATCGACCAGGATTTCCTGCCCGCCGATTTGCATCACAAAATTCCGTAACGCGGGATCCTGACTTGGCCGACGCAACGAGAACCGTGCATGCGCGCGTCGAGGGACTCACGCGCGTGTATCCCGCCCGCGATGGCCGGCCTGCCGTGAATGCGCTCGGTCCCATCGATCTCGATTTATACAAAGGCGAATTTCTCAGCGTGGTAGGGCCTTCCGGCTGCGGAAAATCAACGCTTCTCGAATTGCTCGCCGGCCTCGCACTGCCGACGAGCGGAACAATTGAGTTTGAAGGAATCATGGTGCGCGGTCAGGTTCCGGAGGGCGTCGGCGTCGTGTTTCAGGAAGACTCCAGTTTCCCATGGCTAACCGTTTGGCAAAATGTGGCATTCGGACTTGAGAATTCAGGCGTTGACTCCGCTGAAATCGGACGTCGAGTGGATTTTGCCGTGAATTTCATGGGCCTCTCGGATTTCGCGAAGTCCTATCCCGCGCAATTATCGGGCGGCATGCGCCAGCGTGTGTGCATCGCCAGGACGCTGGTCCTGCGACCGCGGCTGATTCTGCTCGATGAGCCGTTCGCTGCGCTCGATCAGCAGACGCGGCTCCTGATGGGCGACGAATTACTTCGCCTGTGGCGCGAGACGGGTGCCACCATTCTTCTGATCACCCACTCGCTGGACGAAGCGGCCATGCTTTCCGACCGCGTGGCGGCGATGTCCGCACGTCCCGGTCGACTTCTGGAAATTATTTCGACAGGGTGGCCGGCCGATCGTACCTCACGCATCGTCGAGAACGCTGCGTTTGGCGCCGTCACCGCACGACTCTGGACCATCCTTAGGTCGGAGTCCATGAAAGCCATCGGCCACGGGGAAACGAGTGCGCCGGCATGACGCGGTACGCATGGGTTCGCATCTCGATCGTAGCCGGGGCGGCATTGATTCTGGAAATTCTTTGCCGCACCGGGGTTGTTCCTCGCCTGATCATGATTCCGCCGAGCGAGATGATGGCGTCGGCGTGGCAAATCCTGGCGTCGGGTGAAATCAAGAGCGATTTTTATTTTTCCTTCGTCAATATTGCGCTCGCGATCGGATTTTCGGTTGTGGGCGGATTTATTACCGGCCTTGCGATCTACAGCGCGCCTGTATTGCGAGCGACGCTTGAGCCGTTTCTGACGTCCTACTCTGCTGTTCCGCCGATCGTTTTCCATCCGATGCTGATTGTGATCTTTGGGCTGAACCGCGCACCGCAAGTCATCATCGCTGTGATGTTCGGGCTCGTGCCAATGGCCATCCATACCATCAGCGGTCTCCGTCGCATTCGCCCCGTTTTCTTGAAAGTGGGCCGCGCGAACCGCCTTTCGCGAGCCGCTTCTATTTTTCAAATCCAGCTTCCGGCGGCCGCGCCTTATATTTTTGTGGGCGTCACGCTGGCGGTCTCTTACAGCGTAATCGGGGTAATCAGCACGGAATTTATTTTGTCCGCGTCCGGAATCGGACACCAAATTTCCTTTGCCTACGACAATTATGACAACCGCACGATGTACGGACTTGTGCTCCTCTTGCTGGCGACCGCAACGCTCCTGAATTCGTCATTGCGTCACTACTCACAACGCATGTTGCAGAGGTGGACGCGATGAAAGCGCGTCAGGCGATTTATGTCGCTGGATTCGTCGCGCTGCTGCTGATATTGTGGCAGGGACTTTTTCTTTTGTTCGGACTGAGAGTGCTGACTCCTCCGTGGAGCACATTTGCCAACGCTTGGAACATGCTGCGGATGCCCTACTATTGGCCCGACATCATGGAATCTATTCGAGCGTTCGTGATTGCTCTGCTGATCGCATTCGGACTCGGATCAATCGGGGGCATCCTGATCGGCACCTCGCGGACGTGTTCGGAAGTTCTCGAACCGTTGTTGGTCAATATAAACACCATCCCGAAGGTCGCACTATACCCGGTGATCCTTCTCATTTTTGGATTGGGCATTTGGGCCAAGGTAGTGTTCGGGGCATTGCACGGCATTATTCCCATCATGATTTCATCAATCGGCGCCGTTCGGAACGTGAACCCTATTTATATCCGGTCCGGGCGGGCGATGCATTTGACGCGATGGCAGATGATTCGCCTGATTTGGGTGCCCGCATGTGTTCCGGAAATGTTTTCAGGCCTGCGTCTCGGATTTTCGCTGACGCTGCTGGGGACAATTTTCGGAGAATTCTTCGCTTCTCAGAAAGGCGTCGGCTTCCTTTTGATGAACGCCATCGATTTGCGCAACATTCCCACGATCATGGCGCTTATCTTGCTCCTGGTGATCTTCGCCGTGGTGTGCAACTCCGCCCTGTTGGCTGCCGATCGAAGACTTCACCGCCGCCAGGCCTGAGGTCTATCGTAGGGCAGGCTTCACACGCTGCGGAAAAACTCAAAACGCTGTCATTCTGAGCGAAGCGAAGAATCTCCCTTCGAACTAAGTATAAGAGAACAACCAAAGAGAGATTCTTCGTTTCACTCATGACAGAACAAGTCAGGTTTTCCGCAGCCTGTTGAGAATGGCTGGTTTTGATTTTTCGCGGTCGAAAATTTAAACCTGATCGGCTGGAGTCAGTCCTACAAACGATCTTATACCCTCACAATGAATTGCCGGCCTTCAGCCAGGAAACATAATCCTCCACCCCGGTCTCTAATGTAAATTCAGGCGCGTAACCTGTGTCGGCGGCGATGCGCCCGAGATCGAGATATGCGTTCGAACGATATCCCGCGCTCTTCCCCGGCTGCAGAACGATGCGGATTCCGGGGACCACCTTCATAACGGCCTCTCGCAATTGCAAGTTCGAGGAGGTTTTGCCTGAACCTACGTTGTAGATGCGATGATTTAGTTTCGGCGCCATGTGCACCATCTGGATGCCTTTGGCGCAGTCCTTCACGTAGCACAAATCGTTCTCGTCTTCCGCGCAGGACGGGCCTCGCGGAGTTCCCGAGGCCTGCGTCAAATCAACCGTGCCGCCTTTCAGCGCGCCGTGAACCATGCGGCTCGGCATGTTGAACATCGAATGGTAGAGCGGGCCCCAGATCACGCCGATCCGCAGCGCGACCACTTCGAGCCTGGTGCGATTGGCATAATGTAGCGCGAGAATTTCAAATGCTTTCTTGAACGCTCCCGTGGCGCTCGCCGACTCGACTTTTACGGGTTGATCTTCACGGAACGGCCCCGGAAGCCCTCCATAGACGGTCACCGAGCTTCCGATGGTGAAGCGACGAACTCCCGCTACACGCGCCGCCTCCAGAAGATTGATGAGTCCAAGCATGTTGACGCGAAAATCCTCGCCGGGCGAGAGCGCGGCGAGTCCGGGCATCGCCAGATGAACGACGCTGTCCACTTTGTGCTTCTGAACGAGCGACAGACAATCGAACGGGCTCGTGGTGTCGAGACTTTCGACAATCACCCGCCTGCCAAATTCATCCTTCAAGAAACTGGGGTCACGCCAGGTGCGGAAGCGGGTGATGACGACATTTTCTTCCGCGTCCAGAAATTTCCTGGCCGTATGAAGACCGATAAAACCCATTCCTCCCGTAATCAGAACCATCTGCTGCTCCTTGCCGTTGTGGACAGGCGGTTGAACGCACTGCGCCGCCACGTGGAGCGATCCTAAGCCACCAACAGGCCTGTTAGAAAGCCGGCATTTCATCCGCGAACGACCGGGCGCGTGGTTGATTCCGCGTCGCGCCGAGCCGTGTTATCCTCGGCTCAGGATATTGTCATGCGAATTTTGAAGGCTTGGTGGCTGCTGGGATGCGCGTTCGCTTTGGTCGGCGTGGCCTACGGTTACCAGGCGCCATTCCGCGAATACCCTTCCGTTGAATACGGTGTACCGGGACTCCCCGCCGATTACCAGGAAAAAACAGAATTTGCTTTTGCCCGGCTGATGTATCCGCCGGGATGGAATGATGGCTATCGCGGGAGATTCGACGGCGACTGGCGTCGGGGAGCCTCGCTGTGGACGCAGGATTATCCGCCCGCGGATCGCGCCTTCTCTCAAGCGGTTCGGCGTTTGACCCGTATTCACACGCGCTCCGTCGAACAGTGCGTCAATCTGGACGACGGCGACGAAGCCTACAACTGGCCGTTTCTGTATGCCGTGCAGGTTGGCGAGTGGGGCCCGACAGATCGCCAGATGCAGAAGCTGCGCGATTATTTGCTGCGCGGCGGATTTTTCATGGCCGACGATTTCCACGGCACGGTGGAGTGGCAGGTGTTTGAGGAGCGCATCAAGAAAGCGTTTCCGGACCGTCCGATTGTGGAGATTCCGGACAACGATCCGATTTTTCATACCATGTTTGACTTGAACGATCGCTACCGGGTTACGGGTGCCGAGCACCTGCGCGTGGGCTACAAGGCCGACGGTGTTGATGCGCACTGGCGCGGGATTTACGACGACCACGGCCGCGTGATGGTCGCAATTTCGTTCAATTCCGATATTGGCGATTCGTGGGAGTGGTCAAACGTGCCGGGGTATCCGCAAAAATTTTCCGACCTGGGAATGCGCCTCGGCGTGAACTATGTGATTTACGCAATGACCCACTAAGCAGCAGGACAGGCTTCTAGGTTGCGGAAGAAATGTCTAGTTCTTTCATTCTGAGTGAAGCGAAGAATTTCTATTCGATTTAAGCATAAGCAAACAAAGAGAGATTCTTCGCTTCGCTCAGAATGACAGCGTCTTGGGTTTTTTCCGCAGCTTGTTCAGCCTGTCTGGTTTTATTCCATCAATTCACAGCAAAAAGGCAGACAGACTGAAGTCTGTCCTACTTAATGCACCATTATATTGATCGTGGCTGTTGTGCGCCCGAACGCGTTTGTGGCGTAGAGCGTGTACGTCGTGGATTGCGTCGGTGAAACCGTCGCGCTCGTCCCTCTCACAGCTCCCAGGTCCGGCGAAATAATTACGTAGGACGCTCCGGCCACGTTCCAACTGAAGGTCACGGGCGTTCCGGCCGAAGCATTCTGCGAACTGGCGGTAAAACTGGAGATCGTCGGCGTCGGCCCTGTTGGAATATTCGCGGCGGTGTAAATTGGATTCATTTGCACGACTTCAAAATCCGACGCGGTTACGCTGCCGAGATTGTGCAAGTCATTGTTGTCCCAGCGGGCATCCGGCGCACCGCTGATGTACATCGACGAACCGTTGTCGGCCATGATCATTCCATATTTTTTAAGCGCGGTGAGAAGGACCTGATTCGCCGCGGAAAACAGGGAGATGTCAAATCCGGCCTTCAAACGCAGGCGCATGCCCATCGGCGCCGCCAGCGCGTTCGTCGAATTCGCGGCCCAATGCGATGCGGGCGGAACGAATGCGGCGCGGCTCGATTGCAGCGTAAATCGCAGGGCGTGTTTAATCTGTCCCGCTGCAACTTCATCGTAGCGCGCGAGTCCCGGAAAAACCGGCAAGCCCGCGGCATCAGCGGACGTCCATGTATAGGGACGTTTTTCGTCTGCCGTAAGATCCCATACCGAGGCCGAGTCGGCATTCCAACTGGCGGCACTGGGATAGGCATTGTACAGCTCATATAGAAAGCAATTGTTGGTGTCCAGCACCAGCACGTGACGATCTCCGCTTCCGGGCGCCGGATAACCCTCGATCAGCGCGTTAACGGGAATTGGCATCGGGCCCGGATCACTTTCCGATCCATACGCCGTAAAAACGACGGGTAGCAGCGCTTGTTGTGATCCTGCGATCAGGTACGGGATGCCAATGCTCTGTCCGTTGTACTGGCCTGAGCCGAAATCCGAATGCAGGCCGATGGCGCCGCCAATAAAATTAATGATGGCGCTGGAATTCGCATCGACGGGCGCTGAAGAGATGTCCTGGTTCCACGGATTGTCCGCAGGAAATGGGACGAATCCATTCAGGCTGCCGCCCTGGCCGAGACTCATCCCACTGCAACTGGGTGACGGCGGAGTGCCCCCTCCACCGGAAGTAACTTGTAAAGTCTGCGATGCGGAAGTGGCGCTCCCCGGATTCGGGTTGGTTACGGCAATGGAGAATGTTCCTGCAGACGCTTCGATCCCAGACGCCGTAAGTTGACTCGCGGACACAAAGGTAGTTGTCAGCGGCGCGCCTGCGAGGAGCACTTGCGCGCCGCTGACAAACCCGCTTCCGTTTACCGTAATCGCGAACGCACCGGCGGGAACCGATGTTGGGGCGATATTGGCGAGTACCGGAAGAGGATTTTCCAATGTGAGGTTGCTGGTGCCTGACGCGGTGGCATCCGCCGAACTTACCGCGCGGACGATCACAGTATTGGGATTGGGGACAATGTTCGGTGCTGCGTACAAGCCCGAAGCGCTAATCGTGCCAGTA
>Ga0157378_10006038_pt1 | contig 10607 bp, 4 predicted proteins | sample M65metaG_FD_115309 | JGI IMG/M metagenome (GOLD analysis project Ga0157378, IMG submission 115309) | Miscanthus rhizosphere microbial communities from Kellogg Biological Station, Michigan, USA - M6-5 metaG | ecosystem: Host-associated > Plants > Roots > Rhizosphere > Soil | place: USA: Michigan...
TATGACCTTCTTCTAAAAATCGAAATCACTTTCTCATCGAGAGTTAGAAGGCCACAAGGAATTGCCTTCGGCAATTTAGTATTCCGTCAAACGAGTAACCTCCATTCGCGTGGATTCGCGTTTCCTTTATTCGCGTCCATTAGCGTCTCCTCTATTCGCGTCCATTAGCGTTTCCTCTATTCGCTTTCCATGATCGTCAGACGGAGACCGTCAGACCACTGATCGTCAGACCGGGACGGACAGACGAAAAAGCCCAGGTATAGAAATACCCGGGCGAACTTACTGCTATGATTAGGAAAAATCTTTACCGCTTCAATATCCTGATTGTATACTTGGTTTGTTCATCTTCACATACCACCTGGTAATTACCGGCAGCCATGCGCGTGATGTTAACAGGAATATCTACAGCAAATAATTTTTGATACTTATTTGTGAACACGAGTCTACCAGATGCATCATAAATGCTCATGTTGAATGTTGATCCGATACTTGTTGGCACTTGTATTTTGAAAATGCCCGTAGTCGGATTCGGATATGCATTCAACTTTGTCACCAACTTCTCTGCTTTCACATCTTCAATGTGTGAATAAGAAATTTCACCATCAAGGTCAATCGACTTGATTCGATAGTATCCATTCACATCATTTCTGATTGCATGCAAATAAGTATAAGTGATATCACCTGTTCCAGTGGTTGCAGGAATACTAGCGAGCACTTTAAAGTTAGTAGCATTGGTGCTGTATTCCACTTCATATCTACTCACATTGATCTGTTCAGATACGGTCCATTTCAAATTGTTGCCTTTGTCGCCAACCGATACGGTGAAATCCTTGAACACCACAGGAAGATTCTGAGGCGCCAATGCGCGTTCCCAAAAACCACGGCCATAGGTTGCCAAACGTAATTTCTTTGGAGTGGTATTTGTAAACTGGATGTCACTGATCATTGAACCGTCACCTAATCCTTCGTTATATCCCGTCCAGATGGTAAATGTATTTGCGCCAAGGACTCCGGAGGTAGGAAGACCATTTCCATAAAACACTCCAACATCGGTTCCAACATATACTCCCGCTCTGTCAGTAGCGTCGAATCTTACTACGTTAATTGGTACATCAGGCAAATTGTTACCTATGTTACTCCACGAAGTTCCTCCATTATGACTCATATAAATTTGCGACTCGGATGCTAGCGGAGTAAATCCTGAAAGGGCAACTACGATTCGATTTGGATCTGTAGGGTCAACGGCAATGCTCGAATAATATCGATCGGGTAAAGTGCCGGTGATTTCTGTAAACGAAGTACCTCCATTAGTAGTTTTAAAAAGTCTGCTTCTCACTGCGCCTGCAGGAGCGGTTGACACATAAGCAATGTTTGCGTTTGTTGGCGCTACTGCTATATAAATAATCTGGCAATTGGCATTACTCAAATCTGCGCCACCATTCATATTTACCCACGTTGTTCCATTATCTGTCGATTTTTTGAACTTGCATGAGCCGGCATACATTATTGCCGGATTATTCGGAGCTATTACTAAGGGTGCATTAAAACATACTGTCTCACTCGGAGGATTTCCGAGGTTTACCGGACCGCTAGCGCTCATTGCTCCCCAATTCACTCCTTTATTTGTTGATTTTTTCGCATTGAGGTAATAAGATTCAGTAAAGCAATTGTTGTCGTTTGTAGGATCGATGGCACAGTGAAAGCCATCCCCCAATCCTCCTACTTTACCACAATTAGGCAATCCACGATATATGACGCCTTCGTTATCCTGCAGACCACCTAACATGAAGTTGGGGTCAGTGTTTCCTATTGCGATATTCTGATAAATCTGTGTTGTTTGCATACCTCCATTTCTTCCTGAAAATGTAGGTGCAGCATTATTCATATTTGAGCTCATGAATATTCCTCCGTCGGTACACATGTAAACTGTGTTGGCCGCAGGTGCATAAATGCGATGAATATCTGCATGCACGTAATTTGTACCACCGGCTTTATATTCATTGCCACCTATTGCAAAAGCTGATGTGGACCATTGACTCCAATCTGATACCACTGAAAAAGATGTTCCGCCGTTTGTAGACTTGTAAAGGTTCAGCTCACCCCAATACATTTGGTTGACGTTGGACGGATCAATAGCGATATCATGAGAGTACCAACCCTGGTTGGTGATGATGATCGCGGCTCCAGACGCTGCCCAGCTTGTACCACTGTTTGTCGATTTATATAAACCTTCAGGACCGGTTTGTGTGATTGGATCGTTTCCAATGCTTGCATATACGAGGTTTGTGTTCAAAGGCGTCACAGCCAATTGGATTTTACCTCCGATACCAGAGAACGGAATTCCATTATTACAAAGTGTGAACGTAGGTGTGCCACTGTTATCTGCATCAGTTGTCTTATACACGCCGGATCCGGTTGATCCGAGATCACCAATAGCAGCATAAAGCGTTGTTGAACTTCCTGGTTTATACGCAAGATCCATTGCAAGCGGAACGTTCAATACTAACTGCCACGATGCACCGCCATTGATGGTGCGATACAAACCATCAGTTGTTGCTGCGTATACAATCAAAGGATTGTTGGGATCAAAGGCCATGTCTGACACGCCCTTCAAATTTGAATAAGAAAAATCAAGTGACTTGGTCCATGTGGTTCCCCCATCAATAGATTTTAGAATTCCTACACCATAACTTCCGCGGAACAATCGAAACGTACCTGCACCAATTGGTCCAACACCAGGCGCCGCAGAGTTATATACTTCTCCGGTTCCTGCATACATCTCGTTTGGATTAGAAGGATTGATGATGATAGAGCTTACTGCAATGGTGGGATAACCTGTAGGTACATATGTCCACGCAACTCCCGCGGGATAACCAGTTGATCCGGTTGAACCAGCAACGGTTGTTTTCCATATACCACCACCTGCAGATCCGGCAAACATGATGTTCGGATTTGTAGGATGAAAAGCCAAACACAAAGTTCTTCCCGCAAAATTCATTGGACCTAGTGGAGTCCATGGTGGAGGTACATTCACATTAGCACCTCTTGCATTACTAAGTCGAAGTTTGTTTTGTAAACCCATTCTCTTAGTCTCTGCGAAAGATTCAGAAAATCCTTCAGCAGGCATGCTTTTGAATGGATAGGTACGCATGTTACTCCAAAGATCCATGGCGAGATAGACACCCGGAACTCCCTCTCCTTCATTTTCTCCCTCCTCTTCTTTGGATTCAAATTTTACACCGGCAAAATAAATGGTGATGGTTGATGCCAGTGCCAGCAGAATGATTGCATACAAAGACAATTTGCCTTTGGGCAGTAAGGGTTTTTTCATAACTACGGATTAACGGGTTATTGAATCTTTAAACTATTCTAATAATTCCTATTTACTTTCTTATAATGATAGTCCTAAATTGAATTCACTTCCGCATTACTTTTTATCATTCGCAGTAATTCCTAATCTTTAAAAATTTTAATTAAAGCCCAGGTATAGACATACCCGGGCTAACTTACTGCTATGATTAGAAAAAGTCCTTTATTGCTTAATTAGTTTCTCTCTGATAATTTCTTCATCAACGGTAATTTCAACCATGTATACTCCTCTGCTCAGACCATCCAGACCATTGATGCTGATTCTATTTTCACCTGTATTGCCACTGATATTTCTTTGATACACCAAACTACCACCCTGGTTTCTCAACCTGATGGCAATAGGAGAAGCTGATTTTAATTCCAGCCTCAAATCAAATTTTCCGAAGAATGGATTTGGTGAAGGTTTGCTCAACAGGGTAAGCTTGCTACCAAGATTGATCTTTACCACGTTACTGTAGTAGCTACTACCCGTTGGCAATACTTCTCTCACGCGATAGTATCTAATATTTCTTGTTCCTACTTTATTATCTGTATAGGAATAAGTGGCCATTGCCGATGTTGCGTCAGTGACATTTACACGAGCGACGGTTTCAAAATTGCTTCCATCCTCGCTGGCCTGCAATTCATAATGCATTACCTGGTTGTTGAGATTTACTTCCCATTTTAATTTTGCACTGCCAGATTCGTTCCATCCACTCAATTGCATTTTTATGTCAGCCAGAACACCGAGCGGGAAATTACAGCTCGCAAGGTCCGAAATAGATTTACCTGCCGTTGGATTGGTGAATCCTGCCAGAGGGGCAACGGTACCAGGAGTAGTTGATCTGAAAATATTATTAGTAAACGTAGGACAGGTTGCACCTGGACATGGCCCTTGTTGGCCGCTAAATAGACGAGTGCTGAAAAATAGTTGACCAAGAGTATTAAACGCAATTCCGTTCACCACTGTACTGTCTAATCCATTATAATCCGCAACCACCGACAAAGGGATAGATCCTGTGCCAGGTACTAATGGAATATTTGCTGCAGCTATTCTCAATAAGCGTGCATCACAATATCTACCATTGCCGTTCACATCATGGAAGCCAACAGTTAAGAAGTAAAGGTTACCGGCATTATCAAAGGCGATGTCACCATTAAATAAGTTCCAGTTCTTCGTTTGTACTACGCTGTTTGACAGGTATCCTAACAACTTAATGGTAGAACATCCTGCAAGCACTGTAGCTCCGCAAGTGGTGAAGCTAATTAGCGGATTACATTTGGCGGAGTTAAAGCTAGTGACGGTATCCCTTTGAACACCGATTGCATAGCCAATTCCACCTGGTGATATAGCCAACTTCACGAAGTGATAGTTCGTGAGCAGGTCGGGTACATTGGCATTCGTTAATGTTGGAGTGGTAGCAATGACTGTTGTTCCGCCAGTTAACGGATTGATGGCAATGATATCCTTTTGGATGGCACTGCTCATCTGCGTCATCACAAAAAAGTTTTTGAATATCGGGTCCAATCCAAGACCAGCAGATCCATAATATGGACCCCCGGAACCTGACTTACTGATCAAGATGGTAGTACCTCCAACTAACCCGCCCACAGCACCTGTGGTGAAGTTAATTGACCTGATTTCAGAAGGCACGTTGTTGGTTGACCTGATTGAGTCATTCCAAATGCCGTACATAAATGTACCGGTGCAGTCTGGAAGCTGCGCCATAAGCGCGTTTTGTTTTAGTGCTGATCCCATGAGCCCAAAGGCGGCCATCAGGATGAGGACTTTTCTACGGAAAGCGGTAAGTGTTTTCATATGATATCTAGTATAAGAAGTTTATTGCTTGATCAGCTTTTCGCGGATCACCTCATCTTCTACCCTAATCTCAACCAGATATACACCGGGTTTTAAACCTGATAAATTGGCAACAGAAAACTTGTTACTACCTGTTTGCCCCTTTATCATTTTTTGATACACAATTCTTCCATCCTGATCAGCTACACTCACTTTCACAAAAGCGTCTGCACGTAACAGTGCGCTGAAGCTAAACCGGTCTGCAAATGGATTCGGGTTGGGTTTATCTATGAGGTTAATCTTAAAATTTAAATTCACTTTCACCACATTACTATAATACCTATCACCATTCTTCATTGTCTCGCAAATGCGATAGAATTTTGATTTAGACAATGCATCAGGCGCATCAAAAGATGTATATGCTTCTGATGAATGATCCTTATTTTGAACATTCGTGGTGTATATTGTTTGGAAATTCGCATCATCATCACTCCTCTGCACTTCATATGTGACTGCCTGGTCATTGTTGTTTACTTTCCATTTCAGGCTCACCATTCCACCCACATTATTTGCTGAAAGCGTCAATTGGTTTTGTGCAAGTACTCCAGCTGGAAAATAACAACCGCCTACATCGGCAATCGAATATCCTGCGGTAGGTACAGTGAACCCAGGTAGAGCCACAGCAGTTCCGGGAATAGTTGATTTATACACTTCATTCACAAATAATGCAGGAGCATTCTGTCCCGCAGGAAATCTTCTTGTTGATATATACATGGCACCAAGCGGGTCAAGTGCAATTCCATTCACTACAGTACTATCAAGCGTATTATAGTTAGCGACTAAAGTCATAGGGATAGTCCCAAGACCTGGCACTATTGGAATATTCGCTGCCGCTACTCTGTATAATCTAGCATCAGTGTATCTTCCTTTCCCCCCGACGCGGGCAAAGGCCGCGGTTGCGAAATACAAGTTGCCTGCGTTGTCAAAGGCTATATCGCCATTGAACTGATGATAGTGATTACCTGTATAAGGAAGAAAGCCTAATAATTTTATGGTACTACAATTGGGAACCGGCGCTCCACCACAAGTGGTGAAACTAATTACGGGGTTACACTGTGCCGCATTAAATCCGGCTGCAGTGGTATCCCGGTGTACACCAATAGCATAACCAACACCTGATGGAGCAATCGCCACTTTCACAAAATGGTAATCGTCCAAAATTTTAGGAACGTTAGCTGTTGCTACGTTCGGTGTCGTTCCTATTATCGTGGCTGTTGCGGTCAATGTATTAATAGTTATTATATCTTTTCCCATACCTGCACCTGATCCCATCTGCGTCATTACGTAAAATCTTTTTGTTATTGGATCTACTCCCAGGGCAGCTGAACCGTAAAATGGTCCCCCTGGTCCTGCTTTTTGAATGAGGTATTTTACACCTCCCATTAGTGGCCCCACCGCTCCTGTTGCGTAATTCACGGCACGAATCTCAGAAGGCATATTTGTTGTTGAGCCTGATGAGTCGTTGAAAATTGCGTACATCACAGTTCCGGTTGCGCAATCAGGTGCCTGGGCCGTTGCCTGATTAAACCTTGCTTGTGTTAAGATGCTTCCTATGATCATCATTATCGGGATGACCATCTTCAGGGAAGACTGGTTTAAGGCTTTCATAATCGAAAATTGAATAGTGGCTAATGGTTTTCATTTTAAAATGCATCGTCTATCGTTTTAAAATTGATGTTATGATTCTGGATTGATCATCGGCACAAACAAGCTGGTAGTTGCCGGTTGCAAATCGACTGATGTTTAACTCAGTTTCAGTGACACCCTGCGGCAATTGCATTGCCTTAGACATTACCATCTTGCCTGCTTCGTCATATATTTTTAAGTAGAATGTTCCTTTGATTGACGTTGGAATTTTCACTTTGAATATTCCGTTCGTTGGGTTAGGATAGGCGACAAGTTTTGCAACAAGGTTCTGGTTCTGCGCCTTCACTTCTTCAATTGCTGAATAAGTGACCTCACCATCTTTGTCAACTACCTTAATTCTGTAATAGCCATTTTTATTATTACTGATCTTATGTAAGAAATTATAGGTGAGACGTGTGCTTCCTGTTCTGGCAGCAACGCTGCCTACCGTTGCGAAATTGGTAGCATCAGTGCTGTATTCAATTTCATAATGGCTCACATTATTCTGAGCACTTACTACCCATGTAAGAAGATTACCATTGTTGTTGCTTGAAACCTGGAAGCTTTCAAAAGTCACAGGCAAACTACCGGTTACCATATTGTTTTCCCACAAGCCTTTTCCATAAGAACCCATTCTAAGTTTACCATTTGGTGCAACCTGCAGGTCCATTACGTTGGTAGCATCAATTAATCCGGCATTATAAGTATACCATTTCGTTTGAGTGGCGCCGTTGGTAACGTTCTGTGCCACAAATACACCAAGGTCATTACCCACATATAGTGTAGTAGGTGTGGTTGGATCAAACATCACCACGTTTGCTGGAATGTCAGGCAAAGAAGTTGCTCCGGATCCACCAATATCGGTCCAGTTAACACCAGCATCTGTAGTCAAGTAAATGTGCGATGTACCGAAACCTGCTAAGGTGATCGCTACTCTCTTTGAATCGGTAGGATCTATAGCCATACTGGTATAATACCTGTTAGGCAAGGTCCCTGTTCTCTGTGTCCAGCTAGTACCACCATTAGTAGAGATATAAACTCTTCCTGTTGCAGCACCTCCCGGACAAGTAGCGATATAAACGCTATCAGCGAAAGTTTTTGAGACACCTATATAAATAATCGGTGCGCTGGCATTAACTACCGGAGTAGGTCCAACGTTTGCAATAGAAGCACCATTATTTGTCGAGCGTTTGAAGTTGATTGTACCACCATACACTCTCAATCGATCAGAAGGAGCCATCACAAGCGGTGCAACAAAGGCTGCATTCTCCGCAGGCAAACTCGTTGTCGCACTCGCAGGATTGCTGAAGATTGCAGCACCTCCAAGAGACAGAATTCCAGATGTAGATCTATAATAGGTGAGATACGAATAAGTACCTAAACAAATACTATCATTTGATGGATCAATGATGGAATAGAATCCATCACCGCCGGTTGTACGTTTGCAACCAGTAGTACCTTGATACCACAACGTCGCATTATCCTGCAATCCACAAATCATCAGGTTGGAATTGGTAGCGCTCATTCCCATCTTGTGATAGATCTGTGCGGTCATCAGTCCACCATTCAAGCCTTTCCACGTAGTACCGTTATCAGTGCTTCTAAAAACGCCACCATCGGTAACTACATATACCGTTTGATATGTTCCATCAAATGGACCAAAATATAATCTGTGGTGATCGGCGTGTACATAAGTGTTAGTAGTTCCTTCTCTCGTAGGATCGATGGCTTTCTGAGCGAAGTCCCAATTACTCCAAACGGTCATCTTGGTAAACGTCGCGGCTCCATCGGTTGAACGGGTAAGATCTATCTCAGAGACAAATACGTTATTTACGGTGGTAGGCCCAGCCAACACATCATGTGCATACCAGCCCTGGTTCTGCAAATAGTGCGATCCACCTATTGTAGGCTGCGTGGTAGCTGCCCAGGTAGCGCCCGCGTCAGTTGATTTATACAAACCACAAGTTGCACCAGGGCCGGGAGCAGCTACTCCACCAGATGACCCAGGAATTTTTCCAACACTCGCGTAAATAATATTGGCATTATTTGGAGTGATTGAAATACGAATCATTCCATTGATATTCGCACTTGTTGGTAAACCACTGCCCGCTACGTTTAATTGGCTAAACGTTGGCGATGCAGCACGAGCATTCGTTGATTTATATATCCCACTTCCTGCGGAATTAAAATCACCACACGTAACATATAACACGTCCGGATTGCCTGGAGCGAACGACATATCCATCGCCAACACCACGTTGTGAATTAATGTCCAGCTTCCACCAGAGTTAGTGGAGCGGTACACACCATCAGATGTTGCGGCAAAAACGTTGGCAGGCGTAGTTGGATCAATTAAGATCTTCTGCACTCCTTTAATAGAAGAATTTGTAAATGCCAAAGAGGAGAACCACGTGGTTCCTCCATTGGTACTTTTTAATATTCCAATTCCATATGAACCGCGGAACGTTCTGATGTTCTGTCCAGGAAAACCAGTGTTGGTTCCTGTGTTGTACACTTCACCAGTTCCGATATACATTTCATTAGCATTCGAAGGATTGATCGCAATGGCAGGAACACTCATTACAGGAGATCCAATCGAAACTTGCGTCCAATTGATTCCGCCTACTGCGCCTGTTCCACCATTTGTGGTCTTCCACAAACCGCCACCAGCAGATCCTGCGAAAATGGTATTGGGATCGGTAGGATGAAATCCTAAACAAAGAATACGACCAGAAAAATTCATTGGCCCGAGTGGCACCCAGTTACTAGCCTGTACTCTCGATTGAGCGGTAACTTTATTTTTGATCTCAGGCATGCGCTTCATATGCTCCCATGCTTCGGCATATTTAGCTGCGCTGATCTCGCCATTTGTGTTTGGAAACGAACGAATACTTCCCCAGTAGTCGATAGGACCTAATGCTTCGGCTTCGCTTTCTTCCTCTTCATTTTCAAATTCACCAAACTCACGGAAGCTGTGCACGTTCCTTGTAATGTACAAGGCACTTGCGGCAAGCAGCAATAGCAAGGCAAGCGTTTTCCTGTGTAACAGTAAGCGTGTCGGCTTTTTCATAAATCTGGATTCAGGGTTTCAATGGGTTTCTGGATTTCTCACCTAAGTAATTACACTCAGGTATCTCTACGGTTCTTTCAACACGCGAAATATTATCCTCAATGAATTTGCACCTGAAATGATTGCCGATTATTCTTGATCGTAAACAATCACTACTTGTGCAAATGCACAAACACTAATCCTTTTGAAATTTGTCCCTGGAATGAAGTACTTGATGAAGGAGAATCACTCAGCCAGCTAGTAAATGCACGACTGATGATGATTGAAGTTGTCAAGCAGTAAGAAAACAACTGTGTAAAACTTGCTTTCATAAGTAATGGATTCAAGGGTTTGGTTTTCTAAGGATCTCCAATCTGCACTAATACATCACTCTAATTTACCTAAAGGTTTTCACATATGCAATGCCTAAGAAAGAATACTTAGTACATTTCAGGTTATTTATTAGTAACAATACGACGAAGATTTCTATTTCCCTTTTTGGGAAACACGAATTTCACGAAAGGGGAGACACGAATTGCACGAATGACACGAATGGAGAACATGAAGACGCGGAATAGAGAAGATAAGAGTTACACGAATAGAGGAACACGAATTGCACGAATAAAAGAGACACGAATTACACGAATAGAGAAACACGAATTAGACGAATGGGACGAGTTGGGTAGGCTGAGTCAATTGTGAATTTGGATGTCGTAATTGTGGGAA
>Ga0157378_10006039_pt1 | contig 10607 bp, 9 predicted proteins | sample M65metaG_FD_115309 | JGI IMG/M metagenome (GOLD analysis project Ga0157378, IMG submission 115309) | Miscanthus rhizosphere microbial communities from Kellogg Biological Station, Michigan, USA - M6-5 metaG | ecosystem: Host-associated > Plants > Roots > Rhizosphere > Soil | place: USA: Michigan...
TCCCGCAAACAGAACCACCACGGCCGTTTCGTCAAAACCCCAACGCGCGCGCAGAGTGACTCGCTCGGGTTGGAGTCGTTGCGCTTCGTTTTGAAAGTAGTCCGTGTCGATCACATGCGGCACGGTCATGACTCGCTCCGGCGCCGCGCCGTAGTGCAGAAAATAATCGCTTGACCAGGTGCCGACCGGCAGACAAGCGTCCAAACGCGAAATAAACCAACGATAGAAGGGCCACTTGCCGGCGCGTTTCAAACCCGACCGGTCGGTATGCAAATGCGAATCGCTGCGCACCATCACCGGCGTCTTCGTTCGCCAACACGCGCTCATTGCCTGCCAAGCGCTTTTGTAGTGCCAGCCGTTAATCATCACCGCGTCAAAGCGCTCGCGCGCGATGATGTCTTTGATCTCCGGAGTATCGAGTCCGCCGAAGCCCGCGATTCCCGGTTGCTTGGAAACGTTGCGCAGAAAGCGATGCGGATAGCCATCGAGCAGCGACACGTCCCAGTCAAACTCCACGCCAAAGCCTGCGTCTGCCTGCTCTTTGGCGGTCGCGTCGTGACAATAAAGCACTTCCAAATCGAGTCCCGGCTCCGCAGCCAAGCGGCGAAACCACGCCGTGTGATACTGAATCGGGTGCGTACTAACAATCGCCAGTCGTTTGTGACTCATTCGCTCGCGCGGGTTTTTCGTCAAGCTCTAGACCAGCGGCTTCACTGAGGTAGCGACGATTGGCCAGCCGTCAGCTACCAGATAACCGCGCGGTTCGAGCAGCGCCTTCACTCTAGAGTAGGTGCTGTCGTCATTCTGGTCGCACAGAATTACGGGTCGCGACTTGTCGATTGTTTCAAGGGCGCCACGCACGACGTTCTCTTCATGACCCTCAACATCAATTTTGATAACATCGGGTTCCGGAAAACCTTCCGACGCTATGAGGTGATCAAGCCGCCGAGCCTCGACCGCGAAATCGCCATGATCGGAAACATACCCCTGACTACTTCCATGCGACACATCGAGTGTGAGCGTAGCATCACGATCACTAAGGGCGTACGGAGCAACAGTTACCGATAGGTTTGGGTTTGCTGCTATTTGATGCTCGATTGACTCGCGATTTCTGGGGTTTGGTTCAAACGCCACCACTCGACCGCTTGGTCCAACCAACAAGGCACACAACAAAGAGTGATACCCGGCGTGCGCGCCGACGTCGTAAACGGTCGCTCCCTTGCCGACGAATTTAGCAAACGCCGCCTGCATGTAAGGTTCGTAAGTGCCGAGCAAGTACTGTTGCGACGTGAGATCATCGATCGTCCAATTTAGTGGCCCGGCTGCCGTTTGAGCTCTTGCCTGCGGCTCGCCCAGTCGCATCAAGCCTGCGTACATTGGCTTCAGCGTCCCGAGCCTATACTTGAGCGAACTCGGCAGACGGGCGCTAAGTTTTGCAAAGGAGTGAGAAAACATCACTACTCACCTGGGACTCTCTTTTAATTCTTTTCGGAAATGCCCGACAACCCAATCGCCCCTACCGAATGGAATACCGAGGTTGTCAACTAAACATCGGAGCGTGTGTCTAACGATGCCACGGTAATCACTTGCCTTCAGGTAGGTTTTTAGAAAGAAGGGATCGGCATAGACGCCCCACATCGCGCTCGTCTTGATAAGCAACGGCCGAAACCCAAACCTTTGGAAGACTTTGACTAGTGATTCCCTCGTAAAGCCGGAGACGTGCTCAGGCACGTATAACTGACAATGCTTCTCAGCCCCGTCGCTCGAATTCACAAGATTCCTGACCAGAAAGCTGAGCGGCTCTCGATGCGGAACGTGAACGGCCACGACGCCATCCGGCTGAAGCTTTGAATAGAGCTTCCGGATAAAACCGTCCGGGAATTCAATGTGCTCAAGGATGTGGTAACAAGTAATTACGTCCAGGCTTTCATCAGGAATATCATCAAGCTGCACGTACTCAACATTCAGAAACTGGCGGCCGATTCGCAACGCGTTTTCAGATACTTCGACCCCCTGCGCTTTCCAGCCAGCGTTCGCGGCAAGATGACAGAGATAACCGGGTCCCGCACCGATATCCAAAAGTCTGCGACCGCTCACATAACTGCCAAGCTTTGCCAGTTGTTGCAGGAGCGCGCGTTTGCGAACCTTCAAGTCCGCGAAGGCCTGATTGCTATCCCAGTTTTCGGCATAGTCGTAGTAATTGCCGTAGTCATGAACCTGGAACGCGCTGCGATCAAAGAACGTCAAACCACATTCCCGGCACTCAAACATCACCTGCCCGGTCTTCACTCCCCAAACCGTGTTGTCGCGCCTGGTGCAAACTGGACAGGTTGGACCCTGGCCGGCAACCGCGTGAGCAAGAGTTGGAGCGGCCATCAATGTCTTGGACATCAGCGGGCTGAAGCCTCCCGCGCAGTGGCCACAGCGGCGCCGCGCCTGCTAACCAAACTCGCCTTCTCGAACGCCGTTGCCAAACGGCCAGCCATTGCGCGTGTGGTGTATTGGTCGAATTCGGCCCAGTCCGTCGGCGGCTCGACACCCGGACGCGACCGCAGCAGTGCCTCGAGTTCCTTTGCAATCGTATCTATCTTGGTGTCGGACGGTGATTCTGAACTGAACGCGACTACCGCACCCGCCCTTGTCGCGTTAAGGATCCGAACCACACTGCTCTCTTCATGAAAAACTGATAAGACCGGTTTGCGCGAGAGGATGTAAGGGAAAATCTTCGATGCGGTGTAATGCGGCTCGTCGGAACCGAGCAGAAACAACGCGTGGGAATCCAGCATCACTTGCAGTGAATCAAGGTATGACACCCGTGCAGCTTGTTCGGTCACTTGATTCTCAACTTCTGCCGCTCGCGCCAGTGCCAACACATCATGCGGGCCACCACCATGGCTCGCATAACTCGTGCCGACAAAATGGAGTCGCAAGCGGCTAAAAAGTTGCTCGTCGCGCTCGAGCCCCAGACGCACCGCGGCAAACAACGCGCGCACAGTGGCGTGCATTGACGGAATACAGGCCCCGACGCAGCTCAGGTGTAGTAGACCATCGGTCGGATCAAAGATCGGATTTGCCCTGGGCTGCCGCCGCAGATAACTGAAGTCATCGGCTTCGGCTCCATAAGGAATTTCGGTTGCATCAGCCTCACCTAGCTGTTGGTAACGACTCACCACGCTATCGGTCGTGCCCTTCGAAACACCCGTGATGTGGCTTACGCGCTTCACCGCATACGGCTCAAACACTCGTGACATTGCGTAGGCCAACGGCCATTTTGGGGGTCGCTGCTCTCGGGGAAGTTTCCAGTAGTATTCGGTAACCCAGGGATCGATGTAATCGATCACATAAGGAATGCCAAACTTCTCACGGGCCATGCGTCCCAGGATCATCGGCACGTAAGGCGGCACGGGAACGAAGATCAGATCAACCTTTCTTTCGCGGCAGAGACGTTTCAGCGCTTGCCATTGGTGCCAGAGGCTACGCATGCCGATGTCGCCAATGCCAAGCCGGCGGGTCCACGCCGAACGCCAGGCGCCGGTGCGCACTACCTCTAGAGATTCGGTCAGGAGTTTCGAGTTGTCGTCGTCAACCGGCCACTCGTAATACTCAGGCTCAACCGTCAGCACGATTGGTTTCCAGCCAAACTCTGGCAGGTGTTTTGCGAAGAACCTGATGCGGGTGGCCGGGGGCAGACTGCTAGGAACAAAGTCAGCTCCAATAATCACCACTGTCTTCATTGGGTTCGCTCAAGTTGAGCAGAGGCCAGGCCGGGAATCGCAGCGTCTCCCAATTTCGGGGACAAGGCTAGTAAACGTAGTGCCGACAACTTTTACAAATATCGGGGACTTGATTTTTTGTGAGCCACGCGGAGCGGAGGCCGGCGAGCTTCTTACCTTCCCACATCTCGTCCAGGGTCTCGTTGGCAACATTGCCAAGGATTAATTCGCTTGACGCCTCAAAGTCACGGCAGGAACAGGCGCCGACATTTCCATTCGAGTAGACCATCAGTCCGCTGTATAGCAACCGGCAGGGACGAAACGCGCGGGGATAAAGCGGGCGTTTCTTGAGATAGGGAGGAAGGGTCACTGCTCCCAGCCAGTCGTCCACGTAAACTCCCTGCTCGTCCTTCGCCGTGGCAACCAGATCCTGGTCCACCATCGAATTTATCATTTGAAAATCAGGATGATTCAACACGTCTTCGATGGGCTCATCACTCGGCTTGATGCCGATATACAGTTCAAGTGGTTCACCACGTTTCTTGTTTTCTTTAATCAGCGTCACCAGGTTGCTGAGCATTGGTTCATACTTGTCGACGCCAAAGAATTCAAGGTACTTCTGACGTCCAGACAAGGTCGTTGAGATCGATAGCCAGGTAATTCCCGATGCAAAGAACTCGTCCAGGTCATAACGGTGCAACCACTGCAATGTCGTTACAAACCCAAGCGACTTAAACTGAGGAAACTGCTTTACGTATCTCGCTCGATCAAGCAGAAGCGGATCCAGCAGTGGGTCGCCGATGGTTACATTAAAGTCGATTGACGTGCCGCCCAGCGCTACAAACTCATCAACCGCCTTCTTGAATTTCGTTACCTCAAGTGGCTCCTTCTGGCGTTGCATGACTGGATTTGCACAAAAGACGCACTTCGCATTGCATACGTTTGTAGTTTCAATAGAGAGGCGGGGAGTCTCAGGCGCGGTGAAGCGTCCCTTCTCGAAGTAGCCTTTAAGGTACCTAACTCCGAAGGCCCAAACTTTTCCCACAGTGGCCGTTGAAAACTGTCCCATCGAAACTCCTCTAACGATATAGAAACTACGCAACACGCCGTGGCGCCGGCTCGAGCAGCCTCACAAAGGCTTTCTTGAGCTTGGCCAGCTCGTTTTCCAGGTTGCCCTCCGCAAGAGCAAACGACCTCGCATTGACTGCCAGTCGTTTTAGTAGGCTGCGGTCAGTATAGAGCCTTTGTATCTTGTTAGCGAGATCTTGCGGATTGCCTGGTTGGTACAAAAGACCGCCGCCAGAGGAATCGATCACATTCCTCAGGCCGGGAAGATCGCTCGCAATTACCGGTAGGCCTGCCATCAAGTAGTCAAACATCTTGTTGGAAACAGTCAGAAGTTGATTACGATTGGTGGCCTGCTCTAAACAGAGACCTACAGTGTAGCGTGAGGCTGCCTTCACAGCGTCGCGCGGGGCGTAGGGAGCGTGTTGAAACACGCGCTGCGAGAGTCCGTTCGCCGCAATCATTCCGCGGAGACGTTTGCCGCCGTCTGCGGGTACATTTCCCTGGAGATGCAACACGATCTCTTCGGGAAGCAAGCTAAGGGCGGCTATGACATCACCCAACCCGCGCTGACCTAAGTCAACGGTCGAGTTGCGCCAGTAAAGCGTAAAGCCCGGTTCTTTCTCAGATTTAAGCTGAACTTCTGTGGGCGCCGCGTTATACAACGGTAGCGGGCGAGGAATCTTATAGGCGTCAGCTATCTCGTCAGCCATCTGATTGCTGGCCGCCAATACCAAATCACACTGCGCCAGGTACCGCCGCTCAATACTCCGGATGATCCGCTTGTCCTTTTCAGTTTGCCAGCTGCCCATGTCAGAATAAAACTCTTGACAGTCAAACACCGTAAGCGCCCCCTTCTTGTGCGCTACCCTCTGAATCGGAATTAATGTGTCGATGTTGTACCCCAGGTACACGTCCGCATCTAATCGCTCCAGCAGCCTCTCTAACTCAACCGCGCGAGTAGAAAGCACGCTCGGATCCATATACCCGAGCGTCGTGACGAGTCGCCTGGAGACAAACTGTCGCCCCTTTTCTAATAGAAACCGGGCGATGTGGGCACGCTTGTAGGGAAAGAAGCAAGTTTGATGGGTAATATTTTCCCGACCCTGAAGTATTTGCGGTGTCTGTGGTTCGCTGCCATGCGGAAAACAGTCGACAAATACAACCTCATACTGATTTCCTAACTCGGCGATTGCCAGCGCGTGACGGGGAGCACGCGGCTCTGCGTAGGCGGGATACGACGTGCAAATGCACACCTTGATCGGTTTGGTACTGCGATCGAGAGTCTTCATCTCAGGCAAAACAGGTGGCGCTTACGACACCCGACTCTTCGCTGACCGCCTTATACAACGACTCTAAAATCTTTCCGGCAGCGAAGCCGTCACCGTAAGGATTTATTCTTGCAGCCATCAATTCATAGAAGTCACGGTCTGACATCAACGCTTCGACGCTCTCTTTAATTCGGTCTTTTGCGGTGCCAACCAGGATCGCTGTTCCGGCCTCGATAGCCTCAATCCTTTCGGTCTTCTCTCTCATCACCACTACGGGCTTCTTAAGCGAAGGAGCTTCTTCCTGAATCCCACCAGAGTCAGTCATTAGCAAGCGCGCGCGATTCATCAAGTAGACGAACGGTTCATATTCGAGCGGTTCAATCAGAAAGACGTTGGCAATGCCGGCAAGATTTCGGGCGACCACCTCACGCACGTGCGGATTCAGGTGAACCGGAAACACGAAATTCCAATCCTGATGCTTGATTGCCAGTTCACTGATTGCTCCACAGATATTTTCGAAAGGAGCGCCAAAGCTTTCGCGACGATGAGCTGTCACCAGGATCATCGGTTTCCGGCTGTCGCTTATCACCTCACGAGCATCTCCCCAAAAATGATCCCATGAATGAGGATCGCGAGCCATCACTCGGGAAGAAGTTATGCGAAGCGCGTCAATTGAGGTGTTGCCGGTCACAAAAACCCTGTCTGACGGCACGCTCTCTTTGAGCAGATTCGCGCGGTTTAATTCCGTTGGCGCAAAAAAATATGAAGACAGTCTATCGGTAAGAACTCTATTGTTCTCTTCCGGAAAAGGATTTGCAGAATCGTAAGTTCTGAGGCCGGCTTCTATATGACCGACCGGTACCTTTGCGTAAGAAGCAGCCAGAGCGGCGCAAAATGTGGTCGTGGTGTCACCTTGAACCAGAACCAGGTGCGGCTGTGCTTCGGCAATCGTCTTTCCAATCCCAACGATTAACTTGCCACTAAGCTCACCCAGACTTTGATTGGGCGTCATCAAATCCAGATCGTAGTCCGGAATTATTCCAAAGGAAGCGAGTCCGTGTCTGAGCAACTCGTCGTGTTGCCCGGTCGAGCAAACCAACGCCGTAAACCTCTGAGGCTGTTCCGCCATTTCCAGCAAGACCGGCGCAAACTTGATTGCCTCCGGCCGCGTGCCAAACACACATAACGCTCGAATTGTCTGCTGCATTGTTTTGGAAGTTAAATCAGATCCGCTCAGCAACAATCGCCAAGGAGAGCGGCACCTTAGGATTGGGATAATCAAACAAGGTCAGCGGCAGCAACAGCAGGAACAGCGGCAAAGAACACGCATCGCCAATTTTCACTCTGACGTGTCGCACGATGTAATCGAGCCGGCAAAGCAGCGGCGAGCCGAGGCCCACGTGGCTCCTGATCCTGAAGCCAGCCGGCTCCAGCAGCTCACGATAGCTTGCCAGCGTGTAGCCATCCCGCACGTGGCCGCCATCTTCAGGTGTGTCAGCGTCACGGCCCAGCGCATTCTCCGGATGAGGTGCGTTTGGACAACTGAGCACCAACCGACCTCCTGGTTTCAGCATCGCGGCGAAACTCGCGATGATCTCCTCGTGACGCCTGATGTGCTCAAGTGTCTCGCTACAAATAATCTGGTCAAACTTTCGATCAAGGGTTTCCAGTTTGTACAGGTTGAGTTCCATTAGGTCGATCTGGTCTCGCGGTATGCCCATGGATGCGAACAGCTCGTTCGTGTCCTCCACTTCCCGCTTCACATACGAAACGCCGAATACCCGATTGCCTTTTTTATAGGCGGCGTAACTGAGGGCGCCATTGCCGCAGCCGGCGTCGAGAGTTTCGATGTCTCCCGCGAGCAAGAGATCGGGAAGAAACTTGTAACGGCAGCGCGTGTGCAGGTCGAGGCCGGGAAACAAGATCCGCTTCGCCAACATTTTCCCGCGCCGCAGTAAGGGGTTCCGCTTAACAGAAGGGTTATCGGATCTCGCCACGTCGTACATCCACGCACCTCATCTTCACAAACTTATTCTTCGCGCCACGTAGAGCAATTCATCGCCCGTGAGATCGCCGGGCTCCCCGCTGCTAATCGCCAGCAGGTCATACGGCGCACTGTACGCCTGCCCCGAAAAACCGTGGGTCTTCGCCATCGAGTTCAGCGCCTTCGCCGATACCAGCAGCGGATGCACTTTCCCCCAAACCTGGTGATACGATCGCGCGTTCATGCGTTCTCGCGACGGATCGCCATTAGGCATAAACAAAACAACCAAACCACCGGGTTTCAGAGTTTGCCGTGCTGCCTCCCAAATCAAGTTAGGATTGGGCAGGTGCTCGATAACGTGGGCACTAAAAAAGAGGTCAACCTTTTCGGGACAACTCTCAGGCGAATCCAACGTTAGACAGTCGAGGTAATCGCGCGCGTATTCAGCTCGTGGCGCGCTAATTTCGAAAGAGTAAACACGATAACCTGCCTGCTTGAGCTGCCAGCTTCCGTAGCCCCAGGACGAACCGTAGTCGAGAATGACATCGTCTTGCTTAAGCCCTTGCGTTCTAATGACGTCGATGTAGTCGGCAAAGTCTCGACCACTCTCCTTGAAGCCAGTGGCGATTAACTGTTCCAGTTCCGCCGGCAGAGGACAATCCGTCGTCACCGTTTCCTGATACGCATGCTGGTAAAACTCTTCGCTTCGTTTGAGTGTGTCTTTGGGAAAACGAAAACGGAGACCGCACCCGCGGCATTCGTAAAGTGTCGTCACCAGCGCCTTTCGAACGACTCGCTCAGTGTCCACTTCTCCGCAAGCAGGACATGACGTTTCCGAAAACGGGTAATGAACCCCGGCCCAAAGAAAATATTTGATCTTTTCGACAGTGCTTAACATCTAGGCTGCCTGGTGAGCCAGGAAACTGGATACTTCGCTTGCCAGTTTTGCGCGATAGTCGCTCCACTGCCAGTTAGCCGCGCGAATGATGGCGTTAGCTGAAATCTCCGCCAACTCGTCCGGGTGGTCCATTGCCCATTGCATCGTCTCCGCAAGCCGCTCGCTGTCGCTGGTGGGAACTATGAATCCGTCCTTCCCATGCGTAAGAAATCCCAGGGCGCCGGAGTTCGGCGTGGTGATAACCGGCAGTCCATTCGCCATCGCTTCGGTGATGACAAGAGCAAAGCCCTCGCAAAGCGAAGGCAGCACTAACACGGAAGCCCGTTGATACATGCGGTACAGCTCCTGGCGCGGAACGCTCGGCGTAATAACCACCTTTCCCGGAAGATTATTCAGTAGATGATGGGGCAATGACATCTTCCCGATCAGCCACAACTCCACCTCACCGACTGGAGCCAGTTTGCGCCAGGCTTCGAGCAGATAATGGGTGCCTTTCCTGACTGACTGGCTGCCAGCACTGAGAAAAACAAAAGGTCGATTCGCTGGCTTCGGTTCAGCTGTTACCACCGGCGGAGCACCAAAAGGAACGACCCGCACTCTTGAGTCAGGTACCCCTTGCTCGGTCAGCGACTCTTTCACAAAAGCCGAAGGTGCAATAACCAAATCAGCGATCCCCAATTCTTCATCCTTGCGGCCGTTCACGCGCGGAGCTACGCGCTTGAGCCGGGCATCCATCGGCGTTTGGGTTTCGGGGTATTCCTCAGCCGCTTGCTTCAGGAGGCTGGAAGATTTCGCGTGATGGCAAATCGGCATATCGTAGATGCAAAGACCTCCTCGGCTCTTCTGCCGTTGAAAGGTTTTCTTTGCAGCGTGTTCATAGCCGTAAACTGCCTTCTCGCCGTTCAGGTCTTTTTCCGCAACCGTTTTGTCAAACCAAAGTTCTGCTCGCTCCCAAACCATGTCCGCAGGAATTTGACCGAGCGGCGATCTGGAGGCTATCGTGCGAATCAGCTCCGGAAGGGGATGCGTTCGCACGAGACGCTGGGGAACTTCGGTAATCTCTCGCCGCGCCAGTTGGTTTGCCGGGTCGTCGTACAGGAATCCCATGGCAAGCTTCACCGCTCGACTCAGTCGTTTATTAGACTGATAAGCGAAGGTAGTCACGTAGGCCGACAATAGTTCCGCTTCGAACAGCGCCCGCGCAGCCTGCTGCGCAAACGGCGGACAACCGGGATGCGAAAACAAGACCTTTTCACTCAACGACACAGCACTACGCAACCTTCCTCAACCCAATTAGATCTGGCTCTCTTTTCCCTGTCCCATACCACGGGCTGTAAACAAGCCAATCAGCCGGCGCGCGTAAGCTCTCAGAGAAACGGGCGCTAAGTCGGTTAACCAGTCGGCTAATGAAGGATTTCTCCGAACCAGAAATGCAGCGGTGATGTAAGAAAGAGGAATGGTAATGATTACCCGCACCGTTTGTGGTGTTACCAGTGCAACCACCGCCAGCAGGCTGATTGCCACGGCGGACCCGTAAACAATCGTCCGTACTGATTTAGGCACCGCGCGGATGGCTATACAAAATTCAAGCGCCACGACATAGAAGAAGATTTCGGAAATTGCGATTCCCCATGAAAGACCAGCCGCAAGAAAACGTGGAACCAACCAGATGGTCA
>Ga0157378_10006044_pt1 | contig 10605 bp, 10 predicted proteins | sample M65metaG_FD_115309 | JGI IMG/M metagenome (GOLD analysis project Ga0157378, IMG submission 115309) | Miscanthus rhizosphere microbial communities from Kellogg Biological Station, Michigan, USA - M6-5 metaG | ecosystem: Host-associated > Plants > Roots > Rhizosphere > Soil | place: USA: Michigan...
GATATTTTTCATTTAGTAAGAGATCTACTTTTGCAGCAATAAATTTGCCCCCTGCAATAGATTTCATTTCGCTTATCACATCAGCTGCCATGGCATAAATTCGATCAAAGCGTTCAAAATCTTCTTTTATAAATTGCCTGCTTAGCTGGCCGCTGATATCAATGCCATTCATCCTGGCTACTTTTTGAGAAAGCCGGTGAGGGGGTTCTCCAACATGATAGCCATTTGTTCCGGCACTGTCTACCTGCCAGTTTATTCCTGCTTTGTTGATCTTGTCTTGTAAAATACCTTCTGCCAAAGGGCTGCGGCAGATATTACCCAGGCACACCATCAAAATTTTCATGGCGCAAAGATACTTTTTCAAAATCAGAACTGTGGCTCCATTTATACATGCATATTCCCGGTTAAAACAACTCTTGTTAATATAAATTGAACTTGATGAAGCCCTGATGCTTTAGCCGCAATATTTAGCTTTCAATAACCGTAACCACAACTTTAAAAATAGCTGGCAGGGCCGACGACTAAAATTTTGATTGAAACAGATCCTTGCAAATATTGGTCAAAAGAGAAAAGTGTTTTATAACAAACTCTTTTGAAATATCAACTGGTATTTTGTGGAAATAAATTCAGTAAGCATCTCATAGCAAACGGCGCCGGTTTTGATTTTTTTATTCACTTCAAAACCAACTATAATGAACACAGAAATGATTATGAAGAGTGATGTATTAGATATCCTTTTCGAAAATAGAAATAAACTCTATGGTGCTTATTCGTTACGTAAGTTTTATCCAGAGAGGATCAGGACGGCGCTTGTCGTAACGTTTGCTTCGGTGATAGTGGTTTGTGTTTTTGCAATGGCAACGGAAAAAAGTAATAGTATCATGGATGTAATTACCTATGAGGATCCAACATTGGGAAATATTAGGCCTGCCAAAAAAGAGATTGAAATAAAACCAAAGGCAGAAAAACCCCTTAAAGAAAAGATCAACACTCAAAAGTGGTTGGGTGCAATAAAGATGGTCGTAGATTCTGCGGATGTACTACACAATGATCTTGATAATGTAAAAATTGGCAGTGTGAGTATTACTGATGGAAAAGATGGCGAGCCGGTAAATGTTCCGGAGAATATTGGCCCTGCTACAGAACCAACTCCCCAGGAGGTTTTAATTGATCCGGCTATCCCGGTTGAAAATCCAGAGATTGAACCTTCTTTTCCCGGCGGTATAAATGCTTTAAGGACTTTTTTGCAAAGAAATCTTAGTAACCCGAGAGACCTTGAAGAAGATGAGCAGGTAAGCGTGCAGGTTAAATTCATTGTTGGGTATGATGGGAAACTGCAGCGTTTTGAAACAGTAAAAGATGGAGGAACCGAATTCAATGAAGAAGTGATACGGGTGCTTAAAAAAATGCCGCAATGGATTGCGGGAAAATCAAATGGCAAAAACGTATCTGTCTATTATACAATCCCCGTAAAGTTTGTACGAAATGATTGATAAAATAGCGTAATTTGGTCGTCCGCAAAAATGTATGCTGGATATTTTTTATTCAGGTATTGTTGGTATCTAAAATTGTTCACCAAAAATTCCCTCTCCCTCTGGTGAGTGAGCGGGCAAAGTTAAATTATGGCGCTGGAAGAATTCGAAAACGAGCAATTGAGTGAAAGAGAAAAAGGTATCATTCGTATGCGTACCATTACTAATTATGGTATGGGGGGATTTATGATATTGGTTGGATGCTTTTTTATGTTTCCAACAAAATATACCAGTGCATTTATCAACCAGTATGACCCACTGTTGATAAAGTTATTCGCCGCTATTTGCTGGCTTTACGGGGCTTTCAGGATTTACAGGGGGTATAAAAAAAATTACTTCAGGAACTAATGATAAAGCAGAAATTGACGAGGTGGTTGCCTGTAATAATGATATTATTGATGTTATTCGGCGTGCCGGGGTGCCAAACAAAAACGTCCATAGATATTACAGATACGCCTGCTTCCGGAACTATTAATATCAGCGTGGATGAATCTTTTAAACCAGTTGTTGAAGAGTTGGTAAAAGTGTATGAAGCAAGTTATCCAGGTGCTAAAATACTAGCTCATTATAAACCTGAGGCTGATTGTTTGAAAGATCTGTTGAGAGATTCAGCTACCAGACTCGTAATGGTTACAAGAGGACTTACAGGTAAAGAAGCAAGGTATTTCCAGGACACAATTAATTTTGTTCCTATTTCGGATAAGGTTGCGGTAGATGCTATAGCGGTTGTCGTAAATGCCAAAAGCCAGGATAGTGTTTTTTCCATTAACAGGTTGCAGCAGCAATTAACAGGGGCATTGGGTTATAAACAGGAGGTGATATTTGACGGACTCAATGCTACCAGTACTGTTCGGTTTGCTATTGATAGCATTCTTAAGGGCAAAAAATTTGATACCGGCGTAGTAAGGGCGGTTAAAAACAGCCAGGAGGTGCTGGATTATGTGGCAGAAAAGGAAAATGCTATTGGTTTGGTAGGTATCAGTTGGATAGGCAACCCCGAAGACACAGCCCAATTGAGAATGTTAAAAAAGGTTAAAATGGCATTTGTTAAATGTGAGACCTGTAGTGATTCGCCTTATGTAAAACCATCGCAGTTCAGCATTATGTCAAAAAGATATCCTCTGGTACGTGGTTTGTATTATGTGCTAAAGGAAAATTTTAATGGGCTTGGTTCTGGATTTGTAAGTTTTATGAAGAGTGAGAGGGGTCAATTAATTTTTAGAAGAGCTTATTTGTGGCCCGGAATTATCGATTTTAATATACGGACAGTTAAGATCAATGAAAAATTACAAAAAGAATAGCCGTATTGTTGAAGTTATTTTCATTTAAAATTAATATCATTGTACATTCTTAAACGGTAAAATAAAATGGATAAGATCAAATCAGGTTTTCTGTTGCTGGCGGCTTTATTTGTCTCAAATTTCTTAAATGCCCAGACGATTGAAGAAGGAAAAAAATTCCTGTATTATGAACGGTACAAGAGCGCAAAGGGGGTATTTGAGAAACTGGTGAATGCAGATCCTAATAATGGGGATGCTGTTTACTGGTTAGGTCAAACATTAATAGCACGGGAAGATGTAAGGGATATTAATGGAGCCAAAGCATTGTATCAAAAAGCATTGGCAGCAAATAGCGCCAACCCTTTATTATTGGCGGGTATGGGTCATCTTGAATTGCTGGAAGGTAAAACAACTGATGCCAGGAACAGGTTTGAAACGGCAATTAGCTTAAGCCAGGGTAAAAATGTAGCAGTACTCAATGCTATTGGCCTTGCTAATGTAATGGCAAAAGATGGCGATGCCGCTTATGCTATAGATAAATTAAAACAGGCTACCGCAATTAAAAAAATGACCGATCCCGACGTTTTTATAAACCTGGGGGATGCGTATAAAAAAAATGGGGAAGGAGGACCTGCTCAAACAGCTTATGAATCAGCACTGGCATTAAATCCAAGCTATGCAAGGGCTCCTTACCGTATCGGTAAAATCTATCAAACACAGGGAGTTGCTCAGAAAGAAATTTACATGCGCTATTTTAATGATGCTATTGCAAAAGATCCTTCTTATGGACCTGTTTACGAAAACCTGGGTCAGTTAACTTACACTACAGATGTTACGCAATCTGCAGCTTACCTTGATAAATTTCTGGCTAATACAGATGATGATCCCAAAAACTGTTATTACAAGGCCGCAATGAAATATGCACAGGGATTGTTTAATGATGCTATTGCTTTAGCTGATGGTTGTATCAAGGGAGACCCTAAGCCTTATCCTAAATTATATGGTATTAAAGCTTATGCTTACAACAAATTAGGTGATTCAGTAAATGCCAAAACACATTTTGAAACATATTTTCAGAAAGCTGATTCTTCAACCATTGGCATGGGAGATTATTCCAATTACGCCGGTGTACTATTAAAGTTTCCAGGTAATGATTCTATAGCTGGTACTTATGTCGATAAAGCAGTTGCGCTGGATACATTGGAGGCAAATAAAGTTACTTATCTTAAATCAATGGCCGTTTATTATGATGGGCAGAAAAGATATAAGGAAGCTGCAGACTGGTATTCTAAACTGGTAGCTATAAAGAAGGTCCCAACCAAAACTGATCTGTACAATGCAGGGTATAACTACTACAGGTCAGGAAATTATGATAAAGCAATAACCCAGTTTGATATATATAGTGCAAAATTTCCTGAGGATGCATTTAGTTATTATATGAAGGGTAAAGCAAAATGGGCAATTGATTCCACGATGAGTCAAGGACTAGCCAACCCTGAGTTTGAAAAAGCTATGCAGGTAGGCCAGGCAGACAGGGTAAAATATAAGCCGCAGTTAGTAGGGAGCTACAAGTATTTTGTAGCGTACCTGGCTAACATCAAAAAAGATAAAGCGGGTGCCGTTGCTTACTGCGATAGTGTACTGGCACTTGATCCTGCTGATGCTGAAGCCCAAGCAAATAAAACACTTATAAGCAACATGAATATGAATGCACCTGCACCAAAACAGGGAAAGGGAGCACCAGATAATAAAGCAAATGCTAATAAAGGAAATAAGCAGCCAGGCACAAAAAGGTAGCCTTATTTCTTAATAAATATTTTATATCCCTGTTCAAAAAAAGAACAGGGATTTTCTTTTTAAAAAATACCAGTTGTTTTTTGATAACGCTGTCTTATTTTTGCGCATGCAATTCTTTATTCTTCAGGCAAATAATATGAACAACGCCGAAAATTATCTTCCTATAGGTATTCAGTTATTCTTTGCAATTGGTTTTATTGCTACCATGATGGGGCTCACCCATTACTTTGGCCCTAAACGTAAAACCTCTGATAAACTGCAGAATTTTGAAAGTGGCATTGAAATAAAAGGCAATGCCCGTCAGCCCATGGCAATTAAATATTTCCTGGTTGCTATCCTGTTTGTATTATTTGATGTGGAAGTGATTTTCTTTTATCCTTATGCTGTAAATTTTAAAGAACTTGGGTGGCAAGGCTTTTGGGCGGTTACCATGTTTGTAGGTTTATTCATCACCGGGTTTATCTACATCATCAAAAAGGGTGCTTTACATTGGGAAGATTAGGGTTGAGTTATAAATATTGAATTACATATTAGATGTCTAATTTTAGTTTGATATTTAATAGTATGTTAGAATCCAAAAAATGGTGAACCTTAAATGATCAATGATGTTTTTAAGTGGTGGCTGAGTTAGTTTCAGTACAACATTTAAAAGTTAACATTCAAAATATTAAATATGTCACGTCCGGTTCAATATAACGCCAAACTAAAGACTGTAGAGCCGCCTGAAGGAATGATGGGTGATGGCTTTATGGCCACTTCATTAGAAAAAGTGGTAGGCCTTGCCAGGCAAAATTCAATATGGCCTTTACCATTTGCCACCAGTTGCTGTGGGATTGAATTTATGGCGACTGCTGCCAGTCACTACGATATCGCCAGGTTTGGTGCAGAAAGAATGAGCTTTTCCCCTCGCCAGTGCGACCTATTGATGGTAATGGGAACCATTTCAAAAAAAATGGGGCCGGTACTAAGGCAGGTTTATTTACAAATGGCAGAGCCACGCTGGGTATTGTCTGTTGGCGCCTGTGCCTGCAGCGGTGGTATTTTTGATACGTATTCAGTACTGCAGGGGATTGATCAAATCATTCCGGTTGATGTATATGTGCCAGGCTGCCCGCCAAGGCCGGAAGCTATTATAGATGGATTTATGAAAATACAGGAGTTGGTAGGAGAGGAGAGTTTGAGGAGGAGAAACGGTGAAAAATATAAAGAATTAATGGGAGCATACGGGATACAATAAAAGTAATAATTAAAAAGTCAAAAATTATCACTCTTTTTAATTTATTATATGACTTTTGACTTATGAGTTTAACATACGAAACCATACAAAAAAAACTAACTGAAAAATTCGGAGACGCTCTTACCAACTGGCAACAGCCTTATGGCATGCTTACCTTCACAGGGCCGAAGGATCTTAACCTGAAAGTGCTTCAATTTTTGTACGATGACCCTGAATTAAAATTTCAATTTTTAACAGACCTCCAGGCAGTGCATTATCCCGGTCAAAAGAATGAGGAACTGGCAGTAGTGTATCACCTGCATAACCTGGTGGATAATGTTCGCATCAGGTTTAAAGTGTTTACCGATATCAATAAGCCAGATGTTTATAGTGCTACTGCGTTGTACCGCTCCGCTAATTTTATGGAAAGGGAAACCTATGATTTTTTTGGAGTGAACTTTATCGGCCATCCTAATTTGATAAGGATCTTAAATGTAGATGAAATGGACTACTTTCCTATGAGGAAGGAATTTCCATTGGAAGATCAGACAAGGGTTGATAAAGATGATGAAATGTTTGGTCGTGGTGGAACCATGGGGTTTGGTACTGAAAAAGAAGAAGATGGTCCAACACTTACAGAAGATCATAAGCATAATGAGGGCAGTAAGATTTTGTAATAAAAAATCAAAGTACAAGAGTGCGACGCCCATGAAGTTGAGAAAAGATTAACGCTGGTAACAAAAAAATAAAATTTTAATGGCTGAATCGGAACATATTTTATTGCCGGAAGGTTCACTGGAAAAGCAAACCACCACACTCAATCTCGGGCCAACACATCCTGCAACGCATGGGGTTTTCCAAAACATTTTAGAGATGGATGGGGAGCGGATTTTGTCTGCTGTATCTACCGTAGGTTATATTCACCGGGCATTTGAAAAGCTGGCAGAAAGAAGGCCTCTTTACCAGATCACGCCGTTAACAGACCGGTTAAATTATTGTTCCTCCCCCATTAACAATATGGGATGGCATATTACCTGCGAAAGATTGCTTGGAGTGGAATTGCCCAAAAGGGTTGACTATTTACGCATCATTATAATGGAACTATCAAGAATATCGGATCACCTGATCTGTAATTCTATTGTAGGGGTGGATAGTGGTGCCTTCTCAGGATTTTTATACCTGATGCAATACCGTGAATTGATTTATGAAATTTATGAAGAAATATGTGGCTCCCGTCTTACTACCAATATTGGGCGTATTGGCGGTTTTGAAAGGAATTTCACCAATACAGCGTTTGAAAGACTTGAAAAATTCCTGAAAGAATACCCGGCTGTTTTAAAGGAGTTTGAGAACCTGTTTACCCGTAACCGTATTTTTATGGATCGTACCATTGGTTGTGGTCCTATCAGTGCGGAGAGAGCTTTGAACTATGGATTTACCGGTCCAAACCTGAGGGCTGCAGGTGTTGATTATGATGTAAGAGTCCATACACCTTACAGCAGCTACCAGGATTTTGAATTCAGTGTTCCCGTTGGAAGCACCGGCGATTGCTATGATCGTTTCCTGGTACGAAACGAAGAAATGTGGCAGAGTTTAAGCCTCATCAACCAGGCATATAAAAAAGTGCAGGAATTTAAAGGTGCGGAAGCAGAAGTGTTTCATGCTGATTCACCTGCTTATTACCTGCCTGAAAAAAAAGATGTGTATACCAAAATGGAAGCGCTCATTTATCACTTTAAAATTGTGATGGGTGAAACAGAAATTCCTGCCGGTGAATTATACTGTTCAGTAGAAGGAGCTAATGGAGAATTGGGTTTTTACCTGATCAGTGATGGCGGCAGAACGCCGTACAGGCTACATTTTCGCAGACCTTGTTTTATTTATTACCAGGCATATCCTGAATTGATAAAAGGCGGAATGATGAGTGATGCGATCATCACCATGAGCAGTTTGAATTTGATAGCGGGGGAACTGGATGCATAATAAATTATGAATTAAGAATTTTGAGTTATGAATGTTGTGTTCTCGAAAGAAAAGTTAGATAAGGTAGCGGAAATTATCTCCCGTTATCCGCAAGGAAAGCAGAAGAGCGCTTTGCTGCCGGTACTGCATTTGGCGCAGGAAGAGTTTGGGGGATGGCTGGATGTGCCAGTGATGGATTATGTAGCTACACTGCTGAGCATCGAGCCGATTGAAGTGTATGAAGTAGCAAGCTTCTATAGCATGTATAATTTAAAGCCCGTTGGAAAATATTTGTTTGAAGTTTGCCAAACAGGGCCCTGCATGCTGAATGGCAGTGATAATATTATTGATTATATCAAACAAAAGCTAAACATCAAAGTAGGTGAGACTACTTCCGATGGAATGTTTACCTTAAAAACGGTGGAGTGTTTGGGTGCTTGTGGTTATGCACCAATGATGCAGTTGGGTAAACATTACCGGGAACATTTAACAAAAGAAAAAGTGGATGCTATTATTGAAGAGTGCAGGAATAATGCAGCAAGAAATAATTAAAAAATAATCATCATGGAAGCAATCATCCCTTACCTGAATTTTAATGGCAACGCTGCTGAGGCGTTGACATTTTATTCCAAAGCGCTGGATGGAAAAATTTTGCATCAGCAAACTTTTGGAGAATCTCCAATGCCATCTACGCCGGAGATGAAAGATAAAATTATGCATGCCGCATTTCAGGCTGATAAACTAACATTGATGGTAAGTGATTGCCCGCCGGAAATGTCTGTAAACACGGGCAGTAATATCAGCCTTTCTTTGAATTTTACCGATGAAGCATCGATTGATAAAACATTTGCAGCCTTATCAGAAGGATCGAAGGTAACGATGCCATTGCAGGATACTTTTTGGGGCGCAAAATTTGGTATGCTGACAGACCCTTTCGGGATTAACTGGATGTTTAATTATGATAAGCCGAAAGGATAACAAATATCTTGTAAGAACATTTGACAGGATATCAAATTGTATGAAAAAATTCTTTTTAATTATATCGGTTTCTTTTATTGCTATTGATTTATTTGCACAGCAAACACCTGAAGAAAAATTGATTGTAACGTTAAAGGAGTTTCATCAGGCGCTAATAAATAAGAATACCATTTCAATTAACCAGCAAACTGATAAAGCTTTGAGTTACGGACATAGCAACGGCTGGGTACAAACCAAGGCAGATGTAATTAAGGATTTGGAAACAGGCTATATCAGTTACGGTGCAATAAAAGAAGACAGTATTACAGTTGCAATAAATGGTAATATGGCCAATGTTCGTTTTCTGGCAGATATTACGGCAACAATGAAAGGAACAATCACCAATTTCAAACTGAGCGTTTTGGAAGTGTGGGTAAAGAAAAGTAGCCGGTGGGTATTGTTTGCAAGACAGGCAGTGAAACAAATAAAATAAAAATTAAAAAGTCAAAAAAGAAAAATCTCAAGGTTAACTATTTAATATAACTTTTGATTTCTAACTTTTGATTTTTGACTTATAACATGGGTAAAAAATTATTATTAGCAAACGCACATGTACCGGGCATAAAAGGTTACGAGGTATACCGCCGTGAAGGTGGTTACCGCAGTGTAGAGAAGGCATTGAAAATGGCTCCGGCAGATATTGTGGATGAAGTAAAGAAGAGCGGCTTGCGTGGCCGTGGTGGTGCTGGTTTTCCTGCGGGCATGAAGTGGAGTTTTATTGCAAAGCCTGAAGGTGTTCCAAGACATTTGGTAGTAAATGCAGATGAAAGTGAACCCGGTACTTTTAAAGACCGTTACTTGATGGAGTTCATTCCACATTTGCTCATTGAAGGAATGATCGTTTCGTCATTTGCATTAGGCAGTAACGTTAGCTATATTTATATCCGTGGTGAATATGCCTGGATCGTTGATATTTTAGAGCAGGCTATTGCAGAAGCAAAACAAAATGGTTTTCTTGGTAAAAATATTTTAGGCACTGGTTTCGATTGTGAAATTTATATACAACGTGGGGCAGGTGCGTATATCTGCGGAGAAGAAACTGCATTAATAGAATCATTGGAAGGCAAGAGAGGCAATCCAAGAATAAAACCACCATTCCCAGCCGTGAAGGGATTATGGGAAAGACCAACTGTGGTGAATAATGTGGAGACCATTGCGGCGGTGGTTCCTATTATTAATGATGGGGGTGATGAATATGCAAAGATTGGTGTGGGTAAATCTACCGGAACAAAACTAATTTCTGCCTGTGGTAATATTAATAAGCCGGGTGTATATGAAATTGACATGACCATCTCAGTAGAAGAATTTATTTACAGCGATGAATGGTGTGGAGGTATACCAAACGGGAAAAAATTGAAAGCTTGTATCCCGGGGGGATCATCAGTTCCTATTTTACCAGCCAATTTATTATTGACTACAGCAAAAGGGGAGAAACGGTTAATGAATTATGAAAGCCTTGCTGATGGGGGCTTTGCAACCGGCACGATGATGGGCAGCGGCGGTTTTATTGTATTAGATGAAGACCAGTGTGTGGTAAAACATACGTTGACCCTAGCAAGATTCTATCATCATGAAAGCTGCGGACAATGCAGCCCCTGCCGGGAAGGCACAGGCTGGATGGAAAGAATATTGAAGAAGATAGATACTGGAAAAGGTGAGATGAAAGACATTGACCTGTTGTGGGATATTCAAAGAAAGATAGAAGGAAATACCATTTGCCCGTTAGGTGATGCTGCTGCATGGCCTATAGCGGCTGCTATTAGGCACTTCAGGGATGAATTTGAATGGCATGTACTAAACC
>Ga0157378_10006046_pt1 | contig 10604 bp, 12 predicted proteins | sample M65metaG_FD_115309 | JGI IMG/M metagenome (GOLD analysis project Ga0157378, IMG submission 115309) | Miscanthus rhizosphere microbial communities from Kellogg Biological Station, Michigan, USA - M6-5 metaG | ecosystem: Host-associated > Plants > Roots > Rhizosphere > Soil | place: USA: Michigan...
AGCAATAATGGTAGATAAATCCGTAATTCATATACAATCCCGCGAAAAAAGGACAAGACCTTTGTGGCATAAGAACTTAACTGAAATGGAAAGAGTGAAATTGAATAACGGAGTGGAAATGCCCATCCTTGGCTTTGGTGTTTTCCAGGTAACTGATTTAGCCGAGTGTGAAAGAAGTGTTGTTGACGCGATTGAAACAGGTTATCGTTTAATTGATACAGCACAATCATATGGAAATGAAGAAGCGGTTGGAAGTGCTATCAAAAAAAGCGGCATCAAAAGAGAAGAGCTATTTATCACTACAAAACTTTGGATTCAGTCCAATGGTTATGATGGAGCTAAAAAAGCTTCTCAACAATCCCTAAAGAAGTTTCAGTTAGATTATCTCGACCTATATCTTATACATCAACCTTACGGGGATGTGTACGGTGAATGGAGAGCGATGCAGGAATTATATAAGGAGGGGAAGGTGAGAGCCATTGGCGTGAGCAATTTTCATCCCGACAGGCTGATCGATTTGATCATTCACAACGAAATAGTTCCCGCAGTTAATCAGATTGAAACACATCCCTTTCACCAGCAAGTTGAAACACAAAAATTCTTAGTGGAGAATAATGTGCAATTAGAATCCTGGGGGCCGTTTGCAGAGGGCAAGAATAACATTTTTCATAATGATTTGTTGCTTTCAATTGGCAAGAAGCACAACAAATCAGTTGCGCAGGTGATTCTTCGCTGGCTGACACAACGAGGTATTGTTGCCATTCCGAAATCAGTCCGCCGCGAGCGTATGGAAGAAAACTTCAAGATTTTTGATTTCAAACTTAGTGAACAGGATATGAATGCAATCAAAGCACTCGATAGAAGCGCCAGCTTGTTTTTTGACCATCGGGATCCTGCTATGGTAAAATGGTTGGGCGAAAGAAAAGCGAATAATTAAATCATTTCAAATCTAAATCAGCATGCAAAAACGAGTATTAGGAAAAAGCGGACTTGAAGTATCTGCGATTGGTCTTGGGTGTATGGGATTGAGTTTCGGTTATGGTAACGCGATAGCGAAAGGAGATGCCATTAAGCTCATTCGTTCTGCTTTTGAGCGCGGTGTTACCTTCTTTGATAGCGCAGAAGCCTATGGACCGTTCGAAAACGAAGAATTGCTTGGTGAAGCATTGGCGCCATTTCGCAAGGAAGTAGTGATTGCAACAAAATTTGGTTTTAAGGAAGGTAAAACATCATTGGGTACAGATAGCCGACCAGAAAACATCAGATCAATGACTGATTCCGCACTGAAACGATTAAGGACCGACGTCATTGATTTACTCTATCAACATCGCGTGGATCCTAATGTTCCTATTGAAGATGTTGCCGGCACAGTAAATGATTTAATTAAGGAAGGAAAAGTAAAACACTTTGGTCTGTCGGAGGCTGGGGTAGAAATAATCAAAAGGGCACATGCTGTTCAACCAGTAACAGCCTTGCAAAGTGAATACTCATTATGGTGGCGGGAACCCGAAGAGGAAATTATTCCAACGTTGGAAGAATTAGGAATTGGCCTTGTTCCATTTAGCCCTTTAGGTAAAGGCTTCCTAACAGGAAAGATTGATGAACATACCACATTTGATAAAAATGATTTTCGAAATACAGTGCCCCGTTTTTCCGAGGAGAATCGAAAGGCAAATCAGGCGTTGGTCGACCTATTGGGGAAGATCGCAAAGGAAAAGCGTGCAACCAATGCTCAAATAGCAATAGCATGGTTGCTTGCACAAAAACCTTGGATCGTTCCTATTCCGGGTACAACAAAATTGCATCGACTCGAAGAAAATGTTGGCGGTGCATCAATTGTTCTTAGCGCCGATGATCTCAGGGAAATCGATCATGCGCTTTCTGACATTGAAGTGCAAGGTGCCCGTTATAGTGAGCAAGCACAAAAAATGATCAATCGATAGAGACAATCAACATTGTAACCTTACCCATCAACATTCAACAAAATGAGTAAAACAATTCATGCAGTAGTATTTGTAGCAACGATTCTTTGCAATCGGGCCAATGCGCAAGATTCTACGCTCTTTCCAAGAGGTCAAATTGGTGCCAACACAAATAATTATACAGGAACTATCTGGCTTAGTGAATTAAATCATCCGGACAGCAACTTCACTTTCAGTTTAGCACAGGCGGTATATGCACCGGGTGCAAAACTGGATTGGCATATTCATCCGGGCGGGCAATACCTGCTTATTACAGAAGGGAAGGGCTATTATCAGGAAAAAGGCAAGGCGGGAACAATTGTGCAAAAAGGTGATATCATTAAATGCCTTCCAGGTGTAGAGCATTGGCATGGCGCGGCACCTAACAGCACATTTTCTTATATCGGCGTGACACCCGTTCAAAAAGGAAAAACAATATGGCTAAGAAGAGTAACCGATGAGGAATACAACAGCGTAAAGAAATAAAAGCATTAAAAACTGCAAACTTAAAATTATGAACAAGGTGTTTCTCGGAATATTCGCATGTTTAATCTGTGTGCAATTTTTACATGCGCAGGCTAAGTTGCCTGCTACGGCATCAACAAGCACAACGAAGGAAGAACAACAACTCCTCGATCTTTCCAAAACGAAATGGACCTGGATGGCCAACAAAGACGCAGAGAATTTAAATGGACTGTTTGCTGATAACTGTGTATTTGTTCATATGGGCGGGAGCTGGGGCAAAACCCAGGAATTAAATACCATCAAAGGCGGTATGATCTGGTACAAGAAGGCGGAAATTTATGGAGCGTCAGTTAACATCTTTGGTAATACCGCCATCCTTTTAAATGACATTGATTTGTTGGCGGTAGTCGGTGGAAATGAAGTTACCCACGCTTTCATGGTGACTGAGGTTTACATTAAAGAGAAAGGAAAGTGGAAGATGGGATCGCTAACCTTTTCTACACTGCTTAGGCCAGTCAAGATGAACACGAATGCAGACCACAGCTTGGAGAAAGTTCGGGAATCTGATTCGGTTACGATAAAAAAATCCTGAGTCTTTACTTTCACGAAGAGCATTGCTCTGATACAACAGTCCTCACTCCTTCAAAATTCTTCCTCAGTCAGTGCTTTATTTACGGCAGCGCCAGCCATATTCCCGCTCGACACAGCATTAGCAACGGAGCGCATCGTAGAACTATTATCTCCACAAGCGAATACACCATCCACTGTTGTTTTTTGAAATTGGTCTACTTTCAAATGGCCTTGTTCCGTTAGTTCACATCCGAATTGAAAAGGTATCTCACAATGTTGCACAAAAGGAATGGCAGCATATACAGCATCAAACTTCATCTTCTTGCCATCTTCAAATACAACATCTGATACTTGTCCATCATCATGTTCAATCTGAGAAATTTTTGATTGGATGATTGGAATCTCGTGTTGATCTAGTTTCTTCCTTTGTTCTTCTGTAAACTCCGCCTTACTTGATGTGAGGATAGTAATGTTGTTGGTCAGGTTGTAGACTAAAGAGGCAACATGAAAAGCCTTTTCTCCATTTGCCATAATTCCGGTGTTCTTACCACGAAATTCGTAACCATGGCAATAAGGACAATGAATAACTGAAATACCCCAACAGGCTGCAAAGCCTTCTATCTGCGGCATTAAGTCTTTAATACCGGTTGCAAAAATGAGTTTCTTTCCAAATAAGGCTTGTCCTTTTTTTGTGGTGATTAGAAATCCATTTTCGGCTTTCTTTCCACTTGTTGCCAGATCGTTTACAGAGGTTACTGTTTGGTAGCGCAGTACCTGTTCTCTTGCTTTCGATGCAATGGCGGCTGGCCTTTCACCGTCTTGTGTAATAAAATTATGCGAATGAGGAGTCTGACTGTTACAGGGTAATCCGCTGTCAATTACCAGCACATTTCTTAACGAACGCCCCAAAGCCATAGCTGCTGAAAGTCCTGCATAACTACCTCCTATAATAATTGCTTCGTACTCTTTAATTTTAGTCATTATAACAATAATTTCAAAAGGAGATTGATGGAAGGAATCGCAAATAAGGGATTGTGTTCTTTCTCAATTACAAACCAGCACTGAATTATATCGACGAGAAACCTATAAGATAACGCAAAATTATCCTTCCTTCCGTTTCAAAAATAACAATTGCCCATAGTGTGAAGCGAGGTGGCCCGCACGATTTATCAGAACATTCAGTTTATTCCTGTGAGGTTCCTTTTGAAAATCAGTTTCAGTAACAGCATTGTGTTTTTGGAACCACTCATCCGGTTTTACTTTTTGAAAATGGCGCGATAGAATTTCGTTCACCTCTTTCCAACGGTCTCTCAATTCATTCAACGGAGGCATTTTAGCGCTTGCATCATCCGGATTTGTAAGAAATGTTTCCTCAAGTTCAGGAAATCGCTGCTTTTCAAAGCCAAGCAAGGGGAGCATCCGGTCATGAACCGATGTGAGATGTCCGAGCAAATAAACACCTCTGTTCCTTCCTGGTGCTACTTGCGCGTGTAATTGTTCATCCGACAATTCATTGAACAAATCGCTTGTTCTTTTGACATAAGTGCTCCAATTATCCAAAACCATTTTTATGAAAAGGTTATCGGTTGACGCCATGATTGTTTGATTTGTTAGTGAAATTAATGCTAGCCATCGAATAAAAGTTCTTGTTGACTCGACAAATAGTTTTTAGGAACTTTAATACCAAAGTCGATCGGACCATGAAACATCTCAAATCCCTCTTCGCATGTCTTCTTTTGCTGACCGGAATTCATTTGCACGCGCAAACAATTAGCCTTCAAAAAAGCAAACTACACCCTGTAGGTGTTTATATGTCCGTTGAACAACTAAAGGGAAAACAAACCGTGAAAGTGATAAGAGATAGTACCATTACAAAAGCTGACCAGCCCACCTATGTAAAAATTTCGGGCGTCGATTTCAAGAACGGTACCATAGAAGTGGATGTGTTAAGCCGACTTCTTTCAAATGCTTCCGCAACCGCAAGAGGTTTTATTGGCGTTGCCTTCAGGATAAATGCAGACAATACAAAATTTGAAGGCATCTACATACGACCTACAAATGGGAGGGCAGATGATCAATTGCGACGAAATCATTCAATTCAATATTTCTCCTTTCCCGACTATGACTTTGATCGCTTGCGAAAAGAGGCAGCCGGAGTATACGAATCCTATGCTGATATGGGATTGAATGAGTGGATCAAATTAAAAATCGTTGTCAAAGGCAGCCAGGCCAAGCTTTTCTTGAATCGCAATAAGCAGCCATCATTAATCGTAAACGATTTAAAGCACGGGTCAGATTTGACCGGTGGAATAGGGCTTTGGGTAGATGTGGGTACGGAAGGCTACTTTTCAAACCTGAAGGTTTCTAATGATTGAGTATTCTTCGAGTTATAATAGCCAGTTGGGTTTTCAAAATTTCATCTTACCGTGTATTGATAGCAATCGCTCGTAAGTACTACTTGCATCGTTACTGCATCAAGTACGCGAAAATGGATATCGAATGTGGACCCGGATGGAACAACTGAAACATCTCTCCACAATTCATCTTCTCCATCACCTTTGTCATCAGTAAGAATGGAGTGAGGAGTTAGGCCAAAGCCTAGGGTTAACCACGATGTACTTGTGCAATCGCCATCTACCACGTTAATTGCGTCCACAGCTCTTTGAAGTACATACGTGTGATTGGCTAACAGATGACGAACTTTTGTGTCAAGGATAATAATTTTTGCGGCATCGGGGTTTTGCCGAAACTGAATGTGGCCATTATTATTTCCCTCGCCATTTAGAACAACCTCCAGGTTAAATTGTGACGTTGCTCCATCGGTGCTTCCAGCTCCGTTATTCGCTTTTAGGGTCGAATTCTCTGAATTCACTGATTGGCTGTTGACACGCTCCTTTTTGCAACCAAAAGCTGTGATCAATAAAAGGAGCGTAGCGGCGTTCTTCAGGACAGAAATTTTCACTTTCATATATCATAGTTTTTTATGAGAAAAAGGAGGCTAATATCCACCCGCAGATAAGGTGTATTGATCGGCATATGTTGAAGCATATACCCTAGAACCTTTCGACTTAAACACTCTGTTTACGATTTCATCAGTGAGGTTAACACTAAGTATTTGGGAGCGGCAGATTTTCAGTTTGGAAGGGGCGTATTTGGAAAGGTTCTCCTAATTTAACATATAATGCAGGATTTTCCTTTCCCGGTGGATAAGTTTTTTAGGTTGTTCATCGGTGTTAGGCTCTACCACAATTTGGTTCTAGTTCTTTCGCCGAAAAGTTTTCTCATACCTTCAAAAATTGTCCATCTTTTATTTAGAATGATCCATTGACTTTGGCCCCTGGTGTTTTGACCTTTGGGTAGAATTAAAAACAAAACATCAAAAGATGGAAACGATATTAAAAGTTGCGGGCGGTTTATTGGGACTACTGGTTCCTTATCTTTTCTACATAACACTCAATAACGGAATTAACAAAAGTCCAATCGAAGGCGATAGAAAGATAAAATACAAAGGAATACTTGGAGCCGTTGTTATCCTGGCTACTTTGTCTGTTTGGCTTTTTTCAGTAGCGCGGGTATTGGATTACCATTCCGGGGATGTGATTCCGAAATTTACCATACCGTTAGTCGTGTTTGTTCTTGCGGGTATTCTCTGCTTAGCAAACAAGCGATTTCAAATTGTTTTGTCGTTTACTCCGTTGTCAACTTTGGTAGGCGTCCAAGCGTTTCGGTTGGCGGGTATCGCATTCTTTTTCATAGCTTACCTGCAAATATTGCCGGAAACTTTTCAGTGGGCTGCATTCGGTGATTTATTGACAGGAACATTAGCCATCCTTGCAAGCAAGGCATTACAAAACGGCTCGAGCAATGCAAGAGTTTTATTTTGGCTGTTTAATATTGTTGGGCTTTTGGATTTGTTAAACGTTGCATTTCTGCTGCTGCTATACTACCCTATTTGGAATGATACATTGCCAACGAGTGAAAGCGCTACACAGTTTTCCCTGGTAATGATACCGGCTATTGCCGCACCCTTCGCGATATTGTTGCATCTGTACTCGATTATTGCTGCAATTAAAGCAAGCAAAGCAGAAAGGATTTAAAAGTTGGAAAGCGGATTCGAAATTTCAAAAACCACGGTTGGTATGAGCGACAATGAAATCTCCACGTTGATTGACCCGCAAAACGGCAATCTTGCCTTTAAGATATTTTCGTTTACAGATGGCAATCACTTTGATCACGTACAACGACTCAATTACCATTCGCTAATAATCATTATTCGGGGACAGGCTCAATTGAATGCGGATTTTTCGGAATACCAAATCCTGCAAAGTTGCTTACTTTATTTTTCGCCGTTTCAACCTTTTATGCTCAGGGAGGCGAAAGATATTAATGGCATCTGCGTTAATTTTCATTCCGATTTTTTCTGTATTTACAAACATCACCAGGAAATTGCGTGTAACGGTGTTTTGTTCAATAACATTTACCAACGGCCGTATATTCTTTTGAGTAACGGGGAGCTTCAGAGTTTCATCCATCTCATAGATCAGATGAAAAAGGAAATGCAGAACCAGGTTTTGGCGCAGCATGAATTGCTCATTTCGTATTTGAAAATCTTTTTAATAACCGCTACCAGAATTAAGATGGCTCAATATCCGGAGGATGAAAAGGAATGGAAGCCCGGATCAGAACATTTCATCATTCAGTATTTCAAGGAGGCAATTGAAAAGCACTTCAAGACCTTGCATTCCCCGAGTGATTATGCGAATTTGTTAAACATTCCTGTTAATACCTTAGCTAAAATCAGTAAGTCGCATTTCAACAAAACCCTTACTGATTTAATAACTGAACGGATAATTATTGAGGCGAAGCGTGAATTATACCTCACTTCTAAAGCTGTAAAGCAGATCGCCAGTGAGCTGGGGTTTGATGACGAATATTACTTCAGTCGCTTCTTCAAAAATAATACTGACGTATCTCCAAAGCAGTTCAGGCAAACAGCCGGATTTGCCCGGGCAGAAAATTGAGGCCCTATTTCAATAAAGAATTGAAGTTATTGAGACGCCGAAGAATAAACTGGCCATATCAGGTGGATACGAAGTATTCACCATTAAATAATAATTTAAAATGACAATTATGAACAACGAAGGAAGCACTAATTCAATGGACCTAAGCACTCCTATTACTAAGGTGTTAGCTATTGGGCAGTTTACCGAAGAAGCAATGAATGCTTCAAAAAGAATCCCGGTAATGGGGAAGGAGGTTCCCGCAACATTAAAACTATACCTCAACGGAAAGATTGAGCAATGGTTTCTTAAGCCGGATATGAGCGGTCCCGTTTTTATTCTAAACGTTGCGAATGCCGACGAAGCCCGGAATTTACTGGGCGCATTACCACTAGGGTTGGCGGGAATGATGGATTTTGAATTAATTCCCTTAGGTCCATTGACACCGCTGAGATTACTTCTTACTGAAAAACTGGCAAGCTAACGGTGGGAACGACGACCCGGGTGCACCAACGGAAGCTTCACCGAATGCTTACGAATAGATATTCAAATCCAAATAAGCATTCCTGAATTTCCCATCCGGGTCATATTTCTTCACCAACGCCAGGAAATCTGAAAACTTTTCATAGCGCTGATGAAGAATTTTCGGGTCAATAGTAAAAAGTTTCCCCCAATGTGGTTTCACTTTATATGGAGCCAACTCAGACTCGATCATTGGAATCAACTTACTTACTTCGGCCGGATTTTGTTTCCAGGTAAAATGAATCGCAACTGAATCCTGGTGATAGCATGGGCTCATCCACAAGTCATCAGCTTTTATTGTGCGTATTTCAGAAATCAACAATTGAGGGTTAATCAGATCTTTCTTTTTTTCTAATGCAAGGATTGCATCCACTGCATTGTTGTGGGGCACGAAGAATTCTGACTGAAGTTCTTTACCTCCGCTAGGAGTGAATCCCATTTTAAAATGCGGTAATCGTTCGTACCAGGGACCAGGAACGCCCATTTGCTCGGTGCAATTTTCTGCGGACATCTCTACAATCGGGTGAAGATTTTTCGATGCTGCCTTCGCTCCAAAAAAATCATTTCCCAACTCTCTGATGGCGGTATCCGTACGGCGCTTGACCCATACCTGGCTAATTTTTTGATCAAGCCAATTAGTAAATAAACTCACACTGTATCCGCTCGACATGATTTCATCAAAATGTTTTTCCATCGAAGCAAGCGGTAACTCCTGGAAAACATCTTGTCTTACCTGGAATGTCTTCTGCATTGCTAAAACCACTTTGGTCACAATACCGAAAGCGCCTAATCCAACGACAAGCCCATTGAAATCCGGATGACTTCGTTCAATCTGTACAATTTCTCCTTGTGGCGTAACAATTTCCATAGCCGCTACGGCAGTGGCAAGATTCCCCAGTGTTATTCCCGAGCCATGCGTTGCAGTTGCGCAAGCGCCGGCAACGGTAATATGCGGAAGCGACGCAAGATTGTGTAGCGCGTATCCTTCCTTATCAAGTTCCTTCGCGAAGTCACCGTAACGGATACCACCTTCGATATTAATCGTATTCTTGGCTTTATCTAATGCGATTATTCTGTTGAGCGCTCGCGTGGAGATTTGAGTTTGTGGACTGTCCGCAATGTCATTAAAGCAATGGCGAGATCCCAGGGCTTTTTGTTTGCCGGCTTTCTTTACGAGTTCCTGTAACTCCTCAACTGATTTTGGTTCATGAATATTCGGCGCTTTGTAGGAGTAATTCCCCGCCCAGTTATTTCGAATGGCTGTCTTGTTATCTGTTTTGCACGATATTTCAGGCAACAACATTTCAGCGGCAATTAGTAAAGAAGAAGTTTTGATGAAGTCTTTACGGTTCATATACGCAAGCTTCATTGTTAATGTATGCTAACAATTTCAAAAGTACATCCTTTGTTTTAAGGTTCGTGATTGTATCGCAGAAAGATTTCAATGCAAACCTCGATTTTGAAATTTTTTTAAATTCGAACAAATTTTCCGCTATGTATTATGACCTAACAAAGGCTGAAAAGAAAGTCGCCAGGGTGTGCATCGACAAGGGCCTTGATGCAGAATTTAAAGAAGCGTTGGAAAAAGTGGAAATGGTCACTAAGAAATGGAGAGCTGGAGAATTTGAAAACAATAAGGCGGCATATCATGAAATGTATAAGACGCTGGATGAAAAAAACGATGCGATTGCAAAACGGTATGATCATTTAGGAGGATCGCGTTGGCTAATGGCTATTTCGCAGATCTATCGTGATGGCTACATTACTGACGAAGACATAGAGAAATTCCATGAAGACACAAAAATCACTTTAAAGCGTTGGGCCCATAAGCAATAATGACATACATTTCTTCGTTGCAACAATCTCTACCAATAAATTCCTGCGCTTATGAGTAAATATTTCTGTTTGTTACTCATCCTGTCTGTGTCGTGTTTATCATATTCTCAACAAAATATTAATCGGAATGATCTGTACGCGGAAATGTTTGGCACTCCTATTAGTATGGTTTCGATTAATTATGAACGTCAACTGCAACACAGTCCCGGGCTTGGATTGCTGGTGGGAATTGGATATTACGATTACGGAT
>Ga0157378_10006048_pt1 | contig 10602 bp, 4 predicted proteins | sample M65metaG_FD_115309 | JGI IMG/M metagenome (GOLD analysis project Ga0157378, IMG submission 115309) | Miscanthus rhizosphere microbial communities from Kellogg Biological Station, Michigan, USA - M6-5 metaG | ecosystem: Host-associated > Plants > Roots > Rhizosphere > Soil | place: USA: Michigan...
CGATACGTGAACGAGCCGGTACGGTAAGTGGCCGCAACCTCCGGACTGCTGGTCCCAGCAATGGAAGGCGGAGCCGGAGGCCTGCCCCGAGTTCCCGGGCCACCGATAACCTGCGCCGTTCCGCCCTCGAAAAACGTATCCGATCCGAAGCGCTTTCCATCGCCTGCCCCAGCGACGAGTGCCCCGCAATCGATGTAGGTGTTCTTTGCGGCTTCGTCAGATAGATGCCACTGCACCCTATCCTCCACATCGCCTCGGGAAAACGAACCACTTGCGATGAGGTTGTTGGCTCCGGGACTGAGAGCGACCCTCTTCCAGACACAGATGCGATCCGGGCAGTTCGCAAGCACTCCAATGAGCTTTCCGTTTACTTTCAGCGAGGTCTTGGGTGCATTGCTGTACGCCCGCACATCCGCTATCCGGTAGGCTCGCTCGGTATAAAGACCGGAGTTGATGTGCACCGTTGGCGTCGCCGTCCAGTTGGCTTTGTAAAAGTAGTACGGGTCTTTCCTGTGCTTATGGTCATAGGTCACGATGCCCTTGGTATTGATGTCCTGGGCATTGCCCTCGCTACGCGTAGTGCTTCCGAAGTCGAAGGAATTCCAGAGAAACGTACCCCACAGGTACGGCTTGCTGCGCAGCGTGGACCAGTTCTGTTCGTGAATGTAGGACTCGTATTCTTCGGCCTGGGGTCGATTGCGCGACTCAGGGCCACCGAGCGCATTGTCGGAGTGGAGCGAGACAGCGCCCCCAGCACCGTATTCCGTTACCGCCATGGGCTGTGCCGGTCGAATGTGGTGCAGTGCATCAAGATTGGCGCCTAAGTCGGAGGGCTTGCCGTAGTACCAGCCGAAGTAGCGGTTGGCACCAGACATGTCGGTGACCGAGGCTGTGATTGGCACCACAGTATCGGGTGCGTAACGGATTCCCTCACAGCAAGTCGCCAGGGTTGTTGGTCTATCCGGGTCCAAATCGTGCGCCAGTTGATTCAACTCTTTCAGTAAGGGCAGCGGGTCGGGAACGGCGCCGCTCTTGTTCCCAACAAATGCGGGTATTGAGTTTCCAAAATCAATCTCATTGCCAATGGACCAGGTGATTACCGAGGGGTGGTTGAAGTCCTGCGTGATCAACTCTTGCAGCTGCTGCCGGGCGTTCTCACGAAGAGCTGGCGTCGGTTCCAGGCTTTCCCCCAGCGTCCACTGGCTCACCAGCGGTATCTCGTCCCAGACCACAAGTCCGTCGCGGTCCGCGAGGTCGTGAATCGGCTGGCCATGCTGGTAATGGGTAAGGCGTATGCCGGTCACCCCCATCTCACGCATCATCGCCTCGTCTGCAGCAACGTCCTCCGGTTGCGACGCCCAGCCCTTACCTTCGCGGTCCTGGTGATAGCCGACGCCGTGTATGGCCACGTGTTTCTCGTTGAGGAACAGCCCGTTGTTCGGATCGAACCGAACCTGCCGAATGCCAAAGGGGAGAGAAATACGATCCACAAGTTGCGAGGACTTGTCTGAGAGTTCCACTACTAGCCGGTACAGATAAGGGTCCTCCTCGCCCTGCCAGAGGTGTGGATGGGGCACAGCCACGTTCGTGGTGCTATCTACCACGCTCGCCGCTCCCACGGTGACGGACTGCTCTTGTTGTGCTGCGACCTTGCCCTGCGCATCAACGAGCAGGGTACGGAGCACAAGCGTGCCATTCTGCTCACCATCGTTGCGCACCCGGGCGCGCACCTGCACCTGCGCTCCTGCAGAGGCGATGGACGTCGTCTTCGCATAGACTCCAGAGGAGCCATAGTCCATCAAATCAAGGTGTATTTTCCTGGTGAAGATAAGGCTTACCGGGCGATATAAACCGCCGTACACGAAGAAGTCTCCCGTAAGTGGCAACACGTCGGCAGTCGAGCTTCCGAGCGCGGGTTTCGTGTTGTCCACCTTCACCGTAAGCGTGTTCTCCTGGCCTGGCTTCAGTGCGGCCGTGCTGTCTAGGCGAAAACGCGAGAAACCTCCCCGGTGTGTGCCAAGCATGTTTCCGTTCAACCAGACGGTTGCGATGCGGCTTGCTGCGTCAAACTGCAAAAAACTCTCCATGCCTTTAACGTTCGCTGGCAGCGTGAAAACGAGTTTGTACCAGCCGACACCTTGCGTTGTTACGACGTTCTGCATGGTATTGATGTGGGACGCGGGTGCGTCCTTGTAGTAGCCCACTCGATTCCACGTGTGTGGAACGCTGACGGTTGCCCATGCCGCATCCGGTTCAGCCTGGAGTTCTGTCGCAGAGTCTGAACTTAGCTTGAAGCGCCATCCGTCGCGAAGTGACATCTCGATACGAGGGTCTACAGTCGTGGAGCGGTGCGTTCTGCTCGTCTGCATCTCCTGTGCCTGAATCTCCAGAGCGAGGATCGAAAGACACAGCACAAGAAGGCCTAGAGAGCGGGTCATGGGCAAACTCCTGGAAGCACTAACTGCCTGAGTGGCGGAAGAAATGGTAATTATAGAGATGGCAAAACTTGTTGTCACCACGGCTGCGCGGAAGCGACATTAAGCCAGTCCAGGTAGCGTGCTTACAGCGCATATAAGTCGGCCAGTGTTCGTACATCCAATCCACCTGGCCGTAAAACGGGCGACGCACTCGATTGGTTCCATGATCGGCAGGCGGCCTCGGCACAAGGTCGCATTGGCGACTCTACATCACAGTGGATTGTTGATCACTTGCCCGTTTTTGAAGAACTGTCACGAGTATGACGATTCACTGGCTTGGGAGACCTTCACTGAGAGTTTCCAACCTTGCTTTCGGAAGCTGAACGGATCGAACCATTCAAAAAGTTTTTCACCTTCGCAACAATCTCCTCCGGATCCTACGGCCCATCCAGCCCAGAGCAATCCACGCGAACTTTCTCGAGGGTTTAAACATAGCGCTTATTGAAGCTCGTACGCTGAGAAACGAGTAGAGCAAAATCGTGTCGGCAATCTCAATATGATTCGCTCACAAATAAATCAGAGTGCAAAAGAGCATCTTGGAACTAAATACTTCAGCCTGGATACCACACTACTCGCGGGTCGTTTCGGCTTCGTTGATAGCCCCACGCCTCGTCGATCAGCCGTTTGCTGTCAAAGCGTGGCCGCCATCCAAGTTTGAATTTTGCTTTATTGTTGTCTAGCCAGGTCGACCAGTACGGTGTTCGGATTTCAACCGGCAGCATTCCCCTTGTCTTGTGAAGATACGTCGCAACTTGTTCATAGTCGATCGGTTCATCCATACATACGTTGAAAGTCTGCTGTTGGGCATTGGGATGATCGAGGGCCAGAATCATCGCGTCGACCAGATCACTGACATGAACAAAGTTGCGTTTGACGGGCTTGCCTTCCGGATCGAGCATCAGGGGTACGCAGTTTGACTTGATGTATTCGTCGGCGCGCTCCGCTCCCACAACATCCCGCCAGCGTGGACCTCCGAACACGTCTTCACCAAAAGATAGGGACAGCTTGAAGTCATCCTTTTCCATAATCCACGGTGCTCTCAAACAGCAGCCGCACAGGTCATATTGGATGAAGTACTGCTCCAGCATCACCTCTTCCAGGACTTTGGAGAGTGCGTAGCAGCCAGGATACGCACTGTGTCGTTGCCTCTCAGTCACAGGCAACTCATGAGCATAGAAGAAGTGCCCAAGCGCAGCATCTCCTCCGATCAGAATGATTTGCCTGAATGATCTGCTGAGACGGCACTCCTCCAAAAGCCAGAATAGTCCTTTGACGGTCACGTCCATCACGTTGTCGGGAGTCTCCTTGCAGGTCGCGCAATGGATCACATGAGTGATCCCAGCCATTGCGGAGCGCACTACCTCCCGATCAGAGATGCTTCCTGTCACGACCTCACATCTTTCATGCGGTTCGGGCAGACGATTGTGACAGAGCGCGCGAATGGTGACGTCTTGACCATCTTCAGCTTGCAGAATTTGACGAACAAAATGGGAGCCCACTTTGCCAGTCGCACCGGTGACCAGAATGCGTTTCATTGAACCGCCATTCCATCGAAGCTACAGCTTGCACATGAAGGGCACTCGATTCTCAAATACTAAGTCCAGAATGAGCCAATTCAAGGCTTGGGCAGTAATCGACTTCACCGACTAGCCAACCGTTGTGATTTGGCCAAACCCTGCCGGATAGTAACTGATTCGGGTCTGGATGCGCCATGATCGAAGAATCGACTCGAGTCCAGAATTGTGACGGCGGATTAGCCGAGGTCATCCCGTGAGGTAGGTCGATGTCATCAAGAAGCAACCAACAACCTTAAGTATCATGAAACTGCAAGAACACTATTGACTCGCTCGCGTTCACAGCGTGTACTTTTGAGTCGGAGGACACTGCAATTGAATGGCTCGCTTGGTGTGACCGGCGCGCATTTGTGCCGCTGTTTTTCAATGCATCCCACGCCGACAAACACTTTCTCGACTCTGCTTTTCCTCGCTATTTGTGTCTTTATCGCGGACGCTCAGAGGACGTCTATTGAGTTGCAGGATGCATCCGGCAAGGCGATCGCCTCCACCGCTTCGAAGAAAGGACGCACCACCCTCAAGCTCGATCACGAGTACCAGCCTGGCGACCGCATTGTTGTGCACGGACCGCAATGGGTGAGCCTTGATGTAAGCGACAATGTGCCCCGTTGCAGCGTGTTTCTCTCGCCCAGTGCGCGCAGTACCTTCACCTTTGAAATCCCTTATGGCAGCGGCGAAACACACACCGGCAGTTCCTACCCGATGGAGGGTTTCGCAGGCAGCTCACACACTCTCACTGTTACCTCGCTCGCCAAGAATGATCGTCTTTCCCGGCGGAATCTCGCGCTGAACTCGTGCGACATGCGCAGCGATTCGCCCTCTGTCTTTCCTCATGCCTCTACCAACAGCGTTTCTCGAGATGCTTACAACTTTGAAGCGCGCAATGCCATCGACGGAGTATCGCATAATGGCCATCATGGCGAGTGGCCTTACCAGTCCTGGGGACCACTCGTGCGCGACGACCTATGGTGGAGATTGGATTTTGGCCGCGAAGTTTCGATCGATACCATTCGAATCATGCTTCGCACCGATTTCCCCCACGATAGTTATTGGAAGAAGGGCGTGGTCGAGTTCTCTGACGGCACCACCCTCCCTTTGGAGATGACGCCTGTTTCTGATTTTCAGGACTTCCACTTCACTGCTAAACATGTAAGCTGGCTTCGCCTCACGCATCTCGTATCGGCCGAAGAGCGCTGGAGCGGCCTCATTGAGCTCGAAGCTTGGGGAAGCGACCTGCGTTGACGAAGATTTGGGCTCTCTCCTTGTACCGTGAAACCCTATCAGCCGGTCCGTCCAGGAGCCCATCAAAGCCACGCGGCATTCACGTGTTAGAGCTGCCTCTCCGGTTGTGCAGTATAACCTGCAAGTTAAGCCAGAGCGGTAGCTCTTCGAGTGTGGTAGGCAGATGGCAAGTTCTCTGCTAGATCAGTTGGCTCCAGAGCGCGTATCGTGATCTAGATCAAGTCCATCCGCGGATTGACTCCTAGAAGGTAGACTAATGAAATTTCTTAGCTTGTTGCTCTTGCTCGCATCGCTTCCGGCGGATGCGTCCGATATCCAGGGTCCATGGCACATTAGCGGCTCCGTCCATGGTCAGGACCTCACCATTTTGTGCAATTTGAAACAGCATGATCAGAAGCTTACCGGGTCGTGCAAGATGGAGGGTGAGCAACCCATCGAGGTGGTGGGATCCGTCAACTCCGACCAGGTGATGTTGCAGTTTGCATTCGAGGACGGCGGCTCTCAAGTCATCCTCACATTCAACGGCACCCTCACTTCGTCCTCTGACATGAAGGGCGTATTATTCGTTGATCCATTCGAGATGAAGGGTGTGTTCAACGGCCGCTTGGGAGCCGATCCGCAGCCTGCTATCGACACTTCTGCGCCCCCACAAGAGGGTCCAGCGCCTTCACAAACGCCGGAAGGGCCAGCCGTTTTGGACACCAGTAAGAACGCGACGCTCTACGTCGTTCCCTATGCGCACCTCGATACTGAATGGCGATGGGAGTACCCGGCGGTGATCGGAGAATACCTCCCGCGCACCATGCGCGACAATTTCGCTCTCTTCGAGAAGTATCCTCATTACATTTTCAACTTCAGCGGTGCCAACCGGTATCGCTTCATCAAGGAGTACTATCCCGCCGACTACCAGAGAATACAAAAGTACGTCTCCGATGGCAGATGGTTCGTCGCGGGCTCCTCTATGGAAGAGAACGATGTAAACAATCCATCCGCGGAGTCCATCATTCGCCAGATCCTTTACGGCAAGGAATTCTTCCGCCGCGATTTCGGCCGGACCAGTGCGGAATACATGCTTCCCGACTGCTTTGGGTTTCCCGCATCTCTGCCCAGCATCCTCTCGCACGCGGGTATCAAGGGCTTCTCAACGCAAAAGCTCACGTGGCATTCCGCCACAACTGCCGGAGGCCCAGGCTCCCCGCAGGACACTCCAAAGGGTATTCCGTTCAATGTCGGTACATGGGAAGGACTGGATGGCAAGACGGTGATCGCCGCTCTCAACGCAACCGACTATGGCGGTAACGTCACTGAAGATCTGACCCGGAGCAGCACTTGGATCAAGCGGGCTGAAGAAGTAGGCAAATCCAGCGGCGACTATGTGGACTACCGCTACTATGGAACGGGCGATATCGGTGGATCTCCGCGCGAGCCGTCGGTGAAGCTGATGGAAGCGATCATCACTCACGGTGAGGCTTCGATCCCTGATGAGAAGAATCCCAAGGCTGTACCGCCGCCGATCAAAGTCGGCGAAGGGCCGCTTCACGTCAAACAGGCGACTGCAGAGCAGATGTTTCTCGATTTCAAGCCTGAAGAGGCTGCGCATCTGCCTCGCTACACCGGTGACCTCGAACTCACCGAACACTCCGCCGGCTCCCTCACTTCCGAGGCCTACATGAAACGGTGGAATCGCGAGAACGAAGTGGTCGCCGATGCAGCGGAACGCGCCTCGGTCGCCGCCGACTGGCTCGGCGGAAGGTCCTATCCTCGCAAAAGGCTGACTGACGCCTGGGCGCTTGTAATGGGCGGTCAGTTCCACGACCTCCTCCCCGGCACAGCGACTCCCAAGGCGTACGAGTTTGCTTGGAACGACCAGAACATTGCGTTGAACCAATTCGCACAGGTACTCAAGAGTGCCGTCAACGCAATTTCATCCGGCCTTGATACTCAAGTCAAAGGGATAGCGGTCGTTGTCTACAATCCGCTCTCTATATCTAGGGAAGATGTTGTCGAGGCGCAGGTCAACTTCGCAGACGGTGCGCCCAAGACGGTTCGCGTTGTGGGGCCGGACGGCAAAGAAGTTGCATCGCAGCTCGGCGAAACCAGCAGAGGTGGCGTGAAGGTGATCTTCCTGGCTCGAACGCCTTCAGTGGGATATGCCGTCTACGACGTGCAGCCTTCCACCCCTGCTTCAGTGAGCAGTTCCCTTAAGATCACCCGATCGTCGCTTGAGAACAAGCGGTACCTCGTTAAAGTCGATGCGAACGGGGACGTATCCAGCATCTTCGATAAAGACATCAAGCAGGAACTGCTATCTGCACCCGCACGGCTGGCCATTCGAACCGACAAGCCCGCGGAGTGGCCGGCATGGAACATGGACTGGACCGATCAACAGAAGCCCGACCGCGGGTATGTCTCGGGTCCAGCTAAGGTAAAGGTCATCGAGAACGGGCCGGCCCGCATCGCCTTAGAGGTTGACCGCCAGACAGAAGGCTCAACGTTCGAGCAGACCATTCGTCTTGCATCAGGGGCCGCGGGCGATCGCGTCGAGTTCAGCAATGTAGTCAATTGGAAGACATCTGAAGCCAACTTGAAAGCGACCTTCCCACTAAAGGCGTCGAATCCTAAGGCCACCTACAACTGGGACATTGGCAAGATCCAGCGCGGCAACAACGATGAACGGAAATTCGAGGTCGCGTCGCATCAGTGGTTCGATCTTTCCGACAAGAGCGGCGCGTACGGCGTCACTGTTCTCTCTGACTACAAGCATGGCTCCGACAAGCCCGACGATCACACCCTTCGCCTGACACTATTGCGTACCCCCGGAATCAGCCCTGCTGGATTGTCCTACAAGGACCAAGCCACACAGGACTGGGGCCGCCATGAATTTAAATACGGAATCGCGAGCCACGCCGGCGACTGGCAGAAAGGCGAGACTAACTGGGAAGGCATCCGACTTAACCAGCCACTCATCGCCTTCCAGACCTCGAGCCACGAGGGCCCCTTGGGCAGGAGCTTCTCGCTGCTGACTCTCAATACAACCCAGGTGCGCGTGATGGCGCTCAAGAAGGCAGAAGAAGGCGATGAACTCGTCGTCCGCCTCGTCGAGGAGACGGGTCGGCCTCAGAAAGACGTGCACCTGACGTTCCCCGCCCCAGTCACCTCTGCTCGCGAGATCAATGGCGCAGAAGAAGAAGTGGGCGCGGCCACGGTGGCCAAAGGCGACGTAGTCACAGACTTTACTGGGTTCCAACCACGCACCTTCGCAGTCAGGCTTGCGCAAGCCGGTGCAAAGCTATCGGCGCCTGAGTGGGAACCTATAGATCTGCCTTATGACACTTCCGTCGCGTCGACCGACGGCAACCCGTCATCCGGCGGGTTCGATGATGTCGGCCACGCCCTGCCGGCAGAATTGTTGCCACGGACTGTTTCTTACGACGGGGTGGAATTCAAACTTGCTCCGATGGACCGTTCCAGGCCCAGCGCTCTTACCGCGCGCGGTCAGTCGATCCAGTTGCCTCAAGGAAAACTCAACCGCGTATACATCCTTGCCGCCGCGTATTCAGGAGACCAGAAAGCGAACTTCCAGATCGACACCAAGCCAGTCGAACTTACCATTCAGAATTGGACTGGCTACGTCGGACAATGGGACAACCGGCAGTGGAAGACAGTTCCTCTACCCCCGCCGGCTACTCCTGCCGAGGCAGATCACAGCCCTGAAGCGGGACGCGCGCGGCGAACGCTCATCTACATTGCCGCGCACGGGCCGCTTGTCTCCCCACAGATGACAGGCCTCAATCCCGGCTTCGTTAAGCACGCTCCCATCGCGTGGTACGCATCGCACAGCCACGGCACCGATGGCAGTAATCAGATCTATGCATACTCATACCTGTACGCGTATCCAATCGACCTTCCACCAGGAGCGAAGACGTTGACGCTACCTAACGACGAGCGCATTCGCATACTCGCGATCAGCGCAGCGCAGGTAGAGGCTGCGACTGAACCGGTTCAGCCCCTTCAGGACTTGCTCGAGACCCCGACTACGGTCATGCAGGAGTAGCATCAAGGGAATCAACGTGCTATCCACGACTTGGACGCGATAAGGACGATCATCTCCGGCCTCCCCAGCACAGATCCGTGCGGGTATTCGGGGCCGCGTATACACCTGGGACTACTTCCATTCAGCCCGTTCCTCTGCCGTCAGCGGGATAGGAAGCGTCTTGCCGAGAACACCCGACTCGAACGATGTCTCCAGAATAGCAATCCCGGCAATAACGTGATTTAGCGGCACCGGAACCGGGCGTCTCTTAAGGATGGCGTCCCGAATCCCAGCATAGTATTCCCGCTGGCGGCCGGCAGGTGCCGGGATTTCAGTCCGCATGCCAGTCTCTCCCTCGAAATGGATTCCAGGATCCGGGTCATAGCCAAACTGCGGATCCGTAGGGAGCATTCCGCTCACGAGTTGCCGCTCCTGCACATCTGAACCATACTTAGCCCAGCTACCCCGCGTCCCGTGAAGCACAGAACGCGGACCGCCGCCCGACACTAGCAAGGATGCATGAAGGACGACACGTAAGCGATCGTAGTTCAGCTGCACATGAGCCCAGTCGTCGGTCAGTCCCCCGCTGCGAAGGATTCCAAAGCTGGCATTGACGGTCTGTGGAAGTCCGAACAGATACAGCGCCTGGTCGATGAGATGCGGCCCGAGATCGAACCACAATCCCGCGCCAGGGCCCGGATCCTCTCGCCAGCGCCGGCGCACAACAGGACGAAAGCGGTCGATGTGCGACTCGTAATGAATCAAATCTCCCAAAATGCCAGTCTCCAGGATTGCCTTCGTTGCAAGAATCTCGCTTTCCCAGCGTCGATTATGGAAAGCTGAAAGAATGTGCTTGTGTTGTTGAGCAATCTTCGCAAGGCTCCGAGCTTCAGCGAGTGTCACGGTGAAAGGCTTGTCGATGACAACGTCCTTCCCGGAGTGGAGAGCGAGGGCAGCGAGAGGAAAATGGCTCTCATTGGGACTGGCAATCACAACCAGATCGACATCCGGATGTGCAGGCACTTCCTCACCCATACACACCAGGGTGCCGGGATACTCTGCCTCGAGAACTCCTCTTTTGGAAGACCCGATCACATGCAACGCAAGCCCTGGCACAGACCGGATCAGTGGAGCGTGAAAGGTCTTGCCGGCATAGCCGTAGCCAATGAGCCCAACCCTGATCCTCTTATCGTTTTCGATCACACCGTTCCCGATCATGGAACCAGAGTAACCGGCGAGGCTGTCTTTCGCCCGCAGCATGGGATGGCCACTTCAA
>Ga0157378_10006049_pt1 | contig 10601 bp, 11 predicted proteins | sample M65metaG_FD_115309 | JGI IMG/M metagenome (GOLD analysis project Ga0157378, IMG submission 115309) | Miscanthus rhizosphere microbial communities from Kellogg Biological Station, Michigan, USA - M6-5 metaG | ecosystem: Host-associated > Plants > Roots > Rhizosphere > Soil | place: USA: Michigan...
AAACGCAGATATAGCAGCTTTTGCTACCTCATCTGCGTTTGAATATTTCCTAATAGAAAGATTACGCGCTGGCCTTTGCCTTTGAGGGCTCTTTTATAATGAGCTTCGACAAATAGTGCACAGTTATTACCAGTTGGCTCACGTAACTCATTTCATTGTCATACCAGGCAACAGTTCTTACCAATTGCGTATCCCCAACGGTTTGTACCCTTGTTTGTGTTGCATCATACAATGAACCGTAGAACATACCGATCACATCGCTACTTACAATTTCATCCTGTGTGAAACCGTAACTTTCATTGGATGCCGATTTCATTGCAGCATTCACTTCTTCTACAGTCGTTTTCTTTCCTAATACACAAGTCAGTTCAGTAAGTGAACCTGTGAGCGTTGGTACGCGTTGAGCGCTTCCATCTAATTTTCCTTTCAAATTTGGAAGTACCAATCCAATAGCTTTTGCTGCACCAGTACTGTTGGGGACAATGTTTTGTGCAGCAGCCCTTGCGCGGCGAAGATCACCTTTCGCGTGCGGAGCATCTTGCGTGTTCTGGTCATTGGTGTATGCGTGAACAGTTGTCATCATTCCATTCACGATTCCGAATTTCTCATCAAGAACCTGCGCCATAGGAGCAAGGCAATTGGTTGTGCAGGAGGCACAGGAAATTACGGTCTCACTTCCGTCAAGAATATTATGGTTCACGTTGAATACGATCGTCTTCAATTCTCCGGTTGCAGGAGCGGAGATCACTACTTTCTTTGCACCCGCTTTAAGGTGTCCTTCTGCTTTAGTTTTATCCGTGAAGAAACCAGTACATTCTAATACAACGTCAACACCGTGATCACCCCAGGGAATTTGCGCGGGATCTTTCTGGGCGTAGACTTTTATGTCTTCTCCATCAACAACGATGGAATTTTCAGTAGACTTCACATCAGCTTCAAATCGACCTTGAGCCGTATCATATTTAAGCAGATGGGCCAGCACCTTAGGACTGGTTAGATCGTTTATGGCGACAACTTCAATACCTTCCAGATGATAAATGCGCCTGTAAACCAGCCTGCCTATGCGGCCGAATCCATTAATTGCAACTTTAACTGTACTCATATTCTCGTTTTATTTGATAGTTGAGATCCGAGGATTGGTTACCCCGGGTCGGACTGCGAAGTTACAAGTAATGCCGATAGGGAACTATATCAGTTGGCCCAATTTTATGCAATTTGCCCGCTATGTTGAACAAATGGGAATCTGAAGGTGCAGGCGGTAATTCATTTTATTGTTCAAGCATGATGCCAAGCAATGGTGACAAACAATGTAAGAAATGAACATTATCTTTAAAACTTTTTCGATTTCAGTCAAAAAAAACGGGACAAAACGCGGGATTACAAATGAAAAGAATTAAAACATTCATTAAAAATATAATCTGGAAATTTATTTCGGATAAAGACGGGTTTAGTAATGTAAAGGTGCTTCGTGGACCTGCAAAGGGAGCACGCCTTCGGCTGGATATAAGGAAAGGGGGATCTTACTGGCTTGGGAATTACGACCAATGGATTTTTGATCGCGTTCCGTTGCAAAAAATATTGAAGCCAGATTGGGTGATATGGGATTGCGGGGCATACGTGGGTTACTATACTGCAGTATTCAGGAAAATCATCAGTGATAAAGGAAAGATTTTCACTTTTGAAGCCGCATCGAATAATTACAATATGGTAAAAGTGATCCCTGAATTAAACAACTGGAAAAATGTTTCTATTTTAAATCTGGCAGTGGGACCTGATCACTCTACTATAAAATTTGTAAATAATTTAGGAGGGTCCAACGGTCCGTATGGATTGGCCAAGGATTATGGTGCGGAAGAAAGCAAACTGGAGGTTGAAGAGGTGACATGTTGCGGAGTAGACGAATTGGTGTACGAGAAAAATATAGACGCACCCGATTTTATCAAATTTGACCTGGAAACCGCTGAAGAGTTTGCGTTACACAATGGCGACCGAGTATTTACAAATAAACGCCCGATCATCATGCTAGAATTGCATGGACAGAAGGCATTGGAGGCTGCCGGACAGTTCCTCGAGAAATACAATTATTCCAGCCATTTGGTTTGGGACATGCCAGATGCTAAAAAAGAGTATCATAGTTTGTCTGATTTGTTGGCGTTGGGTTTTGTCCCCCACATGATTTACTGCAAACCGAAAATGCCGCCGAGCCTTTCGGAATAATTTTCCAGATGTGATAATCGAGAGTCGTTATGAATGAACCTTTTTCCGAGACAATTCACGTTTTAGGCTTCGGCACCGCTGGCCTCAGTAGCATGAAGAGTTATCGGAGCGTCATGAACTTACTAAATGCCGCTTACCGGCAAGGGATTCGACATTTTGACACCGCGCCGTTGTACGGACAAGGGTATTCCGAAAAAATGCTAGGGGATTTCGCAAAAGCAAAGCGATCAGAACTCACGATCGCCACAAAATTTGGGCTTGGAAATGCAGGCCCAATCCGCATTCCACCTGCTTTAGCGCTTCCATTAAATTATTACCGCAAAAAGTGGAAGAAGGCGGACCGTGGTAGAAATCACGCGCCAACGGCGCCTAAATCTACTGAGCTACCTTTCAGGCTCATCAAGAAACAAGATGTAAAAAATAGCCTCGAGGGGAGTTTGCGTCGACTACAGACTCAGTATATTGATTATTACTTTTTACACGAAGCTTTGCCAAGCTTTCTGGAACCCGGTGTTTTGGAATTTTTGTTACATGAAAAACAAAAAGGTACGATTAGGAATATCGGAGTAGCTACAGGTGCAATCAACCTTGCCAATAATAACTCAACAGATTTTCAAGACTGGGATCTACTGCAATACGAGGCGGGAGAGTGGCATGAAAAATTGAAGAAACGTTTTCCTGATAAACTGCACTTTCTGCATAGCGCGTTAAAAAATATTGGCACCTACAATGAAGACACTCGGATTCCAGCTAATGAAAGAGGAGGATATATACTTGCGCAACAGAGTCGTATTAATCAATCTGGAAAACTGTTGTTCAGCACTCGGCGCAAAACAATATTACATGACAATCTTAATGCTTTTAGGAAATATAGTAGCTAAAGAGTTTTTGGATTACACACGAAGCACCCAATCAATTCCAACTGTAATACAATTTAATCATGCCGTTTATTGACCTTAATGAAAACCGAATTGATTTTGCTTCGGTTCAATTTGATATTGTGATCGTAGGAGCAGGGGCTGCCGGGATCTTGTTGGCAGTTGAAATGACGAAGAAAAAAAAGAATATCCTGCTCGTGGAATCGGGACATTTCGAAGAAGATGAAAGCCGGCAGGCATTAAATACAGTTTCTCAATCAGGAAAAATAGTCACCAACGCAGTCTGGGGCCGAAAAAGAGCGATTGGTGGAACAACGATCGCATGGGGTGGGCAATCTTTGCCGTTCGGTCCTTTGGACTTTCAGGAAAGGGATTGGGTACAAAACAGTGGATGGCCTCTCACTTTTGAAGAACTGGCCCCGTATTATGATCTCGCCAACCGGTTTATGCAAATCGATGAATTGGATTACGAGGACGACATTTTTCATTTATTGAAAATGAAACGCGTGGGTTTTAATCCACAACTGATTCGCCAGCATTTTGCCAAATGGGCGCCAGAGCCCAACTTCAGAATACTTTACAAGAGCTACCTCGCGAAACACGTAACGGTGGTTTACAATGCGGTGGTAACAAAATTGAATACTGACGCGGGAAGTAAGATTGAAAATATAACGGTCAAAAACTTCAAGGGACAGTCATTTTCTATTCGTACCCCACAATTAATATTGGCCGCTGGCGCAATAGAAACAAACCGTATTCTTCTGAATCAAAATGAAATTGCAAGAGGAAGCATGGGCAATCAGTCCGGTTGGCTTGGGAAATGTTTTATGGAACATCCTTGCATTGAGGTTGGCGAAATTTGTGGGGATGACCAGTGGCGGCTACAGTCCACTTTTAATACGCATATCGCTCGAAAACGGAAATATTCTGTTCGCCTCAGTCTTTCGGAGACTAGTCAAAAGAAAATGAAGTTATTGAACGGCTCTTCTGGTCTGATGTTTCACTACCTCTCTAGTGACAGCGATCCTTATTCTGAAATCAGAAAATTTCTAAGGACACGAAAATTCCCCTCGATTAAAACGCTCAAAGCATCTGCAATCAGCAGTTATCTCTTGAGCGCTTCCGCATTGACACTTCAAAAATTTGTCTACAAACATAAGGCTAGGAACAGGATCGTAATGATGCTAGAGCAAGAGCCGGATCCTGGCAGTTATATCAGCCTGTCCAATGCAAAGGATTTTCACGACATGCGCCAAGCCAACATACATTGGAAGATCACGCGAAAAACGTGGGATTCCATGTTACATCTTGCAAAAACTGTGTCCACCGAAATTGAGCGGCTGGCATTGGGAAAAGTAATTTTGCATCCACATATTAGTAGCGATATTGATGATTGGGAATATCACCTAGCCGATGTTTGCCATCATATGGGCGGAACCCGAATGAGCGCCACTGTTGAAAATGGTGTAGTCAATAGTAACTTGCAAGTCTGGGGTCACGACAATCTTTATATTTGTAGCACTTCTGTTTTCCCCACTTCCTCGCACTCCAATCCAACATTGACCTTGTTGGCGCTTGCCCAACGATTAGTTGAAAAGCTGGCCTAACTGCAAATGATGATTACAATAAAAAAAGCCTCGATCGCTCGAGGCTTTCTTCAGTAGCCCGTACGGGATTCGAACCCGTATCACCACCGTGAAAGGGTGGTGTCCTAGCCCTTAGACGAACGGGCCGTCTTTAAAGGACGGCAAAGATAATTGCCGAGGGGGTTATGGCCAAAATTAATTCGATTATAGAATGTCTAAAATTGGGCGCGAATGTTCGGGCATTTAATCGATATGCGACTAAGACTTACTCAATAAATCCATCCGCCTTCATTCGTTCCAAAATTATTACCGCACCCGGCGCCCGATCTAATTCCCTTTGGTATTCTTCCAAAGAGAAATATCGGAGTTCACCGATTTCCGCGGAAGCAACGGGTGAAACTTCTTTCTCCACCAGAAAGCAATCTTGTTCCATCGTGGTACCCTCTATTTCTCCAAACGCAGGCGCAGTGATATGTGTGTAATATTTTAGTTCTTCCGGCTTCAAATGAATATGTAATTCCTCGAGAATTTCACGACAAAGTGCATCTTGAGGCGTTTCTCCGCCATCCATTTTCCCACCCGGGAGATAGAAGCAATTTTTATTCTTGCTATATGCCAACAACAATTTCCGATTTTGCACAATCAATAAACCGGCAGTATGCAATGTAGTCATGATAGAATGTGCAATATTTATTTGAGAAGGGAAGCTAACCAAAAAACTAAATTTACGTTGACTATTGCTTTGGAAATTTTTCTTCAAATTCTCTCAGAATTTATTAAAAGTTCTCCGGTTCCAGCTTTTAATAATAAAATCCAATTTCTCTTCTTTTCTGTCATCCCCTTCTTTGGATTGAGGTGAGCCCACATACATTAAGAAGGCAAGTCCTGCAACCTGCCAAATCAGTTGCATAGGAAATTCTGTGTGGTCCGTCGTCCGTGGTCTGTGGTCTATCCTCTTCTTTGTATATTTAGGCACCTCAAAAGACCAACTATGGATTACAGCAAAATAGAAACCTGGATTCTGTTGTTATTTATTTTCTTCTTTGGAGTATTATTAATCCGGTATATACTTTCCGTCGACAAACTTTTGAAGAACCAGGAGCGCACCAACAAGTTGCTCCATATGATTGCAGAGAAAGTTGGAATTGATAAAACCAGTTTAGACAATCTGGATTAAGATTTTTGATGGATTGGATTACTCATCCAATATCACGGCCATCAGGTATTCATCATAGTATTGGTTGGTCCTGCTGAGTTTATAGCTTTGTCTTAGGGTACCTTCCGTTTCAAATCCAGCCTTCTTATATAATCCAATTGCAGCGATATTGTCTACATCAACGGTCAGCTCAATTCTTGTTTTCTTGATCTGCCTGCAATGATCCTTTATTGCTGTAAGCACTTTCGACCCTAATCCTTTTCCCCGTGAGGTATCCTTTATTGTAAATCCGCCCAGGTATACCGTGTGTTGTTGCCGATCCGTTTTTGGTATGAGGCGATACGTAGCAATGACTTCACCATTTTGTTCAACAACAAAAAGCGTTTTGGTGTTCACGACAGACTCATATATCGGCTTGAATGCTCCCTTGCTCATTGGATCATACGTGAGGTAGGCGTTAGCATAATCGTCCATGTATAAATCATACACATGATCAAAATCTTTTACATCAGCCAATCGATGAATCATAGCAATTTATCATTTGAATTTGTTGGAGGCTTAATTCTCGGGTCTTGCTTGAGTCTTCTTTACTGGCTCTTCGCTTGCACCTTGTCCCTTGTACCTTGTACCTTGTGCCTTGTGCCTTTACACAAGTTCTTCAAACACCCCATCTTCCTTATTCTTCCTAACGTTTGCGGGGTGAAAATACCTTCCATTCATTGCGATATATATCCCTTCCTTGAGTGTTTGCACGAACGCCATTGCACTGCCCAAATTGAATAATCCATCGGAACTACCGAATTTATATGGAATCATAGCCCCTGTAAGCACAATCGTTTTTTCTGAAATTTGTTTCGATAAATAAACGGCAGTCTCAACCATAGTGTCAGTGCCATGTGTGATGATGATATGATCCTGTTTTACTTTCTTACAATGCTCGGCAATCAATTGCCTGTCTTCATCAGTCATGTGCAGACTATCCTTCATCATCAATGTTTGTATAACAGTGGGAACAAGGTTGCGACCGAGATTCAGCATCTCTCTGACATGTGTGTCTTTGAAAAACAATTCACCGGTGAGTTCATTGTATTCTTTGTCGAATGTGCCGCCGGTAACTAATATCAAAATTTCCATGAGCACGAATTTCACGAATTAGCGCGAATTGCACGAATTCGGAATGTGAGAGTAATTGCAGAAGATGTTGCAACCAATCAGCGCCGCGCTGTCTAATTAAAGAGCCACCCGAAGGTGGCCAATTCTTTTATAGATAATGTTGAGCGAAGTCTTTGAATTTGGTGCTTCGAATTTATCTGTGATTTGATCCTTGATTCTTATTTGGTTCTTTGTTCGTGCTTGGTTCTTGCTTCTTGGTTCTTGCTTCTTGGATCTTGGATCTTACCTGAGCTTTAGCTCAGGTTGATGTCCCACCCGCTGCTGATGCTTTTTTTCTTGAAACCAGCTTGCTTGAAATAATTATCGATCTCCCACCCAATCAGCTTACTCATGGCGGACACATTACCATCCAGGTTTTCCCATTTATTTTGTTTGTTCTTCCTGATTTTAAAAATAATGTTGTTACTGATAATGCAGGTATAGGTAATCTGCGTCGCAGATTCTTCAGGTATGATCTCAGCCTTATGCTGGGTATCACCTAGGTAAAAGGTTACTTCAAACTTCTCCATTACGATTTAAGGCTTGGTTAAAATTATAGCATACCGTTTATAATTCGGCGGTTAACCAGGGAAAATTTTTAGATTTAAAAAAAACGTTCATTTTTTTCCACAATCTCCCGTTGTGAGAAGAGTGGGAAAATGAGGCAGCGAGCGGGTTCTATCGGCTCAGTCAGGCTATTTTCTGATTCAAGACCACAATAATTAACGTGCGCTTTTGCATGGGGAGTGCCAGGTACCATTGCCGAAGAGAGGTGGGCTCATGATCCTCAAAGGTTAATCTGTGAACATAGTCCTCAACTTCTCTACACATTTCGGATGGGATAAAGTAAACATGCACGTCATCTTCAACCTTGCAATAGGATTTGCCAGGTACCGATTCGATGGAGATATGTTTATTCAATAAAGGCATACTACTTATACATAGACCGTAAAAATCACATGCCAAATTCCAGATTTTGAGATTTCGGGCCTCAAGATTTATTTCAGAACAGGTGAAAAGACTCGAAATCTTGAAATATATTCCTGAGCTTACCTTTGCCGAATGAAAAGTTTCCTTACTGATTTATTTTCTTCTCAGAAATATGAAGAAGGCAGTTTCTTCCTTATTGGGGGTCCCTGTGTTGTAGAAAGTGAAGAATTAATTACCGAAGTAGCGGAAAAAGTATACACTATTTGCAAGCGCCTTGGCATACCCTACGTATTCAAATCCTCATATCGAAAAGCGAACCGTACAAGTGCTTCCTCCTTTACCGGCCTTGGAGATGAGATGGGCCTGTCATTAATTAAAAAAACCGGGCAAAAATTCAACGTTCCTACCACAACGGATATTCATTCCCCTGAAGAGGCCATTGAGGCGGCGAAGTATGTTGACATCCTACAAATTCCTGCCTTCCTCTGCAGGCAAACGGATCTGTTGGTTGCAGCGGGGAAGACGGGCAAAATTGTGAACGTGAAAAAAGGACAGTTTGTAAGTGGGGAAGCCATGAAGTTTGCGGTAGAGAAAATAAAAAAGACGGGTAACAATAAGGTTATGCTAACTGAGAGAGGAACCACCTTTGGTTACCAGGACCTGGTAGTGGATTATAGGAATATTCCAATCATGAAACAGCAGGATGTGCCGGTAATCATGGATTGCACGCACAGTCTGCAACAACCCAATCAAACAAGCGGTGTAACTGGCGGAAATCCACAATTGATAGGAACGATTGCGAAAGCCGCGATCGCTGCAGGAGTAGATGGCCTATTCATAGAAACCCATCCGAACCCCGCAGTAGCGTTGAGTGACGGGGCAAATATGTTGAAGCTGGATTTATTAGAAAAGTTATTGGAGCAACTGGTACGATTAAGAAAAGCCCTTGTATAAGGCACGCGGTACAAGGGACAAGGAACAAGGCACAAGGCACAAGGGACAAGCCAAGATCCAAGTCCTCCGAAGGAGTCCTTCGGAAAAGAGCCGGGTAGATATAGCTACAGATACCTCAACGGGTTTCTTCGTGCGGAGAGGATATACCTCTTGATGTTAAGCCAAAAGGCGAGAACGAAGTATACTATCAATGGTGATCCGAGCGTGAGAAATGAAATATAAATAAACCAGGTTCGGATACGTGATGGAGCAATGCCCAATCTGTCGCCAATGGCTGAACATACTCCAAAGAGTTTCCACTCTATGAAATCTTTCAGTTTATTCATACTGCTAAATTAGAAAACTCCTGCAATTTCGGGAGGGTCCAACAAAGGCTATCAACTATTTTTTCGATAAATTCGCAGCTCCTTAACGAACTGAGAATGCTCATGCATCTATATGCCTCAGCCGGATGAGCAAGCGACAGTAAATTTGATCCAATAAAATTTAAAATCTCACCATATGGTTTTCGACCTGGACATGATTAAGAAAATTTACAATGCGTTTCCAGAAAAGATAGCAGCTGCACGTAATCTTATTGGACGACCCCTTACATTATCAGAGAAGATTTTATATAGCCATACTTATAAACCTGCGGCTGAAGTTTACGGAAGAGGAAAGGACTATGTTGATTTCGCACCTGACCGCGTTGCAATGCAGGACGCTACGGCACAAATGGCCCTGCTGCAATTTGATACCTGCGGATTGGATAGAGTAGAAGTTCCTGCTACCGTTCATTGCGACCACTTGATTCAGGCTAAGGCGGGCGCTAAAAAAGATATGGAGGTTGCAAAAGAAATTAATGCGGAGGTTTTCGATTTTCTTGCTTCCATCTCCAATAAATACGGAATAGGCTTCTGGAAACCAGGAGCGGGAATTATTCACCAGGTTGTTTTAGAAAACTACGCCTTTCCCGGCGGCATGATGATAGGAACCGATTCACACACACCCAACGCAGGCGGACTGGGAATGGTAGCTATTGGTGTTGGTGGTGCTGACGCTGTTGACGTGATGGCGGGGCTACCGTGGGAATTGAAAATGCCTAAACTGATTGGCGTGAAATTAACGGGCCGTTTGAGCGGATGGACAAGCGCCAAGGATGTTATCCTGAAAGTTGCCGGAATATTAACTGTAAAGGGAGGAACTGGTGCGATCGTAGAGTACTTTGGTCCGGGAGCTGATAGTATGAGTGCGACCGGAAAAGCCACAATCTGTAATATGGGTGCAGAAATTGGAGCAACGTGTTCCGTGTTTGCATTCGATGAGAGAATGGCCGCATACCTGCGTTCAACAAGTCGCGAAGAAGTAGCTGATTTGGCAAGTCGCATTCGCGAACATTTAAGGCCCGACCCTGAAGTATATGAAGAACCAGCAAAGTACTATGATCAACTAATTGAGATAAACCTGGATGAACTAGAACCACATGTAAATGGTCCATTCACTCCCGACTTAGCTACTCCAATTTCGAAATTAGCTGCTGCTGTAAAAGCAAATGGCTGGCCCGATAAGGTTGAAGTGGCATTAATTGGAAGCTGCACGAATTCTTCATATGAAGACATTAGCAGATCGGCTTCAATTGCAACCCAGGCAAAACAAAAAGGACTTAAAGCAAATAGCGAATTCACGATTACACCAGGAAGTGAATTAGTAAGGTACACGGTTGAAAAAGATGGACTGCTAAACACATTT
>Ga0157378_10006050_pt1 | contig 10598 bp, 7 predicted proteins | sample M65metaG_FD_115309 | JGI IMG/M metagenome (GOLD analysis project Ga0157378, IMG submission 115309) | Miscanthus rhizosphere microbial communities from Kellogg Biological Station, Michigan, USA - M6-5 metaG | ecosystem: Host-associated > Plants > Roots > Rhizosphere > Soil | place: USA: Michigan...
CCTACGTTACGAAAGGCTTGGGGGTCTTCCGGGGGTTAACAGATGCGAAGGTATTACAGGCGGGTCGTCTTTGCAAGCGGCTGTTCAAAAGGCTAGTTCGGGTATTTGATCCATACGTAACAAACCGACAACTTCTTGTTTTTTGAGCGACGTTCTGACAGGAGGACGGTCCGCGAAAATCACACGAACCAACGCGAAACCAAACCAACATGAAATGGAGTTCGTGATGTTTCGCGTGAGGCGCGGGGATCGTAGTCCTTGGTTGCGGCTGAGGCGCTGTGTAAACTCTGCGTTCTTTGGGACTTTTTGCGAGTTCCACCTTAGGTCACAACCGATGACTCCCCGATCCCACACAGAAGCCTTACGTCAGACTGCGACGAAATATGCTCCCCATTTAATCTCAGCAGCGCTCCTACTTGTAATGGCTGTCAACTTCCTCACCGTCATTACTCGGAAGAGTATTACGATCGACGAGACGCTTGCGATACCTTCCGGTTATTACTATCTCAAAACCGGAGCTTTCAATATCGACAGCGATCACCCGCCCTTTCCACTGCTCTTGTCAGGGCTGCCACTGCTGTTTCTTTCCTTAGAAACACCAAAACTTGATGATGTTCGCGATCAGCCGTCCGATCGGCAAACATTGATAGCAGGCGAGCGATTCTGGTCACTCAATCAGTCGCATTTTCAGTCAATCTTTTTCTGGGCGCGCGTGCCGATGATCCTGCTGACTTTGTTGCTCGGCGTGATCATCTTCGTCTTCACTCGGCGACTGTTCAATGCCCGCGCGGCAGTATTAGCTGTAGCGCTCTTCAGTCTCGAGCCAACGGTCCTGGCTCATGGTCGGGTCGTAAAGGACATACACGTTGCGTTTGGCTATGCACTCTTTTTCCTGGCGCTCTACGTTTATGGCTCGGCACCGACGTGGAAGCGTGCGGTCTCCCTTGGCGCTGCTTGCGGTGTGGCGTTGGTCGTCAAGTATTCAATGCTGATACTTATTCCGGTGTTGTTGCTGGCCGGCGTCGTGGTTCTCCTGCGAACAAATCGCGGAAGGCGACAACAGATAGTCTTGCAAGTCGCTATTTCCTTTGTTGTTGCTTTGGTGGTAGTGAACGCCGCTTACTTTTTCCGTCATCAACCCATGTTGGCCCAGGACCTCGCGCAACTCGAACACGGTAATCCAGCGCACTCCAACGCGCTGAGACTCTTACCGAAGTTATCCACTGTAGTGCCGCCTTACTTTCTCTTTGGCGCCTTTTTCACTTTCAACCATAACGATCTTGGTCATCCGGGATTTCTGCTCGGCGAATACAGCGACCACGGTTGGCGCTACTACTTCCCGGTGGCCTTCGCTCTTAAGACAACGATTCCGTTTCTCGTTTTGACGTGTCTTTCATTTGGTTGGGCCGTGTGGTGCGCCTGGCGAGGCGACAAGAGATACCTGCTGATTCTCCTTCCCATTGTGATCTATGGCGGCTCGGCAATGTTTGCCGACATCAACATAGGCATACGTCATCTACTTCCTTTGTTTCCGTTTCTCTTCATGCTTGCGGGCGTGTTGGTTGATCATTGGCTCGGTACACGTCGAAATCGAATTGCACTCATGGTGGTCGTACTGATCTTCGTGTTTTGTATTGAAGAGAGCGTCCGTGCATATCCCAACTACATTCCCTACATGAACCAGCTTACCTCAACACGTCCGCACTGGATGCTGCTTTCTGATTCGAATATTGAGTGGGGCGACGACAATGGGCCGCTCGCGGAGTATTTGAAAGCGAAAGGTGAGACAAGCGTTCGCGCTGCTTGTCTTGGTGGTCCTGTTGTTCTGCCACTTTATGGTGTGAAGTACGTCGACTTGTTGTCACCACCGGAAGTGAAGTTGGAAGAGACGCGCTACGTCGCCATTGGCGCGAGCTTTCTGAATGGCTCCACGGTACCTGGCTGGAGCGCAGGAAGTGGACGCGAGACGCCAGAGCAAAGGCACAACTACTTCGCAAGCTACCGCGATAGAATACCGGAAGCGGTGTTTGGCGGAACGATCTATCTGTTTCGAGAGAAGTAGTAGGGATCGATGTTCTTAGTTGAAGAGGTCGGTACCGTAACGCGGTAGCAGCGGCTCGACTGAATTGACCAAAACAGCCCTACGCTACTGACGAGTCTAAAACCTCTTCAAATTTCGTTCGGGAGTTACCTTCATGACTCACAAACCAAAATCCTATGAACAGCAATTTCTCGGCGGGACAAATCCTGCGGTGAAGAAACGGCTCCGGGGTTCTAAGCTCTTGTCTGATTTCTTCAGGAGAGCAGGGAACTCAAAAGGGCTCACACTGAGGCAGCGGCAAACACTCGTAGAACAGGCTCTCGTGTTGTTGGAGATGAATTATGCTCATCTGCCACTGAAGCGCGCTATACACGCGATTGAACCGATTCAGCGTCTGAAGCTTTTGAAGTTTCGCCTGGCAGACAAGACGACCGCCAGTGCACTCAGTGAATTTGGTTTTCACGAAGAGATGCAAAGGATTTTCACTTCGCTTCGAGACTTTCATACTAACTACTCCTTACCTTCGCCGTTTGATGAGAAAGTTGCCTTTCTGCCCTTTCTGGTCGAACAGTTTTTCGAAGGGAAGAAGCGAACACCAAAGTTCCTGGTCACGCAGGTCAAAAAAGGACTGAACCACCCGACTTTCAAAATTGGGGTTGAAGTACTGTTCTGGAATGGTGTTCCTATCAAGGAAGCGATTGAACTCAATGGCGAAAGACAGGCTGGAAGTAACTCGGAAGCTAAGTTTGCTGCCGGGCTATCGACATTTACGATTCGCTCGATGATTGGGTCTTTGCCGCCAGCCGAACATTGGGTTGTTGTCACATATCGCTCGCTTGATGGTGAGGAACTTGAACACAAACTACCGTGGCTGATAGTGACACAGAGGCAAGCAGACGCTCTCACGGAAGCAAGGAAACGTAAGCAAGAGGCAAGGCGGTTAGGTGTCGACTTGCAGCGTTCGGCGATCAACGACATGAGGAAGATTCTTTTTGCGCCGGAGGCGGTTGCAGCTGAGAAGAAGGTGGCTTCGGCAAGAGGCAGGAGAGTAGCGTTAAAGAAGGGCCTCGAGACGTCCATGCCATCAGTACTGCGCGCGAGTAAGAAGAAAACTGATTTCGGTACATACGGTTATCTTCGCATCTTTCATTTTGAAGCCGAGGACGGAGATAAATTCGTTGCGGAAGTTCTACGTTTGGTTGAGGCATTGCCACAGGAGGGTTTAATCATTGATGTGCGAGGCAATGGTGGTGGCTTCATTGATAACGGTGAACGCTTGTTGCAGTTGTTCACACCTAAAAGCATCGAGCCGGAGTTGTTTGAGTTTGTGAACTCGCCATTGAACCTGGATTTGTGTCGGACTGCCCCGAAGGACCAGGGTCTCTCACCCTTCGCTGACTCCATCGCTCAGTCGGTTTTAATCGGCTCGTCTTACTCTGTAGGTTTGCCACTTACATCTAAAGAGCTCTGCAACGAGATAGGCCAAAGGTATTTTGGTCCAGTGATACTTATCATCGATGCGTTGTGCTACAGCACGACGGACATGTTTGCCGCCGGTTTCCAGGATCACAACATCGGCGACGTTTTAGGGGCCGATGGAAACACCGGAGCAGGTGGTGGAAACGTTTGGGACCACGGCGATCTGTTAAGCCTGATGAGAACCTCGAAGAAGTCGCCTTACAGGCGTCTGCCCGGTAACGCAGGGATGCGAGTGGCGTTGTTGCGCAGCTTGCGTATGGGTCAACGTTCGGGCACGCCGCTCGAAGATCTTGGCGTCATCCCAGACGATCGACACTACATGACCAAGAGAGATCTACTCGAAGGCAACATGGACCTGATCAATCACGCGGCTGAGAATCTCTCGAAAAAGCGGGTGCGGCAGTTGTCGGTTGATCTGGCAGACAATGCAGATGGCACGTCGACTCTGACGGCTCGCACTCTAAATCTCACGCGAGTTGATTTCTATGTGAATGGTCGTCCGGAAGGATCGGCTAAGGTTGTTGATGATCAGGCAACTTTCGCCGACCTCAGAATTCCAAAAGCCTCAACTCTAATTATCCAAGGGTTTGATCGAAACAACTTGGTCGCTGCGCGTCGAATTGATTTTGAGGAGTAGGGAACGAAGGCTCACAGTTTTCCGTTCGCCTTGTCAGCATCTTGACCAATAAGCGATTGAAAACCGTAAGTCTTCTTTAGATAAGAACGGGTGAGCAGAGCAGGGCCCGAACCTGCGACCCGCTGACTAAGAGTCAGCGGTTTTAGCTTACGTTGCGTTTAGCGCAACCAGCAATCTTAAAGTTGGCCACAATGTAACCGATATTGAAAGACTAATAGCTCTCTTGATAGGGGTCGCCGCAAGGTGTACAGTTTAGTTCACTGCTCAATAACGAGATGCAGCGAGGTTATTGCTGGCATCTTCTAAGTGGATTCACTTACGCCGACTGCGAGTTCTCCCTCAGTAATAGCGACATTTCTCCCTCAGTTACATCGATGATGTCAGTTTCTGTGCTCGAGGTGGGCACGGCATTTTGGGGGTTGCAGAAATGCTACGGCAAATTAAAGAGTTGGGAACTTATAGGCTTCACGCGACGGACGGAGACATAGGTCATCTGGAGCAATTCTATTTCGACGATCGGGATTGGAAGATCAGATTCTTCGTAGTAGACATTGGCACCTGGCTGCACGGTAAGAAGGTACTCATGTCGCCCTCCGCAATCATTGGCGTGGACGCCCTTACCAAAACCATTAACGCGGGATTCACCAAACAACAGGTCCAGGAAAGCGATGACGTTGGCATGCATAAGCCTGAGGGCCTCGAACAACCACATGATTACTCTCTCTACCTTGGTTGGCCTTACTACCTTGGATTGAATGCTTTGAATGATCCTGAAAAAGGTGGGTCTTCAGAGCCCTCATTCCGGCAAGCATACGACGAGCATTTACGAAGCTCGAAAGTGGTGAGTCGCTATCACGTCATGGCCGTGGACGGTGAATTTGGTCAGATTGAAGATGGCATTGTGGATGATCAGACATGGACCATCCAATACGTTGTGTCAACCGTAGGAAATTGGTGGTCAGCAAAGAAAGTACTGTTGCCTACTGAATGGATCTTATGGGTCAATGCGGTGGAGTCGAATGTCTACGTGAGTCTCACGCGGAACAATATTGCTACTGCGCCTGCGTTTGATCCTGAGAAACCGCTTACGCAGGATCTTGAGATTGCCCTTCACAACCACTACTGGGACTACAGGCTGAGATCGGGTTCAAGTAGTCGCTCAATCGCGTCTTTGCCTCAGCTTGAATCTGAGCACCCCATTTCCTTTGTTAGCTTGCTTGAGACTTTAGACAGAAGGAAGTTTCGATAGGACTAGGGTAAAACGCAACGATAGATGCGTTGGCGCACTAGGCGCACTATTGGCACACCAAACAGCAAAACAAAAGCGGGCAGTCAATCAATGGCTGCCCGCAACTGTTTGTTAACAACTAACTAAAATGGTGAGCCGAGCAGAGCTCGAACCTGCGACCCGCTGATTAAGAGTCAGCTGCTCTACCAACTGAGCTATCGGCCCTTGTGTTTCACGAGGGTGAATTATACGGTCGAAGATTGAAGTGTCAAGCGACCGAAAACATTGCCGATTGCGTGTGGCACAGACTTCAGTCTGTGAACATCGACTAAGCGCAGTCAGCATTGAAATGAGTCTTCACAGACTGAAGTCTGTGCCACACGCTAACGCCTCACGCGCTTGCTTCGGCGGCGCATTCATGGTCCGAAAGTACTTTATGAACGGTATTCACAAGTTGATCGATGTCAGGTTTGGGGACGAACGCCGCGGCTCCTGCTGCCATTGCTTCGTGACGGTGAACTTCATAGGCGTCGCCTGTGTAGAAGATGCACGGCACCTGTGGAGTTAGCTTGTTCAATGTCTCACACAGTTCGAGTCCGGTGCCGTCGGGCAAACGCTTGTCGAGTACATATAAATCGAACTCAGTTTCGGAAGCTATTCGGCGGGCTTGTTCAATGGTTGCAGCTGTTTGGACTTCGTAGTCTCCTCCCGACAGAAGCACCTGAAGCATTTCAGACGTGTCGTAGTGATCGTCGACACACAATATCCGACATTTGGGCTTTGACATCTAAGGGGAACCTCCTTGTTCGGGTCATTAAGTTTGCCGGCGACCGTGTGAAGTGGGAGAAGGTGCGAGCGTGAGGATTATATGCAGGGTCGCTCGATAACGCTACAGGGCAAAGGGATTTTGGATTTGAAATTTCGGATTTAGGATTTTGTGTTGGGCAAAGCAGTCAGAACCCCTACGCGGTAGCGGGTGGCTTTGTCGCGGCTGTGCCGCCCTCCGTGCGGAAAGCCTCTGGCTTTCCGACCACTACGATTTAGCAAGGCGGCTAAGCCGCCGAGGCAAAGCCTCAAAAGATTCTAGCCTGACTCGGAAAGCCAGAGGCTTTCCGCACGGAGGGCGACATAGCCGCGACCAATGCCACACGCTACCGCGTAGTGGTACTGACTGTATTGCCACGAAATCCGCAATCCGAAATTCCAAATCCGAAATTCTTTTTTACTTTTCTTTTTTCTTCTCGAGGGCCAGCCCAACCTGCATTGCCTTCAGAATCTGATTCAGCACTTCGATATCTTCATCTTCGGGTTCGAGTTGCTGATACTTCTCCAGGGTTGCGGAGGCAGCGGCGAGGTCACCCAGTTTGTGATAGACCAGCGAGAGATTGAAGTAGACAAGCGAAAAGCCAGGCTCGACTTGCGCGGCTGCTTCATAGTGAAGCTTGGCAAGTTGTAGATCACCAGCGTCGTAGTAGAGATTCGCGAGATTGTAGTGAGCTTCAACGTGACGCGGATCGTTCTTGAGAGACAGGGTGAAGTTATCGAGTGCCTTGGTTGTTTCACCACGCTCGAGATTTATGATGCCAAGGTTGCAATAAGCCTCCGCTACGTTGTCGCCTTCGCCGATAGCCTCGACGTAATGTTCTGCCGCCGTTGGATCACCCTGCTCGTGAAGCAATAAGGCTTCTTCAAACGGAGTGAGCAGTCGTGCGATTCGAGAAGTCTCAGGGCGAAACAAACTCAACTGACCCTGAAGCTCCGCTTCGATCTGCCGAATGCTGTGACCTTGTGACCGCAGTTCACGTACACGTCTGAATTGAGTTAGCGCCTGGAAGTCGTACGTGAAGTCAGCAGTTTGCGAAGGCGTCGAGGCCTGGATGATTCCTTGTTCGGTCCAGCGGCGAATAGTCTTCTCGCTCAGACCGAATAACTGCTTGATTTCCTTGATTGAGTAGGATGATTTGACACGTTGGTAATCTGCCTTTAAAGGGACAGGTGAGGGGAACGAGATTACCTTAGTGCTTTGGTCTTTCATTTATTGGCGAACAAACAAGTCAGCGAACCTTATGACGCTTTTCGCTTTTTTGCTGTCGTCGTCTTCGACTTCACCAGCGTGATCTGCGGTTTCTTCTTAGCCGCGGCTGTTGCCGGTGCCTTAACCATTGGTTTGCGATTCGACTGCTGCAAACTCTTCTTTAGCGCACTCATGATATCAAGTCTTGGTAGTTCTTCAACTTCTTCAACTTCGACTACCTTGCGTCCCTTGATCTTGGCGTCGATAAGGTTGCGCAGCGCTGTGTGGTAATTGTCTTCAGTATCGATCTCGCCGAGCGTCGTTACCATTTCCTGCACCAACGTTGCCGCGAGCTTGAGTTCATTCTTGTTAAGTTTTTGCGGCGTCAGATTCTTAACGTTTTCCAGATCGGGGACGTCTTCCATTTTGCGAAGCTCGTGCGGGTAATGGAGCTTCTGTATCACGAGACCTTCTTCGTGTGGAAACACCGCAACCAGGTCTTCGCGGTCGCGCAACACAACTTTGCCAACTGCGATCTTGCCGGTCTGTTTCATTACTTCACGGAGCAAGGCATAGGGCTTTTCGGATACGGGTCCGTCTGGCCCGGCAAAGTAGGGTGCGTCGAAAAAAGTAGTCGGAACTTCGTCACGGTCGACGAAACCGACGATGTCTACAGCCTTTGTCGTCTTGATCTTGATTTTCGCAATGTCGTCGGGTTCGACTATCGCGTAGCGGTCTGGTTCGTACTGGTAGCCTTTGGTTATTTGGTCGCCGCTCACAATTTGACCGCACTTCTTGCAGCGCTTGTCATAGCCAATTGGCCCGTAGTCGTCGCGATGCAGTTGGTTGAACGAGATCTTCTCGCTGGTCTCCAAGGCGTTGTAAATGCGAACTGGGATGGCGACCAGCAGAAAGCGAATGTGACCTTTCCAAATAGACCTCATATTCACCTCTCCTCATGCGAAACGCGGGCTAATGCCCGCGCTATGTGTGCCTTCGCCCGGTTGGTTCTCGCGAAGAGGCCGTATTATGCGGGGTTCCAGAGTTCTAGTAAAGCATAATTTGTGGGGCGCAGGCCGTTTCGAAGCGACGTAGTCAGTACCACTACGCGGTAGCGTGTGGCTCGAAACAGTTCAATCATCAAATACTGTTGAGCCACACGCTACCGCGTAGTGGTACTGACTACGTCGCCACTGAGTCCCGCTATCCATGTTGTTGGAATCAGGCTTAGCCAATCACGGTCATCAGCGCCTTGCGCATGGCGCCGGCTGACTGCCATCGTTGGGAAGGATCCTTGGCGAGCGCGCGATCGATAATTTCACAGACTGGCTGGGGAACGTGTGGCGCTCGCTCGCGAAGTGGAATGCAGGGTTGTTCGAAGATTGCGCGGATAGTGTCGTTGACACTGGTTTTCCTTGTCAGATCAAGAGCGAGTTTGCCGGTCAACAAACTGTAGGCTGTCATACCAACAGCATAGATATCCGATTGCGGTTTGACGTCGCGAAAATTGCGAAGCTGTTCGGGCGGCATGTAAGCCAACGTGCCGGCCATCTCACCAGCCATGGTTACGCCACTCATTCCAGAGTGAGTAAAACTTTTTGCCAGTCCAAAGTCAGTCAATTTCGCAATCAGATTTGGTGAATGACCCGACACCAGGATGTTCTGATCTTTGAAGTCGCGATGGATGTAGCCCTGGGTATGGGCGTACGCGAGCGCGTCGAGTGCCTGGGCAATAATCGACATAGCATCAGCGTAAGGTAGAAAGCCTCCCCGAGATTCGGCCAGTTTCGACGCGTCGGCACCTTCGACAAACTCGGTCACCAGGTAGACGACTCCATTGTGTGTTCCGCGATCAATAAACTCGACGATGTTCTTATGTCGGAGTGCAGCCGCCACATCAATTTCGCGCATGAACCTCTGCATGGCTTTTTCGCTCACGGCGAATTCCGGCAACAGTGTTTTGATTGCGACTGCTCGTCCGCTCTTATGTTCGCGACCAAGCATGACGCATCCCATGCCGCCGCGACCAAGCAACTTTACCGTGTCGTAGCCAGGCACTGACTGCGGTGAACGCTTCAACTCTATTCGACAATCCTCACATAGAAACGTCAGCTTCTCGTCTGGTTGCGACGCTTGTGCCTGCTCCCGTCGACCGCAGTTCAAACATTCCACCATCACGAGAACTGGCCGGCCAGGATCGAGGTCCAGAGTTGTATCCGACAAATGTCGATCTGTGGCGGTTGTCACTTCGACAATCAGAATCGTCTCGCCTCCCTGAATTCTGTCGCCGTTATTCAGATAGGCTTCCCGAACGCGCTGGCCATTTACAAAGGTTCCATTAGTTGAGCCGAGATCGCGCAAAAACGAGTGTGGTGGATTGATTTCAAGCAGGCAGTGATTGCGTGAAAAGAAACGATCGTCCGGAAGATACAAATGCGCATCTGGTGAACGGCCGATTAGAAAACTGTCGTGTTGTGTGAAGGAAAAGATTCGCCCGCGATAGGGACCAGCAATGACTTTGAGGTTAACCTGCATGATGTCCGATACGCTTTAGAGCCATTAGCAAAAGTCAGGAGGTGTCATCAGATCGTTGGCGGCGGTGCGTGGAACGCTCTCATTCTCCCCAAGCTTCAGCTTGGGGTTTGGACGCTCAATACTCAGGAACCGTTTCAATGGTTTACCCGGTCTGCGATTGAATCCGAACGCCAATGAAACTTTAGCGTGGAGCTTGACTGGCTCTCAATACCGGTAAACCGTTCAAACGGTTCCTCAAAATCAGGCCCTACTGTAACCCCAAGCTGAAGCTTGGGGAGAATGAGAGTTTTGCAAGAGACCCTTAAGCTTGCCGAACTTGCTGTAAGAGAAATGAACCACGGTGGATTGATGGTAAGTTAGGATTGGAGTCAACGACAAACTATTGTTTATCGGACACTACTGCCTGCTGATCTCAAGATCATCGAACGCCACTTCGGTAGCGTCGCTGGTATAAAAACCTGTACGCCCGCGCTTGTAGTTTTCCGTGTCCGTAATCTTCGTTAGGTATTGTCCGTTGGCGTAGAAGGAAAGCTCGCTACCTTTGATTCGTATTTCAAGCTGGTTCGGATTTGTACCAGGACGAATGGCCGTGGAAGTTGTCTTGTTTACCAGTGACGTTTGCACTCCGTCTTTGTGCATGATGACTTCATATTCGGGTGTATCG
>Ga0157378_10006054_pt1 | contig 10595 bp, 8 predicted proteins | sample M65metaG_FD_115309 | JGI IMG/M metagenome (GOLD analysis project Ga0157378, IMG submission 115309) | Miscanthus rhizosphere microbial communities from Kellogg Biological Station, Michigan, USA - M6-5 metaG | ecosystem: Host-associated > Plants > Roots > Rhizosphere > Soil | place: USA: Michigan...
AAAGTGTTCGTATTCAAGATAAAAACGGCGGACGCTCAACCAACGGGGTAGCTTCTGTGGGCCATCGAAAGCAATGCAAACGATCGGGCGATCGTAAACCGCGCTATCCACCGTTACAGTCGAAGCTATATTCACATTGACGGCTTGATGATAAAAACTCGACAACATCACCTGATAGTCATCTAAGAGGCCTGACGAGGAACGATTGAAGCGTTTTGTTGCCTCCTCCCGTTTCGGCCAAAACCTCACGTTTTCGGGAATAGAGTTATAGAAATCGATGTTGGTATCCCAAAAATACGGATGCAGCCTCACCAGGAGTTGTGGGGAGCCAACATCCTTCAGACCTTCAACAAGGCGATGAACCTGTTGAATAACTTGATGCTCATTCTGACATATGTGAGTTCCGCCCGTGCAGTAAAGAATAATCGGCCGATCCGGATCGAGTCCCGCCCGCGAACAAAATTCTTTGCGCGGGATTATGTTCGATGGGTCATGATGACCATCGAACTGTGGTGTCCCAATCCTAACGATGGAACGATCACGACACTTCGGAAAGTAAAGTTCCAGCTCACGTTCCATGAACTCCGACCAGACGAGGAATGACTCTGCATCGGGGATGAGCTCGCACTTGGTCGTGATGTTATCCCATGAACGAATCCAGATAGCTTTGGGAATTCCCAAGAGAGCAGCGGCAACGAGCCACGGCGTATCGGGAAAGCCGTCCGCACTGGCACTGACCACGACCGAAGGACGCATTCGAGTTAAATACGGCACACAGTGGTTCTTTACATAATCCGATTGAGCGAGCTCGCGGAAGTATTTTTCTTCGAGGCTCCTCTCCCAACCCAACATCCCGCCCATTTTGCCGAAGAGAAGCGCCGCCTCGAATTTTAGTCTCAATGCCAACGGAGTCGCCTGCTCTGCTGAACTGTTGCGCCGTTTAGCTCGGAAAGTCCGGCAGTTTACTCTGCTCCGCTGATACAGATTAGCACGAAAGTGGATTCTCTCCAGATTTGCCGATGCGCAGTCAAATAGACGCACGAGGTCCTGCGGCTCGCTCGTCATATTAATCTCGGTTTCGAGCATTTTACTGTATGCGTCGAAAATTTCCGGGTAAACTAGTCCGTGTAGCCGTAGCTGCAGATGACGGGCTCGTTGCGCAAAGCTGCTACGTAACAGATTACGAATCACGTAATCCGTTAAACCAACAAACAGTATCATGGCACCGTGACTCGACGGTCGATAAACATGCGCCACCAGAGCTCGGCGTTTATCCACTGCCAAATAAAAAAAGCATTTTCGCCTTCGCCCGCGCAGAATCGCGCATAGCTCCGCTGTACTTCTTTCACATCGAACAGACCGCGTTGAGCGAACGAATAAGAGCGCAATATTTCTTCAACCTGAGGCTTCAACACAGTGCGCAACCACTCGCGCTGTGGCGTAACGACACCGCGTTTACCCGTGTTTCGCACACAATCAGGAAGCTGCCCGGCAACCGCGTGTCGCAGCAGGAACTTGCTCTGACCCATTCGAATCTTCTGATGCCCCGGCAAGCGAAACAGGAATTCCACCAATCGGTGGTCCAGATATGGCTCTCGGAGTTCCCGACTAAAAGCCATCGATAGTCGGTCGTTCATACGTAGAACACGCGGCAGTTTCGTATAACGCAAGTCACGATAAAGGGCATTGGCAAGATGTGTATCGAAGGGTTGCGGGAACTCTAAAGGCTTAGCAGCCAGTTCGCGGACGTCAGGTAGAATGCACTGCGTCTGAAGATGAGCTGTACCGTCTTGATAAACATTCAACCCGCCCCCTGCCCTCAATGTTCGCATCGCGTTAATTTGCCAGTCGGCTCCATTGCCGGAAGTGGAAAGTTCCTGGCGGAGTTCCTGCCACCGCCCTTGTTCCAAAAGATCCAAATAATGGTACGGGCGAAAGTACTCATAGCCCGCCAACATTTCATCAACACCTTGGCCTTCGAGCAGAACAGTCACACCGCATTCGTAGGCTAAACGATGTAAATGGTGGTACGCCAGGGTCGCAATACCACCGAAGGGCGCTTCTTGATGCCAGAGTGCCTCTCCGGTCATTGACCATATTTTTTGGTGATCGAGTCTCTGGAGATGCCGCGACCAATGACTCCGACACGGTACCTGCTCAACAAAATCTTGTTCGTCGTATTTCGGATCTGAGAAGGAAGCGGTAAATGTCTGCACTTCTCCCTGTTCCGGAAGAATGGAATCCATCACAACCATCAAGCTGCTGGAGTCCAAGCCTCCGCTTAAGTTAACGCCAAGCGGGACATCACTGCGCAACCTGAGGCGAATGGACTCTTTGAGCAGCCCAAGTAGTTGTGCTCCGGCTTCGTCATCGGAGAAACTTAGAGGTTCAGCTGCCAAACTCGGCAGATCCCAATAGCGACGAATCCTCAGATCACCGCTTTCGACTTTTAAAGTATGACCGGGAGCCAATGCATAAATACCGGCGAAAAAGGTTTCGGTGTCATGGTCATAGATGCCGTGATTGAGATAAGTTGACCAGGTCTGCCTATTGGGTGCCGCCGGAAAGTCTGCCGCCAGAATTGCTTTTATTTCCGATGCGAAGAAGAAATTCTTGTTGTGCCAAGCATAGTGAAATGGTTTGATTCCCAAACGATCTCGAGCGCAAAAAAGGCTTCGCGTGCGTTCATCCCACAAGGCAAACGCAAACATACCGACAAAATGCTCGACGCAGCTTTCCCCCCAACGTTCATAGGCTGCCAAAATTATTTCCGTGTCAGTTCGGCTTCGATAAGGATACTGCCTAAGCTCACTTTTCAACTCCGGATAATTATAAATTTCCCCATTAAAGACGATCCATAGCGTGCGGTTATGATTAACCATCGGTTGATGGCCAGCGTCGGAAAGATCGACAATGCTAAGTCTGTTATGTCCGAGTCCGACCTGACCGCTTGCATTGACGTAGATACCTTGATCATCGGGCCCGCGATGATCTTGGATCGCCACCATAGCCTCAAGCTGGCTACGCTCCCAATCGTGTCCAACAATTCCAGCAATCCCGCACATGCTAGTTCTTCCCGCTTAGACTTTCCTCGATCAACAGCTGAACAAGCTTCATGTCCAACTCACTGTCGACTCCGACCGATCGCTCAGGAGGCATTACATAAGGACGAATCACATCACCCCAAATGGAGTTTTGATTCATGAGAACGTCGCGGCGACTGAGGTAGATCGCGCCGTTTCGCATGTATGCCGGAGGCATATAGTCTTGGCGCCGCGTCCCCTCTTTCTCGTCTACACAATACGGAAGGAGCCGATTCTCATCGATCCGTTTCATCAGCATCGGATGAACGGAAAATACTTGCACGACGCTGATCACAGAATCGCAACCGCCAGCTCGCGCCAGAGACAATGACTGCTCGATATCGTGCGCAGTGCGGAAGGGTTCGGTGGGCTGAAGCAGACAAACCCAATCATACCGAAGTTTTTCATCTTACTCTGCAAAGCGAACAGCGTGTTGAATGACTGGAATCATTGCAGCCGTATCATTTGCCAAATCGGCTGGGCGTAGAAAAGGAACCTCGGCTCCGTAGCGCCGAGCAATCTCGGCGATTTCCGCGTCATCGGTGCTAACCAACACACGGGTAAGCACATTTTTCGCGGCAAGAGCAGTCTCGATTGTGTACGCAATCAGGGGCTTTCCGCAGACCAAGCGAATGTTCTTTCGCGGGACGCCCTTTGAACCGCCTCGCGCCGGTATAAGGGCCAACACCCTCGGGGAATTCTCCATGCGTCAGAATCGTGAGCGCCCGGGAAATAGCGCTAGAAGTAAAGAATAGTGAACTAAATGTTTGCGACCGACATCTTAGCTTTGACGAACCGCGCAAGCTTAGATGCCATGAAGACTTCAGTCTTAGCCATTGATTCGTATGTAGCACCGCCGATATGCGGGGTAATTAACAAATTGTCGTGCGCTCGAGCGTACGCAATCAATCGGTTTTCAGCGACACCGCCGTTTGTGTTCTCGCCGGAAATGACATCCACAGCCGCTCCTGCAAGATGCCCGGCCTCCAACGACTCCAATAACGCGGCCTCATCAACAACCTCGCCCCGGGCTGTATTGATCAACACAGATCCTGAAGAAAGTAGAGACAAGTGCTCCCGCCTGACGAGTTTGATAGTGTCGGGAATGAGCGACACGTGAATGCTTATCACATCTCGACCACCGAATAGGTCGGCGATTGAATTGCGGCGCTCAACTCCCGGAACCCAACATTGCGCATTTGGATCATACGCCGCGACGTGCATTCCGAAAGCGCGACCGTAAGCGGCGACTTTTCGACCAACACGCCCGAGACCGAGAATGGCAAGACGTTTGTCGCAAAGATCATGACCACGGAATCGATCTCTGTCCCATTCGCCACTTCGTACTGAAGCAAATGCTTGCGGGATCCGCCGCATGAGCGCCAACAGGAGCGCCCAAGAATGCTCGGCGCTGGCGCTCACGCTTTCCAGAAACTCGTACTCACCGCGGAGACTCAGGACTTCAATTCCGCGCGCGGTAGCGTAATCAGTATCAATGTGATCGACACCAGTCGCAGCTGTAACGATTACTTTCAAGCGCCGCCCAGCGTCAATCATCGCCCGGTCAATTTTGTGGCGAAAGCGAACAATCAATACCTCGTAGTCCGCCAGCCGTGCGAGCAATTCGCTGCGGCTCAGATTCACTTCCGTCAGTTCACCTACTTGCTCGAGAATCGAGCGGGCCCGGGGTGAAAAGCCGTCCGGTTCGACATTAAGAATGCGAATACGATCCGACATCGGTTCGATTTCAGCGGCCCAATAAACCACGCTGGAGGAAATTTGTGTTATAAAACTCAGGGGGAGGTTCTAGGTAATCGAGTTTCCGGATGAAGCCGCGACTTTATGCCCCGAAGGTAGTTCTGATAGTTGCTCAGCAGGCGATTTCCCGTTTGCGCCGTCGTAGATATAGTGTAGACGTTTCTGAATATAGGGAGTGAGGTTAGCTAATGCTGTAGAAATACGCTCAGCAACCTGTCCATCGCCGTATAGAACGCTTGGCAAATAGCGACCGTGCGCCAGTTGCGCATTCACGGTTGCAGCAATACTTTCCGCTTTCAGGGAGACAGGTTTTACATGTTCATCGGCCTCGCGACCATCCTGACGTGCGCCAACGAGCACCACGGGAGTGCCAAAGTAACTGGCATCGCGAACAAAGCTGCTCGAGTTTCCGACTGCGCATCCCGCATTTGCCAGCACTTTTAGATAATTTTCCGGACTAAGATTGGTTAGCGTCCAAAGCCATTTTAGTGGATTACGATCGCGGAACACGCGGATCGCTTTGCTAATATGATCCGCACCCGCATCAATATTCGGCCAAAGTAAAACGGTTTGTATTTGTAAGGCATTCAGTGCATTCAACAATTCTTCCATTTGATGGCGCTCATTGCCGTATTCTGTAGTGGTCGGGTGAAAAATAACCAACAAAAACGGCTTATGAACGTCGATCCATCCGCCGCTTCCGGCGGAATTCACGATTTCCGGTAAAAGTGTTCGATCCAGACTGTAGGCGATGTCGCTGCTCGGACAACCAATCGATAAAATCGTTTCAGGATTCTCGCCCATTCGGATTAAATATTCTGCAGATCGCCGCGTGCTCGGGAAGTGAAAGTGAGCGAATTTCGTGATCGCGTGGCGTGTGCTCTCATCGATAGAGCCAGAGACTTCACCGCCTTGAATATGTGCGATGCAAATATTCATGTACGCTGCGGCAACGGCTGCTGCCAGTGCTTCATATCGATCGCCGATCAACAGAATCAGGTCTGGTTTCAAGCGTTGAAATTCGCTCGCGAACTCGACAACCCCGAAGCCAACCGACTTCGCCATCGTGACCGGCGTTGAACCCTCTAACTCGATGTAGATCTCACCATCGACAGCAAAGCCGTCTTGCTTCATAATTTCCACCGGCTGATGGAAACGCTCCAGAACCATCGTTCCGGCCGCGAGAACTTGCAGTTCGAGTCTCGGATGGCTCCGAATGGCATCCATCACCGGTTTCAGCCGACCGTAATTCGCGCGATCGACTAACACCACGCAAACTTTTCTCTTAGTTGTTTCCGACAAGGTCAACCTTCAAGATGTAGTCGATTAAACTTAAAATCAGACAAAATCAGAGAACTGCAGAATTTGGTCCGCGATTACTTGCCGGCCTAAGGTCCGACCAATGAGTGCGCTGAGCTGCGAACTGGGAATGCCCGTTCCAGGCTTTTTCACCGTCAAATGAGACCCTTGGAGAATCGTGCCAGCCGGTAAATCGAACCGCGCGACCACACTTTTTGTGAAGAGAGCTCGCATAGGCGCAAGGTTCTTACCCAAATTGTCTTTATCCACTGGATTCACTGTAATTTTCTCAATAAACCGGACCCCATCTACGAGGTGTCTTAGCTCTGCCGTGGTGATCGACGCCGGCACATCAGGACCAAACATCTCTTTGCTGAGAGTGACATGGACTTCCAAAACTTCAATTCCAATCGTCGCTGCCGCGAGCCCCGCATAGATCGTTCCGGAATGATCGGACAGCCCAACGGCACAGTTATAACGTTCGCGAAAAAAGGGAATTAAGTTCAAGCCGATCTTCTCCGGGGGCGTCGGGTACATAGACGTGCATTGTAAAACAGTCAAAGGCAGGCCAGCTGTCTTGATACGCTCCACGGCCGCATCAATTTCGCTGACTGAACTCATTCCGGATGAGACAATCATTGGTAGCCGTGCGTCAGCCATCGCTGCGAACATGATCTCATTGCTGACTTCCCCCGACGCAACCTTCCATGCACAGACACCGATGCGCTTGAGCAATTCGACCGCTTCGACAGAAAATGGCGAACTTAGAAATTTTAGTCCTCGTTCTTCAGCATGGACTTTCAAGCCGTGCCACTGATCTTCCGTAAATTCCATCCGCTTCCAGTAATCATATCGGGTCGCGTCCTGCTGACTGAATTTTACTCGCCAGGGCTCGTGAATCGTCGACTCCGCCGATGCGATATGGGTTTGGAACTTAACCGCGTCGGCGCCTGCACCGGCGATCGCGTCAATGTATGCATGAGCGAGTCCGAGACTTCCGTCGTGAGATTGGGCCACCTCTCCAATGATTAGTGTATTATCTGAACTTTCTGACCGATATTCCATATGAGCGTTGAGGTCAGTCTGCTAGTAGGAATTCGATACTTCTAGCAAGCTTCGGAACGTGCGAAAGCTTAGGGCGCGCCGACTTCGGATAGGCAGTAGCGATAGAGTTATACATGCAATTATAAAGGATGCGGTCATTGCGGCGCACAAGGCCGCCCTTGTGATAGCCGCGCGTATCCAAAAACAACATCGTCCGTTTCGGCCCTATAGCAGTTATCCACTTTTCCCGGCTCACGACCTTCGCCATTTGTTCGTCGCCGGTGCGATAATTGTACGCGTCACCTTCCTTGCACAGTGTCTGCTCGGGTTTTCTTTTGACATTACCGCGCGGGTGCGTTCCGGGCGCGTAACATGTCGCCCCCGAGTGCTCATCGACATGTGTCATATAAACAAACAGCTTGAGGATGTAACGATCCTCGGGATCACGATGCCAGAGCTGAGATTCTCGCGCCGCACCCGTCATAGGAAGGTTGTGCCAAACGTTACAATAAAAAAGCTTTGTAAGCATTCCAAAGTAGCCGTTGATAATCGCCGTGATCTCTGGCAGGACAGCGAAACGGATGAAAATATCCTCGGGATGAAACAGATGCCCACGATCGATTAAGTTCACAAGATAACTTTTGGTTTCAGCCTCCTCCGCCGTTTTCTTACGCGCCAACTGGATCTCATGAGCCTTAAGATTCTCACGTTCAGTTACGGCGTCGAATAGATCCTGATAAAGGGATGGATTTTCCAAGAACTCGTCAACAGAAGTTATTGCAATCCCATCCTGGATCAAACTGTTCAAGACGCGTTGCTGGATCGCTGTAAGCGGTTGTCGAAGCTTTCGATACTCTAACCAAGGGTTCAGATTAGCTAGATAACGCCACGTAAAATCCGTTTTTCGACAGACGCGATAAAATTCTTTGCGCGCGATGTGTCGAGCACCGGCGGCTTTTCTCTGAGCGATGTTTATAAGCGAGTTAGCCATGGACACAGGCTAATTTGGAGTTGAACTAATTCTGCTGCGCTTCGTGTAACAACGGCGCGAAGAGCCTTTCCCAGTCCGAGCGATGTCGAACTCCGCCACTGTATCGCCACTTATAGTACGCTCTCCCGAGCGCGCCAAATGCGCCATTAAATGGGAATCCACTGACGTCAGCTACGCAGTTCTGTTCATTCGCCGTTCGTTGAATCGCTGCTTTCATTGCATCGATATCTCCACTCAACAGCTCCAGCTTCGCGACCATGCCCCAAAAACTACGTCTCTGTGGCTGCTCGGAATACGGTCGGAAGAATTCAGGTGCATATTTGTGATGAATACGGCGGCTCTCTTCATCGTGTTCATGTTCTTTGCTCAACGAATCCGGCCGAAGGCGATAGAGCTGTAAGTGGTCACCCAGAGCCCAAGCCTTTCCCTGACTTAAGAGCCTGAACATCAAACTTAACCCGTCGCACTTCACAAATTCCTGATCGACTCCGCCCGCTTCCTGAGCGGCTAATCGATTGAATACCAACGAAGAGTCTGGAAAGCCACGCCGCCCCGCCAATTCTTCTTTGGTCACCTGTCTGGAGCCACGAGTAGGAAGTTCGAGAATATGTCCGAACGGTGTTAAGAACGCGTATGCAGTCCCAAGGAAAACGACGTCTGGATTATCTTTTAGAAACTCCATCTGGGCTTCGAGCCGGCCGGGAAACATGAGATCATCGGCATCCATTCGCGCCAACCAGGGAGTTGGTGCATTTTCTATAGCGTATTGGAGCGCTCCTTGAATCCCGACCGGACCGAGCTCGAAAAGTCTTAGCCTAGGATCGACAATCGACCGGACAATATCCGCAGTATCATCATCGGACCCGTTTTCCAGAACCCAAAGCTCAAAATTTGAGAAGCTCTGCATCAGTACGCTGCCAACCGCCGCCCTGATATATTCTCTGCCATTGCGAACAGGCAGGATTACCGTGAGTTGCAATTTTTCCGTTCGCGACTCGTCAAATGCTTCGCGTATAATTCTCAGGACCAAACTACCGATGATAATGACCAAGAACGAGATCGGGAAACCGAAAGAGCGTGTTTTTCGGCGAGTACCTGAATGCCCTTAACAACCAGAGTAATGCCTGCTGGCGGTGCCCTTTGTCTCGAGCCATGACGCGCGCAATTCTTAACGATTCACGGTTGAGCCCATAATAAATATGCTTCTTAATACGAGTTGGAATGTGCGGATCCCGGCTTAATGCGGAGAATATTTCGAATCTCTCCATGAACATCGGCTTTAGCGCTTCGCTTTTCGCGGTTTTAGCTTCTCCGTGAATGCGCATCAGCGCCACAGGATGCCCCGTAACGGTCCTAGCGTGCCCCGAAACGATGCAGGAGAAAAACAAATCCGTATCCATGGCGTAGTAGAAGCTCTTAAGTTTTCCGTGTTGCAGCCAGGATTCACGTTTGAAGAAAATAGCAGGCTGCGGCAAAGGTATTTTGCCTTCGAAAGCAGATTCCGCGCAGAGTTCGTTAGCGGCGTATGGCGAACCGTATGTGCCTGCTGCGTCAATTCTTAGCGCTGATCCGTTGTAGAGCAGCGCATTCTCATCCTCAAAGTAAGCTGCCGCGACACGCTTTAGTGCGCCTAAATAGAGTAGATCATCGGAATTGAGCCAATTGGCAAGCACTCCGGAAGCACGGTCCAAGCCTTTATTAATTGCATCAGCCTGGCCATGATCTTTCTCAGAGGTCCAGTACGTGAGCCAGCGATGATATTTTTTGATTATCTCGACGCTACCGTCGTTACTTCCGCCATCCGTAACGATATACTCCAGATTCGGATACCCCTGCAGTAAAACCGAACGGATTGTTTCTTCAATAAACTCGCCTTGATTGTAGGACGGCGTAACCACCGAAATTAACGGCCATGCTCTGCCATCTTCTCCAAACTCGGGTAGAGGCGAAGTTTCTTCGGTCCAGGGCCAACCCTGCTTTCCTGCTGGCGGCCCCGGTAATTCGAGAAGGCGAGGACTACGCATCAATCACTTCGTCCCGTCGCGACCGTGCTTGAGATACCAATCCACGGTTCGCTCTAGACCTTCTTTGAGAGAATAGCTTGCTTCAAATCCGAAAAGCTGTTTAGCGCGACTTACGTCTAAGCAACGCCGGGGCTGGCCGTTGGGCTTTGTGGTATCCCAACGGATCGATCCGCTGAAACCCACCTGTTCGGCAATCCGGAGGGCCAGTGCGCGAATAGAGATCTCTTCTCCCGTACCCAAATTTACGGGTTCGTTCCCATCGTAGCGTTCTGCAGCCAGCACCAGCGCCTCGGCTGCATCCGCTACGTACAAGAATTCTCTGGTTGGTGAGCCATCTCCCCACAGGACGATTTCTGGTTGATGATGGTCTTTTGCCTCGACGCATTTTCGAATAAG
>Ga0157378_10006057_pt1 | contig 10594 bp, 8 predicted proteins | sample M65metaG_FD_115309 | JGI IMG/M metagenome (GOLD analysis project Ga0157378, IMG submission 115309) | Miscanthus rhizosphere microbial communities from Kellogg Biological Station, Michigan, USA - M6-5 metaG | ecosystem: Host-associated > Plants > Roots > Rhizosphere > Soil | place: USA: Michigan...
AGTTCCCTGTGGCGGCGCATTTGGTTGTGGATCCTGAGTAGATTGGGCCGCAGCGGTTACTGTTAGCAAGACTACTATCGCGACGATGGGGAGTGTTGTTCTGACTATTGATCTCATCTCGACCTCTAGAACTCCTGATTAATTCGATCTCCGAGAAGATTTAGAGAGTCCTCGTCTTTTCCGGAAAGCAATCTTAGATCGGCCGCGAGTTGTTCTCGCTCAGATTTGGATAACGGACGTCGGACCTTTGCCCACTCGGCTGATTTAGTGAACTGCTTGCTTATCCGCGGTTTTGGCGATGGCGAATTGGATGGCACTGCCGCCACAGTTTGATTTTGCCTCGCATTCGTCGAAGCAATCTGGGAAGCCTGACTCTTTAGAGCTTGAGCGACCTTCTCATCCAGTTGTTGCTGGGTAAAAGTAGGTTCGCTGATCGCAATTTGCGGGGGCGATTGCTGTCCTGATTTTGTGAGCATCAACACCAGCAACAGACAAAACAGGAGGGCACCGAAACCGATTGCACCCTTCATCCAAAGTGGCGACAAATCGAAAAACGACTTAAGTGCCGCGAGCGCTGATTTCTGTCTAACTGGCGCAATAAACTGAGGAGTGACAAAAGCGTGCAGCGCAGTCTCTTTCCAGATTCCAATTGACTCTCGAATCTGGCCGAATGAACTCATCTCGTTCTGACAGTGCGAGCAGACCTGGAGATGCTCTTCGAATTGGGTTGCTTCGCGCTCATTCGCTTCACCGTAGAGAAACGAAATCAAATCGTCGCCACGTTCACAAGTAGATGTTTTCGTCTCAATCATCTTTGATCCCTATCTTCAGTCCACTTCGTTCCCGAACTGATGCAGCTTCATGTGTAACTGCTTCAGTGCTGTGTAAAGTCGGCTCTTGACTGTGCTGAGCGGCAAATTCAGCGCATCTGAAATTTCACGAAATGTGAGTTCCTCGAATTCCTTCATCAGCACTATCTGGCGCAATTCAAGTGGCAAACTATTTACAGCCTTGCGTACTGCCAGTGTGACCTGAGCACCCTCTGTTACTGCCGCAGGAGAATAAGTCAGAGGAGCTGCAAAGCTTCCTGCGTGCTTCTCCTGTTCGTCCTCTAACGCCGATTCACTACGAACTCTTGCCCTCCGTTGACGTGTAATGCATTGGTTCACAGCTATCCGGTGCAGCCATGACGAAACCTTGGCTTCTCCTCGGAAGCCCCGCAGATTACGAAACGCTGCCAGAAATGTCTCCTGGGTAGCATCTCGGGCCTCTTCCTCGCGCCCAAGCATGCCATAGGCAAGCGCAAATATGCGGCGCTCCCAGCGGCACACTAACTCGCCAAAAGCCTCCGCATCTCCAGTTAGAGCTCGCTCGACGATTATCTCGTCGGTCGTGACTGTGTCCATCTAGTCGTCCATGGAACCCGTCAGCGTCTCCGTCGAAGCGGCGGTCTATCATTGCCGCTCAAGGGCTTAGACGCCGAAGCCTGCCGATAAGTCTGGAAACCCTCCCCCAAAAGAGAAACATTGTTTAGGTTAGTCAAAACTCGTTGACACGCTAATGATTGCTCGACAATAATGGGTTTGCGGGTCGCGGTATCGCTCCGACGACCCAATTTTGTGGCTTCCCACTAAATGATGCCCACCGGGATTGTACCCGCCGAACCCTGAGAATGCCCGAAAAGCTCGGACGAATTCGTCTCCTATACATCGTTCTGGGAGTTCTACTCCTGGTCGGTCTTCTGCCTTTGGCGTTTGCTGGGGTCCTCCTTTCGGGCCGAAGCGCCGCTGAGTTGCGATCAATTGAAGGTCGATACCAGGCCCAGTTGGTGCAGGACAAGGCACGACAGATAGAGCTTTATGGGCAACGATATCGGGACGTGGTCACAGGTGTGGCTCGAGCCTTTGAGATTGCAGGCGGAATCCAGAGCCTCGACGACCAGGGTTACGATCACCGACTGCAAGGAACCCTTCAGGAAGACCCGAATCTCATCGCGCTGACTCTGTGGCCAGTGAACGGCAATCCTCATCGGGCTTTTCAACCGGACGTGATCAGGCTCGACGAAGTCGATGCGCGGGTGAGCGAGGTGCTCGCACACATGACTAGTCGCGGGGTGGTTGTTAGTCGCCCGCAAGTGATCCGCTCTGGTCAGGAGATGGCGCTAACAATTGCGGAGCCAGTACTTGGTGGTAGGAATAATCAGGAAGTGGTGGCGGCCGTTGTGGCCATCGTTTCGTTTCAAGAGGTCTTTCATGCGGTTCAGCAGCCGACTTCCAAGAGCGAACGCGAACTCCTTGATGCGGGACTTCCCGTTGTCTTCGTTATTGATCAGGCGGGAAAGGCTGTAGCGCACCCGGAAGCCAGCGTTGCCTTCTCCGGAAAATCAATGACTGACTTGAAGGTGGTACAGGACTGGCTTGAATCAGGAGCACAAGTTCAATCGGCGTTGGCTCCCTTCTCGACTGTTCGTGATGGCAGACAAGTTGAAATGCTTGGATCGTATGCCACTGCCGAGCTCGACAAGAATTCTCGATTGGGAGTGATCGCTGTGCAGGATGAGTCGGCCGCGCTCGTTTCCGTAACGGATATGCGCTGGCAGACTCTGTGGATAAGCCTTGTTGCGGCGTTGCTGACAATTTTAATCGGAGTCTTTTTTGCTAATAAGCTCACCTATCCTGTTCGTGAGCTTGCCGGTGGTGCGCACCGTATTGCTTCGGGTGACTTTTCACAAAGGATTGAAGTCACAGGTCGCACTGAACTGGCGGATCTTGGTAGTTCCTTCAATGTCATGACTGATCAGATTGAACGCTTCATATCTGATCTGCAGAAGTCGGCTGAAGAAAATCGACAACTATTTATTGGAACAGTAAAAGGACTTGCTGCGGCCATTGACGGCAAGGATCCTTACACTCGTGGTCACTCGGAACGCGTCTCTCGCTTCTCCGTGGCGATAGCGCAACGCATGGGACTTGATGATGATGAATGCGAGAAGATTCGCATTAGTGCATTACTACACGACGTTGGCAAGATTGGCATCGATGACAACGTCCTCAAGAAACCTGCCGCGCTAACGGATGAAGAGTACGAGTTGATGAAGAAGCATCCGCAAAAGGGATATAAGATCATGTCGCAAATTCCGGCTATGAAGGAGTTCTTACCGGGGATGTATATGCATCATGAGATGGTCGATGGAAAGGGTTATCCGCAGGGTCTTAAGGGCGACGAGATTCCTCTGATGGGCAAGATTGTGGCAGTTGCAGATACTTTCGATGCTATGACCACGGATCGGCCTTACCAGAAAGCAATGGCGTTTGACGACGCAGTATCTCGTATCGAAAGTTATGTAAACACACGCTACGACGAGGAGGTCGTAGCCGCGTTTACAGCGGCATGCAGGGAAGGTCAAATCAGGCCCGGCGTGGTTAAGCTAAAACGTCCTCTGCCTGGTCCGCCAAAAACAGGATTAATAACAACCGCTCAACAACCGGAGCGTTTGTCAGTTAGCTAAGTGGTCTTATTTGTAGGGGCGGCACTCCGCGTGCGCGCTCCTATGAATTCGAATAACTTACATTTGGATTAGGGCGGCCACGGAGTGCCGCCCCTACAATTAAGCTCACTACTCGCAGCCGCGTCCTTTTTGAGGGGACGTGGCTGTTGTGCTTTAATCGATTCATTGTAAACACAGCCGGAGTAATTACTAGTAAAGCATTCATTATGGGACTTTTTTGGAGAAGAAAATCTGGGGATGAGTTTGTCAGACTTGGTCTAAACGAACCCGTTGCCAGGAAAGAAAGCGAAACCGCAGCCGTAGCGAGCAAACTTGAGAAGCCAACTGACGCGCCGGAACTCGTTCCGTCAACCAGTGGTGGCGGACCAACACCAACGCCCATCCCCGTCGAATCAAAACCAGAGGTCGAGAGGGTGCGTCTGGTCGCTCAGCCTGAACATGTGCCAGCTATTCGCGAAAAGCCGGTTCCCTCAAGATCTCCTTTTGCCACGTCTGTACTTGGCCTAAATCTTTCGATCGAAGAACTGCAGGCGCAGGAGGCAGCTCTTGAACAGGAATTCTCAGCAAGATTTCGCCGCGCTGTTTCCGCAACCCGCGAGTCGCTGTCGGAAAGACTCGACACAGTCTTTGCCGGTCGAAAGCAGATTGATGATGAGCTTCTGGATCAACTTGAAGAAGCTTTGATCGCTGCGGATATCGGAGTTCCGACGACGCTCGAAGTCCTCGAAACTGTGCGACGCGGAATTGCCCGAAAACAGATTAATGATCTTGATGCACTGAAGAATGCGATCAAGACGGAGTTGCTGACTATTCTCCGTTCGTCGGAACGACAGGGAGTCGCTTCGGAGACGACTGTGCCTGATAGTGTGGCGCCTTACGTCATGATGATCGTCGGTGTTAATGGCGTTGGTAAAACGACAACAATCGGGAAACTAGCACAGCGAATCAAAGCCGAAGGCAATGATGTTCTGATCTGCGCGGCTGATACCTTCCGTGCTGCTGCCTCTGACCAACTGGCAATCTGGGCGGAACGTACGGGGGTGCCATTGATTCAGCAGAAGCAGGGAACTGATCCAGCAGCTGTGCTCTTTGACTCACTTAAGGCCGCAAAAGCACGCGGGTCGGAGGTGCTGATTGTTGACACTGCGGGACGACTGCACAACAAATCAAACTTGATGGCTGAGCTTGAGAAGATGAAGCGCGTCGCTGGACGTGAAGTCGAAGGCGCTCCACACGAAACGTTACTGGTAGTCGATGCTGTGACGGGTCAGAACGGTCTTGAGCAAGCGCGTCAGTTCTTAAAAGTGGCGGGAGTAACCGGAATCGTGCTCACCAAGCTTGATGGCACAGCAAAAGGTGGAATTGCCGTGGCAATAGCGAAGGAGTTGAGCTTACCGATTCGTTATGCAGGCATCGGAGAAAAGGTTGACGATCTGGTTGTGTTTGATCCGGAACAGTACGTAAACGGACTCTTTGGTTAGTTCTATCCTGACGAGACTCGTCGAGTGCAGACTACAACTTCAACTCTTAGCGAACCGACAGCAACGTGGACCGAAGCAGACCGCCGGTTCATGTTGCGTTCGCTTGAATTGGCAAAGAAAGGTTCAGGACTAGTCAGTCCTGGCCCACTAGTAGGTTGTGTCATCGTCGATCGGTCAGGAACAGTCGTCGGCGAAGGCTTTTATGTTTTTGAAGACGTGAATCACGCTGAAACCATCGCCTTACGACAGGCGGGAGACAAGGCGCGAGGCGGCACGGCTTACGTTTCGCTTGAACCACATGCGCACCACGGACGCACGCCGCCATGCACCGACGCACTAATCGAGGCCGGCATCCAGCGAGTCGTTGCCCCAATTGAAGATCTAAATCCCAAGGTATCGGGCAAAGGATTTGCGCATTTGCGAAATGCAGGGGTCGACGTTCACACCGGACTGCTCGCCGAAGAAGCCTCTAAAGTAAACGAGGCATACCTTCATTTCATGCGCACTGGTCGGCCGTTCGTCCACTTGAAATTAGCTGTGTCGCTGGACGGCAAGATCGCCACACGAACTGGCGACTCGCGTTGGGTTGCTGGACCGGAAAGTCGCGCTCGCGCACATGAACTGCGGCATGAATACGATGCGATTCTTGTGGGAGTCGGCACTGCCTTGATTGACGACCCGCAGCTTACCGATCGCTCTGGAATGAAACGGAGGCGGCCCCTCGTGCGAGTTGTTCTGGACAATAGAGCGCAACTCCGAGAGACCTCGCAATTGGTCGCCTCGGCGAAAGAATGGCCGGTGCTTCTTTTCGTAGGACCAGAGGCTGACGACAGTAGACTGAAAGAAATGGAAGACCAAGGCGTCGAAATTGCTAAAACGAGCGATCGAGATCTGTTGCCGCTTTTAGACGAACTAGGTAAGCGAGGGTTGCAAAGTCTTTTAGTGGAAGGCGGCGCAGGCATTTCCGGTGAATTTATTGACGCAGGCCTGGTAAATAAGGCGACGTTCTTTATCGCCCCGAAGATTGTTGGTAGCGTCGAAGCGCTAAGTGCGGTGAAGGGAATCGGTGTTGAATTGATGCGAGATGCGCACACGCTGAAAGATGTGATGATTTCTCAGCGGGGTGATGACATCGAAGTAACTGGTTATCTTTTGCCCAAAGAGTAACCGGCGTGTCTGATGAAACGGCAAATCTTTCCTTCGCGAGTCATCGTCCTACCAAACGACTCGGTCAGAACTTCCTCAAAGATCCCGGAATCATAAAAAGAATAATCGAATCATTTTCCCCTAAGGCCGACGAGACAGTGATTGAAGTCGGACCGGGAAAGGGCGCACTAACTGCTGAACTGGTTGATCATGGTGCTCGAGTTATAGCTATCGAATTCGATCGGAACCTTGCCCCCCTTCTAAGCGAGCGGTTTGCGGGCCGAGATAATTTTCGACTGCTTCAGGCTGACGCACTGGAAACGGATTTTTGCGCTGAGATTCAACCCGCACTGACTGCCAGACTTATTGCCAACCTTCCCTACAATATTTCCACTGCCATACTGCAACGACTGATTACACAGCGTCGTTGCCTTGAAGAGATGGTGCTGATGTTGCAAAAAGAAGTCGTTGAGCGGATACAAGCGCCAGCAGGCTCAAGTGAAAGAGGTTACTTGTCAGTGCTGGTTGAGGCTTACTGCGAGACCGAGAAGCTATTCGACGTTTCACCCGGATCATTTCGACCGCGTCCGAAGGTCTGGAGCACGGTGGTGCGACTTAGATTTCGTTCGCAACTCGGAGGTGAGATTAGAAGTGAAGAACTGTTGTGGTCATTGGTCAGCGCAGGGTTTAGGCAGAAGAGGAAGACCATTCTCAATAATCTGCGGAATGCAACAGGAAAGCTTCAGGAAGTTATTAAACAGAATGGAGGAGCGAGTATTGTCTTGTGTAAAGCGGGAGTGGATCTGCAACGAAGGGCTGAGACTCTGGCTTTGGAAGAATGGGGCCAGATCGTCAGGGCTATGGAATAGTCGCTGGTATTCGTCGCTCTGGGATTACTTTTATTCCATTCTTTGGTCTCAGTGATAACGCCGGCAACACCTCAACTTTGTGACCAGCGGAGAGTGAAAATCGAAAGCGCTGACCAATCGTTGCGAGTAGTAAGACTATCTCCATCATCGCAAAGTAGTTTCCAATACACTGCCTCGGTCCACCACCAAAAGGGAAGTAAGCATACTTCGGCAGTTGTTCAGTTCTTTCCGGTCTCCAACGATCAGGATCAAAATCGTCCGGATTCTCAAAGTAACGTTTGTCGCGCTGTGTCACCCATTGAAACGCGAAAACCTGACTGCCCTTTGGAACACGAAAACCGCCAATCTCAGTTTCTTCTAAAGCCTCGCGACCCACTGCGTATGCCGGCGGGTAGAGCCTCATAGTTTCTTTGGCAATCATCTCGGTATACGTGAGCCTCGTGAGGTCATTAACAGATGGCATTCGACCTTGCAGCACGTCGTCTAACTCTTCATGAAATTTCTTTTCAGCGGAAGGATTAGTCGCCAGCAGATACCAACTCCACGAAAGCGCCAGGGCGGTTGTTTCATGCCCTGCGAGGAACAGCGTCATCACTTCATCTCGAAGTTGCGCATCCGTCATCTGACTGCCGTCGTCGTCCTGGGCCTGGAGTAACATTGAAAGCAGATCACCTTCGTCAGATCGGCTCGCGCGACGTTCCGAGATGATCCGAAAGACAATGCGATCAATTTCCGAGACAGCCTTGAAGTAACGACGATGTGCAGGTGTTGGAAGGCGGTTGTCGAGAATCCACTTCAACGTCGCCTGCGATGCAAACGGTTTCACAAGTTGAGAGAGTGTGGCGCCGACATGATCGGCGTCGTTTGACACATCGGCGTTGAAGAGTGTTTTAACGACAACCTCGAGAGTCAAGCGAGTCATATCACGAGAGATGTCCAACTCTTCGCCTTCGCGCCACCTACTGATCGAGCGAGTAGCGTAATCAACCATAACTTCAGCGTAAGAGTTGATCCTTTGACGGTGAAAGGCGGGTTGAGCCAAACGTCTTTGTCGTCTCCAGAACTCGCCCTCGCTCGTGACTAATCCATTGCCGACCAATCGCGCAAAGAATGGTGAACGTAGCGACCCTGCCTTGCGATAGCTCTTTGCGTCTGTCGTTAACAACGCTTCGATGTCGGTCGGGTTGAAGAGAAAGTAAGCGTGAACGTAGAGAAATCGTGCGCGCACCACATCACCAAAGTCACGACAACGCGTTATGAATCCGAACGTGTCGTTATTGAACTCACGCATAACGCCGAGGATGAAATGACCTTTTGGCCCAGGCGGCAAAGGCAGACTCTTTCGAGCCTTTGCTGTTGACGTTATCTCCTGCGCTACTTTCATGACTTTAGAAGATCGGTGTAAATGCCAGGCTCGCTTTCAGGAATCACTATTGCGCCAACCGTTTTCTCATAAAAGCTGACCGGACCCGCACCTCCGATGATCCCGTACACATAACCCAGCTCACGAAGTCCCCAGAGTGAGGAGAGAAGCAGCGCCGTTCCAACTCCTTCACCTCGCAGCGACTCGAGGACGCCGGTTGGACCGAAGAATGCCCTGCGGGTGCATTCATAGGCGCTGAATCCAACCAGCTTGTGTTCGAGTGTCGCGACAAAGACCGAGACTGGTTTATTCGCAAAGCCGACTTGAACTTCGTCGGCCCACGCAGCAGAGAAATTTTCAACGATGAAATCACGAACCTGTGTGAGCTCGAAGGGGTGACCCCTGCGAATGACGATCTTTTGGTTGTGAAGCAACGGTGCTGGAGGCAGTTTTAAAAGATTCACCAGTAGGTCCGGCATCTCGGTTGTCTTTCTTATTCGACCTGGAACGGAAGACGCTGAGATGCGCTGGTCTTGGCGAGTCGATCGCTAATTGTTATCTGGATTTCATACCTCCCGGCCTGGAGACTCTCGAGTGGGAATTGGCCTGCGTACGGTATTCGTGCCAGATCGGTCATACCTTGTGTCGACAACTTTCGTTCGCCTGTATTGACCACCGAGGCTCCGTTACGAAAGACTTCAACGTGAGCCGTGATATCCGGAGTGGCACCAGCCGCAGCACCGTTCACATTGTAGATGAACAATAAAAAGCTCAACTGCGACGATTTCGGGAACCGGTGATCGACACTGAATTGAGGTTCGGCGGTTGAACTGGTCTCACCTTTCTTCGCAGCGCGTAACAAGAGAGAACTTAACGTGAGACGCTTCGACGTGAGATCCGGAATTTCAACCCACTCCGAAGCACTACCGACTTTGCCACTTTTTTCGTCACGAACAGCGGCGCGAATCTGATACAGGCCTGGCGTTAACTTAGCTTTGTAGTTGTATACGACACCCGTGTCTTGCGAAGTGAATTGAGCCGGCAACGCGTTGACAGTCAATCGAGTTCTGAAACTTGCCGACGTTTTCCCCTGGTCGTTGAGGATTACCCCGGCTAGATCGAACGCTGCCTGTTTCGCATCGCTTCCATAATCCAGGGCGGTCGCCGAAGTTAACACGCCTGCACTAACAACCGGTCCATTGTCAGGTGTGTCTACAAACGTTGCTGAGACGGTGAGCGGTATGTTGTGTGTTGACAATGGTGCGGAGAGCGCCTGCTTCAGCTCAGCATCGGGTTGAGTCTTCGTTGATGAATCTGGTGCTGCTGGATTGCTCGGTGTTGTTGTTGCAGATGCGAGATTCGTTAAGTAGCCTTTCGGCAGTCGCACTGTTAGATCAGGACGATTCAGGACTGCGATTTCGATCCGTTTGAAGCCGGCAGCTTTCTGTTCTTCAGAATCAGGCCGCCAGGAAAGAAGGTAGTAATTCGACGTCTCACGAACAGCGCGATTAATTCCGTCGGTGAGGTTTTCAGAGTTGAGTAGCGCGCGACCACCTGTATCACTGGCCAATGCAGAAAGGGCGTCCTGTGACGCACTGATTTCACCAATGTTCGACCTCGCAAGTTTGCCTTCCGGATCAGCACGATTCGAGGTGACGTCCGTCATGGAGATCATTCCTCTTGCATCAAGCGAGTAAATGACGACACCCGAACGAACTGCAGCATCAGTAACCTCTCTGAGCTTGGTTGCGAATCCAGTGTTTCGATCGTTTAGGTAGAACCCGTCAGAAACAAAGAAAACCAACTTGCGTCCGCTTTGTTGAGCGGCAGTGCGCATGAGACTTTCGAGACCTGCGAGCGTGTTGGTAGTCACATCCGTCGACTGCTTCAAGATCAATCGTGCTCGCTCCTTAACCTGGTGTTCGGCGATTTCGCGCGACATCCCACTACTTGGCTTGTTCGGTGTTATTCCAGCAGATGTGCCTGCCGCTCCTCCACCTCGTGGTGGTCCAACGGCTCCGCCAACGCTCGAAAAGTTCGTGGCCTTTAACAATTCATTTGTGTAGTAGGTGAGGGAATCCCTGTCGCCTGCGTCGATTCGCGTCGCAGCGTACTCCGTCATTGGTATTGATTCCGTGTCGTGGACCACGTATGGGCGGTGATTTAGTCGGGCGATTGCAGCTCGCAACACAGCTTTGTGGTTCGTGAACTGTTGAAGGAATCCTAT
>Ga0157378_10006058_pt1 | contig 10593 bp, 9 predicted proteins | sample M65metaG_FD_115309 | JGI IMG/M metagenome (GOLD analysis project Ga0157378, IMG submission 115309) | Miscanthus rhizosphere microbial communities from Kellogg Biological Station, Michigan, USA - M6-5 metaG | ecosystem: Host-associated > Plants > Roots > Rhizosphere > Soil | place: USA: Michigan...
ATTTTTATGAAATACAATAAATTGGTAGTTGTGCTTGCGTTTTGCGTAGGAATGCAAACAAATATAGGCCTTTGCGGTGAAAAAGGGCAATTAGCAGAAAGTAAGTCTGTTTGGGAGCGTTATATTCCTCAATTTATGCAAAATGCAGCAAATAAAGTTAATAATTGGAAATTAAGTACAAAAATTGCTATAGCTACTTTGATAATTGGGGGGTTCGCCGCAATATATAATAGAGAACAAATTTTGCAATGGGTAAATAGTATTCTTGAACAACAACCAGAGTTAGTGGGCGATAGTGAAACGGGTGTTGGAGCTGGTAATGATGTTGCAGCTGCTGAGAAAAAAGCTATAGAAGGTCAATTGTTGCGAAAGGCGGGAGAAGAATTTGAGCAAGAACTAAGAGAATCGTGGTTGAATTCTATAAGAGCTGAAAGGGAAAAGGAAGCGGTTAAAGAACGGGCCCTTGAAGGAATATGGCCTAAAATTAAAGCTTCTGTGAAAGAAGTAGTATATGGAAAATAAGAATTATTCATTGATTTGAAAAGTAAATAAAATGTATTTAGGGGTTGGCTTAATACGCTAATCCCTATTACAATTTAGGGGTGTATTTTTTTGAAATAAAGGTTAAGGGTAGTAGGGTTTTAGTGAAGAAGTGTGATTGGTTTTTATTATGTCTTTCAGCGTTATTATACGCACTGCCTTTTTTATTCACACACTATCTTTGGTGGTTGATCTTTTTTTTTCCTATTCCATTATTATATCTAGTGCGAACAGACAATCTTTCATTTGTTCATGGTTATATATGGGGGATTGTTGTATTTGCTTTGCACTTGAGTGGAGGAATGTGTGTAATTGCTGATATGGCAGGTAAGTCATGGCCAGTTGGGCTATTGCTTGGCATAATTATGGTATTGTATCAGGCATTATCTATAGCGCTACTTTTTTGGTGTGTGACAAAAATTGCACAATTTTGTGCAATAAAATCGCCAATAATACGACTTTTTTTGTGGGCCGCTGCATTAGCATTTTTTATTATGTGGACTGATTGGTATTGTTTATGGATTTTTGGCATTAAAGAAGGCTATCCATTAATGCATCCATTGATACCACTTGCACAGCATCCACGACTTTTATTATTATTGCCTATTATTGGTAAGCCATTATTAACAGTATTATTTTTGTTGTTTTCTATCAGCAGCGTTGCATTGATGTGGTTACGGACGTATAAAGCATTTTTAATGTGGGTAATTGTTTGTATGCCATGGATATGGTGTTGGTATAGCGGTAGCTTGCCTGTGAGACGACAGCAGTGGTTAGCGCAGATTAAATCTATTCCTTTTATGGCACATTCCACCAGCGATAATCCCATCGCTATGATGAAAAATGCGTGTGATCAGTTGAAAAAAATTATTACCAACTATCCACAAACAACTATTGTTGTAATGCCAGAGTCAGCATTGAATTGTACTGTTTTGTGGCGTCGTCAGGAGTTGTTGAAGATGTGGAATGAGCAAAATATTGGTAAAGCAATGCATATCATTTTTGGATCATTTCGTTGGGATACGCATGGTAATTATTATAATACTGCTTATTGGATTTATAATGGCCAATTGCAGCAATGTTTTGATAAACGTCATGCAGTGCTTATATCAGAGCGGCTTGCATGGCTGGTTGCATGTCCTTTATTGAAAGATATTTATTGTAACGCAGTGCATTCTACAACGATTTCAGTTAATGATAGATTGCCGTTTGTTATAGCAGAAAGCATGGCGTATATACCATATATATGCTCAGAGTTGTTTTTTAATGAATATCCTGATGATATAATATGTGGCAATATTCCTGTTGTTGCCCTGATCAATGATACAGCATTTTTACGATGCTATGCATCATATATATCTGACCTTTTGTTTTTAGTAGCGCGTATGAAAGCAATTGCATGGCAACGAGATATTATTTATGTTTCATACAGTCGATCATTTTTTATTGATAAATCTGGAATGATCGCTGAGATTAATGAGTAAAATACTGTAGGGTGTATTTTTTACTCTATTGTTACTGGTGAGGTAATGTACAGCTTGCCATGTTCATCTTCAATAATGTCACAATGTCTATTTTGACACAGAGATTGATTTTTATTTGTGGGAGCACTTTTTTTGATGGCGGCAATATCAGCAGATTTGATTAATTGATCATAATTATTAGAGTCAACCCAATTAATTACAATTTCCTTCCATGGAGCGGTAGCGTATTTATTCTTTTTCTGTTCTTTGGTTGGCTCTTTTACGTAATAAATATGATGAATGCAAAAACTTCCTTTAATAAGAGGAATATCATTCTCCCCTTCTTCAAATGTTTCCTTTGATTGGGGTTTTATTAATTTTTTGTATAAAGGTTCTCCTTTTGCACCACGAAATTGTATGGCGATGACTATTGGCTTATTTGTGTGATTAAAAAAAGGATAGCTATATGCATTGATACGTATTATTGTTAAGAAGAATAGTAACATAAATCCCATTTTTTTGGTGTTTGTCATGAAATCTCCTATTTTTTTTGGCATTGCTTCTTTTTATTAAGTTTAGCGTATAATTTGTTAAAAAATCAATAATGGTATTTTTTTATGTTTTTCGCGCCAAAAATAAAGAGTTTTTTAGAAGGGAAAGCAAAAAGCTAAGCATTTATGAAGAAAGTGAAACCAACCAACTAATTAAAGATCTTTTATGCGCATTGCATCGTACGGCGAAAAACCTTCGTTTATGAGTGCTTTATAAAATACTTCTCTCAAATCCACGTAGTTTTTCGTAGCTGTTTTAGGTTTGTTATGTATAATATCACGTATTGCTTGAGAAATCTCTGCATATTTATCTATCGTATTACGCCCTAAAGGTTTTGATTTCTTATATTCAAAATCAAGTACTACCTCCTTAATCAATGGAGCAAATTCTTTAGTCAATTCTCTTATTCGCTTACTTGATTCTTCAAGTTGCTCATTAATATATTGATTATTAACCTGACTTTGCTGTATTACCTCACTAACCCATTGCAAAATTTGTTCTCTATTATATATTGCCGCGAACCCCCCAATTATCAAAGTAGCTACAGCAATTTTTGTACTTAATTTCCAATTATTAACTTTATTTGCTGCATTTTGCATAAATTGAGGAATATAACGCTCCCAAACAGACTTATTTTCTGCTGATTGCTCTTTTTCACCGCAGAGGCTTATATTTGTTTGCATTCCTAAGCATAGAATAAGTGCAATGAAAAAATTATTGTATTTCACGAAAATTTTCCCTTCAATATAATATCTAAATTTACTATTCAAGCTGAATATATCATATCGGGTAGCGGCAGTCAATAAAATTCTTATAGAAAATTTAAACTTAACGCGAATACGATCTAGATAGCTAATGATTATAATCACTAGATCGCTATATTAACTTCGCTCGTCCTGAGTGTTTTTGTCTTGCAAAAATTTATCGAAGGATGCAAAAAAAGAAGAACTTAATTTTATACTGCACAATCCTTTGTTCATATTTTATATCATATTTATATCAAGAAAATTTGATATAAAAACTTAGCACGATCGCATCCTTCGATAAATTTTTGAAGGACAAAAACACTCAGGACGAACGGGGTGGATATAGTGATCTAGTCATTATAATCATTAATTAATTAGTCTTAAGTTTATATTGATTTTTTACATCAAATTCACGTTAAAAAGAAGAATTTTTTTGATAAAAAAAGCTAAGCACTGCTAGCAATAGCGATGATTCTTAGCTTTTTTATTGATGATATTTTTTTAGTTTTTTATAAATATTATTGTTTAATCATTTCTAGAAGGGTTTGTTTTGCTTTATTAAGTTTTTCTAGAGACATATGTTCGGTTGTAAATCCTTTACTGTCAGATACAGCTGAAGAAGGCCCACCTTCATTATTTAATAGTATATCTAAGATTGTTTTACAATATTCTTCAAGGGACTTGGTTGTTTCTTCAAAGGGTATCAGGCTAACATGTTGGCGACGACCTTGAAGGGTTTCTCTAAGTCCGCTAGCTCCATGGGCTAATAACATTCTTTGATCGGCATCATCTTGGTTGAAGCGTTTGGAAGGACGATCAATAGGCGTATCTTCTATTTTCTTTAATGGTTCTAAAAATTGATTTCTAGCTTTTTTATATTCTTCCTCGTATGATTTGCAGCCTATTATTTTGCCTTGAATGCTAAATAAGCATTTACGTAAGTTATCTCTTTTTTCTTCCATTTTTTTACCGGAAGACATTGCATTTATGCTAACAATAAGTATGAATGGCAATAATAATATATATTTTATGTTCATAATAATTCCTTTATAAAGATTGTTGTTTAATAATTTCTAGAAGGGTTTTTTTTGCTTTATCAAATTTTTCTTGTGGCATATTTTCAACAGTTGTAAACCCATTTTTAAGATTCACGGCTGACGTAGGTCCGCCTTTGCTGTTTAAGTATATATCTGATATTTTGTTATAATATTCTTCAAAGGATTCGTTTGTATATTCGAAGGGGATTAGGTCTATTTGTTCACAACGACCTTCAAGAGTCTCACGAAGGCCACTAGCTACGTGTCTTAATAGCATTCTATCATCGGCATCATTTTGATCAAATATTTTGAGAGGACGATTTATAGGTGTGTTTTCTATTGGTAATAATAGTTCTCTAAATTCATGTACTGTTTGTTTGTATTTTTCTTCGTATGATTTGCAGCCTATTATTTTGTTTTTTATGCTAAACAAGCATCCACGTAAGTTATTTCTTTTTTCTTCTAATTTTTTATCAAGAGATAGTGCATTTATACTAGCAATGAGAGTTAATGGCAATAGTAATATATATTTTCTGTTCATTAAGAGCTCCTTGAATGAGGTTAATAGTCTATTTCAAGAATATCATATTAGAAAAGAATTGCAAAAGGGAGCAGGATATAATGATTTGAAGATAGTTTTGTATAATAGGCGCGTGAATTGATATAATGTTTATTGCTGTTTCATTGGTTGAGAAGTTTAGAAAATAGTGCATATTATTGAAAAAATGCAGAAAAAGATGATGTTTTATTTGACAAATAAGGAAACTGCTCGTATATTTATAATAACTTTTGAGCCTCATCTTCAATTCTTTTCAATGAGGATCTAATTAAAAAAGAAATAGATTTTAACTAAAATTTATAAAAATATGCCGCGGGGTAGAGCAGTCTGGTAGCTCGTTGGGCTCATAACCCAAAGGTCGCTGGTTCGAATCCAGCCCCCGCAACCAAATAAATAGCTCAACTGTAATGGTTGAGCTTCTTTCTTGTAAGGGCCCCGACCGTAGTGAAGCGTAGGTTGGGTATAAATCCAGCCCCGCAACCAATTTAAAACTCAGATACATTCTGGGTTTTTTTTCTTGTAAGGGGTCCCCGTCTGTAATGCAATGAAGGATGGGGTTAAAAAAAGATGGGGTTATAAAAAGATGGGGCTAAAAAAACCCTCAAGATTTTTTAAGTCTTAGGGGTTTTTGTATGTAGCCTGATTTTTTATATTAAAAAAGTTATTTTTTTGTTGTTGTGAAGATTGATCGTTTTTTAAGTGGTAATGGCTTAGAGGGAGTTGTAAGTACAGCAGATAATGGTCTTGTTGGTTGATTTTTTACTAATGGTGTAATGGTAATGCTGCCATTACTCATAGCTTTAATTTTCTTTGCATTGTTTATAGAAAAAAGGCGCTTTGTTCCGAGTATTGCTCGATGATTGTGCTGAGGTCGTGTTATAGTTGGAACATATTTAACGATAGTTGTGTTGTGTAAATCCAGTGTTTTTTGTTTTTCGGTCACAAGTTGGGCAAGTTCGTAATCAATTTTTTTATTGTTTTGATTGCGGTCGTGAATTTGTTGTTGCAATGCCAATATTGCTTTTTGTACGATGGATTCGTTTGTTGCATTCATTATTCTATATGGTGTATTCATTCCATATGCAGAAGCTGGCAATAGTGAAATCATCGAGACTAGCAGTAGTCTTTTCATAGAGTATCCTTTAAAGATAATAAGTGTTTATTCGCTTTTTTTAATATATTTTTAGCATTATCATACGTGAGTACTTCAAGTGCTTGTTGATAGGTAAGCCATTGAAAATCAGTATGTTCATCAGATAGTTGTACGGTGCTATTTACTGTTTTGCCAATAAAAAAGCAGACAGTTTTTTGAGTTAATTTTTTTTGTTGATCTAAAAAAATGTATGAAAATGATTGCTCAAAGTTGTCATCTAGCTGCGCAGTGAGACCCGTTTCTTCATATAATTCCCGTTGCGCTGCTTCTTGTCGTGTTTCATCAGGTTCGATTTTTCCTTTGGGAAAGTCCCAATGGCCATCGCAATAGTGCAGTAGCACGTATTTAATATGGTCATTGTCTGTTATATACGTAATGATGCCGGCAGAATATATATGTTTCATAGTATCCTAATTAATTTTAAGTGCTTGTCCGTCGAATCCTTGCTGTGCCCTTCGTAGCCTTTAGGCGAAGTAGGGGCAAATAAGGATTAAGGTAAAAAATATAACTTTATTTTAAATAGTTTACGGGTATACCATATAAAAAAAAGAAAAATAGTAGCCAGTGGGCCAACCCATAGCCATAAGCCAATAGTTTGAGTAAAAAATAATGTATAATATAGTGGCATATAGATAATAAGTTTTAATATACCATAATATAAAAAAATAAAAAAGGTGCCAAATAGAGTAAGTTGTACTATATAATAGAGTGTAAATTGTAAAAAGTTACCTAAATAAAGCTTGAAGTTGTATTTTTTATGTAAAATGATTAAAAATAGTACCGATTGAAATACGCTTGAAATAGTTGTGGCAGCAGCGAGACCAGTTGTTTGAAATTGGGCAATAAAGAGCATATTAAGAATAATGTTGATTCCTGTTGCAAGCAATGAAATTAATGCTGGTATCCAGGTGGCATGTATGGAATAAAAAATATTAAGTAATATTTTGTTAAGGGAAAAGAAAAAAAGCCCACTGGTAAAAACTGTTAAAATAGCGCCGGCCTCATGGGCTTGTGCAAGAGTAAATTTTTTTGATAAAAAAATTGTTAAGAATATTTCATGAGAAAAAAAGCTCATCAGCAATGCAATTGGTATCGTTACCCAAAAAATAAATTTTGCAGATTCAAGAAGATAAAAATGTAATCGTTTAGGGCTATATGAGTTTACCCGTGCAAAATGTGGTAATAAAATAGTAGAAAAAGCGATAGCAAAAACGCCCAGAGGAATGCCTACAAAGCGATTAGCATAAAAAAGTAATGATATTGACCCAGGAGCTAATAATGAAGCAAAGCTTGTATCAATAAAAAGTGCGACTTCCATTAAGCTAACGCTTGGCAGACATAACAAAAATTTACCAAAAATGTGCGCAAAAAGAGGAAAATCTTTACGGGTGATAGCGCCAAAATAGAAGTGAAATTTAGTATACATAATAAGGTGCACAATAAAATGAATGAGGCCACTCAATAAAATAAACCAGCATAAAGCGGTAACGGGAAGGTTAAAAAACAATGAAACACATATGCCAACAATAAAAATAATATTAATAATGACCGGTGCAATTGCAGGGATAAAAAAATGACCAACGGCATGTAAAGCTCCTCCCAAGAGAGCGCTGCTTGAAATAAAAAAAATAAAAGGCATTAGAATATGAAGCATTGGGATAGCGGCAATGATTTGTTGTTCAGAGAATCCTGGAGCTATGAACTGTATAATAGTGTGTGCATTATTCATAATAAGAGCGCATAGTATGAGAACTATACCTTCAAAAACTAAAAATACAAGAGACATTAGTCGTGCTACAGCATCTTTGTCGCCACGTTTGATAGTTGCTACTACTGTTGGGATAAATGCGGCTGAAAGGGCTCCTTCAGCGAAAATTTTGCGTAGGGAGTTGGGTATTTTATACGCAGTCAAAAAAGCATCAGAAAGGCCGCTTGCTCCGAGGTATTTTACCATGAGAACTTCTCGTATTATGCCAAGAAATCTGCTTAATAATGTAGAGCCTCCAACGAGAATTGTTTTTTTAAGAATTGTTTTTTGAGTAAACATTAATACCTTTAATGAAATTATAATTAAAAAAATATTGAGTTCGTATCCTTCGACAGGCTCAGGACGAACGGGATGGGGAAATTTTAAAAAATTTAAGATAAAAATCTGTGTTATATTTTAATCCGTTCGTCCTGAGCCTGTCGAAGGATACGAACTCATTCTCTTTAGTTTTCCTTCGCTTAGTTCGTATACTTCATTCATTGCTTGTGCAACATAATCATCATGACTACTGACAATAATTCCCATTCCCCATTGTTGATGACATGAAAGTAAAAGTTTTATGATTTCTTTGCCTGTTGCAAGGTCTAAGTTTCCTGTTGGTTCGTCAGCGATTAAAAATGCTGGTTCATTAAACAGTGCACGAGCAATGGCAACGCGTTGTTGTTGTCCGCCAGAAAGCTCACCAGGCTTACTATTTTTTTTAGCACAAAGATCTATGGTATTGAGCAAATCAATTGCTTTTTTTTCACAATCATGTCTGCTTTTGCCGCTAATCATACCAGGGAGCATAATATTTTCTATAACAGAGAGCTCGCGAATTAAATGAGAAGATTGAAAAACTAAACCGATTGATTTATTTAAAAATTGTGCAAGAGTAAGAGGGTGGAGTGTTTGTAGGGAGATATCATTAAAGAAAACATGTCCGCATGTTGGCGTATCAAGTCCGGCAAGGATGTGCATAAATGTTGATTTGCCTGAACCTGAAATACCAGTAATGGCATAGGTGTTTCCGCTTACAAAATTGCTATATATATTATTAAGGACGGTAATTTTTTCTGTACCCTGGATAAATATTTTATAAATGCCATCTGTTTTAAGTGTCTGCTTGGTCATGTGAGATTCCTTATCATATACAATTGATATTATTTGTTATTATAGGGGATAAATCTGCTTTTCATAGCAAAAAAATAGGTAAAAAGAATAGTGTTTTGCATAAAACGCATCGGGTAAGAATTTTTTGGACTACGCATAGCCATATGTTGAGTTGTTCTATAACTATTGCCTAAGCTGGGGGCTGTAATGTACAGCACAAATAAAAAGTAGGGGGGTAGTAATGAAAAGTGTTGTCAACCAAAAAAAGGTGAATATTGCTCCAGAGATATTACCAGTCATACCAACAATGGATGTTGTCGTTTTTCCACAAATTATTGTTCCGTTGCTTGTTCTTGATGAAAAAATTATCAATGGCATCAACCGCTCAATAGAAGAAAAAAAGATGGTATTTTTGCTTGCTGCAAAAAATGGTGTTGATCCTCAGGGGGCAATTAGCACTGATGATTTATATGCTGTTGGTACCATTGCAACGGTTATGCGGCTGATAAAGATTCCCGAAGGAGGCATTAAAATACTGGTGCAGGGGGTCTGTAAAGCGCGAGCGATTGATATTATGACGCATGATAATGTATTGCAGGCAAAGGTGCAAAAGATTGAAACAGAAGAAAGTAATGGTGTTGAATTAGCTGCATGCGTGCAAAAAATTAAAAAAATAGCTGATCAAATGGCTACGTCAGGATATACGTTTAGTCCTGATTTTCACATTATATTGTCAAAAATGAATGATGCGGGAAAAATTGGTGATTTTATACTTTCTCATCTTAATCTGAACATCGATGATGCGCAGAAACTTCTTGAAACTGATACACAAAAAGATTTTCTTGTTTTATTATCTGATTATTTAAGCAAAGAAGTGCAGGTTGCAGAGATTCAAGAAAAAATCAGAAATAATGCACGGGAATCAATGAATCGCTCGCAAAAAGAGTTTTATCTTCGTGAGCAACTTAAAGCAATTAAGCAGGAGTTGGGAGAAGATGATCTTGAAGAGATTCAAGATATGCGTGAAAAATTACACACATTTGATATGTCCGATGATATAAAAAAAGAGATTGGGCGGCATATCAGTCGTCTTGAGCGCACAGCACCTGATTCGCTTGAAGCGACAGTGACACGGAATCATTTAGAATGGATTTTTGCATTACCATGGAATGTAACAACAGAAGATAATCTTGATATTGAGCATGCAAAAAATATGCTTGATGAAGATCATTTTGGTCTTAAAGATATTAAAGAGCGCATACTTGATTTCATTTCGATTCGTAATCTAAAAAAAGATGGCTATGCGCCAATTTTGTGTTTTGTTGGTCCTCCAGGAACGGGAAAAACATCATTGGGAAAATCGATTGCACGCAGCTTGGGTAGAGAGTATGGCCGCATATCGCTTGGTGGTGTAAAAGATGAAGCAGAGATTCGTGGTCACCGCAGGACCTATGTGGGGGCAATGCCAGGGCGGTTCATTCAGGCGATAAGAAAAACAGGGTCACGTAATCCGCTTATTGTTATTGATGAGCTTGATAAAATAGGAGCAGATTTTAGGGGTGATCCATCGGCAGCAATGCTTGAAGTGCTAGATCCACAACAAAATAAGACATTTTATGATAATTATCTTGGTATTCCGTTTGATTTATCAGAAGTAATGTTTATAGCAACGGCAAATAATGC
>Ga0157378_10006059_pt1 | contig 10593 bp, 6 predicted proteins | sample M65metaG_FD_115309 | JGI IMG/M metagenome (GOLD analysis project Ga0157378, IMG submission 115309) | Miscanthus rhizosphere microbial communities from Kellogg Biological Station, Michigan, USA - M6-5 metaG | ecosystem: Host-associated > Plants > Roots > Rhizosphere > Soil | place: USA: Michigan...
CATGTCGCCGCGGTCGCGCTGTTCGGAAAGCCAAACGCTCGGTTCATGCGAGCGATCAACCAGCCGCAGATCGACGTCGGCCCTGCGTACGCGGCCAAGACCATCGACTTGTGCGTCCCCGATGACTTCGTGTGCTCGAGCGGACGGGACTTCAACGCGCACACGCAGTACGCCGAGACCGGCATGGTGGACGAGGCAGCAACTTTCACCGCGGATCACGTCTTGGCGACGTTGAGCCCTGCCACCCCTCCGCAAGCGCCCGGCCCTGTCGTTCCTCCGCGAGCGCCCGCTCCCGTAGCACCACCGCAGGCACCGGCCCCCGTAGCACCACCGCCACAGGCACCGGCCCCCGCAGCGCCGCCGCCGCAAGCACCGGCTCCCGCGCCACCGCCGCAATCGTCTGCGCCCGCCCCACCGCCGATAAACGCACTTCGACCGCTTCCCCCTGGGACGTTGATGCGGTGTGACACCGTGTGCCACATCATCGGCCCCGCCTGACGGAACCAGTTCGGCCCCGTGATGGAGCGAAACCTGTTGTCGGCGATCGTGTTTGCGGTGTTCAGCGCCGGGATGGCGGTGATGGCCGCCTGCTCGGGGCAGGTTGTTGACGCGACGCCAGGCTCCTGATCGTCAACCGCGAGTGCACATTCACCGACCCAGAACCGCCACTTCTGCGACACTCACCCGGTGGACCGTCTACGTGGTCTCGTCGGCTTGTGCGCCGGGTCGGTCGCGATCGCCCTGGCGATGTCACCCATTGCCACCGCCGACCCTCCCTCCTGGAACGGCGAGTACGCGATCACGTTCATCGTTGGCCCAAAGTCCGGCACTAGCATCGCGGCCGGTCAGCCTGAGGTGCAATACACCGATACCTACACATTCCGCTCGAGCTGTACGAGCGGTAAGTGCACCGCCACGATCATCGGCGGCCCTGCGCCGCGGAACCCGACGGTGCCGCAACCGGTCCAATTCACCTGGGATGGGTCGTCCTGGACACAGGTCAGCGATTTTCAGTGGGACTGCATGATGCCCGACACCACGATCGAATGGGATCCGGCGCGAGCCGACCTGCGCTACACGCCGCAACCCGACGGGTCACTTTCCGGCACCATGCACACCGATATCCTCAGCGGCGCGTGCCAGGGCACACTCGAAATAAACATGACGGCCGAGCGCGCCTAGCGTCGTGCCGTAAGCGGCCACTCGGCGAGCTAACCGAGCGATTGAACTGGTGTTCCGGGAAGCGGCGCCGGTGGGACGCCCGGGGTGCGCAGCTGACCGGCCACCCAGGCGAACGTCTGCTCGAATGCCACCGCTCCGGCGTTCCAGTCGTGCTTACCGCGGATTTCGAGTATCGAGCACGCTATGCCGTTCGCCGATGCGGTGGCAGCAAGGGAGTGCGCAGCGGCCGCGTGCTCGTCGTGCCCGCCGGGGACGACCGAACCCTCGATTGCGAACACCCCCGACACCCCGGTGTAGCGCCCGTGCCGCGTCATCACCGTCGATGGATCAAACGACGCCCACGCTGCTTCGTCACCATTGAACAGGCGCTCGACCGTTTGCTCCTTGGTCCCGGCGTTCGGCCCGACATCGCCGCCGATGTCGGCAAATGTGCTGAACAATTCGGGGTGCATCACTGTCAGGGTCACCGCGCATGTGCCGCCCATCGACCACCCGGCGATTCCCCAGTTCGCGCTGTGGGTGCTCACACCGAACGTCGAGACCATGAACGACACCACGTCTTTGGTGAGGTGATCGGCGGCGTTTCCGCGTACGCCGTTCACGCATTCAGTGTCCTTGGTGAACGCGCCACCTGCGTCGACGAAGACCAGAACGGGCGCGTTGCCGCCACTGGCCATCGCGAATGAATCGGCGGTCTCTTGCGCGCGGCCCACCCACAGCCAGTCGATGCTGGTGCCGAACTGACCGCCGACGAGCATCACGACCGGCAATGGGGGTGGCGGGACGGATCTGAACCAGGCCGGTGGCAGGTAAACCAGCTCACCACGGTGCTTGAACCCCGACGCCTCAGAGCCTGTCGTCACCGGCACGATCCGGCCCTCGTGCGGCACGATGCCATTGCCGGCCATCGCCTTCACGGTCGCCAGATCGGCTTGGTTGGGCGGCGGCCCACCGGTGACGAAATACCAGGCGGAGTCGACCGTCCGGACGTATCCGACCCATAAGTTCAGCATCAAGATGGCGCATAGCAGACATAGCGGGATCGAAACCACGGAAACGATCCGCCTCCACCAGCGCGCGCTGGGCCAACCGAACACCAGAATTGCGACCGCTGCCCCGGTCATCCCGGTCCACACCCAGAAGCGGAGCGGGGCAGGATCCCCGGCGAGGCCTTCGGACGCGACATACCATCGCACCGCCAGTGCGGTGAGGACGCCGAGCGCCGCGACAATCGGCATCCAGCGCAGCCACCACGTGCGTGAACGAAATCCGATCGCCAGCACCAGCATCAGACCCGCGACGAGTTCGACCGTCAGCGGAAGCCAACCATCGAGCATCGACGTCTGGCCGAACCTCTGACTCAAGGCGGCCCACTCAGCGGCGGTCGAGTCACCCTCGGGAAGAGTCACGGCGGATGTGCGCCCGCTCGACTGTCGATCTGAACAATTTCATCGAGTTGGACCGCCCGCCAACCGTTTATGTGACCTCGCGAGGCATAGCACGTTACCACCGTGCGAGAGGACGCCGCCGGGCCTTAGCTGTTCTTTGAAAACGGCATCGTCAATTTATCTGTCTGCATCAGTTATCAAAGCTGCACCGCGCGAGTAGGGTATTTCTCGCAAGGCAGGCGCGGCCCACGTCGACGCTGCCCGCCGGAGGTGGTCAGCGGCGGTCAAGCCGGTGAAAGATCTTGGTGGCTTGCGTGGAACGCGCTTCCGACCGATAGCCGAAGCTGCGTAGCAAATTGCCTTGGAGGCGTGGTGGAGATCGTACTTGGTGTGTCGATGACACCCACGACGGTCCGCATGGCGCTCGTTGAGGGCGAAAAGGCCGACGGGGTCATCCTCGAGCACGACGTCTTCGACATCACCGCCATCAACGGCTCAGCAACGTCGGGAACTTCAGACGACGTCATCGCCGCGATCTTGGGCACCCAGGAGGGCGCGATCGTCAACGGCCACCACCTCGTATCGACAGGGGTGGCGTGGAGCGACCATGCGCAGGCGGCCGCACTCCGGGAGGCCCTGGAATCCCGCGGCATCGAAGATGTCTTGCTGGTCTCCGAGTTACACGCGGCAGTCGCCCTCGCCAAGGCGGTTGGCCGGGCGGTCGGCTACGACACGACCGCCCTGATGTTCGTCGAGCGCGACACCGCAACACTGGCACTCGTCGAGACCGCCGACGGCTCGGTCATGCGGGTACTCAGCCAAAGCCAAAGTCTGCACAGTGCGGACGCGATCGCGGAGCTGGCCGAAATGGTCGCCGGCCTGGAAGCCGAGAACGTTCTGCCTCAAGGCATGTTCGTCGTTGGCTCCGACGTGGACGTCACCTCGGTCAAGACAAGCTTGCGGGACCTGGTGTCGGTGCCGGTCATCGCCCCCATGGAACCCCAGCTGGCGTTGCCGCGCGGCGCGGCGCTCGCCTCGGCGAGCGCACCCCGCTTCGATACCTCAACCATCGGCCTGGCCTACTCACAAGAACTACGCGCCACGATGGTCCACCCGATGGCCCTGGCCAATGACGCCACCGAATTTCTTGGCCGCGACGACGACACCGCATTTGACCTCGCCGACGTGCAGGCAGGCCGCAAGCCGTTCGCGCTGGTGGGCAGCGCGCTGGCCGCCGTCTTCGCGGTAGGAGTGACGCTCCTGGCCATCACGATGGCCGTCAACCTCCAGCCGACGTCCGAGCGAACCACGGACGCGCTCAAGGCGCCTCCGAGCGCTTTGGTACCTCCGCCCGCGGTCCGGAGTCCGTATCCCGTCGCGCCGCAGCCGGCCCCCGAGATGGTTCCCGCGGCGCCACCAGCCGCGGCCGCAGCTACGGCACGGCTGATGGTTCCGCCGGCTCCGCCGCCTGTGCGAGTAGTCGTGCAGAACGCTGCGCCCGCCCCGGCGGCGCCGGCACCTCCGCCGCCCGTCGCGCCTCCGGCGGTGCTGCCGGCACCGTTGATCCCGTGGCTCCCACCGATTTTGCAGCCACCCACTATTTTCTTCGGACCGGTGCCAGGGCCGCCGGGGGGACACGGCGGCGGACACGGCGGCGGGCACGGCGGCGGACACGGCGGCGGCCATGGCGGTGATTAGGGGAAACGCTCAGCCAGCCAGCTGGCAATCGCCGAGTAGCGACGTGGACAGCATGATCCGGCCCAGCGCCACCCAGGCGGCGCCGTAATAGCTCGGCGACCGCTGCTCCACTTGGGCCGCCGCGTCGAGGCGCTGGGCGGCGCCGTCGGGATTGCCTGCGCCCTGTTCGGTGGCCGCGGCGGCGACCAGGGCGACGGGATGCTGCCAATCGCTGGCAGCCGACCCATTTAGGTTGCGATACGCGGGAACTTGACCCGGCGCTGTGAGGATGGGACGCATCGCGCCCGCCAAAGCTCTGTCCTCACGATCGCAAGATTCTGCGAACCGCACCGGTAGGCGGGCGGCGTCGAGACCGAAGCGGATGGGCGCTCCCCCGGAGACGGGTCTGCTGGGCACGACGTGGCCGGCTTCACTGACAGTGGCCCAGTCGGGCGGCAGCATCCCCTTTCCGACGAGCTGCCAGCCCAGGACCCGCTGGGTGCGGGTGATGTCTGTCCACCTCCGGTCGGCCGATGCCTCGAAGAGTTCCCGTTCGGCGCGAGGACTGAAGTACCCCGGGTTGACGACGTACGGCGGTGTCGTAGCCCAGTTTCCGCCGACCAGTATGCGCCCCGATCCAGCCACCCACGCACCCGGCGGATCGACATCGCTCGCATTGGCGACCCCTGTGCCGACGGCGACCGTCTCGGTCTGCAGGATCGCCACGCCCAGCCGTCTGCCGTCCTTGGCAAGGTCCGGCGCATTGAAGCGCCGGCCCGCCAACACCAGCGACCGCGCGGCATCCAGGTCGGCATCCGCGGCGCTGTTCACGTCGGTGACCGTGTCATCGGCCCATCGCCACGCAAGCAGGCCGTCGGCACGGCGCAGATGAGTCCTCGTCCACTTCCATATCGACCGGAAGCGAGTCTCGTCCCCAACCGCCACAGCGATGAGCATCCCGTAAGCCTGTCCCTCGCTTACAACGTCACCGCCCTCATCACGTCGCACGACCCGCCCGTCGGGTTCGACGTACTCATCGAGGAACCCCCGGCCGGTGATACGCGCCGTTTCCTCCCGCATGCCGGCGATGTCGGTCGCGTCGTGCCGCGGATCGATGGCCTTCGCGATCCACCAGCCGGCGCCGACCATCAACACCAGCACGAGCGCAATTGCCGACGCGGTGCCCAGTTGCCTCTTCATCTGGGCTCTCTCGGTCGCGCCCTGGCCATCAGGACCGCTGCGCCCACAATGGCGGCGACGCACAGAACGAGCGCGATCCGCCTTCCGTCCGAGCGTTCAACCGCGGGCGCCTTCGCTTTGTCCACCGCACCTGCGCTCGCGGGCATCGTCAACGTCGAGGGATCCAGCGCGGCGGGGGCCACCGGAACATCCCGCAGCGTGCGCACCACGGGACCGTCGGGCCCGTCGGTGAGCAGCAGACTCGTCGGCTCGCCAGCGAGAAATTCGACGGGTTGACGCCATTCCCGGCCGTTTGCCGAGACCACTGCTTCGTATTGCCCCGGTGGGAGCGTCGCATAGCCAGTGATCAGCCCGTACCCAACCTGGTTCGCCAGCACCATCGGCTCGACCATCCCGGGTGCTACCAGCGCCAGGTAGACGGATCCCGTGGCACTGGCAGCGTGCAGCAGCCGCACGGCGGAGTCGGGCCCGGAGCCGGTGGGCGGCACGTCCGGTGCGAGTTGCGTGACGACCTGGCTGGATTCGGCCGCGGAGAACAGTGCGAGCGTATAGCTCATCCCTGGGTGGAGTGTGATGACCTGACGTATTACCGGGTCACCTCCCCCGGCACGGTTCGTCACCATCACGTACGTTCCCGCGCGCATCGACCGATAGCCCGATGGATCAGCGTCGGCGCTCGTCTCGAGCGAACCGGCCGCAGTGCCGTCGATGCGCAGAAAGTTGAGTTGCTCGGCCGATCGGCTGCGGCGCAGGTCCGCCACCCGTAGCGCGGCCGGACCGCCCTGTAGTGGCGCTGGAGTTGTGCCCAGACCGATATCCTTGGTGCGCAACGGAAATCGAACTCTTAGTCCCTTGGCGGTCAGATCCACGGACTGCACTGCGAAGGCGCCCACTTGGCGTTCGAAAAATGCCGCCACACCTTGTAGCCGGTCGCGCGGGCCGCTCAGCGTGATCTCGCGTCGGGGCGTTGCGGTGTCCTCCTCTCCTTTGATGGTCGAAATGTCCTCGAGCCGAACGGGTTCCGTTGCAGCGATCACTGCCAGCGTGGCAATCACACGTTGATCCACCGTCGGAGACTGCAGAACCGCGAGCACATCCGGATCGGTGGCAGCGGCAAGGCGGGCCGCGAGTTGCCCTCCGAACGCCGGTGCCGCGGGCGACGGGGGTTTCGAGGTCGGTGCGCCGTTGTCGACACGGAGCACGTCGACTCGTTTCCCGCCCGAGAGGAATGTCGCCGCTGGTTGTGAGTGCGCGACCGCGTCAGCGAGTATGCCGGTCGGCGGCATGTTGGAACGCAAGGATGGCGTCGACACGACCCACTCGTAGTCGGTCCAGCCGTGTGGCGCCCAGCCCTGCACCTGCTCGTCGGTGTCCACCTTGTAAGCCCACACGACATTGCGCCGGTCGCGGCCGTCGCGGACCAGGTCCGCCCAAAAAGCATCGTCGACGATCAGACGGTCCGTCTTTGGCACGTTCTGCTCGATCCACTTGAATGCCTGCCGCATCGACGCGTCAATGTCGGACTCCATCAAGCCGTGATAAGTGGGCAGCCAGAGCGACACGGCGATGGACACCATCAGCACCCCGGCGGCCAGCACCGGAATCCGCAAGCGCCGCAGGGCAACCGATCGCTGCTCAACGGTGCGGAACAGATAGCGAACGGTCACCTCGCCGGTGCCCGCGGCCAGAAGTGCTGTCAACGGCAGCGTGGAAAGGATGAACGGCACCGGCAGGTGTCCGGGACGGAGAATCGTGGCGATGAGTATCACCAACCCGACCGCGAACGGCCTCAGCCGCTTGACGAACAGTGCGGCCAGGGCGATCGGGACGGCCAGAAACGGCAGGGCCGGATCAAGTTGGAGCCATTCGTCAACAGTATGGCGTTTGAGCGAATAGGGATCATCGAGCGTGCCGTCGGCCGTGCGCTCCCACAACTGGAACCTGATGCCGTCCCACAAACTGACGTGTCCGGGCCCTGGAACCAGCTCACCACGCAGAACGGCCATCAAGACGTACGTGCCCACCACCACGCCGAACACGGCGACGAACACGGCGAGCGCGTAGCGGCGGGTCACCGGCGCGGTCCTAGTCCAGACCAGCCAGGCGAACATCGGCAGGAGCAACAGCATGGTCTCTTTGGTCAACACCGCTATGCCGAAACATGTTGCAGCGCCGAACATTGCCGACAGCCTGTACCGGGGTGAGCACAGAAGCACCAGGGCGCCCAGCACCCACGCGGTGGCAAGATTGTCCAGATATACCGTGCGGCCTAACGAGATCGCCACCGGAGACAGCGCGAAGACGGCGACCGCGGCCGCGGCTGCCCACCGCGACATCTCGATTCGGCGCGCCAGGGCCCACAGCAGGGCAGCGGTGATCACGGCGACGATGACCATCAGGTATCTCCCGGCGGCGATCGCGTTGCCCCCGAAGTCGGGACCTGAAATTGCCGTCCACAGCGCCAGTTGCAGCCAGCCGGCCGGCGGATGGTCGTACCAGTAGGTGTAGTGGGCGAGTTCGCCCCATTTGACCATGGCGTAGGCCTGGGCCATATAGGTGCCTTCGTCGTCAAGTCGGGCGGGCGACCCCGTAAGGTTGATCAACCGCAGCGTCGCGGTGAGTATCAACAGGATCCCGAGTATCGGCATCGAGGGATTCAGACGTGATCGACGACTGTTGTCAGCTTGTCGGGTGCGGCGAACCACCTCTGGGCCGTGCCCATACGCAGACAGCGTTTGGTGCAAAGCGCTCTGCGGTCCCGGCGGCCGCGGCGGAGCCAACGGCCTAACGGCCCATTTCGCCAGACCTAGCCGCGCAGTGCGGTCAACATCCAGGCCGAGCCGCACCGTGCTGTCAACCGGTCCGCCGCGGCGAGCCACCGCACCGCCGGAGCGTACCCGCAGTGCTTCGCGCAAAGGAACATCGCTCTGCCGTCCCGGCCGCCGCCGCAGAACCGACGGCATGACGGTCCGTTTCGCCAGACCTAGCCGCGCAGTGCGGTCGACATCCAGATCGAGCCGCACAGTGTGGTCAGCGTCCAGATCGAGCCGCGCATTCATGCCGGAACCGTAAGTTTAGGCGTGGTGGTGCGGTGGGCGTTGGTGTGAGTGGTCTTCTCCCAGCCTCCGTGCCCCCGGATCTCACGCCACACGGCCCGAACCGCGGCGGCTGAAAGGAGCAGCTGGTACGGAAAGGTGCCCAGCAATAGTCGCGCTTGATCGCGGGAACGTATCCGAATGCCGAATTCCCGTCCGAACTCACCGAGTGCGGCAGATTCGACCGCCACCGTGACGAGCGTCGGTGCCAGCGGAATGAACGTCACCAACGCCGTCGGCACCGGAACCTTCAGCAGAAACATCGACGCTATCGACAGCGGCAACAACACGCCCGTTGCCGCTTGCAGGAAGGGCATCGCCAACGTGTAGCGGGCCAACCAACGCTGTCTGCGGCTAGGAAGCTTGCGCCACTCACCTTTGCGCAGCACCTGCAGAAAACCTTGATCCCAGCGCGTGCGCTGCTTGACGAGAGCACCGATCGAAACGGGGGTCTCCTCCCGGGTGACCGTTTGCGGGTCATAGGCGACGGCCACCCGTGCACCCCGGCTGGACAACCGCACGCCGATCTCGCAGTCCTCGGCCAGACAATCGGGATCCCAACCGCCCACGTCCCGCAGCAACTTCGTGCGGGCGAACACGGTATTCCCCCCAAGCGGAATGAACCGTTTCTCAGCGTGGAAATGCAGGCGGGAGCGGAACCAGAAGTAGTACTCCAGGCAGTTGCGCGCCGACCACCAACTCGTGTGGACGTTCATCAACTGCACGCCCGCCTGAACCACGTCTGCGCCGGACTCCTCGAACCGCGCTTCGACCAGACGCAGCAGTCCCGGATGGACCTCGTCCTCGGCATCAAAGACACCGACGATGTCGCCTTGGCATGCGGGCAGCGCAGTGTTGAGCGCCTTCGGCTTGTTCTTCGGCACGTTGTAGTCCAGGACCACCTTGACTATCGCGGGGTGGCGCGCCGCGGCCTCACGCGCGACGCACTCTGTCTCCGGGTCGTCGTCACCGATGATCACGATCACCTCGTACCTGGGGTGGTTGAGCCGAGCCAGCGCGTCGATCGTGTCCCCGAGGACATCCTGTTCGTGGCGAGCCGGTAACAGCAATGAGAACGACCGAGGTGCGCCAGCTGCTCGACGCCGAAAACCAGTCGCCGCCAACACATCCGGACTGCGCCACGCGTGCAGCATCCACCACAGGGTCGTACCGGAGACCGTGAACAACCCCAGCGACAGGACCACCAGCACGACGTCAAGGAAGGGTTGCCGCCACGACGGCGGACGATTCTCGCTGCGCTCGGGCGGCTTTGACTGTGCTTGCTGCTCATCCGAAAACGCCTGCACGCCTTGGGCCGGTGGCAGTGCGCCGCCGGATGAACCTTCGGGATGCGCGCCCGAGCGATCAGGTGAAACCGCGCCGGACTCGCGCCCCGACGCGCCAGGCGACCCGGCACTGTCGGCTGCGGGAACCGCCGGCTTTTGAGCGAGTTGGCCGTTGACCCCGAAGGGCCGCGCACTCAAGACCACTAACCCGACGAAGAGTAGAACGGCACAAAACGCCACCGCGGCGCGCTTGATGCGACGGGCCCAAGGATTTGCCTTACCAACACTCACAGCCGCTCGCAGTGAAGCATCGTTTTGCTTTCCCGGCCGCCGCGACGTCACCGACGCCCTGACTTGCCGCCTAGCCGGATGTGACCGCGCAGTGTGGCCTGCCGGTCGGGCGACGTGATCCACCTCTCCGCCGCGCCCACGCATCGGTACCGCTACGCGCAGTGAAGAATCATTCTGCCGTCCCGGCCGCCGCGGCGGAACCGACGGCGCAAGGGCCCCCGGAGCCGGATCGATCCGCACAGTGTGGTCGACGCCCACATCGAGCCGCGCAGTGGGGTCAACACCTAGATCCAGCCCGACAGTGTGGTCAACACCTAGATCGAGCCGCGCCGTGCGGTCAACACCTAGATCCAGCCGCGCCGTGTGGTCAACATCCGGATCGAGCCGCGCCGTGTGGCCAACACCTGGATCGAGCCGCGCCGTGTGGTCAACATCCGGGTCGAGCCGCGCCGTACCGTCAACATCACGCTCGAG
>Ga0157378_10006060_pt1 | contig 10593 bp, 4 predicted proteins | sample M65metaG_FD_115309 | JGI IMG/M metagenome (GOLD analysis project Ga0157378, IMG submission 115309) | Miscanthus rhizosphere microbial communities from Kellogg Biological Station, Michigan, USA - M6-5 metaG | ecosystem: Host-associated > Plants > Roots > Rhizosphere > Soil | place: USA: Michigan...
AAAAATAGTTGCTATGCGAAAATAGACAATACAGTGTATTACTCTAGGATAATGACTAAGTTCCCTATAATCAAATACTTTTTTCAACTTTTTATTGAAAATATATTCTTAAATATTTTACAATGATCGAAATGAAAATAATTCATTTAGTAAAAAAAACAATGACATGCTTTCCGTTCTATTGCCCCAACTAGAAGCTAAGATCATGCCATTTTCTTGCCAAAAAACTTATTCACTACAAATAAAAACAAGACATTCATTCTAAAAAAGATATTTATAAAAACGTCTATGGGTAATTCATTTGCTACAAAAAAAGCCTTTTTTGCAAAAAATATGCCTTCATACCCCCCTTTTTTTCAAACTACAGCAATCCCCCTTCTAAGACAGCAAATCACACAATCTGTCATATTTTTTAGAATATTCCAACTAAGCAGGTTTGACAAAACTACCATTTTCATGCATAATAGAAAATAAGATATAATAATATCAATAACCTTATTAACCTTTTATAAAGGAAGAATCATTATGAATTACTCTAAAACGTTATTAGTTGCTACAATGGCTATTTTTGCAACCTTCTCTCCCGCTGGTGCAATGGAAAGACCTAATCAAAACTTAATAACAAGCGCGGATCCCGTTGAAAGTGGAGAAGGACCATTTTTGCATAACAATTACGAGAAAAAAAACTCAGTAAAAAAACAGAAAAAAGCAATGCAAAAGAGCGGCGAAGGCACTAATGCCCTGCAATATGTACTAAACCGAAAAAGAGTTGCTAATGATAATCAGGGTGCAGGACTAAAAAAACTACAATAAGCATTATCTGTTTGCACATAAGCTTATAAAAATTAGAGCACTTACACTATAATTAATGTGAGTGCTCTAATTTTTTTGCATAAAAAAACAAACTCATGCATAATAGACAATAAGATAAAAATAAAAATTTAATGTTTATTATAGATGAGACCATAAATTATGAACTTTCGCAATACAATCAACTGTGTTCTTTTGTCTCTTTTATGCACCTACACACCAACTCATGGGATGGATTATTTTTCAACTCTAATTGAAAAAACAAAAACTCTCGTAATGGGCGCAGAAAATGATTGGCAAGTCCAACTTTCTTCAGCTAAAGACAATCTTCAATTAAAAAAAATAATCATTGATCGGCAATTAGACAATCTACATTCTGCATACAATAACAACAATTACGATATAGATAAACAACTAGAACTTAAAAAAAACTTTCAACTATCCTTGGACGATTTTATTGAAGCTACCAAAACATCTGATACGCGCATTAATGAAAAAGAATCATATCGCTTAAACCGTTTAGGCAAAATTAAAAATACAATCAATGCAGAACAAAAATTTTCTTTAAACACAATTAAGGCATATAAAAACAACATACAAGCTGTATATGATACAACAATCACCAGAGTTGACAATAGATTAAACCAAGAACCTTTAGAAAACAGTATGCTATTATTAAAAGCATCAGAAAGCAAAAATAATGGTCTGCCAATATGGGGCACTTTTTATGTAGATCAAATTACTTATATTAATCAGTCAGACTTCGATGTTGATGCAAAAACACTTCTTTTTGAATTATTATGGTTTAATGATTATCAAAAATCTCAAAAAAATGAACATAATCATAAAGAAGCCTTTAAAGCAGAATTAGAAAAGCTACAAAAACCATTACCACTTTTTATTCAAAATTACTGCAATAAAAAACCAACACCAATTTTTGCACAATCCTTAATAAAATTTAAGAAGAATTTTTGTGAAATTAACCCTGATAACAATAATGATGTACAAAATTTTGTTAATCTTACAGTAAACAAAATTTTAATAACAGAACAAAATGAAAAAAAAGAAGAAGAGAATTGGAAAGTAAATAAATCAAAGGCTCATAATAATACAAAAATTATTAAAAAAACACTAAAAATAAAAAATAAGAATCATGAATTAATTTCACTCAAAGATTTGCAAAGCTATTTAAATGCTCTAAATCAAGAATTCTTATTAACAAATCAAGATTCTAAGCAAAAAGAAAAACTTAGACAAAGAATTAATAAAACTACAAATACTATTGATGACAAAATAAAAAGACTTGAACTGAAAGACCCACAAGTTTCAATCGACAATTGTGAAAACTATTCAAAAATTTTAGAAAACAAATTATCATTAATAGAAACAAGAATTAAACAAATAAATGAAGTCATTCAACAAAATAAAGATCTTACAAAAGAAGAATCGCTTAAAAAAGAACTGTTACTTAAACAACAAACACAATTAAAAAAAGATATTATCTTTAATAACATTTTAAAAGAACATACCAAAAACTACAACGACAAGATTATTAATAAAAAAATACAACAACTCGAGCTGAAAAATCAGCGGGATAAACAAAGAGATTTAGTCCAGAACTATCCAACCAAAGATAATCTTGTTGTATATAGAAATCTCTTAGTAATACATTTAGACAGCAGGCTCAGTGAAATAAAAAAACAAGAAATAAAGCAATGCTTAGAAGACATTGATGAACAACTAAAAAAAATAGAAATACTAGAAGGCCTTCAAAAAGAATTAGAAGCTGCTAATACACTTTTCGACCTATATAGTCATGCAAAATCTATAATACAATCCCACATGCCACAATTAATTCCCTCTTCTTTTAACAATCCTTTTAATAAAAAAATTATAGAGAATTTAACGCGATGTCTGCAAAAAATTAACACTATAAATATAGAAAAAAACGGAGAAGGATTTTATGAGTTAATTAAATTGAATGATGCATTAGCATCTCTTTTTGAAACCCCTAACAATAATAACAACAATAATAACATCTCTTTAAACGATGATGTTATTCTAAAATTTAAAGGAGAATATTTAGCACTAACACAAAACTTAATCACGTCATTATTAGATGAAAAATTAGATGACGATAAAGATACACTAGAAAGTCTACAAAAAAATATAGCGCAAGTGACAGGGCAAGAAAAACCAGAAACAATAACATTAGAGATAAAGATAGGTAAAGAGATTGAAGAACTTCAGGCAAAGATAAAAAAGAACGAGAATGAAAAAGAGACAAAAGAAAAAGAGAAGAAAGATTTAAAGATAGAGATAAAGAAAATAGAGAAAGAGAGCGAACAACTCAAGATTGAGGTACAGCAAACAAATATAGTGGTAGAGATAGGTAAAGAAGAGACAGAGAAAATAGACAAAGAGATTAAAGATCTCAAGATAGAGCTAGATAAAAGAACACAACAAAACCTAGAACAGGAAAAAATAGATAAAGAAAACATGGACGCATTAACGGCATTATGTGAACGATATAATTTCAAAGATCTCAGCCCTGCTCAGGTAATACATTATGATCCCAAAACTGTTGAAAACGATTTAGCGACATTAAAGGATAATACATATATTCTTGGTTTAGAAAAAGAATACAAAAAAATTGTTGACGGCCTTACCAATATACAAAAAGAACTTCAGAAGGCAAGCGATACAATAAGTTCTTATAAAGAGCTCTTCTCAGAAAGAAAATATGTTTTCAAAGATTTTAATGGCATTTGTAACAACATAAACATTTTAATCCAGTATTTACCAACAAAAAAACTTACCGATGTAAACAACCCACTATATCAAGACTTAATAGAAACATTGTTAAAGTATATAAACCTAATAGAACATTGCTCAGATTTAAGATCAGCAACAACAGTTAAAAGATTAGAGGAATTAATCGAGAAATTAGATAAATATAAAGATATTAATTCCGAGAATATAAATAAGGCTATAGAAACGGTTAAAAAAAATATAAAGCGTCTAAAAGAAGAAGAAGAAATAATACAATTTTATTATAAATTGACCGAGAATGAACTCTTATTTCATAGCCCTAACACCCTCAGAGAGAATCATAACTCACTATTCACATTTTACAATACTACAAAGAATGTGCCGTTTTTTCTTGGCACGATAGAGAAAAACATCTATACCAAAATAGATAATATGACATATTATTGCAGAACTTTATCACTTGCCAATAATTCTTATCAACACCTTAATCAGATCAAAATAATAACAAAAGACCTAGATAATTTAAAAAATATAGAAGATCTTTCCACAAAAATAATCAATTACAAGAAAAATTCTTTATACCAAGAAATAATAAATACAATCAATTTTTGCTTAACACAAATAAACAATGATCAAATGTTTCCAAAGTTAAATGAAGAACTAATCTCAAAACTAAATAGCCTCAATCAAAAATTCAAAACTTATGCTGAATTTGATAAAGAAAATTTTAATCCAATGATGCAACAATTAGAAGAAATAGCAAACAAAAAACCATTAACTCAACCTGATCAGGTAAGCCTTATACAACCATCACCTACCGCTATTGTTGCTTCCCAAAACAACGGTCAACAGCCCAACAATCAAGCTATTTCTACTGTGCAACAGAACAACACAAATACAAATGCGAACTCAGACAGCCTGGCTCAAATAATAACAAAAAATAATAACTCAAACACAATAGAAAAAAAAGATACATCTAATCCATCAAACACGCTAAAACCTCAACAACAACAATCAATCTTTTCGACATTCTGGACAGCAATAAAATATGCATTTAGTTGGCTTGCTTTTTGGAATTGGTTGAGCTAAAATAGCCTATTTCATTATTGAACAGATCGCAAACTAACATTCTTATTGCAACAGTATCTTTTTTACATATAAAATTTATATCATGCATAACAATATTATAAGATGATTATAAAATATTCATAATAATGAGATGCATGATCATGAACTATCGCAATACCACATACTCTGTCATAACAAGTGTACTGTTTATGCATATCGCAGTGTATGGAATGGAATCAACTTCTAATCCCACCATTAAAAATATGCTTGAAGTAGTAACAACTATTTATAAGACCAGTGAAGCGGTGATCAACAGTTGCAATGACTTAAAAGATTTCTACTCAAACTGCCCGCGCAATTTACCACACAACAAAGAAACAAACCTCACCGCCACACTCAATGAAAATATGGATGAGTTTTATAACATCATCATTAAAAGCAATACCACACTTAAAACAATAAATTCTTTTACTGAAAAACTTTTCAATACTATTAAAACAGATCTTATGCGTCCATGCAATACTGATCAACCATCTTTTTGTGTGCTCGATAACCATATAAAAAACATAAACACCATACGCGATATAGCAATACTAAAAATAATAGATCAAGCTCAGCTACAACCACTGACAAACAAAAATGATTTTGAGGAAATATCAAATATTATAATAAAATATATACAATTGGTTAAAACAAAAGCATCCATACATAAAAATATTGTCTGCGCCTATTCATTAAAACAATTTCTACCATTCATAATTGATGATGCGGAATACAAACACAAATCACTACTTTTAACAAAAAAAATAGCCTACATAGATACGTTAATACAAAAAACGGTAAAAACAGAATATACCATGTATGACACAATAAATCCTACAATTCTTTTTACCAAAACTTTATGCGCCATGAACCTTGATAAAAGAATTCTTAAGGTATATTTATTACATGTTTCTGAAAATAATATTTCTCTATGCTCATCCTTACAAAACCATATTAAAAACATTAATACTATAAAAGAAGATAGAAAAACCAACATGGACATATTTAATGTCATGTTAAATACACAGACAGACTCTTTGTATAATATAATAAGCCGTATAATTGAATTACAAAAATATCTTCCGGTAGAATCAATAGGTACTACCAAAACTGAATACTATGAAAAGATAATAGATATTTTATCTCACTATATAATCATGCTCAAGAATAGCACAATCGACACTACCTTCTTTGATGTAGAATGCTTTAAACAATTACATAACAGCTGCAGTCGACTTAAAAAGCTTCTTGTTATTGATAAAACTAATCAACAGATCAACGATATAATCACCGTACATACAAATAAAATAAATGAGATGCTTAATGTTTGTGTTAATGACTATAAAACATCACTTGAACAAGACACTCCTCTAGATACCATTAAAAGCTGCTTACAGGTTCTATTTGACACTGAAGATAACAACTTAGAACCTTATGTAACAACAGTCCTAGAAAAAATACATATTTCTGCGCCACAAGACGCTAATCAAAAAGACAACTCAATAATAGATACGCCAATTCAAGAAACATCAAGCGTAACAATACCTCCTGCTACCAATACAATCAAAGAAATCAAATCATCTCAAACCAATTCACCATCATGTACGCCAAAAGAAACAACTTCCTGGACATTTGCTAACATACTCGCTTTACCATGGACAGCGATAAAAATTCTTTTCAATTATTTTATCCATTTATTTACTTTTAAATAATTTATTAAGGTTTTGCATAAAAAACACAATTTGTGTATATTAAACAATAAAATCTTAATAACAATTAAATATACACAAAAGTAAAACATAGAACATGAACTACTACAATACTGCACATATCATTGTAATGTCATTTTTATTTATTTTTATGCCAATCTGTGGCATGGAAGAGAAAAAACCTGTTATAAGAAGAGGAAAATTTATAACGCCTTACTTACAGCAAAAACTAGAAACAGCAGATGATATTAACAAACATATTGAAAATACAAAAACAATAATAAGTTTTTTACCAAAAGGCCGTACAGAGCGTTCGTTTTCTGCTGGTATTCAATATATAATCAATGGCTTAAAAAAATTTAATACTATACCGGATAATTTATTAAATCATTTAAGTGTAACGTGTAAATTTGATCAGCAATTAAATGATTTTCATAATCTACTGAAAATACCTGGTGAAATTGATTCTCATAATATCAATCCAATTATGGTAGAAATATTTCAACAAAAACTAAAATATAATTATCAATTCGATATCAGTCCTCGAGAGCTATCATCAATAATTAGCGATACCCTTGAAATAATAAAAATATTATACACGAGCATTAGCCCTGACAACACAGCACCGACTTCCGAGCAATACTATATAAAAAACAACACACCAGACCTTATAAAGACATATATTACAAAAATATGTGACGGTCATTATACACATTGCCATGGTTATGATTATGATCTTATCTATTTTTTAATTACCGCAGATATACAATTACAAGCATTGTCTTATCTCGATAACGCAACTTTAAAGGAGTTATTAAAAAGCACTATTGAACCTGCAGTACTTAAAGAAATAAATTTATTCAAAAAAGATATAATAGAAACTTCTTATGTTGATTCAAATTCAATAATTAACGATTTAAAAGAATTAATTATAAACACACAAACAACTAATGAAAAAATACTACAATCTCTTAATGATGCAATCAATGATGTAAACAGAAATAAAGACACTATAGATGCAACATACGCGTCTAAAATTGCATCATTATCGACACATAAACAATACATGGTAGACAGGGACGCTAAAAAAGAAACCGAAGCCGTAATTGAAAACGAACAAAACAGAGATGAGGAAAAAAAACGACTACAACCAATTATAGACACTTACTTAAATAAAAACGTTAAAGATTTTATATTCACCACAAACGATATTATTACAGATTATGAGACATTGCGAAAATTCATCAATCCAAATCCCTTGACCTATACCAATATTACGCAACTATCTTATGATGACTTTGTTAATAAATGTAACAGTGCTATTGCCTTTCTTGATGAAGTAATAAATATACAAGCTCATATAAAAGAAAAAATTAATACTATCAACAATACAATAAAAAGATCAACAAAGCGTCTCTATAGACAGATAAAAGACGACATAGATATCATAATAAAAATTTTATTTTCAGTTCCTACCACTGAAGAGGCACAAAAGTGTCAATTATATAAAAACATAATAGAAACTTTACTAGAAACAGTGGAACAAACAAAAATCGTTTGTATGTTTGAAATAGATGCAAATGAAAAGCAATTTGAATACAATTTGGATCTATTAAAAGAAGATTTACAAAAATGTTCTCAAATTGATAAACATGCTTTAAACACTGCTGATGAGACTATTGAAGAAGCTAAAATAAATAATTATTACACAAAGATCATCAGCCTTACAAACAAATATAATCAAAAAGAATCTCTTTTATCTTATACAGCCGAAGAATTATCTAACGACTTAACAACACTACAAATGTACCACACACTCTACTTGTGTAATTATCCCACCTATGACACAACGTTTAAAAACTCTCATAAACTTAAAAACACAAAATATCATATCAATTTCTGTATTAAGAATATAAAAAATATTTCAAACGAGAAACTTACTCTACAACAAAAAATAAATACGATAGCACCTTATCACACGTTCAAAGAGGTAATTGAATACATAATTCAACAGCTACAATCAACGAAAGAACTGATTCCTTCTGACACAACTGATATCATCAATCAATTACTACAAAAAATACCCACTATTGCTTGGAGAAATAATAAATTCGACTATATTGATTTTTGTCTACAGCTGGCTTTATTACAATCGACATTAGATGATAAAAATGCTAACCAATACTTTAATGATATTATTACAAATATAACCGATGGCCTAGCGATTGCCATTGATAAAGTCATTACTTGCAGCATGAGCGAAGGTCAAACTGGATACTCAACATGTGAAGAAATCATAAAGACTTTAAAGACCGAAACAAACAAATTTGAGAACAATCAATTTGTTATAACGATGGTCAACAACCTCACACAAGAACTATTAAAGAATCAAAACGCAATAGATGAAGTTTACAAGAAAAAAGCCGCAGACGCAGGCTTGAGACAAATAGAATATGATAAAAACCAAAAACAACAAGAGGAAACAGACCGTAGAGCTCAAGAACAACTTAATCCAATCATAGCAAAATATGGCAATGATCAATTCTCCTCGTCTATTTACAATAATCATCCAATACTATTTGACGATAATCTCGATACAGATCTGATATCTCTCGAAAGTTATAAACCTGATGCGAACACCGACCTAGAATGGAAAAAGAAGTATTGGAAAGCAACTAACAATCTTAAGCAGAAAATAATCGAAAAAAGAAAAACATTTCAGCAAGAGATAGGCGATACACTAAAGCCCTTCTTAGGCAACACTAACTCTATACCTTTCGAGCTTGAAAAAATAATAAGAACAATAAGCACACTTCAAGGATGGTTACCAAAAACATTATGCGCTCCTTCACAATTAAAAAAAGAAGTAACAAGCAACATAAAATTATTATTAAATACAATACAACACTGTAATTATACAACTCTTAACTTAGAAACCCTAAAAGATTTTAGTAAAATATTTACAGATAAAACTAATAAGATGTATATCAATGATCAAGAACATAATGAAGAGTGCTTAAAAATAATTGATGGTTTTATTTCTTCTTATATAAAGACTCTTATTAATACATATTTTAATGAAAAATCGTTTGAAAATATTAATGATTTTGACCTATTACAAGCAAACACCAATCAATTAGGATATGCACAACAAAAACTAAATTCAAAGAAAGAGTTTGATAATGATAATCTTAACACTTGTTTTTTGAATGCATGCAAGATGCTGGACAAAATAGGTAAGAGCATCCAAGCAAATGAAAATAATAATACAGAGACAAAAAATAATAATAATGAAACTAGTGATGAAAGCGATGAAAGTAAAATTGATAAAACTAATGAAAGTGATGAAACTAATGAAACTGATGAAGCTAGCAAGATTAATGAAAAAAATAAAACTGGGGCTAGCGAGACTAAGGCTAATGATATAATTTATATTGATAACACCAATCAATCATGGTCATATAATCCATTCCCATCGCTATGGTCATTTATTACCAATTTTTTTAGCTCACTCTTTTCATGGAGACCTTGGTAATAAGTGGCGATGGTGCATAAAAAAATGAAGATGCTGCTTGGCTGTGGAATTTTTGTAATTCTTGAAAAATGTGCTCAAAAAATAGATCTTCAGACAATGTACCCGCCAGAACATCATGCACCTTTTTAGTCCCAACAGCTTTATTAAATGATGGAGAAAAAGAGAATGATATATTTTCCTTTTTAAAAAATTTCACCATCGCAATCAATAACCTAAAAGACTGCATATCACTGATACCAGAAAATTCTAACCGCAAGCCCCTGCTCATCCGTTTATTCTTTTTATTAGTGTGTCGATACATAAAACTTTTTACGCCATATGAATCAAGTATTTTTTGTAATCGACGCCATACCGCCGTAGGCAGATGCATACTCTCTGGTAATGTAATACACCGAAAAGCCATATCCGTACCCACGCCAACATCAAATGGCTCAATTTCTCCCAATAGCCCCAAAAAACTATACCCGTATATCGATTGTAATGATCGTAAATTTGGTGATAATTGGTTGATAAGGTCACCGACAAATCCATGAATGCGATTATAGCCACTCATTTTTACCACCCGTAATTTCACCTTTTTTTCTAAAATATGTTCATTAAAATAATGCGCTAACTCACCAATAGTCATTCCATGTCGCAAAGGAATTGATGCTATTG
>Ga0157378_10006061_pt1 | contig 10593 bp, 9 predicted proteins | sample M65metaG_FD_115309 | JGI IMG/M metagenome (GOLD analysis project Ga0157378, IMG submission 115309) | Miscanthus rhizosphere microbial communities from Kellogg Biological Station, Michigan, USA - M6-5 metaG | ecosystem: Host-associated > Plants > Roots > Rhizosphere > Soil | place: USA: Michigan...
GATGCCGAAGGCGAAATGAGGATGGCCAGCGTAGCGCCGGCGGCTCGCCGGCTGGACCGCCGCCGGCCCGGCGGCAGTTGTTCCCTCCACGCGCCAGCGAGCCGCTGGCGGTCCAGCCGGCGAGCCGCCGGCGCTACGATCGAGGCCGCTCGGTGATCGTCGCCACGACCATCTCGGATGGCCGCGCCGCAATCTTCACCGCCCGCGCCGCCGGCAAGACCATCGCCTTCGTCCCCACCATGGGCTTTCTCCACGAAGGCCACCTCTCGCTCATCGATGCCGCGCGCGCGAATGGCGCCGATTTCATCGCCGTCTCGATCTTCGTCAACCCGAAGCAGTTCGGGCCGAATGAAGATCTGGCCAGCTATCCCCGCGATGAAGCGCGGGACACGGCGTTGCTCGAGTCGAGAACGGTCGATCTCCTCTTCCTGCCGTCCGTCGACGTCATGTACCCGCCCGGCTCCCAGACCACCGTGTCGGTCGGTGCCGTGGCGCGGCCGCTGGAAGGGGAGCGGCGGCCGGGGCACTTCGATGGCGTGGTCACCGTTGTCCTGAAACTCTTCAACATCATCCAGCCCGATCTGGCTGTCTTCGGTCGCAAGGATGCGCAGCAGTGCGCGGTGATCGAGCGGATGGTGCGCGATCTCGACGTCCCCGTGCGGCTCATCTTTGCCGAAACCGCGCGCGAGCACGACGGACTGGCCATGTCATCGCGCAACAGCTACCTCTCCGAGGATGAGCGCAAACTCGCGCCGGCGCTGCATCGCGCCTTGCGGGCCGGCGAGGATGCCATCGCCCACAACATCCACGACGTCAGCGCAATCGAAACCTCGATGCGCAGGATGGTCGAAGAAACGCCGGGCATCGAGATCGACTACCTCGCCGTCGTCGATCCGGAGACGTTCCTTCCTCCTGCCGATTTCCGGCGCGATCTTCTCCTCGCCGGCGCGGTGCGCATCGGTCGGACGCGGCTGATTGATAACGTGATTTGTCATCCAGAGCCGCCGTAGGCACGAAGCCGCGTAGCGGCGAGATGCCGAAGGACGGCGAAGGATCTCCAGATTGCAGAATCTCGATTAAGGGCGGCGTCTCAAATCACGCGGAATGAGACGACTCGCAAGAGTGAGACGCTCAGTTCAGCCGGTACTGCCCATCTGGAGATCCTTCGCCGTCCTTCGGCATCTCGCCGCTCTAGCGGCTCGTGCCTACGGCGGCTCTGGATGACAGGCGGACACGCGAGATCCCTGCTGAAACCAACCGACGCGAGAATTCACCAGAGATCCTGACGACTCGCTGCGCGAGTCGCAGGATAAACTTTCAAACAATGCGCACTCTCCTCCACGCCGTCATCCAGAACGCCGTCGTCACCGGCGCAGCTACGCTCTGGCCGGTGGCGTTGCGGGTCGATGCGTACGTCATGCGCGCCGCCGAGGTCTTGCCGTTCGAGGAAGTGGACGTGGTCAATGTCGCTACCGGAGAGCGGTTCCGGACCTGGATCGAGCCGGCGGCGGAGGGAAGCGGCGAGGTGGCGGTACACACTGGCATTCGCTCGCCGGTGCGCGCGGGCGACACCATCAGCATCATGGCCTTCGCCACGTTTCACGAAGGGCAGACGCTGGCCCACAAGCCGCGCGTGGTCACACTCGGCGCCAACAATCAGGTGATCTCGGTCGGCGAAGGATGAACGGCCGATCGCTGATCCCGCGCGTCGCCGGCGCGCTGCTGTTCCTGTCGCTTGCGGCGACGACTCTGCCGCGACTCGTCGCGCTCGTGAACAACGCCAGGATTCTGCTGCCGCTCCGATACGACGCCCGGCGCGAGAAGCAGATGGGACCGTGGTACGCGTCGGTGCAAGCGCTTCGGCGCGCGCTGCCGGCGAATGAGCCGGTGGCGCTCGTAACCACACCGCGCGACGTCGACGCGGCAGTCTTCGCCAACTACTACCTCTATCCGATCCGCTCGCGCCTCTTTCGCGGCCGCAACGACTACCGCAACTCCGCCAACGATCCGGCGTTGCCGAAGACCATCGTCGCCGTCAGCGCCGATCGCGTCGCTCGAACGACCTACGATGATCTGCGCGACCGCGATCTCCGCGCCGGGCATCGCGTGGTGACGACGCCCCAACTCAGCGAGCCGTCGATGAGCTTCATCCTACCGATCGCTGCATCGCTCGACGGGCCGGCGCCGGAGACGTTCGTCATCGAGGCCACCATCGTCAATCCCAATCCCGCGGCGGCCGAGGTGCGGGCGACGTTCTGGCCGAAAGGGTTGGTGAAGACGGTCACCATCGCGCCGGGCGCCACCGCCGTGTACTACGACTTCGTGCATCAGCTGTTCGAGGTCACGGACCGAGGCTGGATGCGGATTGAATCGTCGCAGCCGTTGCGCGCCGCGTTCTACTTCGCCAATCGCGGACATGGTGACGCCACGTTGCTGCCGAAGGTCACGGGAGCGGCAACCGATATCGCCGCCGCGCCGGTTTATCGCGATACCAAGCTGTTCGTGCTGAATCCGAACGACACGCTGGTGACAGCGATGGTTTCCGGCAACCCGGTCCCGCTCGCGCCGCACGCCTTCGTCTCCTGGCCGGTCACGAACGTGCCCACCGTCAGCGGCAACGTCTACGCGTACGTGGCCACGCGCCAGCTCAACGGCCGCACCGATTTCCTCTGGCCAAGATGATCGGATTGATCGTAACGCTCATCCTCTTCCCGCTCGTCGGCTGGAGCATCGGACGCCGAAGCCTCGGCGAGGCGTTCCTCTTCGGTGCCGGCCTGACCGGAACGCTGCTGTTTCTCGCCGGACTGATTCATGTGCCACTGGCAGCAGCACTGGCAGTGATCGTGGTGCTGGCGATCATTCGAATCGCGACAACTCCGCGAGCCTCCGACACCCGACACCCGACACCCGGCACCCGATTAGCCACCGCGATGATGTGCCTCCCCCTCATCGCCCTCATTTTCATCACCGCCATCACCCCCCTCAGCGATTTCGACGGCCGCGCGTTCTGGGTGTTGAAGGCGAAAGGGATCGCGCACGAGCGCGCCATCGACGGGCCGTTCTTCCACGGCGCCACGCTCGATCCGCGCAATCGCTATCCGATCCTGATCCCCCTCGATGGCGCGGCGATCTTCGGCATTGCTCACGACCTCGATGACCGCCAGATTCGCTGGTTTTATCTCGCACTCCTGATTGCGCTCGCGCTGATGGTTCGCGAACGGATCTGCCGTTTGGTTACTCCGGCAGCAGGCGCCTGGTGCGCGGCCATCCTGGTCTGGCTCCCCCAATTCGCCGTCGAAATCGAAGGCGGCGCGCTCTCGGGCTACAGCGACATCGCCATCGCGGCATTCGCAGCAGGCGCGTTTTTCGAGCTGGTGGATGGGGTCTCGCAGTCTCGCGGTCTCGCGGTCTCGCAGGATTTCGACGCCTCACACCCGCGAGACCGCGCAACCGCGAGACCGCGAGACCTCCAATTCGCCGTCTGGCTCGTCTTCCTCGTCCTCACCAAGAGCGAAGGCCTGCCGTTCGCGCTGGTCTTCCTCATCATCGGCGCCTTCGTTTTCCGCAAACGAATCGCCATTCCGGCGATTGCGACCACGATCGCGGCCATCGCCCTCTTCGTCTGGCGCGCGCGCATCCCCGCCGGCGACGAAGAAGACATTCTGCGCATGCTGCCGACGGTTTTCGGCAAGCTCCATCACCTCGCAGACGCACTGGCGGCCTTCCCGCGGCACATGCTGCTTCTTCAACGCTGGGGCATTTTCTGGATTGCCGTCGTCATCGCGGCCGTGCTCACGCTACGCGTCGATAAGCGGATTGCCACGATCGCCATCTCCGTCATCGCGGCCATGCTCACTGTCTACGCCAGCGTCTACGTCGCCACCGACTGGGTGGTCTCAGACCTGATCGCCGTCACCGCCGACCGGTTGCTGATGCACGTCGTCGCGCCGGCGCTGACGCTGATCGCGCTGGCCGGCTATCGAACGAAATCGATGTAGCCGCGCTCCACATTCACATCGACCAGCTTCACGTTGACTCGATCGCCGACGTCGACGCCGCGGCCGCCGTGTACGACCTTCCCCTCCACGGGCGGATGGAAAACGCGAACCCACGTCCCCTTCTCCGAGGCGCCGGTGACGATTCCGTCGAACCGCTGGCCGACGCGCGGCTCGAGGATGCAGGCCGCGGCCGACTTGCGCACCTGCCGCTCCACCTTGTTCGCCGCATCCTCGGCCTCGGTGCAATGCTGCGCCAGCGCCTCCAACTCATCGTCCGTGTAGCCGGGCTTGCCGCCCGTCAGCGCCGGCTTGACCAGTCGGTGCGTGATCAGATCGGGGAAGCGGCGGTTCGGCGCCGTCGAATGCGTGTAATCGCGCACGGCCAGACCGAAGTGTCCGATCGATGTCTGTCCGGCTCGCTCCACGACGTACTCGCCCGCGCCCATGGCCTTGACGATGGCCAGCGACAGATCGGGAAAGCGCAGCGGATCGGCCTTGCGCCGGCGGACGAGGAACTCCTCCAACGCGGCGGAGTCGGGATCGCCCGGCAGTTTCTCACCGTACTTCGCGGCGATCGCCTCGATGCGATCCCACCGCTCCGGCGAGCGCACCACGCGCCGCAAACCGGAGAACCCCTTCGACGTCAGAAAGCGCGCGGTCACGCCGTTTGCGGCGATCATGAAGTCCTCGATCAGGTTCTTGGCATTGTTGCGGGCCTCGGCCTGCAGGTCGACGACGTGCCCGTCTTTGATCACCGCACGCGCTTCGATGGTCTCGAGGTCGAGCGCGCCGTGCTCGTGCCGCAGCTCGCGCATGGCATCGGCCACGCGGTCCTGAAGCTTGAGGTTCTCGGCCAGGCCCGGCACCTTCTTCACTTTCGGCGGCATCTCACCCTTCGACTCCAGCCACATGCCGACGGCGTTGTAGGCGAGCTGCGCCTTGTTGTGGACGCGCGCGCGGTACACGTCGCCCTTCGTGACCGAGCCATCGGAGGCGACGACCATGTCCATGACGATGGCAAGGCGTTCCTCATCTTCATTGAGCGACGTCAGATTCGTCGACAGCTTTTCCGGCAGCATCGGAAAGATGCGCGAAGCCGTGTAGACCGAGGTCGTGTTCTGGCGCGCGTGATCGTCGATCGGCGTGCCTTTCTTGACCAGGGCATCGACGTCCGCCACCGCCACCATGGCCCGTACATTTCCGCCGCCGAGATCCTCGGCGACCGTGAGCTGGTCGAGATCGCGCGAATCGTCGTTGTCGATCGAGCACCAGAGAAGGTTGCGGAGATCGCGGATCGATGCATCCGATTCGTTGGCAGCAGCAGCGATCGCATCCGCCTGTTTCTGCGCCTCGGCGGAGAACTCGGGAGCGAGGCCGCGATCGATCATCGCCTGTTTCGCAATGTCTTTGAGGATCGAGCTGTGATTACAACCGTCGTGTACGTGGTCGTTTGCCATGGTGGGGCGGCACGTTACCATCAGCCCGCATGCGCCCGAAAGTGACGCCCGCCGGCGACCGCGGCCTCCTCGCCGACTTCGGCGCGGACGTCTCCGCGGCGGAGTTGCACGCGCGCGCGGCCGCGTTGCGCGGGCGGCCGAACGTAATCGCCTGCATCGTCGGCCAGCAATCGCTCTACATCGTTTTCGATGGCGAACCAGCCATCGATTTCGATGACGTGCCACCGATCGCCTTCACGCCGCGCACGCATGCGATCGACGTCGATTTCTCCGGTCCCGATCTCGAAGAGTTTCTCGTGCACGTGCACATCACGCGCGACGCGTTCCTGCAGCGCATCCCGTCGATCCGCCTCACCGCGCGTTACCTCGGCTTCCGCGCCGGCTTCGCCTATCTGGAAGGATGGCCGGACGATTGGCGGATGCCGCGCCGGACCACGTCGCGCAATCTCGTTCCGCGCGGCAGTTTCGCCATCGCCGGTGCCATGGCCGGTTTCTATCCCGTCGATTCGCCCGGCGGCTGGAACCTCCTCGGCCGCACGAACGCGACGCTGTGGGATCCGAATGCAGAGCCGCCGAATCGTTTCGCGCCGGGCGATGTGATCGAGCTTCGTCCAGTTTCGATCTCCAACTTCGACACGCCCTCGGCTGCAAACATCGAGAGCGGAGGTGAAGTCTTTGCCGAGGTCGTCGCGCCGGGCCAGCTGACCACGATCGTCGGTCCACGCGACTGGAAACGTGCCGACTACGGTGTTTCGCCGGGCGGGCCGTTCGATCCGTTCGCCGCTGCGATGGCGAATCGCGCTGCCGGCAATGACGGTGATGCGCCGCTGCTCGAATGCGTGCTGGTCGCGCCGCGACTGCGTTTTCGCCAGCCGCGGCGCGCCGCGTTTTGCGACGGCAGCGGCAATGTGCAGACATTCGCACTCGGCATCGGCGAGGAGCTGAACCTCGGGCGTTTTCACGGAGGATTGCGGGGATATCTCGCGATCGAGGGAGGCATCGATGAGATGCGAGCACGCTACGCGGAGGCGCCGACAACATTGCGGGCCGGCATGACCCTGTCATTCCGAGCCGGCGACGCCCTGGAGGGGCAAAGCGCGGCGAGGAACCCCCGGCTACAAGCGCGGACGGACGGATACCGGTTATCAGCCGGGGATTCCTCGCCGTCCTACACCCCTCCGGGGCTCCGGCGGGCTCGGAATGACATTCGAATCGTCCTCGGTCCTCACGATGCACCGTTGTTACCCGAGGAGTGGGAGGTAACGCCGCAGCTCAACCGCGTAGGCATCCGCTTGCGATCGATCGAAACGTTGGCGTTTGTACCTTCGGCGAATCTCCCATCGTGCGGGATGCAATTCGGCACGCTGCAATGGCATCCGGACGGCAGCCTTGTGGCGATGGGGCCGGACCATCCCGTCACCGGCGGCTATCTGCAGCCGGCGACTGTCGTTTCCGACGATCTGTGGAAGCTCGCCCGGCTTGCGCCGGGCGAGCGCGTGCGGCTAATCGCCGTATGAGTATCCCGAGCGCGCGGTGACTTTGAACTCGGGGTTGCGCAGCGCCACGCTGACTTTCTGGAAGCCGTGCTCGCCGGGACGCTTCTTCGTGTAATAGCTGATCAGGTAATAGCCGGCGGTCTTCTTCTCGATCTGCTTGAGCGGCGTGACGTAGCTGGCGTGGAGGCGGTAATACTCGCCATTCGTGTCGCTGGCCATCGTGGCCAGATTCTGGTGCACGTACTCGGGCTCGATGAGGCCGCTCTGCAGCGAGACCGGATAGAGCGTCACGTCGGCGCTGTTGAGCGACTCGATCATCGGATCGTAGTAGCGGCTGCGGCTCATGATCAGACCGCCGCGCACGTCTTCGTCGGGGCCGATGATGCCGTTCGAGAAGATCACCATGTCCTTGCGGGCGCGAATCGGCCGCAGCGCATCGCCGAGGAGATCGAGCGCTTCGTAGACGGAGCCGGTCTTGTTGATCATCCGGTCGATGTCCATGTTGCGCATGATCGAGGGGCCGCTGCCGCCCGCGTCTTTCGTGCGCAGGCCGAGGCCGTAGGAGGTTGCGTCGTTCAACGCGCGGCGGATCTGCGCCTTGTCCGAGGTGAAGTCGCTGTAGACCTTGAGCCTCACGTCGTGCCCGACGACCGCCACGCGATCCTCGGCGCGCAGGCGGTCATCGAGAAAGCGGATGACGTCGTTGCGGGCGCGAATCATCTCCGCCTGGGAGGTGAAATCGGAGGTGATCTTGTCGAAGAAAAAGATCATGTACCGCTCCTCGTGCACGCGCTCAACCTTGCAGTTCGCGGCCGATTCGGGAGCGTTGATGAGGCGGCGGTTGGTGAAGTAATCGACCGAGTCGACCGGCAGCGGCTGGCCATTCTCGCGGACCACGAAATCGTCCTTGCCGAGGCCGAGCATCTGGTTGCCGCGCGAATCGGTCACGATGGCGTCGAGTTGCACGAGATTGACGTCGACGCGCTCAGTGAATGGCTGCGCTGCCGGCTGCGGCTGCTGCGCGACGAGCGGCGCCGCAGCAATCATGAGTAAGGTGATGAAACGCTTGGACATGAAGTCCCCCTTCGCGGGATGCAAACGACGGTGTGAGGAGAGCGGATTCCGCTGGACCCCGTTCCGGGCGCATTGTCACCGCTATGTACGGAATGAACCCTGGAGGTGCCCGGTTTGACCCGGCTGCGCGGTTCCCCTAGAATCCGCGTCTCTTTTTCGCGCCGCTTCCGGCGCGTCTTCAACTCCCGGGGCATAGCTCAGCCTGGTTAGAGCGCACGGTTCGGGACCGTGAGGTCGGAGGTTCAAATCCTCTTGCCCCGACCAATTTCCCTGTGCAACGTAGCGCTGGCGGCCCGCCGGCTGTACCGCCGCCGGCTCGGCGGCAATAGTCCGCATTCCGCCAGCGAGCCGCTGGCGGTACAGCCGTCGAGCCGACGGCGCTACGCTTGACGCGTCCACGGAACGTCCGCTACTCCCAGCTGGTGGTTCCCGAACCTCGCCGCGACGAACAGGAAATCCGAGAGGCGGTTCAGATACCGGATCGACGCCTTCGTCGCCTCGTTCTCATCGCGTAGCGCGACAACGAGCCGCTCCGCGCGGCGGCAGATCGTGCGGGCGACGTGAAGCTGCGCGCCGGCGAGGCTGCCGCCCGGGAGGATGAAGGTCTTGAGCGGCGCCAGCTCGGACTCCATCGCATCGATCGACTGCTCCAGCGAGGCCACGCGTGCCGGATCGGGACCAGCGAAGCGCGACGTGCCGGGCGAGGCCAGATGCGCGCCGATATCGAAAAGATCCGACTGGATGAGTTGAAACTGATCGTCGAGCGATGACGATGGCCAGCTGGCGCGGGCAACGCCGAGGAAGGAGTTCAGCTCGTCGATCGTGCCGTAGGCTTCGATCCGCGCATCGTCCTTGCGAACGCGTGCGCCGCCGAACAGCGACGTCTCGCCAGTGTCGCCGGTGCGGGTGTAGATCTTCATGGGGACGACAACTGAGAAGCGCTTACGCCTCCGCTTCGAGCTGGCGAATCCGTTCCTTGACCACCATCTCGGCGAGGTCGGGAATCACTTCCCAGGCGATGTTGCGGACGACCTGTTCGGACATCAGCTGCACCACGCGGCGGGCGATGCGATCGACCTGCTCGTCGGTCAGGTCCGTGATCTGCGGGTTGACGTCGGTGATCTGCGAGTTGACGTCCGTAATCTGCGGGTTTACGTCATCGGTGATCTGGTTGTTGACCGGCGGCGCAGCGGCCTCCTCGACCGGCGCTTCCATCGACCACGATGGTTCTTCCGCGGCCGGCGCCGGTTCCGGTTCGGCGAACGGATCGACGGTCGGAGCCCATGACGGCTCGGGCGTTGCCGCGGGAGCAGATGCCATCTGCTCCATCTCTTCGAAGCTCATGCGGTTGAACGCGCGCGTCTCACCGGCGAAAACGGACGGCTGCTCATCCCACGGCGAGACCTCCGGCTCGGGTGCTGCTGCCGGCGTTTCGAATGGCGCCGGCTGCGGCTGCGCGGCCTCGGCCATCTGACGCATCTCTTCGAAGCTCATCTTCGGAATGGCGCGCGTCGAGGCGTCGTCCTGCGGCTCATCCCACGGCGACGGCTCGGGAGCCGGCGGTGGTGGCGGTGGCGGAGGCGTGGCGGTCGATTCCGCGGCCATTTGCTGCATCTCCTCGAAACTCATGCGGGGAAAGGCGCGCGTTTCGCCGCCGAATGCCGGGGCTGGCTCGTCCCACGGCGACGCTTCGACCGACGGCGGATGAATGGGCGGAACTTCGGGCTCCGGCATCGCCGGCTGGGGCGCGGTGTCCGGGAGGCTCGGCTCATTCGACATCTGCTGCATCTCCTCGAAGCTCATGCGCGAAAAGGCACGCGTCTCGCCGGCGAAATCTCCGGCCGGCGCATCGAAAGGCATGTCCGAGGCCGGCGACGATGCCAGCGGCGGAGCGGCGGAGAAGATGTCGTTGTCGTGCGCGAAGGGATCGGCGATCGCCGCGGCCGGCGGCGGTTCGGGGGCGGGCATGTTCTGGCTGGCCTGGACCAGCTCTTCGACCTTGTGAATGAGGCTCTGCGACTCGAACGGCTTCGTCACCACCGCATCGCAGCCGGCCTTATCGGCGCGGTCGGGATCGAACGGCTCGAACGTACCGGTCAGCAGGATCACCGGGATGTTGCGGTACTCGGGATGCGACTTCACGTACTCGCAGACTTCGTAGCCGTTCTTCTCCGGCATGATGATGTCCGAGAGGATGATGTCGGGCCGCATCTCGGCCAGCTTCTGGATCGCTTTGGCCCCGTTGTTGACCGCGGTCACCTCGTAGTCGCCGTCTGAAAACGTGAGCTCGACGACTTTCTGAATGGTGATGCTGTCATCCGCGAGGAGGATTTTCTTCGGCATGGGATCTCACTCCGATTGATTCCCGGGAACTGTAGCAGTTACGCGGGATGCTGTTGTTTTTCCCGCTTGAAGACCATGCCGATGTGATCCGTGGCGCCGGTCTTGAAGTTGATCGAGGTGATGCTGACCAGCTCCCAGCCGTCATCGCCGAGGCGGTTCAATTCTTCGGCGCGCCGCGGATCCATCGAGTAATTCTCCGACCGGACATTGATGATCTTGTACTCC
>Ga0157378_10006062_pt1 | contig 10593 bp, 10 predicted proteins | sample M65metaG_FD_115309 | JGI IMG/M metagenome (GOLD analysis project Ga0157378, IMG submission 115309) | Miscanthus rhizosphere microbial communities from Kellogg Biological Station, Michigan, USA - M6-5 metaG | ecosystem: Host-associated > Plants > Roots > Rhizosphere > Soil | place: USA: Michigan...
CCGGATAATAGGGTTTTCATGTTTAGTAGTTTTGAGGTTAAAAATCGAAGATACTTCAGTGATAATATTAATTATTAGTGGGAATCCATTTTGAGGAAATCAGTGTACCTGGATATGCTGCTGTAGTTTGATAAATAGCACTGTCTTTTATACTTATTAAATTCCAATTATAAGTGGCAGAGCTTGAACCATAGGTTGTAACCAATTTCATATTTTGTTGATCAGGGGTAGTAAATAACCAGGTTGCAGTATAATTTAGACCGTCGCCACCGATATAAGTTCCTGTGCCATTTGCATTAAATGTTAGCCTTTGTATTTCTACTCCACCTCCTACAGTATTCACTACACCTTTAAGATAATGGGTTGTGTCGTCCCCTTTTAATCCGTGAATGATTTGAAATGATTCGTATACTTCCCATTTATACTTTGATAAAATTTGTGTTGCAGTTAAGGGGATGACATTTACAGTATCTCGTATTGTTACAGTAACTGTATCAGTTTTAACTTCTGTAACTATCTTTTCTTTTGTGCATGACGGCAAGCAGGAAATAATTACAACAGAAACAAAAAGAAGGGAACCGGACAATAGGATTTTCATGTTTTAGGGGTTGAGGTTCAAAAACGAAGGTATTATCCGTTTATTGTATAGCCAAATATTATAAGATTCACTTTGTAAGTGCAGTCTTTGGGCTATAGATGCCGCTTTTTAGCGTTTTTATATCGTTCTCCCAACTGATATTTAGTTGCTTAAAACCTTTGTCTCTATTTTTTTAATGGCGTTAATAAATACTCTAATCCATTCAATTTGATCTCATACAAGGTTTGCAGCAGCATACCAAGTTTGCCAGCCGGGAAACCTTTTCGGGCAAACCATTCCAGGTAAGACACAGGCAGGTCGCAAAGCAACCTGTCTTTGTATTTTCCAAACGGCATTTTCATTTTTACCAACGTAAGTAATAATTCAGCATTGGGCCCGGGTACCTGTTCCATTATTCTTCTTTTCTTTTTACAATCAAATACCAGTCATGTTCCAGTGGAAGGTAGCCATAATCATAGCAATAGAAATAGGTCTTGCCGGTTTTGGTGGTGTAGAGATGGGTGAGGTACTTAAAATGAAAACCCAGTCGTTGCAATTTGTCTTTGCTGGCTTTGGCGGTTTCTTCTGTACCTGGCAAAATGCCTTCTAATATTTTGCGGTTTTTCAATAAAGTATTGTTGATATTACGGACGTAACTACTCTGGCTGCCCTTTGCCTTCTGCTGGTTGTTGTAATTATTCCGGCAATAATCGTCGCAAAATTTTTTGTCGACCCTGCCTTTTAATGTTTTTCCACAAGACAAACAGGTCTTCGTTTCTGTAGCGGCAGGTGCACTCATATCAATGTTTTTAGAAAAGTAATATACATAAAATTATCCGTGTACAAACGTTTTTACACGCTTAGCTTCGGGAGTAAACGGGTAAATACCGACTCCCGGTTTTACAGCAGGCCATCTTTGTGTTGTCAATCGGAAATGACGTCGCCGGTTGACTGAAATAAAAAATTACAAAACAATTTAAAACTTAAAGTCATGTACGCATTAAAGAACAAAGTTCAACTGATTGGAAATTTAGGTAACGCTCCGGAAGTAAAAACATTAGATGGTGGAAAAAAGATGGCCCGCTTTAGCATGGCTACCAACGAGACCTACCGTGACCGCACCGGAAGAAAAGAAACAGAAACCACCTGGCATAATATAATTGCCTGGGGTAAAGTAGCTGAAATAGCTGAAAAGTTTCTTACCAAAGGAAAGGAAGTGGCTATTGAAGGTAAACTGGTAAACCGCACCTACAACGATAAAGAAGGCAACAAACGTTACGTAACCGAGATAGTAGTGAACGAGCTATTGCTCATCGGCGAAAAAGAAAGAGCCTAAACTTGCTGCCACGAATAGCACGAATCTGCACGAATTTTTTTCGTGTGTATTTGTGGGATTCGTGGCATTTACTTTTTAAAAGAATACTTATGGAACAGATCATCTATAAATCTGAGGCATACAAAATCATTGGTGCTTGTATGGAAGTTCACAATACACTTGGCTACGGATTTTTAGAAGTAGTGTATAGAGATGCCATGGAAATTGAGTTTCTTCAAAGAAATATGAATTACCGGCGGGAAGAGGAACACAGTATTGAATACAAAGGCAGTTTATTAAAACATAAATTCTTTGCCGACTTTACGTTGTTTGATGAAATAATCATCGAAGTTAAAGCTTGCAAAGACGGCATCACAGACGAAGCAATTGCTCAAACACTCAATTACCTAAAAGCATCTGGTTTGCGACTTGCTCTTATCATTAACTTTGGTAAAACATCCCTTGAGTATAAACGACTGGTATATTAAATTCAATTCGTGTTCATTCGTGCAATTCGTGGCAAAATGTAATTTATGGTAACTGTAGAACGCAACGATATATTTGATCTGGCCTATCGGTTCATCACAGAAACACAGGAAAGCATTTTCCTCACCGGTAAGGCGGGTACCGGCAAAACAACTTTTCTAAAATATCTCCGGGAGCATTCTGCTAAAAACATGATTGTGGCGGCACCAACAGGCGTGGCTGCTATCAATGCCGGTGGCGTAACACTGCACAGTTTATTTCAGTTACCGCTACATCCTTTTTTGCCAACCGAATCAAACAAACTCCAACTGTTACAAAACATCCGTTACAATAAGCAACGGATACGATTGCTTCGTAAAATGGAGCTGCTGGTAATAGATGAGATCAGCATGGTTCGTTGCGATGTACTTGATGCCATTGATGCCATTTTAAAAAGTGTAACAAGAAATCACAATACGCCATTTGGCGGTGTTCAGATATTATTCATCGGAGACCTGTACCAATTACCCCCTGTTGCAAAAAATGATGAGTGGAGAATTCTGAATGACTACTATCCTTCACCATTCTTTTTTGACAGCAAGGCTGTAAAAGAATTACAACCTTTATTAATTGAGCTAAATAAGATCTATCGGCAAAAAGAAGAAAGCTTTGTTGAGTTGCTTAATAAAGTTCGCAATAATCAAATGAGCAGGAATGATTATGATCAACTGCACAACAGGTTTATATCAGGCCTTCAGCCAGCAACGGAAGAAAAATTTATTACCCTTACTTCTCACAATAGCCAGGCAGATAATATTAACCAGGCGAAATTACAGAAGCTTAGCACCGCAGCTTTTACTTACCAGGCAAAGATCGAGGGGGAGTTCCCGGAAAACATTTATCCTGCTGAAGCACAGTTGATGTTGAAGGAAGGAGCGCAGGTAATGTTTATCAAAAATGATGTGGCAGAGAAAAAATATTTCAATGGTAAGATTGGCGTGGTTACAAAATTATCAAAGGAAAAAATTATTGTCAACAGCGATGGAAATGACATTGAAGTATCAGAAGAATCGTGGGACAATGTCCGCTACACATTAAACAGGAGCGATGAAAAATTAGAGCAGCAGGTACTTGGCCGGTTCTTCCAGTTTCCTTTGCGGCTTGCCTGGGCCATCACCATTCATAAAAGCCAGGGCTTAACCTTTGATAAAGTAATGATTGATGCGGCATCCTCTTTCAGCAGCGGACAGGTATATGCAGCACTCAGCCGATGTACCAGCCTGGATGGAATTGTATTGCTTTCCAGAATTCCGCCAACAGCTATTTACATCAATGAACAAGTTGTGGTTGCCCAATCTTCGCTGGCACCTAAAGGCTCTTTGGCAGAGCGCTTTGCAGGAGCCCGGCAACTTTTTACCCTTCAGTTGCTGAGTGAACTTTTTTTAATGGAAGAAATTGAAAGTGCTGCTATTGGCCTTCAATCAACTATTGAAAAAGAAAATGAAAAACTGAATGACAAAGCTATCCAATGGTTGCAGCATTTTTTAGGACAACTAAAAAAAGAAAAGGGGATAGGAGAAAAATTCATCGGCCGCATTTATGAATTCATGAAAACAGAACCGGTGATTGAAAACAATCCTGCACTTCAAAAAAGGATTCAGGATGCATCCAATTATTTTTTACCGCTGCTTAATAGTTTAAAAGATCAGTTACAAAAACATCCTGTCATTACTGAGCATAAAGAAGCCGCCACTGTGGTGGATGAAAGCCTGTTGGAATTGCTGGGGGCTTTTGTAAAATCAATTTATTTTTTGCAGTATTGCAAACAACCTTTTACAGTGTCAGGCTTTTTAAAACACAAACTAAATTTGGCAATTCCACCACTTCACATCAGCAGTTATGCAGCTAACAAAAAACAATTGGCAACCTCAGATATACCCAATCCGGAATTGTATCATTCTTTAAAAAACTGGCGGGATAAAGTTTGTGAGGAGCGAAATCTGCCAATCTATATTGTCGCCAATTCAGCCTGCCTGAAAGACATCTGTACTTACCTACCTTTAACAAAACAACATTTACAACTCCTCACCGGATTTGGAAAAGCCAAGACAGATAAATATGGTGACGAAGTTATTAGTATAGTACAGGGCTATTGTAACCAGTATGGATTAGAAAGCCATATTGAATTAAAAATTGCCAGCCCCAAAAAGCAGCATAAAGAACCGTCATTAAAAAAGGAAGAAAAAACTCCTTCCGCTACCATCAGTTTACAATACTTTCAACAGGGCAAAACGATCCCGGAAATTGCGAAGGAAAGAATGTTGGGCACCGGTACTGTTGAAAGTCACCTCACTAATTTTATTAAAACAGGAGAAGTAAAAATTGATGCATTCACTGATGAACCATCCCTAAAGATTATTGCCCAGTATATTAGCACTAATCCTGGAAAAACACATGGCGAAATAAGAACCCTGCTGAATAATGACTACGGCTATACCCAAATAAGAGCTGTAGCTAATCACCTGCTATGGTTGCAAAATAATACAATCACACAGCCATTTTAATTTGGTTGAAGGTTTTTTTAATTTCCTTTCTTATATTTGGTTATCTGAGATTTTTTCGATTGCCAGCCATATTCATTCCTAAATTAGTTGTATATGCTTACAGGTGAACTGCTGCAATCTTACTTAGTTGACTCCGGTGTGTGGGATGAAATGATATCTGGTCTCACTGTAAGAGAACAATACGAAAAAGCTGTAAATTTTTTAAGCCAGCTCTCCATTGATGAATTAAATAAAAAAGAAGAACTGGCCAAACGCCTCTTTATGAGTCAGGGCATTACTTTCACCGTGTACAGTAGCGGAGAAGGTATAGAAAAGATATTTCCCTTTGATATTATTCCCCGCATCATCACTGCAACCGAATGGGATTATATAGAAAGAGGAATTAAACAAAGACTAAAAGCACTTAACCTTTTCTTAAAAGATATCTATAGCAGCCAGTTTATTATAAAAGATGGCGTTGTGCCTGCTGATATGATTTATAGTTGTCCCTATTATCTTAGGGAGATGCACAATTTCCAGGTGCCCTATGATATATATGTACATATTTCCGGTATCGATCTGATCAGGAATAAAGACGGTTCCTTTTATATCCTGGAAGACAACTTACGCACACCCAGCGGTGTAAGCTATATGCTGGAGAACAGGGAGATTACCAAAAGAATTTTCCCTGATCTGCTGCCGCAAAATAATGTACGCAGTGTAACAGAATATGCCACCATCCTGCATAAAAACCTGGTGTCACTTTCTCCAAGGCCCATCAGCAATCCAACTATTGTGTTGCTTACACCCGGCATCTATAACTCGGCTTATTTTGAACATACCACTTTGGCAAGACTCATGGGTGTGGAGTTAGTTGAAGGAAGTGACCTGGTAGTAGACAATCACAAAGTGTATATGAAAACTACTGCAGGGCTGCAGCAGGTAGATGTTATTTACCGCCGGGTAGATGATGAATTTTTGGACCCATTAATGTTCAATCCTTCCAGTATGCTGGGTGTAGCAGGTATTATGAGTGCTTACCGAAAGGGAAATGTGGCGATTGTAAATGCAGTAGGTAACGGCGTGGCAGATGATAAGGCTGTGTACACTTTTGTGCCCGCCATGATCCGGTATTATTTAAATGAAGAACCGATATTAAAAAATGTGCCTACTTACCAGTTAGCTAAAGGTGAGGAAAGGGATCATGTCTTTAAAAATATCCGCGAAATGGTGATCAAGAAAACCAACGGAAGCGGAGGATATGGTATGTTGATGGGCAGCGCAGCCACAGACAATGAAATTGATGAATATAAATTGGAAGTACTTAAAGAACCCAGGGATTTTATTGCACAACCGATCATCAGCCTGTCCAGTGTGCCCTGTTATATGGATAGTAAGTTGCAGCCAAGAAGAGTAGATCTTCGGCCTTTTGCATTATGTGGGCCCGGCGGTATTGAGATTGTACCAGGAGGGTTAACCAGGGTTGCATTAAAAGAAGGTTCGCTGATTGTGAATTCTTCACAGGGTGGTGGTAGTAAGGATACCTGGGTGTTGGGAAGCTAACGCCCCTCTGCCCCTAAAGGGGAACTTGGAGTTCAATAATTTGAACCCTTTTATAAACAAGAATTTAAAAAATTAACAACCAACAATCTGAAAAATATTATTCACGATAAAACAAAAGCGCCCGCCTTACGCCCCTTTAGGGGGTGGGGACTTTTTTTTCTATGCTTAGCAGAGTAGCCGATAGTTTATACTGGATGAGCCGGTACATGGAACGTACAGATGGCATCCTGCGTATGTTGAAAATAAATTACGCTTCCTCACAGGATGATGTACATGAATTTTCATGGATGCCTGTGTTAAAAATCTTTACATTTTTAAAAGAAGGGGAAGCAATAGCCATGTCAAATAATACCAGGGCTGTTTTACAGTTCATGGTAACCGGGAAAGATAACCCCAACTCGGTACTGAATATTGTAACCATGGCAAGAGAAAACGGACGCAGCGTACAGGATCACATCACCAAAGAAATGTGGCAATGCCTCAACGATTTTTACCATGCCATCAGAGACCCGGGGCTGGATGGATGGTTGCAAAAAGAAGACCCAATTTCCACTTTGGATAATCTTTTAAAATATGGCCTGTTATATTTTGGTACTACCGATGTTACCATGGCAAGAGGTGAAGGAAATTCCTTCATCAGCATTGGAAAATACCTTGAAAGGGCAATACAGTCAACAGATATATTGGATATCAAATTCAGCAACCTGGATTACCAGCTAGATAAAACAGCAGATACCACGTACTGGAAATATATGCTGATGTCCATCTCCGGTTATGAACTGTATTTAAAAACTTACCGTAGTGGATTTGAAGGTAAAAATGTGGTGGAACAAATTGTACTGAACGATCAGTTTCCCCGTTCGGTGATTTATTCTATCAACAGGCTGCACCGCTATTTTGAACGTCTGAAGCATGATGGTAATGTAACTGCTTTTAATAAGATCGATTTTATGATTGGAAGAATAAAAAGCAAAGTACGTTTTTCTACAGTGGACTCAATTACAGGCGAGGGCCTGCATGATTTTTTAGAAGAAACAAAAGGATGTTTGTTTGAGATTGGAGACACACTTAGCCAGAAATATTTTGCAAACTCTTAAAGTTTTTCGTTGATCAAAGGCTGTATACACAGTCATGATTAAATAAGCAAGGATTAAAAAATATAAGGACTATGCCGCGATTCGTTATACACCATGTTACTAAATATACTTATCCTGAACCTGTAAGAGACAGCGCAAACCAGGTGATGTTGTTTCCTATAAAAGATGAGAACCAAACGGTGCAAAGCCAGCAATTATATATAACCGGTGAACCTAAAGTGGAAATATACAAAGACTACTACGGAAATGATGTGGGTTCTTTTATGAACATTGCGCCGCATACAGAACTAAGGATAGATTCTACTATTAGTATCATAACCCGCCCGGTAATATTACCAGCTGATGAAAGACCTGCTGCAGAGCAATGGAATCTCCTGAACGAATTAAAACAAATGGTTCCATTTATTGATTTTTTAAAACAGGAGAATTTTGATGCATTGCCGGAGTTAAAAAAAATTGCTGATGCCGGCTTTTATAAATCTGTGTCTGTATTTACCGCCCTGCAGCAATTGACTGAATATGTGTATAAAAATTTTCAATACATCAAAGGCATTACCAGCGTAACCACCACGCTGGATGAAATCTGGGATTTAAAAGCCGGAGTGTGCCAGGATTTTGCTCACATGTTATTGGCTATGCTCCGATTGTTGAGTATTCCTTCCCGCTATGTGAGTGGCTATGTATGCCCACGTGAAAATAACCTGCGTGGAGAAGGAGCTACGCATGCATGGGTGGAAGCTTATGTTCCTTTCTATGGCTGGTTGGGTCTTGATCCTACAAACAATTGCGTAGTAAGCGACCTGCATGTGAGGCTCGCCATCGGCAGAAACTTTAGCGATTGCTCACCAGTAAAAGGCACTTATAAAGGCACTGCCAAACAAACCCTTGAAGTAGGGGTATCGGTATCACATGAAGATGGGTCGGTATCAAAACAAGTTGCATCTATCTTAACGCCACAGGCCGTTACAAAAAAATTAGAAGATGGCGCTGGGGATGATAACTCTTACAGGAAGTATATGCAAATGGTGCAACAACAGCAGTAAAATTTTTGCCCTCTTAAAATGCATATTACTGCTCAAAAAACTTTTTAAAATAAAGTAGCTGGAAGTCTATGCTATTTCGCCAATAATCATGGTTGTGTCCACCTGGCCTTTCAATATAGTCGTGACTAATCTTTAATTGTAATAATTTTTTATGAAGGTTACGGTTTACCTCCAAAAAAAAGTCATCAATTCCACAATCGAAGATGATGGAAAGTTCTTTGTCTTTCAGGCTATCCGCCATATTAATCACTGAATTTTTTTCCCAGTTACTTTTGTTGGTAACAATATCACCCAACAGGTTTTTTATTTGCCAGTTGTTGGGAAAAGGAGTAAGGTCCATTCCACCGCTTAAGGAACCACAGGCTCCAAAAATATCCGGGTGTTTTATTGCAATGTATAGAGCTCCATGCCCACCCATACTAAATCCGCAAACAACCCTGTTTTTCCTGGTAGTATTACTGCGGTAATGCTGATCTACAAAATTTACCAATTCCCTGCTTACAAAGGTTTCATACTTTACGGTGCTGTCTCTCTCACTGTCAAAATACCAGCTGTTGAACCCGGCATCCGGGCACACAATGATTGCCTGCAGTTCATCCACTTTTGTTTTTAATTGTGGCGCTGTATTAATCCATTGGGCATAGTTGCCGCTATGGCCATGCAGCAAATAAATAACAGGATATATTTTCTTTGAACTGTCGTAAGATAAAGGAGTAATCACTACGCATCTTACCTGCTTGTGCATGGCGTTACTCATTACATTAATGGTATCTACTTTACCTGCATACAATGGTACATAAAAAACAACAGCCAGTAAACAACAAAAACTTCTTAGCATAAATTCTTTTTTAAACATTCAATTTATTTTTTAAAACTGCAGGTAAACCGGCATTACCGGCTCAGCAGTTTTTATTTGAGCAAAAATAAATACCATTATCAATGCAATGATTAAATATACAATCAATGGCATTTTTGATAAAAATCGTTTAATTCTTTCTTCTGCCTTTAATGGTATAAAATGTAGCAGGAAGGCAAACAACATAATAATAAACACATACCGGTAGTTTTCAAAAAGTGCCTTCCAAACACTTCCCTCGAAATTGTTAGCGATCTGCCTGATAAAAATAATTGCATCCTCCATGGTGGCAGCCCGGAAAAAAATCCAGGAAAAACAAACCAGGTGAAAAGTAAGCACTATCCCTGCGATCTTATAAATACGACCTTTAGGATTAAAATTTATTTTGGTGAATAGTTCATTTTTTGCTTTATCAATACCTAAAGCTGTACCATGCAATACACCCCAAAAAATAAAGTTCCAGCTTGCTCCATGCCAAAAACCTCCCAGCAACATGGTAATAAAAAGGTTGTTATAAGTGCGCAGCTTACCTTTACGGTTCCCCCCCAATGGTATATACAGGTAATCTCTTAACCAGCTGGATAATGAAATATGCCATCTTCGCCAAAATTCAGTCACAGAAGCACTTTGATAGGGGGATAAAAAATTAGGAGGGATGGAAAAGCCACACCATTTTGCAATACCTATAGCCATATCTGAATAGCCTGAAAAATCGCAGTAGATTACCAATGCATAACCATAAACCGCCATCAGGCACTCCAGTCCTGTATGCATAGACGGATCATCAAAAATATACCCAACAAAATTTACATTGATAAAATCTGAGATCACGATCTTTTTAAACAGGCCCGAAAAGATCAGATAGAATCCCGTTGCAAAATCCTGCCTGCTTACCACGTAAGGCTTATCAAGCTGCGGCAAAAAATCTGCTGCCCTTACAATCGGCCCCATCATTAATTTTGGAAAGAAAGAAAGAAAATAAAGATAATCCATGAATCTTTTTACCGGCTTAAAATGGCCACGGTAAACATCAATAGCATAGCTCAGGTTTTCAAAAGTGAAAAAAGAAATACCGATAGGCAAAACTAAATTAAGTGGCTTCAGGTGGCCGGATGAATAATCATTGATCAATTC